>Ga0209725_1000006_pt1 | contig 171601 bp, 186 predicted proteins | sample I18A1metaG_FD_184145 | JGI IMG/M metagenome (GOLD analysis project Ga0209725, IMG submission 184145) | Lake sediment bacterial and archeal communities from Gulf of Boni, Indonesia to study Microbial Dark Matter (Phase II) - ​I18A1 metaG... | ecosystem: Environmental > Aquatic > Freshwater >...
GTAGAGTCTACATAGGATCAAATGATAAGCAGGTTTATTGCCTCAACGCTTCAACTGGAGAGCACATATGGAGCTATACAACAGGCAGCTATGTGCAGTCTTCTCCAGCTGTTGCCGATTGTAGAGTCTACATAGGGTCAAGTGATAAGCAGGTTTATTGCCTCAACGCTCTTACAGGAGAGAAAATATGGAACTATACAACAGGTGACAATGTGTTTTCTTCTCCAGCGGTCGTTGATGGTAAAGTTTATGCAGGATCATATGATAAGGGGATATATTGTCTCGATGCTTCAACCGGAGCGCTCATATGGAAATACATAACGGGCGGTTATGTAAGGTCTTCTCCAGCTATTGTTGATGGTAGAGTCTACATAGGATCAGATGATAAGAAGGTTTATTGCCTCGACGCTTCAACTGGGGCACACATATGGAACTATACAACAGGCCTCTGGACATCTTATTCTCCTGCTGTTGTTGATGGTAGAGTCTACATAGGATCAGACGACATGAATGTTTATTGCCTCAACGCTTCAACCGGAGCGCTCATATGGAAATACATAACGGGCGGTTATGTAAGGTCTTCCCCTGCTGTTGCTGTTGGTAGAGTCTACATAGGATCAAATGATAAGCAGGTTTATTGCCTCAACGCTTCAACTGGAGAGCACATATGGAGCTATACAACAGGCAGCTATGTGCAGTCTTCTCCAGCTGTTGCCGATTGTATGGTTTTCGTAGGTTCTTATGACTGTGTTGTGTACGCTTTTGGAAATATCACTAGGGTTCCAGAAGATTATAAGACCATACAGGAGGCAATCAACGCATCAGCTCCGGGCTCCACTATAATAATCGCTCCAGGAGTCTACCATGAGTCTATAGTCATCAACAAGACCTTGACTATCATTGGTTTACCCGGAAGTGCCCCCGTTTTTAGCGGCGGTGGATCTGGAATCGCTGTCACCTTATTATCGGGTGCATCCGGATCCACAATTGCAGGAATTGTAATAACAAACTGGGATCAAGGCATACTCATCATCAATTCCAGCGGTTGCAAAATCTACGATAACATAATGTCTCTCATGAATTACAACGGAATCGCCGTCGAAGGCAACACTGCCACCAACAACCTCATTTACTACAACATATTCCAAAACAACACTATCGCCATCAATTTAACCGCTTCTTCAACAAGTAACACCATCTACAAAAACATCATCACCCTAAACAACATTAGCCTCAACTTAGAATCCAATGGAAACATCATTTACGCAAACACAATAGCACAAAGCCAAGTTGGAATCAACATGTCAAATTCCAATGGTAACATAATCTATCACAACAACTTTGTTGATAACCTCATTCAAGTATGCATTTCGATGTCCACAAGGAACATTTGGGACGATGGTTATCCTTCTGGCGGAAACTACTGGAGCACCCATAGCAGAGTAGACCTATACGGCGGTCCAAATCAAAATCAACCGGGCAGCGACGGCATCGTTGACACCAATTTCACGATTGCTGCCAACAATATCGATTGGTATCCACTAGCGCAGCCTTTCAGCGCACACGACATCGGAATAACAAATGTCATCACATCAAAAACGATTGTCGGACAAGGCTACACATTACGCATAAACTTAAAAATTCTAAACTATGGCATGTACAATGAAACCTTCACCATAACCGCTTGCGCCAACACAACCATAATAGCCAAGCAAACAATCACACTAACAAGAAGAAACTCCACAACCATCACCTTTACGTGGAACACGGTGGGCTTTGCTAAGGGCAACTACACCATAAGCGCTTATGCTGGGCTTGTTCCAGACGAAGCTGACACAACAGACAACATCCTAACCGATGGTTGGATTTTTGTAGGTTTAGTCGGAGATATCAACGCTGATGGAATAGTTGACATAGAAGACATATATTCAATAGCATTGGCCTATGGAACCATACCCAGCCAGTCAGAATACAAGCCAAACCTAGACATAAACGATGACGGCATAATAGACATAGAAGACTTATACACCGCAGCGCTCCACTATGGAGAAACAGACCCATAAAAACCCTTCTATTTTGTATACCTGCTTTATGCAACCTCGGATAAGGGAAACAATCAAAGAAAGTAATTAACTAAAAATCGAGCGAAATGTTCTGTAAGTTAAGGTCCCTTTTTATCTATACAAATTTATCCTCTATTATGACCCTGTGATAGCCCTGAATTAGACTGTTCGATGCGCAAAGATATTTAAATATTCTTTATGAAAATTAGCTGATCCACAGTAGGTTCGAGTGAATCATTGTTTCTGTTGCTTACCACTTGAAAGAACGCTTAAAAATTGTTGCAGAAAGCTGTTCAGAGTGTAACGTTAGGAGTGGGCGTCTTTCTATATCTATTTAATTCGAAAATTTGGCATCCGAAAAGAAGTGGACCGGGGGGGATTTGAACCCCCGACCTCCTGAGTGCAAGTCAGGCGTTCATACCAAACTGAACTACCGGCCCAAACGTGTCTTTCTGATTTGCTTTCGCAACCCAGCAATATTTAGGTTTTGTTTTGAAAGAAAATAGATTTTACAGCGTTTACACTCAAGATAATATAGATATTTTTAAATGAAAGTATTAGGCTTAACCTAATATCTTCTTCTCTGGCTTCTTCTCTTTGACCAGCATTCTCGGCAGTAAACAGGCCTGTTTGGGTCAGGTTTGAAGGGAACTTCACATTCCTTACCACAATCAGCACAAACTGCCTTATACATCTCTCTTCCAGACATTTACTACTTCAACTCCTTATATTTTATGTGCAAAATTGCTTCTGCACGATGCAACTATCCACAACGTAATAACTTATAAAACTTGCCTTTAAGAAGCCATATAAACTCATGGAAAAAGTGCATACAGACTTAAATATAGAACCAAAACTGGCAAAATGCTTTAGAGGCATAAACATCCTAATCATAGTTGCAATTGGCACCATGTTATTTGCCGTGAAGGTCGCGAACTTAAAGGCGAAAACTAACTAAGTTTTAAAAACAAGTTGACAATTAATTTTTCTAGGGCATTGGATATGTTTGAGTTTGAGACAGTTAAAATTGAAGTGCCAAAGGACTGCAACGTAATTTTAGGCATGGCACATTTCATAAAAACCGTTGAAGACATTTACGAGGCTCTGGTTAACGCTGTTCCAAACATAAAGTTTGGGATAGGCTTCTGCGAAAGTTCAGGTCCATGCCTAGTAAGACATGAAGGAAACGATAGCGAATTGAGACACTTGGCAGCGAAGAGAGCCTTTGAAATCGCCTGCGGCCACAGCTTCATAATCTTCATTAAGAACGCTTACCCAATCAATGTTTTAGACAAAATTAAGAGTGTTCCCGAATTGTGCACAATTTATGCTGCCACTGCAAACCCATTAGAGGTTATTATCGTAGAAACGGAGCAGGGTAGAGGAATCGTAGGTGTAATTGATGGATTAAAGAGTAAAGGCATAGAAACCGAAGAGGACATAAGAGCAAGAAAAGAGTTTTTGCGGAAGATAGGCTATAAGCTTGGCTAAATAAAATGTTACATCCATTATAAAAATAAACAGGGCAAGGTGGAACTGTCTTAGATGTCGCGTGCCCTGAAGGATTATTGACTTTTAGGGTTTCATATTTACGCGCGCGCCATTAATTCTTGCTGCAATTCAAAAGGAATTTTTTCCTTCATTATCTCGGCAGCATAGACAACTAGATGCTTAAACTGTCTTTCTGTTAGGATGTTGCGTGCTCTTGACAAAATTTCTATGCATATTTCTTTAAAAACCAAGTCGGCGCAGCTCATTTTTGCGTCGTCAATTAATTCTTTGCAAGCTTGAAAGATTTGTTCACTCAAGGCGATTCCACCTTGCAATCAAATAGCTTAATCCTTAAACATTAAAACTCTTATGAATTTAGAAACAAAATTACAAATCAGTACTCCTTTCGATGGTTAACATTTTTCCCATTGAATGCTGTTAATCTGGTTAATCAAAACCGAAACCTCGCTTTTATTTTTCACTATTATTGTAGTTCCTCTGATTTTTGTGCAGAGACTTTAAGGATTTTATCTTTTGGATTACATATTTAGGTTTAAATCTCGGTTTAAATTCTTGGAATTTATAACTCTTGCGCACGGTAAAAAGGTTTCATATGCGTCCTCTTCTAAGAACTTCTTAAATTGCTGGTAGAACATACCTGTGGCAATTATGAGAATGAACGCGAGGATAAGCTGGTTAAGAAAAGCGAGAACGAATATAAGAACCACTAAAAAATATCATAGCACCCAAGTAGTATGCCTTCTCCTTCTTTCGGTGAGTTGCACAGCGTTAACTATTATCATGAAAACGAAAAAGGAAACGCCAAAGAGAAATAACTCGTACGGAAGGTTTATCGAGCTACTCCCTGTCTAATAGCCACAATAACAATGTTGAGACGGAAGTTCTTAAATCTGCCCTAGTGTTTGGAGGCAATTCGACACCAGAGTACTGTTCTGCTAAATAATACATTCAAGCTTCTGTAGCCGTATTCTTCTCAGAAATAGGTTTTCACGTCACAATTCCGAGAATTTAAACGTAACATGGAGGTTTCAGTGCGGGAGGTGGGACTCCCACCCAACTTTACTGGTAAAAGTATGCTTAGGATGTGCTTGGCGAGAGTTCTAATCTCTCTCGGGCTACCAAAACAACTATAACTCGGTTGTCTTTTGTTATGGTGTTAAGGAAGTCTGCTTTTCGTGCGTTGTTCAAATTGTGGAAAGTGCTGTGAAAAAACGGAGATGGAGCTTTCAAGCGAGGACACCAAAAGATTAGAGGAAACGGGTTATCGCCGAGAAGAATTTGCAGTTATAGATGATGGTGTGACTCGGCTCAGAAACGTTGACGGATGGTGTTATTTCTACAGTCTCGCTGATAAGAAATGCCGAGTCTATGGAAAAAGACCCTTGGGATGCTATCTTTATCCTGTTGTGTATCTGGTAAATGAGGGTGCCGTGGTTGATGAATTATGTCCAATGGGACAGACGATTTCAGAACAAGAATTGAGAACGAAAGGAAAAATCCTTGGCAAACTCTTGAAAAAGATGAATAATGAAAGAAAGTGCAAATAGAACGCTATTTTTTGATATGCTCTAGATATGAACTTTCAGGTGCACGCAGATATCTGCGTGACTGCGGATCTCATGTAGAAAAGTGATGAGAGCTTCTTTTCGAATGGCTAGAAAATAATATTAAATTGGAAAATATTTCGGAAGACCATCCGCTTTCTAGGGGAATAAAAATTAGGCAGGTCGATGTGGAAAAAACATTAAAGTTTTATTTGACTATTTCAGCGTTTGCGGCTCTGCGGCCTATCCTCGTGATCCTTATTTTCACATGGTCTCTAGGCTTTGCATTGGCAACGAATATTACGAAACCTTGGATTCTGGCTATGCCTTCCCCTTGGCTGCTCGTCTCTGTTATGTCCACTTCGTATTCCTTTCCCATCTCAACTGGGCAAGACCTAAAGCCCCCACCATAACCACGTCTTCTCTCATAACTCATAGGGCGTCTCCCTCCTTTCACATTTGTGATGATGATGCTCACTTTAAGACTTTAAGTGTTCCGTAGCGTGCACTCAAGCTTGGAAAAGCGCTACCCACAAACTAAAAGTGAAGCTTCGCGGTATATCCGTACTGTGGAAGGGTTGTGAGTAAGCCTAGGCTTTTTGATAGGCCTGAATGCCGGAACTGTGTTTTTAAGGGAGGTAGCTACTGCTGGAACCAATGCCCATACAATATTTGGAGGAGAGAACCATTTTAAATTATGGTGCGCGCTCACAGAAAAAAGGGAATGCGCAGAAGGCTTCTATACACTGGCAACATAAGGCTTTTATAAAGGGTATTTAAGCACCGCTACACTATAAGAACGGGGGTTTAATGCCGAAGAGTAAAGCCATAATAAACATTGAAAACGTTGTTGCTTCTGCCACTCTAAACCAGAAAGTTGACTTGAACGCCGTTGTAAAAGGCTATCCAAGCGTAGAATATAGGCCAGAACAGTTTCCAGGATTGGTGTTTAGGCTTAAGAGACCGAAGACTGCCACGTTGATTTTTAACTCTGGCAAAATGGTTTGCACAGGGGCAAAATCGGAGAAAGAAGCGCGCAGGGCTGTTATGAACGTTATTAAAGAGTTGAAAAAGGGTGGAATAATCATCATCAGCAAGCCAGAGTTAAAGATTCAGAACATTGTTGCCTCTGTAAGCTTAGGCGGAAGGGTAGACTTGGAACAGGCAGTTGGCGCGCTTGGAAAAACCATGTATGAGCCGGAGCAGTTTCCAGGATTAATCTACAGGATGGACGAGCCTAAGGTGGTCATACTGATATTCGCAAGCGGGAACCTTGTTTGCACCGGAGCGAAGAAAGAACAGGACGTTTATGACGCAGTGCAGAAGCTTCACGGAAGCTTGGAGGAACAAAACCTCATATTCTATGAATAAAACTTCATACGTTAATCGCCTATCGCCTTCGTTTGTACATTCCCCATCGTAGTAAAGTAGAACGCGCTCGTATCTGAAAACAATGGAAAGTGTTTTATCTATCATCATCAGAAACCATGGTTGTTGAGACATATTGGAGGAAATTAAATGGGAAAATGTAAAAAATGTGGAACAGTTGTTTCATCACCTAAGAAGAAGTGGACAATGGCTGGACGCCCAGACAAAGCTGGAAAAAGAATTCAGTTAGAAATCGGCCTTTTCGACTGTCCAAAGTGCAAGAAGCCCTTCCGAGAAGTACTAAGCAAGAAGAAGATTTAGGCACACCGAATACGGCCCAAAAAAGGCAAAAGAAGTCGCAAGTAAAGCCGATGTAGATGGAGAAGGCATAAGGCATCAAGTTTACACCCCTTCATTCCCCTATTTTTCAATCTCTTCTAATCTTTTCAAAAGTTCTTGTTCATCTATCTATTTTTAAAACACTTCTTTCAATTCATAGAATAAACGAAAATTGGAAGGTTGAATGTGCTTCGCAATGACATAACCCGATAGGGAGACCCAAAACACGCGGTGCCTTAATGTCTACTTAGCGCGCGCGTTTCGCAAGGTTTTCCTACTCTTTTGTAAGCGTTATTTCCATTGTCGAAACCATTCGTGCTCTGTTTTCGCCTTCTCTCGCTGGCATCTCCTCTGTTCCTATTGCGATTCTGCTTATTTTTAGGTCTTTTAGGAAGCGGCTTCTGGTTATTTCAGCTGCGTCAACAGCTGTGGTAATTGCTCGTCCTCTGGCCTTCAAGGTTATTTCTTTAGCATTGCTCGCGGATAGGCTTGTAATAATCGCTAGAACATAGCTCATTGCAGGTTTACTTCCAATGAAAACAATTCCCGATTTTTCAGCCATTTTCCATCACTCCTTTCATCATTGATTGTAGCGTGTAACGTTGCTGTGTTCTTCTCGTCCTTCAACAACAGAACGCTACTGCCCCATATTACGCAAACTTCCTTATAAACGCGATTAAACAACAGAGCATCCCGAGGATATTTTAGCGCGGCTCCATTTTTCTTCGTCAACTTCCCTAGCGATAAGAAAAGGAAAGCTTTCATGCGCAAATTGTACGTGATGTGCGTACTCGTGAGGAAGTATAAACTATTTGAGGTAGCAGACAAGAGCTAAGGCAAAGCGAAACAGATTTAAACGCTAGTTGTGTCTTAAAAGGAAGGTTGCAACGGTGAAAACCTTTGTCTCAACCAGTTCATGGAACAATAGTAAACTATCGAATAGGCATCAGAACGCAAATGTCAAAGGAATGCCTAATCCAATTCGCGCATGTAAATTCCGTCTCTCTAGCAGGCCAACTTATCGGGCGAAAAGTAGTTTGGAAGGAAGGAAAGAATACGCTTATCGGGAAAATTGTGGGTTTACACGGCAAGAAAGGCGTGGTCAGAGCAAAATTCCGAAAAGGAGTGCCCGGTCAGGCTTTGGGAACAACTGTTGAATTAGTCGGCTAAAGCTTTTTGCGTGCAACCGGTGCCTATTCACTTTGGCATTTCTTCTTACTTTCACATTGTAAGGTAGCCATGGCTTCTTAACCATTCAGTTTGATTCTTCCTGTACCGCCAGAAAATGTCTCCGCGCTTATCCGACTGAAAATCCCAAGGAGAAACCAAAACAATGTCTCCTACTCTGATCCACACTCTTCTCTTCAACTTGCCTCGAACTCTGCACAATCGTTCTTTGCCGTCTTGACACTTCACCAAGATTCTGTCATAACCCATCATTCGGACAGCTATGCCCAGTACATCATTTGCAACTGGCAACACCATATTTTCAATCTCTTCTTCGCTGATGACCTTCCTTTTGCCCAAAGCTTTACCCCCGGTTCTCTCCTTCTACAAGAAGAAACCCACTTTAAAACGTTAGTGTTACTGATATAGAAGACAACGTAGATTGATTCAGCCGATTATTTCTACTAGACTTCCAAGTGCTCGGCCCGGTACGCCCTTCCTGAAGCGAGCCCTGACGAGGCCGTTCTTTCCATGCAACGCCACGCCACGATTTTTCCTCGAACTTCATGTTTTCCGACAGGCCACGCGACCTTTCGACCTATGAGTCGCGCCGCCCCGCCAACTGATTCAATGTCGGAAAACTGAGAATGTATTCTTTTGGCTTCTGGGTTTTCGGTCCCCTCCGACAACTCACGATAATGCCTTGACCGGTTTTAGACACAGCATTCACTTCGCATTTAGGTGATAGGTTAATAATTAGGTATAGAAAACTCGCATATGCCTTTTCAATCCTGCGCCCTAAGCCCTTCAAAAGCTGGCTATTTTTGCGAGCAGTGCATAAGCCCAGATCACGGTTACCCCAATAATTCCATACTTTCTCGTAGTTTTCTGTGTGTTAATGACATTTTTTGTTGACGGGTTCTTTAACACGCCCGCATAACGCATGATAATGGGTATGGAAAGGGGGAAGAGCATAAAAAACAAGAATAAATGTCTGTAAGGGAGTAAACCAAAAGCTGAATAAACGAACGGCAAGAAACTTGCCATCAAAAACATGAGCCCAGCCACAATAACACCTTCTTCCTTCCATACCTAACAACAAAAGTGTGAACCCCAGTTTTACGGTCTGCTTCATAGTCTCCAACGGCTTGGATAATATGGCCACCACACTGAATTAGTATTAACGGCATGGCACCCAACATAATTAATGGAATATTGAAGATTAGCTCGTCACTTAACCCCAACCCCATTAAGAATGGCAAAAGCCAGCGCCTACACCAGAGATCACGAAGTCTGCAACTGGCACACTTTTCAGTCTGAACGGGGGAGTGGAATAAGCAGTCCATAGTCCTAAGTAAACAATAAACAACGGGAGAACACGAACGTTGGCAATGAACACCAAAATTAAACATGAGATGCCCAGTAAGAAAGAGAAGATTAAAGTCCTCCTCGGTGTTATCCGGCCAGAGGCAACAGGCAGATTCGACTTAACCTCATTCTCTCGATCCGCCTCACGGTCAAAATATTGATTCAAAACGAAGACGCTGGCCGTAGCAAGTGAGAAGGCAAAGAAAGCTATAGCAGTAATCTCAAAAGGAGACACACAAAAGAGAACACTCCCAAAACCAAAATTGAAAATCCATCCAAGCCAACTCCCAACTCTTGCAGCCTCAAAATATTGAAACATTTTATGCCTTCCAGAACGAAGTTAAAAATTGCAAAATTTAAGAGTTTTGACCATTTGCCTAAGATTTTTGGCTTTAGCGCGTGCATTCTTATAGCTTTTTTAGGATGGAAAGGGTTAATCGCCCTGAGCGCTACTAAGTAAGGGAACAAAAGAGCTTCGAAAAAGAGCTTGAAGAGTCAACATCCATTAGGGTGATATAAGGAGAAGCAGAGGCTAGCGAATGGAAATTCGAGAGTGGTATTCCGGATATTCTCTTCTGGCGCAGCTCGTCTGCGCGTTGTCTAAGCGGAGGCGTTTCAAAACTGTTCCTTGTGAATGACGAGACGCTAAAGAAGGCCACTGCGTTGTTCGGAGAGGACGCTGTTAGAGTAGTTGAGGTCCTTAAAGGGGTTCACGAGATCACAGATAATGAGATAGCGGATAAAACCCAAATACGCCTCAACTTGGTTCGCAAGGCACTCTACAGACTCTACGACCACTCCATCGTGGCTCTCAGGCGGTCCCGCGACAAAGAAACAGGCTGGTTTATCTTCAACTGGAGACTCCAACCAGACCAACTGGAAGGCTTTATCCTAAACCAAAAGTGCCGTGTTCTTGAAAAACTGGAAATCCGGCTTGAATACGAGAAAAGCCACGAGTTTTACAGCTGCCAAACGCCAGGCTGCAAGCGATTCCCCTTCGAAGAGGCATTTAAGCTTCTCTTTAAATGTCCCGCCTGCAACAAACCAATGATGTACCTCAACAACGACCGGATCGTTGAGATCCTAACTCGAAAAATTGAACATATAAAAGTTCTATGAGCGTTGAAATGCTAGAGAATTATTCCATCCGCGTATTTGCCAAGCATTACTGAGCCATTCTATTTTATGTTGTGCCTTCATCAAAGAATGTGGGGCTGTTGATAGTGAGATTGTGGAACCTGCTCCAATGCAAAGAAACCCTGAAAATTTGAGAAAAAAGGGAAGAAAAATTTGAGGGAATGTCACCATTCTTCTTCTTCGAATTCTTCCTCTTCAGTTTCTTCTGGTTCTTCTTCTTCAAGTGTATACCTCATTATTTTCCTCTCCTTGTTTCTTTCTAGGGGCAGACCCAATAGAACACGGGACACTTATAACCAATTCGATAGAATCCCTCAATGTTTCTTTCCTGTCAATACATGCGCAGATGAATTATCAGAACAGGTAGTTCTGACAAGCACTTCAGCCCGACACGATCATATTTTGTATTCTGTGTTCGTACATGACGATTGCAATTGTAAGGATAAACAACGTTAGCAATGATATCACTAATGTGTAGCCACCATATAAGTACACAGTATGCGCGAGCTTGACTTTATAACTAAGCTTATATGTACTTATGCTACTAGGGTCCTTAACCTAGAGGTTGCCTTAGATGTCGACTCACGTCGCGAAGACTCCTCCTCCAACCAATCTGCCTTGCCAAAGATATTGGACGAGCCTCCGCTCTGAATGTAAAAAATGCAAGGATAAAATGAAGTGCCCAATGTACCTAGCATACTGGAAAAAACGTCAAAAACTTATGAGGAAATGAAAACGACCATAGAAAAGCTCTAAAAATTGCGTCTACTTCAAGATTCGAAAAGGAAATACATACTGCTCTCTCATAAAGAAAAAAGCCCCAGAAAACTTTTTTGCGCAATTCAAATCTAAATAGACTTTGAGATAACCTTCTTCAGCAGCGTTTTAGTGTAGTGGTTTCGATCTTACCGCACGCGGAGTTAAAGGGACAACGCGCGAATGATTGAGGCAACACAGAAACAAGGATTTGCACGATTGCCTTAGAATATTTATACGTTGCTTTGTATACTATTATTTACAAAACCTTCAGGGCATAGAGTATTATGGCACAAGAACCAGAACGACAAGCCAACGAACCAGCAGCAGTAACTAAACTAATGATCGACAGACCATCTGACTTTAAATTCCACGCCGCCTATCTCACCTACTCTAACACCTATGACAAAACAACCAACCCCGAAACAAAAAACAACTAAACCAGAACATTAGGGCTCTTCAACAAAATCAAATAGATTACCCAACCTTTTACAAAAACATAAATCAATACCGAACAGAAGAAGGCGCTCAACATAACTATGGTCGAACTCTCATAAAAACACAGAAGAAACGAGAATGGCGCAGAAAAACGCAAAGACACGAAAGAATCGAACGGCACAAAAAATAACTGCGTGCACTAATGGCAGAAAAGCATCACTGGCTACAAAAGTCAAGCGTTTTTACCGGTAAACGCGTGTTTAAATTTCAACCCCCACTCACAACGTCCTAGAATAGCCTTATTCAGTCAAAATAAGCTCAATTTAGGCTTGAAATTAGAGTGCGGGGGGTGGGATTTGAACCCACGAACCCCTATGGGACAGGCTCCTGAAGCGACCGCGTCGCTTATGCAGCGATTCTGCGCCTTTGGCCATGCTCGGCGACCCCCGCATTATTGAAATGGCACGCGAAAAGGTTTAAGAGTTACTGTATGCTTTTACATTGGAATGGTGGATTTGGATGCCGACTCACGGTTCGCTTTCTAAGGCTGGAAAGGTTAGGTCTCAAACTCCTAAAATACAGCCTATGGAAAAGAGGAGGCCGAGTCCAAGGTTTAGGAACAGACGGAACTATGAGAAGAGGATAGTTCTCCAGAGAAAACCTGGCCAGAACTGGATTTAATCATGCTTTAAAGTTTTTATTTCTACTCGGCATAGTTAGTGATATGTTAGAGGCTGCGCTTGCAATTTTAAACGCTAACGTAATAACTTTAAATTCGAAGCAACCGCGAGCCGAAGCGATAGCCATCCAAAACGGGAAAATAATTGCCGTAGGCTCTAATAAGGAAATAAGTAATTACATAGGTAACAAAACAAAGGTTATAGATGCGAAAAACAAGACTGTTGTTCCGGGATTTGTTGACTGTCACGTGCATATGACTGGTTTTGGGCAGTCTTTGCAGAACTTGGACTTGAGAGATGCAGGGTCTGTAAAGGAGATGCAGCGGAGACTGCAGGAATATGCCGAGAAAAACCCTAAGAAAAGCTGGATTCTCGGCGGAAGATGGGATCAGGAGAGATTTGCTGAGAAACGTTATCCAAATCGCTGGGACTTGGACGCCGCAGTCGCAGAAAAGCCAGTTTTTCTAGTTCGTGTTTGCGGGCATATAGGTGTTGCAAATAGTAAAGCTGTGCAACTGGCTGGTATAACAAAAAAAACAACGGTTGAGGGTGGAGAGGTGGATTTGGATGATGTTTCCGGCGAGCCTAATGGCATCCTGCGAGAGAAGACTCTTGAACTAGTTTGGAAAGTCGTCCCAAAACCAAGCCAGAAAGAGCTTGAAGAAGCCTGCGTTATAGCATGTAAAAGGGCTGTAGAATCTGGACTTACAGGCGTCCACTGGATTTTAGACTCTACAGATGAAATGCGTGCTATACAAAAGCTCTATTCGGAAGGGAAACTGCCCTTAAGGGTTTATCTAGGCATTCCGGTAGAGCTTCTAGATGAACTAGTCGATCTGGGATTGCTTACAGGCTTTGGAAACGATATAGTTAAGATAGGATTCGTCAAGATTCTAGCTGATGGCTCACTTGGAGGACGCACAGCCGCTTTAAAAAAGCCTTACTCCGATAAACGCGAAACAAGCGGCATGATGCTATATACGCAAAAGAAGTTAAATGAACTAGCTTTAAAGGCGCATAAAGCTGGTTTGCAGTTGGCTATCCACGCAATAGGCGACTACGCCATAGAAGCTGTCCTAAAAGCCTTTGAAAAAGCTTTGAGCGAGCATCCACGAGAAAATCACAGGCATAGAATAGAGCACTGCTCTGTCCTTAATCCAAGGCTGATTCAACTTATGAAGCGCTTAGACTTAATAGCTTCTGTTCAACCCCATTTTATCGTCTCTGACTTTTGGATTGTAGACCGTTTAGGTGAAGCAAGAGCGCGTTGGGCATACCCCCTCAAAACGCTTATGAAAGGAGAAGTGATCGTTATTTCAGGTTCAGATTGCCCCGTGGAACCCATAAACCCTCTTTTAGGTATTTGGGCAGCTGTGGCAAGAAAAAGCTTTGTAATGGAAAGCCTCACAGTTGAAGAAGCTTTGAGAACTTATACGCTTAACGCTGCTTACGCCTCTTTTGATGAAGATAAAAGAGGAACAATCGAAGCTGGAAAATTTGCGGATATAACAATCTTGCAAGACAACCCGCTTAAAGTTCAAAAAGATTTTATTAAAGCTATTAAAATTGAGATGACGATTGTCGACGGAAAAGTTGTTTATTCTAGTAAGCATTTTTTCAGAGAGCTTTAATGACTTGAGCTTCCGCCTTTCTGAAGAATACTAGAAATAGCGAACTAGCTATGAAATATGTGACTGCTGTAAAGAGAAACGGTGTATAAAATTCGCTTACTGTCATCATTTCGCCCGAAATTGAAGCAGTTATAGCACGTGGAACATTGTCTGCCATCACCATCAAACCATTTGTTGTAGCTCGCTCAGATTCTGTCACCAGCTCCATCTGCAAGGTAGTGCTTACAGGACCAGCCATGTTCATTAAAGCCCCGCGAACAACATAAGCCGTTGAAGCAAGGGTTAGGTTTGGTGCTAGAGTCATAAGCATAATGAAGGGCATAGAAAGATATTGGCATACTACTATGCTCTTGACTTTACCCAGTCTTTTGGACAATGCTGGTGCAGTAAGAGTGCCTATGCCCAATGTGACACTCCCTAAAGCGTATATGATGCCTATCTCTTCATCTGCAGCATAGAATTTCAACTTAAAGAACAAGTTGAAAAGCGGAACTATAAACCCAGCACCGAAGCCTATGAGGAGAGTAGGTATCATAAATTTGAGTATTGTCCGCCGACTTTTGATGTTTCGTAAACTCAAGAGGTCACCCATTTTTTGTCTTCTTAGCATTTTGTTTTCCTTTATCAGTAGTATCGGAACAGTACTCATAAGTGCTGAAACAACCGAAATTGCTAGGGATATACGATATCCAACAGGTGAAGCTTGTTCACCTGTAGACAAACCTAAAAAAGCATTAAATGAGTCTGGCAGGATACCGCCGACATAGCTGCCTATAACGCTCATGATTACCATTATAGCCCAATCAACACTGAAAAGGTATGTGCGTTCCTCTGGATTGCTGTTCTCCGTCATGAAAGGCGCTGAGGCCACCCAGCCCAATGTGCCAATCAGACCAGAAGCAAGACTGGCTACGAGGAGAATTGATGGCTGCAAAGCAATAATTTGGATAAGGTTCACGAAATTTGCTGTTAAACTGATGAGCAATGATTTCTTAGGACCCAAGTATTCGCAAAATAATCCTGCTGGTAGCGCCACAAAACCCGTGGCTATTGCACTGGCTGTGAACATGTAACTTATGAAATTGGCTTGAAAACCTACCACCTTGAGATATAAGTTAAATATCACTCCCCAGATTCCGAAAGCCAAACCCTGCAAGGTAGTTGCCACAAGGTAAAGCTTCGCATTAGGACTAAACATTCGTATTCTTTGAAGATATTGCTTAATTCCTGATGGCGTCTTCAAATGTTGTTCACCGGTGTGTCTAAAGGTTCTTAGCATAGAACATTCTAAGAATAAATACTTTCTTAGAATCTCTTATTGTCCTAGCGGGGTTTATTTGTTTGTTTTATGTTAGTCTATTATGGTTGCCGTCGCTTTGAGTGCGAGCAAAGCTCTAAGAGAAATAATTGAGACTTTAATGCGCATTTCTTCGCCTAGTCATGACGATGTTAATCGCGTTAAGCTGCACATTGCGTCTAAATATCAGCTCGGAAAGGTGCCTTCAAACTCTGAATTAATACGCATGCTTAGAGTTGAAGAAAAGCGTAAGCTTCTGCCACTCCTAAGAAGGAAAACCACACGCACAATATCAGGCATAACAGTTATAGCTGTTATGACGAAACCTTACCCATGTCCACAGCCTAAGCCTTGTGCTTACTGTCCAGGCGGGCCACCATTTGGCGTTCCACAAAGCTATACAGGTTTTGAACCTGCTGCGATGCGGGGGTTACAAAGCGATTTTGATCCCTATTTGCAGGTTAGAAGCCGGGTGGAACAGCTTAAAGCAATAGGGCATGTGGTGGATAAGATAGAATTGATTGTGATGGGTGGAACTTTTCCGGCTACACCTTTGGACTATCAGGCAGGGTTTATGCAACGTTGTTTAGATGCGATCACAGGCAAAGAATCCGTGAGCCTTGAAGAGGCGAAAAAGAATGCTGAAAAGAGCAGAATACGGAATGTTGGCATAACTGTGGAAACGCGTCCAGATTGGGCTAAAGAAGGTCATGTAGACCGTATGCTCAGTATGGGTGTAACTCGTGTAGAATTAGGTGTTCAAAATCCTAGCGATGAAATCTATCGTTTAGTTGGTAGAACGCACACTGTTCAAGATGTGATTGAAGCCACACGCATATCAAAGGATGCTGGACTGAAAGTGGTATATCATCTAATGCCCGGACTTCCTGGTTCAAACATGAAAAAAGATTTGAAAGCCTTTAAAGAAATTTTTGCAAATCCTGATTTTAAGCCTGACATGGTTAAGATTTATCCATGTTTGGTTTTGAGAGGCACGAAGGCTTATGAATGGTTTTGTGAAGGCATGTATAAACCTTATACAAATGAGGAAGCGGCGAATCTCATTGTGGAGATCAAGAAGGTTATTCCGTCTTGGATACGTATAATGCGTGTTCAACGTGACATTCCTGCTCAGTTGATAGTTGCAGGGGTGAAGAGAAGCAATCTGCGTCAGTTGGTTCAGCAAAGGCTGAGGGAGCAGGGAATAAGGTGTAGGTGCATACGTTGCAGGGAAGTGGGTCACAGGATGGCGGTTGACAGGGTGAAACCAGACTCAGATAATATTGAGATTTTAACTAGTCGTTATGTGGCGTCTGAAGGTGAAGAAATCTTCATTTCAGCGGGAGATTTTGAAAATGATGTTTTGGTAGGTTATTTGAGGTTGCGCATTCCGTCAGGAAAGGCTCATAGGTCAGAGATAAGAGCGGAGCCATGCTCTATAGTTAGGGAGCTTCATGTTTATGGTCCGTTGGTGCCTGTGGGTAAACACTTAGCTAAGGCTTGGCAGCACAAAGGTTATGGGGGTATTCTATTAGCGGAGGCAGAACGCATAACAAGTGAGGATTATGATTTAAAGAAGATTTTAGTTATAAGTGCATTAGGCACGAAACGGTACTATATGCGGTTTGGCTATCGGTATGATGGAGTTTATGTGTCAAAAATGTTGAGTTAAGTGGGTGTTTGTGTGCGTGTAATTGTGGATAGCCCGTTTATTTGGCGTCTAATATGGTTTGTAGGGTTGGTTGGGGTTGTTGTTAGCTAAGGTTAAGGTGAAGATGAGGACGGACTGAGCTGGTTTTCTCTGTTGTGCTCTGCGGTGATTATAGCCCCCTATATATAGGTTGAATTGGGTTTTGACTTGTAGGTTTGTTGAGTGTTTGAACTTTCTTTTGTTAAACAACAATAATGGCGTAGTTCAGAATCTTTGGGTATTTCTTGCTTATCCTTCTCTAGAACTTTTTCAAATAATCTTCGATAATTCTTCTTTCAGCATAAGTTATGTCGTATAACTTGTAAACTAAATCGTCTATTTGCTTCTCTAATTCTTCAATTTCCTTTTCGTTTTTGACTATTTGTTCCTTATCCTTTCGGTACTGATTCATAAGATTCTTTAAATGAGGCTGTGCAGAGATTTTCAATTCAAGAAGTTCTCGTTTTGTGATACTTTTCATGGTTTTGAGCACTTCAAAAACGTAGGAGGCAACATGTTCGTCGTAAAAATCTATGTACTCATCAGAAGCGAAGATTATTCTGAACGTTTCTCTCCCATTCAAATCCTTTAGTAAATAATCAGTTCTAGGCAAATCTGCTGAAATCGTGTAAGCGGGTTGAGAAAGAGTTTGTGCTTTTATTACATCCATAAGTTTGTTAAAACTCCAATTTTCTTCGAAATAGGAACGAGGAAACGTTTGAATTTTGTTTTTAGCAAGTTGGACTTGCCTATAAAGTTGTAAAATTCTGTCCACAATTTGAGTAATCTCTTCCGTAACGATTTTCTCTTCGATAGTTTGGGGGAATTTAATCGGTAGTTTATCGAGATACTGCTTCTTGTATCTATATCCTTTTTTACCCAGATAGGCTGCGATTTGTTTAAAGTAAAGTTCCAGGGTGCTCGAATTTAATAGTCCTAATAAATATTTTATAAGTGGCGTATGCTCGCTTTTCATTGTTATTATGAAACTGCTGTCTAAGCAGTAATACTTTCCTTCATCATAGGCAAAGTTGTTTCGTGGAGATATATCAGGAACAAGTAATTTTTCTGATTCAAATATTGCTGATGAGACTGGCTGTTCTATTTCGTACCATTTAATGTCTTCACCTCGTGCGCGTCTTTGTTTAAATTGTTTTCTGTTCTCAAGAACACCTTTGTACTGCAAAAGATAATTTTCAATACGAGGATATTTAGAAATCTCAACGTCACGAGTAGCGTAAATGATGTAAAAACCTTGCCAGTCTACCCTGTACCGTCGCACATTCTCGCCTTTGAGGAGGGGTCGAAGTAATTCTGCTTCCAATTTCTTTGATTCTTCTAGGCTAGCGATGAATGCTTTGACTAGACCAGGTCGTATACCGTAGTGAACATCACATATTTCTTCAAGATTTCTAGAACCTTCTTTTCTGATTTTTTCAAGTAACGAAATGTACTCATCTTTTGAAGGCAAAAGAATCCATTCAGCGCACCATTCTTTGTCTGTTCCCATAATTTTTTTTATTCCCTTGATTAATTCATTTTGGCTTGATTTAAAACACCAGATGTATTTATCGACGTATTCGTTTCCGGCATTTTTCTTTATATGTTCAATTGTTTTCTTTATCCGTTCCTCGGATTTTTCTCCCTCCATATCTACATGAACCCTGACGACATTGAATGCCTCTTTAGGTACTGCTTTACTCTTTTTAAGAATTAGAATTACGGGGTCGTTTGTCGCTTCTCTAAAAACCTTGGAACCTCTAAGGTCCACGAATTCTACTATGTTGGTATTCCTCAAAATATGCGACCTTAAGTACTTTCCATATTTTGCCTTAGTGAATTTGCCTGAAACGATGTAACCAAAAGTTCCCCCATCATTTAGCCATTCGATTCCCCTAGTAATAAAGTATGTACAATAATCCGCTCTTCCATCAAAAACTTCTGGATAAGTCTTCTCGAGCATTTCTTTGTTTAATATTCTCTCTTGTCTTACATATGGAGGATTTCCTACCACGTATTCAAACTTCAACACTTTAACTTTGTCAGCTCCTTTTGTCTCCTCTAAAAGCATTTTACGTCTCGAATTGTCTAAAAATTCAGTTAGCTCAATGGGTTCTGAAGGTACTAGGGAATCAGCACGGTAGATGTTAAGCCTTGGCAATTTAAAATACTTGTCTCTTTGTCTCGCCACATCGTATAAGTCTACGAGTTGGAATAGCAGATTTATTTCAGCTATAAAGCATGCGAAGGGATGAATGTCTAAGCCATAAACTGAATTTCTACATCCTTCAATGACCTGTTTAGCATCATCGGGGTTCTCTAGAGTGAAGCCTATCCTCCTATATCGTTCTATCAATCTTTGTGTTGCTTCTACGAGAAAACTACCACTACCACATGCGGGATCAAGAAGCTTCTTTCCCCTAATTTCATTTTTTGGCTTATAGCCTACAGCATCCAAAATGTATTCGATGACCTCTCTAGGTGTGTAAAATTCTCCTAATTGTTTCCTTTCTCCTGGAGGGAGATATCCTTGGTAAACATCTCCCAAGATATCTCTATTCACTTGTGTGAAATCGAACCTGTTAAGCCGTCTGAGTGTTTTCTTAATACTGTAATCTAAGTCTTTTTCGAGATCATCTTGAGTTTTTCTGTCATCATAGAGAAGAGTGCCTTTCTGAACTTCTTCAATCACCCACCAATCAAAAAAACCAAGCTCATGAAGGTGACTATAATATTTCTTAATTTCTTCCCGAGACTCGTTAAAAGCTAGTAAGTACACATTTTCTCTTTTTCTCTTCTCATAAAACTTTAGAAATTCAGTAAGTCCCTTCCCTGAAAGACTCGGCTCAAGTACGTTTTTATCTTCACATATTCTAATGAAGAGTATTCTCCCAACAAGCACATAAGCAGTTTCTCTACAAAATATTTCTATTATCCTTTGTTTTTGTTTCTCATCACTTTTCTTAAATTCTTCATCTTTTATGGATAATTTTAACCAATCATTAAACGTATTTCGAAGAAAATTTCCACTATAATCGTTACGTTTCCAATAGGAGTCAAAAAAGTTCATTAACATTATGGTTAAGTCTTTTATGATATCTTTAAGATTCTCCGTTAGTAATTTGACTGCTTCTCCCTTTGCCACAGATATTTCTTTGTATGTTTTTTCAAAATATTCTGGTTCTTCAGCCCAAACTAATCGTTCTCTTTTAAGCAACTCAAGCCTTAAAATACGTTTCCTTCCCTCTTCTGATAATCCATATTCGCCTCTAGCCACACCAGTGGCTTCAGCCACATTGACTTTTGTAATTTCTTCTAATTTATAATCAACATAATCATACACAATGAAATCTCTTTCATTCGCAAAAACTCCGTACTTAACAGACCCCAACTCTTCTATACGCTTTCTCAGCTTTTCCTTAATCTCACGTGTAGGTTCAACGCCCCACTTAGTTTCTACAAGGATAATCGGAAAATTTTCGCCATCAAAACATGTTATATCATAAATCTCTCCAATTTTAGAGTAGCCTTCCCAACCAAGCGTTTCATCAAAAAGATATCTTGCCAAAACACGTCTAAACTCCCTCTCTCTTCCTTCAATAGTTACTTCTGACGCACTTTCAACAGCTTTTCGAAAAGCATTACAAACCTTAGAGATAAAATCTTCGCTTAAGGACATATCATCCCTCACATAAATATCTCTGGAGTATGCGATAAAGCTCAACCTGAATGTTCCTCTCAAGCACCGAAGCCAAACCAATCTTCACCCAAAGGCTCTTCAATAATCTTATTCGTCCCCCTATAAAAAAGCATATTAGTTCTCAAACGCCTGCACACTTTACGATTCAGAAAAACCCAAAAGCTAGCCGACCAATACATACGATAAAGTTAAAGAACACAACCCCCTTCTCTCAATTGAAATGTCGGAGAATTAAGAATGAGTGAAAGAGAAGAATTCTCGGGATACAAAGGCGAGGCATTGGAAGCCATAAAAAAGGCTGAAGCTGAAATAGGCGACATGATACGCATAACAAAGAATGGAGAAGTTTACGAAGGAATTTTGATTCCACGCTCAGAATACGGCGACGAAAAACATGTTGTTGTAAAGTTGAAAAGCGGCTACAACATCGGCATACGTACAACACCAAGCACAAAAATAGAGAAAATAGGAAAAGGAGCAAAACCAGCTTTTACACCGCCTCCCACCCCAGAACAAAATCCCGAACTCCCAAAGGTTGCGATAATAAGTACAGGCGGAACAATAGCCAGCCGTGTAGACTACAGAACAGGAGCCGTCCGACCAGCCCTAACAGCAAGCGACCTCTACAGCGTCGTCCCAGAATTATCAAACATAGCAAGAATAGACACCCAAATACTATTCAGCCTCTTCAGCGAAAACATAACTCCAAAGCACTGGACAGAAACAGCGAAAACCGTTGCCAAAAAAATAACCGAAGGCACAGACGGCATAGTAATAGCACACGGAACAGACACCATGGGCTATACTGCCGCAGCCCTAAGTTTCGCACTACAAGATTCGCCAGTTCCAGTCATACTTGTAGGTTCGCAACGTTCAGCAGACAGGCCCAGTTCAGATGCAGCAACAAACCTCATAGGCGCAGTAACAGCAGCAGCGAAGGCGCCATTCGCAGAAGTAGCCTTAGCAATGCACGAAACAGCATCAGACACCTCCATAACACTTCACAGAGGAACAAAAGTTCGAAAATGCCACACAAGTAGTAGGGACACCTTCGAATCCGTGAATACACCTCCAATGGCAAGGATACAAGACCAGAAAATAACCATGCTTATCCAAAATTATCAGAAACGCGACCCTTCAAGAAGGCTTGTGCCAAAACCAGAGTTCAACGAAAAAGTTGCATTAATAAAGTTTTATCCAGGCATGAACCCCGCAGTAATCGACTGGTGCGTTGAGAAAAGCTATAAGGGCATAGTTCTTGAAGGAACAGGTCTAGGCCACGTTAGCAGCTACTGTTTTGAAGCGATACGCAACGCCATAAAAAACAACATCTTAGTGACGATGACTTCCCAATGCATCTGGGGACAAGTAAACATGAACGTTTACGATCAAGGTCGCGACTTACTGGCTTTAGGTGTAATCCCATTAGAAGACATGCTTCCAGAAACAGCCACTGTCAAGCTCATGTGGATTTTCGGACAAACCCAAGACATGGAAGAAGCAAAAAAACTCTTGAAAACCAACATTGCGGGGGAATATTCACCGCGAACCCTTCCCGAGAAAATAGGCAACAAGTAAGGGGGATTTAGAGCACCTTTGGAAATAGATTATGAAGTGATTGGGTTAAAAGTTGGCTTGGAAATCCACCAGCAACTTGACACTTCCACAAAACTCTTCTGCAACTGCAAGCCTGAACTCTTCAAAGAAGAGCCTGAAATCACTTTTCTGCGCAGACTTCGACCGACCCAAAGCGAGCTAGGCCAAATAGACCCAGCAGCCTACTTCGAATTCCAGAAGGGAGTAAAAATTCTATACGAAGCAAACACACAAACATCCTGTCTCGTTGAGATGGATGAGGAGCCACCCCACCCGCTAAGTACGGAAGCTGTTGAAATAGCCTTAACAGCAGCCTTAATGATAAAGGCCAAGCCTGTTGATGAAATTCATGTGATGCGTAAAACCGTCATAGACGGTTCAAACACCACAGGCTTCCAAAGGACATGCGTAATAGCCATAAACGGTGAAATAAGAGTCGGAGAGAGAACAGTTCCAATCCAGCATGTAAGTCTAGAGGAAGACGCGGCAAGAAAGATGGGTGAGGAAGAAAGTAGCATAATACGTTATCGTATAGACCGTTTGGGCATACCCCTAATAGAGATTGCAACCGCACCAGTCATAAATTCACCGAAAGAAGCGGGAGAAGTGGCATTGGCTATAGGGAGAATCTTAAGGGCTACTGGAAAAGTCAAAAGAGGCTTAGGAACAATCCGCCAAGACCTAAACATTTCAATACCAAATGGCGCCCTAACAGAAATTAAAGGGTTACAAGAACTTGAGCTGCTTCCCCATGTTGTAGAATACGAAGTTCAAAGACAGCTAAACCTGATAAAAATAAGCGAAAAACTAAGGGAAAAAGGACTAAAGGAAGAAGATTTGAAGGAAGAATTTTCAAACATCACAGAAGCTTTCAAACAAACAAAATGCAAAGTCCTTCGCAAAGCCCTAGACAAAGATCAACCAGTCTTGGCAGTGAAGCTTCCAAAATTCAAGGGTTTTCTGAAATGGGAATTGGTTCCAAGTCTCCGCCTTGGAACAGAGATGGCTGATAGGGCGAGGTTCTGGGGAAGGGTCGGCGGAATATTTCACACAGACGAACTACCAGGCTATGGAACAACAGCTGAAGAGGTGGAAGAGCTGAGAAAAGCCGTTGGAGCAGAAGAGCAAGATGCTGTGGTTTTTGTTGCAAATGCTCTGGAAAACGCAAGAGACGCATTAAAGGCTGTTGTGGAGAGAGCCCGTGAAGCCATAAAGGGTGTACCAGAAGAGACTCGTGGCCCAAACCCTGATGGCACTACGCGGTATATGAGACCTAGACCGGGAGCAGCAAGGATGTACCCTGAAACAGACATACCGCCAATAAAGATAACAGAAGACTACGTAAAAGAGGTTAGCTCACGCTTGCCTGAGCTTCCAGAAAAAAAGCTTGAATATTTGATGAGAGAGTTTAAACTGAACCAGAAGTTGGCTAAGCAGATTCTGGATTCTGAACATAGCGAGCTATTTGAAGTAATCGTAAAAGAAAGCGGTGTTTCACCAACAACTGTTGCAGCATTTTTGACTGAAACTTTAAGGGCGTTGAAGCGTGACGGTGTCCAGGTAGAGAAGGTTTCAGAAAAACAGGTAAGAGAAGTTTTCAAACTTGTAGGCTCTGGGGAATTAGCCAAAGAAGCCATACCAGATGTTATTGGCTGGCTCTCAAGGCACGAGGGCAAGAACATACAAGAAGCGATTAGCAGTCTTAGCTTGAAGGTTCTCTCGAAAGAAGAAGTAAAGAAAATTGTTGACAGAGTGGTTGAGGATAACAGAAAATTAATCGAAGAACGTGGAGCGGAAGCCTTTGGCCCACTTATGAGCATGGTCATGAAGGAAGTACGGGGTAGAGCAAACGTTGCTCTGGTCAGCGAGCTAATAAAAAAGAGATTAGAACAGATTGGCAAATGTTGAAGAGAGCAGTTTGCAATTTATTAAAATACGTAAACTCTAAAAAGAGTTAGCGCTTTTTATATTGTGGGATGTCATTGCGAAAAAAGTTGGTTAAGGGGAAGGAAAGCAATTTTGTGTTTCGGGTAAAGATGGGTGAGTGTGAAGTGGAGATTTGCGGGGCGCGCGAGGAAGTTTTGAGGACTATTGGAGATTTGCCGAACTTGTTTACGGGTGTTCATAAGGCTTTTGAAGGTTTAAAGCCTAAGACTGTGGCAACGCTCTCTGTTAAAACAGAGGCTGCTAAGGAAGAGGCTCTCATGCAGAAATATCCTAAGATAGTGCGCCCGGAAAATTGCGAGGAAGCTGTTTTGAGGGTTCTTGAAACTGATTGGGGGAAATGGCGGCCGCGAACTGTGGGAGAATTGAAAGAGGCGTTTAAAGCTAATGGATTGAGTTATCCTGGGCGTGTCTTGGCGGGGGTTCTTATGGGACTTGCCAAGAAAGGGATGGTTAGGCGCTGGAATACCAGTGCTGGCTATGTTTACATACTCGCTGAAAAAGAGACTTTGGATTTGAGGGAGAAGGGCTAAATGAAGAAGGTTGAGGCACGAATTAAGACTCCTTTCGGCGAGGTTGTGATCGAGGGTGAGAATCCGCAAGAGGTTCTCAGCATGCTTGAGGCTTTTCCAGAGAATTTTATGGAGAAGATTTCCAATTTTGTTTCTCAGAGATTGATGCCTTCTGGGGTTCAGCTGAGAGGCATAGTTGAGTTCACAACTGAAGGCCCTGTTGTGATAACTCGTGAGGATCTGACTCATTATGAGGCTATAGGTTTGACTTTGTATGCTTCGGATGATAAGAAGAGCACGGCGGCGCAGATGGCTAAGCTTTTGGAGTCTAGTGGGATTAAGTGTATGGTTCCGGCTCGGTTGAATGAGATGACTAAGAGGGGTTTGGTTTTTAAGCCTGATCCGAATAGGCCGGAGTTTAAGTTGACGATGCAGGGTGAGAGGTGGGTTGAGGATGATGTTTTGGCTAGGCTTAGGGGTAGGATGGGTTGAGCAGCCAAGCGGACAAGGTGTCAGTTCAAATCAAGTATAGGGATGTTGAAAAAACTTTTTCTGGCAGCATGGAAGAAGTTTGGCTATTGTTAAACAAGTTTTTTGGTGAGTTTGTTCCTTCTTTTGAGATTGCGAATAAGCTTGTGCTGAGTGTTGATTTGCAGAGGCTGGTCAAAGAGTGTGAGGGGATAATTGCTTTTTCTCGTGAAGGTGCGAATCTGCTGGTTTCTAGGGATAAGCTGACGGATAATGAGACTTTGGCTTTGTGGCTTTTAGCCAATTACGTGGGTCATCAGCTTGGCATGGTTGAAGGTGATGCTGTTTCGAAAGAAGAGTTGCAGGCGAAATTGGGTAAGAGCGGAAAAATAACGAGCACACGTCTTGGAGAGCTTGTTAAGGGTGATATTGTTGTGAAGACGGCTGATGAGAAGTTTAGGATTACGACTTTTGGGATTGTGCATATGCAAAAGGATTACATTCCAAGAATTAAGACAAAAATTGGCAGCTAGTTTTTGCGCTCGGTGCAGTTTATATCCCCTCTATATATAGGTTGAACTTGTAATTAGTTCAGAGAATATTGAAAGTTTTATCTGCAGTTTGTTTCTATTAAGTTGTGAGGAAGGGAGTCTTTGGCTGATGCTTCGAAGGTTAAGTTTACTAGGCATGCTGTTGAGAAGTTTACGGTTTTGAAGCGTTATGGTTTTGAGGTTGGTGAGCGTCAAGTTGTCGATGTTGTTCTCAATCCGGCTCGTCTGGAAAAGAGGAATGAGCAGTTTTTTGCTGTTAAGCGTATGGATTCGGAGCATGTGTTGAGGGTGGTTTATGAGAGGAGAAAAGGCTTTTTAGTTGTCATTACCTTTTATCCTGTTAGGCGGGAGCGTTATGGCTTATAAGATTAAGTATGATGGGGATGCTGATGTGTTGACGATTATTCTTAAGGAGAAGGGTAGGCTTTCTCATGCTGAAGAGGTAGGTGATATTGTGGTTCATTTTGATAAGAATGGGAAGCCTCTTTTTATGGAAATTCTTAAGGCTAGTAAGATTGTGCCATTGATGGTTGAGGGTTTAGCCAAGAAAGAAGTTGTCGTGGCTTAGTTGAAAATTTCTGATGCTCTGTCGTGACTAGACATCTTCCCTTTTCAACAAATGAACTCATGGAAAAAAGTTAGTTTGAATTGAATGTCACCAAACGTTTGATTTATATAAGCATAATGTAACATATTATTGGAGATATATTAGTGATTTCAAAAAAGTCAACGATGGGTATAATTGCTTTGGCTGTTGTGCTTGTCATTCTTGCAAGTTTATTTATACATTTTCAACTGCAGACTTGGGAAGATAATCAGAACTCACAGCAACAAACGCAATTTCCGCAAGTACAGAAGGCTATTTTGAAAGCAAATGGATGTGTATCTGGAGGTTACTGGACAAGAGATACTGCTACAGATTTGCCTGATTACGTAAGTAACATAGAATATTCCGTCTCAAATGTTGGAAGTGCAAATGCTGTAAATGTAAATGTCATTGTCGAGATTGATGGAGAACCCTATTCGACCAATCTGGTACCATGGCTGTCTATATCAGAAAAGAGAGACTACTTTTTTTCGATAGCAACAACCTATGATTCTACAAGTTATGTGTTTATACAGGTATCATGCCAAGATTCTACAGATTCTTGTTCATTTTCCTCAGGTGCAAATCTTCCACGTTACTGGACTGAAGATTCAAACATTTTAAAACTTTACATTGCTCCTAGGGAAGCTAAAACAGTTAAGATTAGGAATGAAATAATCAACAATAAGTTCTTTCTTATCCCAAATTGGATAGCCTTAAGAGATTGGGTTGGAAACAGCATTACATACAAATATGATTCTGATACTCACGGGTTAAGTGAATATTGGCAACTGCCAAAAGAAACTATCGAACTCAAATCGGGTGACTGTGAAGATTATTCAATTCTTCTATGTTCGCTTTTGCGTGCTGATGGGTGGTCTCCAAATGATGTCTATGTAGTTTTAGGCAAAAATGGTAACAATGAATATCATGCTTGGGTAAAAATTAATCTTGGTATTTTAGGATGGTACAATATTGAACCACAAGGAAATGGATGGAACACCTTGATCGGGGACTTTCTCAGTCTTTCTGGATACCAAGCAGTTTGTTACTTTAACGATTCTCAATATCATGTTGTATAAGCATTCTAATCTCTGTGGTGAACATGAGCTTTACTTAGTGTCTTCATTAGTTCTTTTTCATTGGCTATTTGGTCTTTTTCTTCTATGGCTTTTCTTTCTTCTGGTGTGGGTTGTTCTGTTGGTATGAGTTTTTCTACGAGTTCTTTGTAGAGAAGCCTGAGTTCTTTTCTGATGTCTTTTAACACTTCAACGCTCATAGTTGAGCCCTTTGATTGTTTGTTTTGATTCGCGTTTATATCCCTTGTGAATTCTGCTTATTTCAAGAGATAAATTATTGGATGTTTTCGGTTGCAATAGATAGACGTCCTCTAGGTTTTTGATTCTCTTCTGATGCTCTGCGGAGACTAAGCCCCTCTATAAATAGGCTGAACTTAGTGTTAGAATTGTTCCCATAGGCTTTCGTTTACGGCTGAGAATACGTCGACGATTGGTTGGTGACTGGCCCATTCGAAAGTGAAGTGGAGTAGGCTTCCGAGGATGATTATGAAGATTATTCCAATCAACTCGTAAACCAGAATAGATTTTCTCTCAGAACCACCCATTCTAATCACAATTTAGATTTAATAAAATCGAATATAAGACTTCAGAAGTGAAAGGATAAAAAAGAAAAGGTTATTCAACCATTTAAATATACGCTCCCATGGTATAAAGAGTGATTATAGAAAAAGAAGTGAAAAATATGCCAAGGTATGTGATTCCTGTTTGGGAAATGTGTGTTGAAGTCTTGGAGCAGTTAGGTGGACGAAACGGCAAATATGTTCCTTTAAAGGATATTGTTGGTAGAGTACGTGAACTATGGCTTGGAGAGAACGTAAATGAGGAGACGATACGTTGCCAGGTATTTAGACATTGCATCAATTGTCATCCAACTCATGATGAATTTCCTGACCGGGGTAAAATGTGGAAACAGAGAAAATTGTTTGTTACAGATGGAAAGGGCAATTATCGATTTTATGACGAGAAAATTGATAGGAATATTTACCTGGCAGCATTGAGGGAAGATGAAGAAGAAAGAACGGAGAATGCAAGTAAATATTTGAGGGGAACAAAAGGAAAAAAAATTAAAAGAGAAGCTCCGCTCGTGGATATTTACAAGGAAACCGTAGAAAAATTGCAAGTAATTGGAACCAAGCTGAGATTCAAAACTGAAAACGGAGTGAGAATAGAAGGTGGAGAAATTGATCATGTCTGGTTCATCGATTTTCGCAGTAGTCTTCCCTACTTTGGGTCTAGAATTCCAATAGTCGGATTTGAGATAGAAACAAGTTGGAGAACACGGAAACACATCAAAGGAGATATTTTTAATCTGTTAACTCTTAATTCTGCATTCGGGATTATACTATTTCTTAGAAGGGGCTTCCGCAACGAGTCTCAGTTCAAAGGAAACATGGACGCTGCAAAAAGATACGTGCAAGGTTTTGAGGGTGGAAGGAAGATTTTCATTTGGTCAGAAGAAGATGTAAGCAAGCTCTTCAACAGAATTAGTTAACTAAGACCAGTTTTGAAGCGTCCGTTGGGCATAGGTTGTGCTATCGAAAGCAGCAAGATTAAAAAGCAAAGGCCTATGAATGGTCAAGGCAACTTAACCTCTCCCGATTTTGTCATCATTTTATTCCTTATTCTCTTCAGTTCCTCATCCGCTATTTTCTTTTCAAGGATTAGCAACACCACATTGTGTAAATCAGCGGTTGAAATCAATGCCATATCATTTGCCTTCGCCAGTTGAATAGCTCCATCAGTATATGCTCTTGTGTTCCTTTTATGAGGTGGATTCTGAGAAAATTCGTGGTTCGCTATGAATATTGCCTTTTCTTTAGTATTTGTTTCTGACAAATACCCTAGAAGCTGAAGAACCTCTGCTCGTTGGATTTGTCTGTTCTCATGACCTTTGACTTCCACAATTCCTTTTATTTCGTCATCTTGGACACGCAAGTCCGGGAGCGTTCCATTAGGCAACTTCTCAGCTTTAAAACCTAATTTTTCCAAAGCAAACGCAACTGCATTCTTCAAAGCTCTGTTTTTTGTATAAAGCAATCTCTTTGCTCTTTCAATTTCGCCAAGTAATTTCCGATTTTCAATTTCTAAGGGAGACGAAAAATCGGGTAGCCATGTTGGGACAAAAGTGAATTCTTCTTCTCGAACTATCTGAGGTATCACATCATTTACAATCATGGTCACGGCTTGTGATCTATTCTTGAACCTTGGCATTAATATCAATTTTCCATTACCAACAGGGACTTCCATGAAAACGCTATAACCTGCTCGATTTGTTGCTAAAATCTTTGAATTTTTCGGTGGTTTTGAGAAATAACATTTCCAATAAACTTCTTTTGAAGAAAGAGTCTTGAATAGAGGATTAAAGTATTTCAATTCTTCGAATCGTGGATAGAAAGTATCTCCTTGCTCGCTTATAAACCCGCAATCGATTGGACACCATTCATAACTTCCTAGAGTATGCCTTTCTCCATATTGGCAGTAGATTTCTAATGTGCTGTTGGAACTGGCGAAACAAAAAGTTATTCCGCCTGTTTCGATTTGTTCTTTGAAAATTGTTTTGAGTCTTTCAATTTTTTCGTGCTCTAACCTTAGGCGATCAGCATGGTCCCTTTTAAACCATTTCGGTTGTAAAATTTCTTCTGCATCTAGTATTACAACGTGAAAGTCATGGAGAGTTATATTATCTCCTAGCTTAGCTTCAACAAGTTCGATGTTTGATGGAGACTTATAAATTTCTGTTCTAGGAAAATTTAGAAGCAACACCTTGATAGCCATACACATTCTACATTTTATTTTTCCCCTCTAATATTTAAATAAACACCCTATATTCCAATCGCCAAAAAAGCGTGTGTCCTGACATCTCTAGTTTAACCCTTGGGCGTTCTTTTTTGTGCGTATTTATATCTGCACAGTTTTACACAATTTAGACTTTACAGCGACTCAGCAAGTTCCTTAACTTTCTCCTTTATTTCCTCATAAACCTTCAAAGCATGCTCTTTATCCATAAAGTATGGGTCTTTAACATTCCACACCACAACCTTATCCCCACACTCCGGACACAAACTCAACACGTAATCCCTATGCCCACCCTCCATAGCCACAATAACATCAAAATCACCAAGCCGCTTACCACCCAAACTCTCAGGGCCACTCTTCAAAAACTCTTCCGCATTTTCTCTCCTCAAAAACTCCCTCACCTCCTCTGCAATCGGAATAGCCACATGTATCCCAGCAGAATCTGCCACCCAATCACGCCTCATCTTCTTCAACAAAGCCTCAGCCAACGGACTCCTATGCGCATTGCCAGAACACACAAACAAAACCTTCATCAAATCCTCTACTCCACACACTCCTAGACATTCACAAGTTTGGATTCAATTTAAACTATACGAATAAGTAGTAGCCTTTAACAAACTAGTTCCTTGGTGAACCAAGCCCTGTTCAAAACCATAAAGCTATTTGCCATTGTTTCTAGGGCAGAGTTTCTTCTGCCAAATCTAGGCTCGCTCATCATGGGACTAGCATGGGGCGCCACTCCGCCCATAAGCTTAATCAATCTACTTGTCCTAGTGGCTCTGTCTTTCACCGTCATCAACCTCAGCTCAGTCATCGGAGCCCAAGCAAACACCCTCTCTGACTACGAACTGGATTTGAGAGATGACCGCAAGAAAAGCCTCGTTGAGGCTCTAAATTCTTTTGGACAAGGCAGGCTCAAAATGATGTTGACTGTCGAGTTCCTATTAACTTTGGCTATCGTTTTTGTATTCATGCTAATCCAAGAAAAACCCATATTGTTATTCATGTGGATAACTGGAATCTCTCTAGGCTACATCTACTCTACACCACCAGCAAGATTAAAGTCAAGATCTTGGCTGGCACCAATATCGCTAATTCTGGTCCTCGCCGTCTTTCCAGTACTTTTCTCATATTACACCTTTGCATCTGAGCCAAGCCCACTCTTTCTTATTTCGGTTGTCGGACTGGCTTTAACAGTATATGGCGTGATCATACCCACTGAAATACGAGACTACTTCGGAGATAAGGCAATGGGCATCGAAACAATGACAGCCCACCTAGGTCTCCAAAAGGCTTCTCTCTTAAGTATAATACTGCTGAGTTCAGGAGGCATATTCATGGGCACAGCCTTCTCTCTCGAATTATTGAAGACTAGCCACCCAGAATTGAGTGCTTTCACATTGCTAATAGCAATTGCCAACATTATTGTTCTAGCAAAGTTCAAGAAACTCTATTCTCTTTCCAAAGAATACGAGTCCTCAAATAAGCAAAATTCCCTTGCAGAAGACATTACAAGCCTAGCTACACACAATCCAAGGTGGATAATGATGATAACACAAACCTACAGCTTTTTGTCCATAATACTTCTCGTGAGCAAATTCTTGCCATAGACAAATCTCACATACATTGCCAAACAAACACTAATCATTAGCGCGCGGTGCAATCTTGTGGGAGAACCCAGCACTAAATCCGCTTGTTCTCTCTTCAATTCAGTCAAAGGGCTAAGGCTTTTCTGATTCCATCTCTCTGATTCTTTCTTCCGCAATCGCCGCAGCCTCCTCAAGAATCTTCCGCGCATCTTTCTCCACAACCTCAGACACGTCAACTTCAATGAGAGCCTTCAAAACATCAGGATGAAAAGACTCTTTCAAAGTAAGATAAACTTCAGGCGGCTCAAGCTTATCATGAACAACACGGTAAATCTTACCCTTAATCACCATACGATCAATAACCTTCTTCACATCCCCAGAAGAAAGACCAAACTTCCTAACACAAAAACTGATAACGTCGCCTTCCCTAGTGTTTCCATATCTCATCAAATATGAAACAACCTTGCTCTCTACCTTCACGCAACCACCAACCTAACCTCTTCGAAATGTATGCACTGCAAATTTAAGAATTACGCGCATTTCAATTGAACTTCTTGTCATCTCGTGGGGTTAGTGAAACTTAGTTTTGTGGCTTCAGTGGGGCATGTGGTTGTGCAGAGTCCGCATCCGTGGCAGTTTTCTTTTATGACCATGCTTTTTCCGTTTTCGAGTTTTCTTGCTTGGAATATGCAGCGTTCTGTGCAGATGCCGCAGCCGCTACATTTGCTTGAATCAACCTTTGCTATGAGTCCGGATTTTGCTATGTGATGTTTGACTCCGTAGTTTATGTAGGCTCTTAGGTATGTGCAGCAGCATGGGCAGCAGCTACATATGTCGAAGACTTCGCCTTTGAGCCAATCAGTGTAAAGCGCTTGATGGACGAGACCGTGCTCGTTTGCTATTTGCAAGACTTTTTTGGCTTCTTCTAGAGGTATTTCTTCTGCGGCTCCTCGCTCTACCAGTTCGTTTGAGAATTCGTTTATGGCGAGGCAAGTTCTTAGGGGTTTATCACAGTTTTTATAGATTAGTCTGCATTCGCAGTTGCGTAGGGATATGGACTTAGCCTTTTCTAGGATGTTTATTGCGGTTTCGTAGGGCAGAACAACCGTTACTGGCTCTATGACAGCCTCTGGAATTGGCAAGACTTTTCCTTCTGGGTGTGGGTCTGCCTTTGCTCGTTTTACATGCTCTTCTATTCGATAGTTTGCCAAGGCAGCAACATATTTTCCTAAAGCGTCTGTTCTGCCTTCTCCCAAGTATCTAGAAACTATGCTGTGAAATGATTTTATGGAGTAATGCGTTTCTTTGCCTTTCTTCTTTTTGAGGAAACCTTTGATGAACAGATTATTGACTTGCAACTTCACGGTAGCATGCGGCAACTTCAGTAATTTGGATAGTTCGGTGATGGAGAGTTCTTTTTCAGACATTTTGAGGAGCAGTTCTACTTCGTCTGGTTTGACCATTAAGGGAAGCAGATCTGTAAACATAGGTGGCGCTCTTAAGACTTGGGCTAATTGTCTGTAGTCTCCGATGCACAATTGTTTCATCACCCAAATTATTTTTTATAAAATATTTTCTTATATGTTTGATGTCAGTTTATGGCGGTCTTTTCTGGGCATACTGATACCTTCGCGGTTTTCCTTCTCTTGTTAGTATACCGTCTTTTACTAGGTCTATTAGTGCATGGGCTACCGCTGTGCGATCATAGTGGAACCCGCGCCTTGCCATTTCACTGTGCACCTCGCTTAACCCTTTAGCCGTTGAAAACCAGCCTTCTTCCCATAGTTTTTGTATTATGCCTTTGCATGTTTCTGCTCTTGGCGGGGCTGCAGCCCGCTCAGCGATGAGAGGAGTTTCTTTGAGTTTTTCGGTTACTGTTGATAGGATTTTGTCTACTGTTGCCTGAAGCTGGTCTTCTTGGCACTCTATTTCGAATTCTATCTCGCCTACCTTCATTTTGACTCGTATTGGTGGTTTTGGCTGTGTTTCTGTCAATTTTTCACCATGTTGCTTATTGTATTGTGCATCTTGTTCATGCACAACACTTAAATATCACTTCCCCAAACTATTGGCTATTGGTGAATCTTGGTGATTGAACAATACACTATTGTAACAACACCAAAATATAACTTTCCACAAACCAGCATGGACACAACATTACCCCAACGCTTCATAGAACTAAGCCTCCACTCACTAAAGCACGTGCAAAACCAACCCTTGCAACTAAATCAACAAACTTTTCAACAAAACCCTATTGAGCCCTTAAATGCCCTACAGCTTAAACTACAACCAATACCGCTAAAGCCAAAAACAGAAGAAACCACAATAGCAGCAGTAGACACCTCAAGCATAAAAATCGGCGAAACAAACAAGGGCATAATAATAGCCGTCAGAGGCGCAAACGTCTGGAAAAATAAAAGAAACTACGGATACCTAAGACTCGGACCCTTCATATTCCACATAACAGAAGAAAACCTAAAAGAAGTCTACAACACACTGCAAAAAGCCTATTTCACAGAACACAACCATCAAACATCCCCAAACTTCATGCAGATACCAATGCGCATAGCGAGTCTCCTTGAAAGATGGCTCCAAACAACACTCTCAAAAACAATAAACAATGGTCTTATCCTATTTGACGGTTCACTAACAGCTGGAACCGCAGACGCTCCAACACAACACATGAAAGAAATATTAGGCAATGCCAGAGGAAGGAACAATGTTGTTTTGGCCTTTTCCAAAATGACAACCCTAAGATTCAACGGATACATCGTGACTGACGTGCTACTTGCACATAAGCCGCCCTACCTACTCGAAATTTCCAACCTGAAGCCCAAGCCGCCCCTTATTCTGTTAGGCGATGTTTATGTGGCTAGACTGACCAACGGAAACTACGCCTTCAGACTAGACATCGACAAGGAAATTTCCATAGAAAAAAGGGTTGAAGCCGTTGAGAAGCTCTTGGGCAACGACCTGTTCTTCCAAAGCTATCCCGAAACCCTACGCTTGGCGCATATCCTCTGCACCTTCACAGCCAACGAAGTAATCGCCATGCAACACTTCATCTCACAAAAATACGGGCTAAAAATCGTCAACAGACCAGACATGCACAGGCTTCTGTTCGGACCCTTCGGGAAAGGTGAAAACCGCAATGAAACTGTATAGGAAAGAAGGCAACATAGTCCAGATTCTAAGCTTTCCAAACGAAACAGTGGAGAAAGGCGACTACCTGCTGGTTGAGGATGCAGAAGCCGGAAAAGCATTGATCGTACAAGTGATTGACGTTCAATTCGCAAACATCCCAGGAGTCCTTGAAGAATTACTCCGCAGCCTTCCAGACGGCGGAGAGCTACTGCAAGGCGAAGACTTTGACCCTTTGGAAATCGCCCCCCACATCACATACATCCAAGATTCAAGGCTCCTCATATGCAAAATCCGAGCAACGGTTGAAAACGAAAATCTAAGCCCAAGCAGTTCTTGGCTTCCCTCACGTTCCCAATCAACAATCAGAAAATTGACGATTTCGACATTGCTCAAACTTGCAAAGGTTGATGGAAACCTCCCAATAGCTTTAGGCGGAACAAAGGAATCTTCGCTTCTAACTATAGACGCCTCAGCCTTGGATGGAAGACTAAACATAATAACCGGCAAAAAAGAAACGGGCAAATCCCATCTATCCAAACTTTTGATACTTAACCTCATGCAGTATAAGGCCACTGTTGTCGTTTTTGATTTAAACGGCGAATACGGAGGTTTAGGCATGACATCAGACGGGAAAAGAAACGCCCATTACAACAAAATCCACGTCTTAATACCCTCTCAAAACTTTAAAGTCGCCCTAAAACAACTACACCTACACGTATTGTTAAACATCCTAATCCACGCACTTCATCTGCCAGGAACATCTGCCCGCGAGTTCAGGCGCATATGGCAGTTTCTAAAAGAAAAAGACAACTTAACCCTGCACGAGTTAGGCGAAGCAATACGGAATTGGCATTGCAACCAAAATGTCCGCGACGCCCTCTTCTCACGCTACTACGCCCTAGTGAACTCCGGCTTTTTCACAGACAACATCGCAGAAGCAACGCTCCTAGAAGAATGCCTATTTAAGGCTAAGGAGGAAGGCGGCACAATAATAATAAACTTACGAAATACATCGCCTATAGACCGACAAACAGTTGTTGAGTACGTTCTTGGAAAACTTGTTGAATTATTGACAAGCTGGAAGCTTAAGGCTGTTTTCCTCCTCGCCGAGGAAGCACACCTTTACCTACGCGAAACCTACTGGGATGACATCGTAACACGCATGAGACACTTCGGCATATTCACAACTTTCATAACAAACCAGCCAGACACAATCCGAGAAAACATTTACCGACAAGCAGACAACATATTCCTCTTCAACTTCACAAACGAACACGATTTAGAGGTCGTTTCACGAGCAGCACGAGTTGACGCAGAAACGGTCAAATCAATCGCCAGAGACTTGCCGCCACATCACTGCCTCGCTCTTGGAAAAGTTGTAAAGGATTTTCCGATGGTTGTCAAAGTCAAAGCGCTGGATGTTAAAACCATGGGAGAAACAAGGCTGTTCTTTAAAGACATGAATTAAGTTTTTCCAGTTTTTGCCTATTTCTCTGGAAGAAGGCTCTGAAAGTTTTTGTTAAATCGTATTTCTCCACTTCGCCTAATGTGACCCATCGTAACTCTGCGGCATCATCCGCGGCTTTAAGTGTTCCACCTCTTAGTTTCACGAAATAGTCAACCATCACAAAATGGTATTTTATTTTGCCAATTTCATCCATTGTTATGTAATTAACAACGTCAATAAGTTCAGGGTTTTCAACCTCTAGGCTGGTTTCTTCCTTAACCTCTCTAACAACAGTCTGCTCTATGCTCTCGCCCAACTCCACTAAGCCTCCGGGAATGCTCCATTTTCCTCTTCCAGGCTCGCTTCTTCTCTTTTCAAGCAATATTTTTCCATTGCATATCATGACAGCGCCTATTCCTACGACTGGCTGGTTTGGGTAAAGTCTCTTCAAGGCGAAACCTCTTTACAAGATTGTATTATTGGTATCTTAAAGCTTCTACTGGTTTAAGCTTAGAAACACGCTAAGTCGGTAGAGTCCAAAAACAACGTTGACTATAAAGCCAATTCTTTGGAGAAGACATGCGCGTCTGGGCTTTCCTTCTTCGTCGCATCACTTGGTTTCATGGCACTCACGACACGCTTGGCGCGGGTCGCTTCCCCAACTCAACTTCGAGGGTCATTGTTTGTTTGTTTCTTACTATTGTCACGTTGATTCTTTGTTCTGGCAACGTGCACTCTTCTAGGTAGGTTGAGAGATCATCTAAGTTAGTGATTCTTGTTTCATTGATTGCTATTATGACGTCGCCGCCGATTGTTACCCACTCTCCAGCAACTAGGGCTTGTTTTGTTCCACCTCGCAGACCTGATTTATCTGCTGGACCGCCACTTGTAACTTGAGTAATTAGAAACCCATATGTTACATTTGTGCTAGCTGCTTTTGCGATTTCATAGTTCATGTCTGTTCCTGTGACACCTAGCCAAGGATGCCGATTGTACGAGCCCTTCGTCACTAGAGATTCGATTTCTCGCACTATAGTATTCGAGGGAATTGCGAAGCCCAGCCCTTGGGAATCACTCACGATAGCTGTGGTTATACCGACAACTTGACCTTGGTAATTCAGGAGAGGCCCTCCAGAGTTACCTGGATTTAAGGGAGCTGTTGTTTGGATGACGTTGGCAATTGGGTATCCGCCTGTAAGCTCTTCAGTTATTGTTCTGCCCAGCGCACTTGCTATGCCTGTAATCATTGAGCCAGCTAGTCCATAGGGGTTTCCGACAGCTATCACCGGGTCGCCAACCTTTAAAGTTGATGAGCTGACAATTTCGAGCGGCTTGTATTCACTTTGAGGAGCGTCCGTTGAAAGAACTGCGAGGTCAGCGTATGGGTCTGAGCCTAGAACCGTTGCTGCATATCCGTTTCCATTTATGAAGGTTAATGTGATGTTGACTGCATTGTGGACGACGTGATAGTTTGTGATAATTACCATTTGTCCTGTAAAATTGTAGAAGAACCCTGACCCTTGGACTTGTGTGTAGTAGGGGCGACCGAAGATGTCGTATTGCACTATTATCCCTCGGATTACGACAACGGATTCTTTAACTTGCTCGTATAACTGGGAAAGTGAAACATTTTCTCCTAGGACGTAAGTAATGTTTTGGTAAGTGATGTTCTGTGTTGATTGAAGATTTGAGATTTGGTCTTGGAGTGTTGAAAGTTGATTTTCTAAGTCATTGATTCTTCCCGAAATAGTTGAGTAACCTATTGAATAGCCTAGCAGTGCTCCCGCAAATAGGCTGGCTATGACAATTGTTGCTATAAATATTGCTGAAAAGCGTGTTGCTTTTGGTTTTTGAGGAAGTTCCAATTGTAATTCTCCTTGTTTGCTCATAATTTTTTTCCGCAATGGGGACAAAACGTATGATCTGGTTGAGTTGGTTTACGGCAATTAGGACATGACAGATCTCCCTTCAGGAGGTGTATCCCTTTCCTCTCTTTTTGCAGCAGCTTTCCGTCGCTGAGAAAAAGTATTCTTCCTGCACGCGAAGCTACGTGGCTGTCGTGGGTTACCATTACAATGGTTGTTCCTTGGGTAACGTTCAATTTGCTCAATAGCCTAACGATTTCAAACATAGTTTTTACATCTAGGTTGCCTGTGGGCTCGTCTGCCAGAACTATGGCGGGGTTGTTGGCTAATGCTCGCGCAATGGCGACTCTTTGTTGCTCTCCTGCGCTTAGTCGAAGCGGTCTGTGTTCTTTTCTTGCTGATAGCCCAGCTATTTCCAATAGTTCGTGAGCTCTCTTTCTTCTTTCACTCTTTGATTTTTTCGTGCCTTCCATGGGGAGTTCCACGTTTTCGATGGCGCTCAAGTAGGGCAAGAGGTTGAAAGTCTGGAAGATGAATCCAATCTTGTACTTTCTAAATTTGGAGAGGCTTTTATCTGTTACTTTTGTAACATCTATACCATCTAGAATAACTTTCCCCTCAGTCGGTTTGTCGAGGCAGCCCAACATGTTCAGCAGTGTTGTCTTACCAGAGCCGGAAGGTCCCATGATCGCAATGAAGTCGCCCCTATTTACTCGAAGGTTTACATCAGAGAGGGCGCGAACCTTGCGCCTACCTAGTGGGTAGATCTTGCCCAGGTTTTCTGTTTCTAGAACCACCTTACTCATATCTCAACGCCTCCATAGGACTTGTTCTGGACGCTCTCCAAGCAGGATATAAGCTGCCTATGGCTCCAAGCAATACGACGGCGCCGAATCCCAGCAACAGCGTTTGTAGGTCTGCCGTAGCAGTAACCGACTGTGATAAAGCCGTTCCAAAGTTTATGGGTTGTCTAGAGAAACCAGGGGAACCCCCCTGTTGTACGGAAAATAGGTTAGCACTGGGAAGTAAAAGCGATGATATCACAGGTGCTCCAACGATTCCTATCACAGCGCCGACTACTCCTGCCATTAAACTCAGCAGCATTCCTTCAAGCATAAACTGGCTCATGACATTCCAATTGCTGAAGCCTATCGCCTTAAGTATGCCTATTTCTTTTGTCCTCTCACGCACAGTGTACAGCATCATAAACAAAACGATTAAGCTTGTAGCAACAATTGCTATCAAGATTTCTTGAAAGGCAACTGTCTGTGTCTGACTAAGGGTGGATTCAGCATTTTCTAACGTAGTTTCATACATTTCTTGCGTACGCTCGAGGTTCTCCAAGCGATCTTCATATGTCGTAACATAAAGCTCTGGGTACGCTGCTTCTATCACCTCGGCTATTCCATCCACATCGGAAACATCCTCTGCGTACACGTCAAGCCTACTTACGTTTCCTATATTATCAGTTATCCTTTGAACATCAGTAATGTTCATGTAAACCGTTCTTGCTCCCGTTATTCCCTGCTCTGTTGAGTTGTAGATCCCTACCACTTTGAAAGACTCGCCATAGACCTCCAGTTTGTCACCAACATATACGCTATAATATTCTGAGAGATTCAAGCTGATGACAATAACACCACTATCGCCCTCTGTCAGATTTCTCCCATCTATCAAGTTTGTTGGCAGTATTGAATACTCATCGATGAAAGTGGACTTCAAACAAGCACCTGTAATAGTATAGACAGGCCTGGAAATGGTGAAACTTCCACGTGGTGTACTCATGGTTTCCTCAGTTGTTTCCTCGGATGACTCCGTAAGGAATGGCACAATATCTTTGATACCTTCAATAGTACTAATTTCATCAACAACAGCTGCATTTATGAAGACCTCTACTTGTCCGAACCCAGAAGGTGGCATGCCGGGTGTACCAGAAAACATGCCTCGTCTAGAAGAAGCTGAAATTTCAATTAACGTAGATGTCTTATTGATCTCCTCTTGCATCTCGCTTATTGTATTGTTGTAATTCTCACTTAGACTCTGTGTGGCGTTTTGGTTTGCCATGATTCCTGCAGGGATAGAAATCATGATTGCCATAGAAAAACCTAGGGCGATGATCACCAAGAACGCTCTCATTTTCCTTCTCGAAACATCCCGGACTGCTCTTGTCAAAGCACCCAAATCCTTCACCTTTCAAATACGCTCTAAATTTGACACAAAACAGTGCGAACTATTAAAGACTTTTTCAAAATTAGACCCAAATTTATGAAAAACAAATACAATAAATAAAAAATGAACTGAAAAGCGTTTCTTCTCTTTCTTAATGCAATCTAAATTTCAACTCACAAAAAAAGGGGAGAGTTCTCGTTATCTAGACCGTATGCGTAAAGGGTCTTGCCTTAGTTTTCCATATATCGTGTTCAAGGCTTTTCGATCACCGTTCTCGTCAAGATCACTATTTTCGTCACTTTTCCCTGTTCCAGATCCACCCATACGGACGCGTGGCTTGTTGTATCCTTTTCTAGCATTACGATCGCAATGGTTGCTTTCGTCACAACACTGCCGTCTCCTTCAACTATGGTTTTAATAATCGGTCTCACTCCTGTAACGTTGTAGCCATCATTAAGTAGATTCTGAACGTCTGAGTCATTTTTGGCTATGTTAATTACGTTCTCTTTAAACTCTTCGCTAACTTCAACAAATCCGCAGCATCCTCGTCCACGTCCCCATCCATGTGGCCAGCCGTATGTCATGTTCTCCATTATTAGGGGTGGCATATTCCCCCATTGACCCATCATTCTCCCATTGATCCACCCTGCAAAGCCATTGCTGCTCTGTTCTCCACTATTAGCCGAGTATGCGTTTAGTACGATGCCGCCCATAACCGCTGCCACAGCTACTGCTGTCAACAGGATTAAGGCTTTCTTTCTGTCTATATTCATCACATCCTTCTATTATTGTAGGCGCGTAGACGTGCGCCTCACGCTCGGCTAAGCCATAAAAAATATTAAAAGATTTTTCAGAATTAGACCCAATTCCTTTCCAAATCTGGGTAAGCAAAATGTATCAGCTGTCCTAGTCATCTTTTTTCAGTGTATTCTCAGTTATTGAGTAATGGTTGGGGGAGAGCTGGAGACTCGAGGGAGAAAGGAGAGTGGGGAGAGGCTGAAAAAAGCTTTACCTCCTCCAACCATTCCAGAGATGCCTTTTAGAGCCCAGCAGATTATTAAAGGGTTTTTCAAGATTAGACCCAATTTTAACCCTAATCTTTTTCATGCGTAGGAAAGGCACATTTTTATTACTAAGTCAAAATAAGTTTAGCTAAATCTGGAGCTATACGGATGTCCGCGAGTACACGCCCCCTTAAGTACTTGCTCGGATGGCTAATCGCAGGTACGAGAGGCGGTCTCACGCGTGCCAAAATAATTAAAGCCCTAAAGGAGACTCCGCAAAATGCAAATCAATTGGCGCGTCTGCTTAAAATGGATTATAGGACAATAAGGCATCATCTTGAAGTCCTTGAGAAAAACAAAATAATCACATCAGTCGGAGAAGGATATGGTACCACGTATTTCTTGTCTCCAGCAATGGAGGAGAATTACGCCTTGTTCGAGGAGATTCTGAAGAAAATCTGGAAAAAGTAGAAAAAGGAGTAAAGCAAATGAAGCCTCATATGAACCAAAAACCGAGAACTTGGCTACTGCTACTATTACTACCCATTCTAGTAGTGGTAGCTATCCTAGCAGCAATCTGGGCTACATCAACTGTTTGGTTTCCACGTCCTTGGGAACACCGCTGGCCACCTCCATATGAGATTCCTGGAGACATAGAGTTTTTCTATACAGCGAAAACAGTAGTTTCCACGATCAATGTGACCCTTCTAATCTCCCTATTGATTACATACATTAGCATATACAGAAAGACGCGGTCGGAGTTCACAATCGGATTGATAATATTTTCGATGGTCTTACTTTTCTATGCTCTTTCCTCCAATCCCATAATACAATGGGCTTTTGGTTTCCGTGCGTTCGGTCTTGGACCATTTGCCATGTTGCCAGACTTATTTACATGCGCAGCATTAGCTGTGCTACTATATCTCACCATCAAATACTAGGCGCGGGCAGGTAATATTTGATTCTGAAATAATTCTTCCCTTTTTGATCTCTCTGTTTTATTTGCTTAGGTATCTCCATGAGAGGATTAGGCCTATCGAAGTGAAAACTGCCGCGAATACGCCTAAGTAAGCAAAGTCAATCATTAGTTGCGTGATATCTGTGTTGTATAGAAGAAGTTGCCTCATAGCATCAGTTGTGTAGGTTATCGGGTTAATCTTTGCAACAACTTGTATCCAGTCCGGCATCATTGAAGTTGCAAATAAGGCGTTGCTCGTAAACATAAGCGGTAGATTTAGCAAATTCATAATAGCCATTTGCGTTTCCTGCCGCGTAGACCTTATTGCGATGGTCAGGAACAGTGATGACAAACCAAAGCATATTAAGACTATAGCTGCAAAAACTCCGAGAATACTCAATGGATTAAAGGACGGACTGAATTGCATGCCGAGCAACCACGCAATCAATAAAACTATCGAGGCTTGAATTATTGATCTAACCGCTGTAGACAAAACTTTCGAAAAGATTATCACACCTCTCGAAACCGGAGTGCTCAGCACCTTGTTTAAGAACCCCAAACGCCTGTCCCAAACTATAGACATGCCACTAAACATGGTTGTGAAGAATACAACGAAAGATATCATGCCCACTGCCATGTACGAAAAGTAATCGGCTGTTCCGAACGTATTTCGCATCATTTGACTTGTGATGTTTGAAAACGATTGCTCAATTTGAGCTTTCAATTGAGGAGGAAGGTTAAGGTCTGGTGGAAGAGTTATGGGGTTATTTGTGAAAATAGCGCTTATGTTCATGGCCTTTCCAAACAAGCCCATCCAAATAGCTGGCTGAATTATTATCATTAAAAGCAGTATTGGCTCCTTATACCATTTTTTAAGCTCTCGATTCGTAAGTGCCCAAAGTCCGTGGAATACGCTTCTAGAATTATTTGAATTGCTTTCACTCATCTTCCTCTAGCCCTCCTTAAAGTTATCCTATGTGCACGAAAACTCTCCTTAGACTCTTCTGCATCACGCATAGACTTGCCAGTGTAATCCAGATAAACCTCGTCTAAGGTTGGTTTTGTAAGCGAAAGTTTCGTCACGACATGCCCATTTTTCCGTAAAGCTTCAATTATGAGAGGCGCTGTTAATTCGCCGTTTTCAGCTTTAATGAGATACTTGTCATCTTCCTTCTTAACTTCCTTTACATGCTCAATTTTCTCAACAAGTCCACTGACGTCGGCGTCTTCTTTTATGCTTAAAGTGACTATGTCACCGCCCAAATTGTTCTTCAACTCTTCAGGAGAACCAGTGACAACGATTTTTCCATGGTCAATTATTGCGATGCGGTTGCAGAGGACGTCTGCCTCTTCAAGATAATGTGTTGTCATGAAAAGTGTCATTCCGAACTCTTTCTTAAGCAGTTTAATATAGTTCCAAGTTGCCGCTCTTGTCTGAACGTCTAAACCTAAAGTTGGCTCGTCTAGGAAAAGCACCCGCGGTCTGTTGATCAATCCGCATGCAAGTTCGAGTCTTCGCCGCATTCCACCAGAATACGTTTCAACCTTTTTGTCTTTAAACTCTGTCAATTCAACAAGCTCCAAAAGTTCAAGGGCGCGCTCTTTCGAAACTTCTCGGGGTATGCCATACAAGTCTGCACACAAAATTGTGTTCTCGTAGCCTGTTAAGTCTTCGTCCGCCGTGTATTCCTGAGGCACAAGCCCTATGACATTTCTAACTTCGCCTGCTTGTTTCAGAATGTCATATCCTAAAACCGATGCTGTTCCTTCTGTTGGCTTTAAAACCGTTATTAACATGTTAATGGTTGTCGTTTTACCAGCGCCATTCGGCCCCAAAAACCCGAAAATTTCGCCATTTTCCACACCGAAGTTCACATGATCCACAGCCACTAGGCTCTTGTTGAAAACTCTGGTTAGCCCTTCAGCCCTAATTACTTCATCAGTCATCTTTACCCTCACCACGCAGTTTTCTGTTAATCTCTTCAAGTTTTCCCGCAGTTTCATTTAAAACCTTATGAACTTCTTCGATGACTTGCAATGAAAAATGCTCTTCTAGGTTGCTTCCGAGTTCGAAAAAGGCTGAGACAACTCTGTGCATAGATTCTCGCAGCTTAATAGTTTTTTCTGGTGGTATGCGAAACCATAGGCCTCCCAAGAAAGCAGGCGGCATGAATCTCGCTTCTTGCCTGAATTTCATCTTTATTCTCCTTTGTTCTTCTAGGAGAGCTTTACCCTTATCCGTAAGCGTGTAACGCTTCATACCACCTTCCTCGGCTGGGAACTCCTTCACGTAATTGTTGTCTTGCAACCATGACAAAAGTGGGTAAATTGAGCCTGGGCTTGGCTTCCAACGCCCATCTGTTCTCTTTTCAATCTCACTCATCATCTCCGAACCAGACATAGGTTTCTCGCTTAGCAGTTCGAGTACTTGATAGCGTATGAATCCTTTAGGAACAATTGCGGTATGCCTCATCCAGTGTCTTCCAAACGGGCGCATGTTTTTCATCACCATTGATATCAGCGTCGATATCAACAGTGATATTTAAACTTGTCGCTTCCAAAAGCAGAAAGTTGACTTAATCTATCACCGTTCCGATATGCTTGCCCTTAACAGCAGCCAAAACGTTTTCAAGTTTAAATCCGTTCACAATAACAAATTTGACTCGCTTACGCTTCAGAATTTTGATTGCTTCGGGATCAATAATTTGATGTATTCCAGCCTTATGCTTGTTTTCGGCGAAAACACGAGATAAATCTTCGAAGCGTAAATGTTCAAGTTTGACGGCATCCGCATGTTTTCTAGGGTCTTTGTCGTAAACGCCTTCCTGGTCTGTGGCTTTGATTAACAAATCAGCGTTTACCTGTTCAACGATTAAAGCTGCAACTGTGTCCGTGGTCATGCCTGGTTTTAAGCCGCCCATAACTGCAATTTTGCCTTCCCGCAAACATTTCACAGCGTCTTCAATCTTTAATGGCACATTCTCGCAGCCTAATTTTCCTAGTTTTTTAAGAAAAAGTTGGGCGAAAATTCTTGAAACAGAAATTGCAATCTCGTCTTGAGCCCTCTCATCCATTCCCAAATCCTTTGCGGCTTTAATGAATTCTCTTGCCGAAGCCCCGCCGCCAACAACAACCGCCACTTCATGTCCATGCTTCTTTAAATCCCTCAATAAATCTACATACTTGCCAATTAAGTCTGGATTTAGCGGTGAAGCGACAACAGAGCCACCTATTCTTAGCACAATTCGCATGAACCTTACATCCTTTACAGCATATTATACGAATCTTTCTGGTTAAAACCCTTTAGAAAAATTTGTTTAAATCCTGCTGGGGTTTTGTGCTTTTCATCTGCACATTTATGGTTTCTCCAAAATTTATCCGCATTCCATCCACAGCAGCAACCGTTGGAACACCAGTTTTTTCTTCAATTAATTTTGCCTCTCTTGCTGGACCCTTAAATATCATTTGCATTCCGAGATGCGTCAAAACAGCATGTTCGGGACGAGACTCTTCAACTATTTTTATAGCGTCATCCGTTGTCATGTGCCCCTTCCAAGGTTTTCCAGCAGGCCTCATAACGCACAGCATAAGAAGCCTCACCCCCTCGTAGCATTTCCCTATACCTTCAAAGTATTCTGTGTCGCTTGTGTAGGCGAAGTCGCCGAATTCTTGAGTTTCAAATCTGAAGCCTACCGCGTCTGGATCCGTATGCCTTGCCTCCGTCACCAAAACGCGTACATTGCCAACTTGAAATCTCATTTTTGGCACCACTTCAATTTTCTGTTCGGGCATTTGCTGATGATATTTCGAGATTGAAGGCTCACACACATTACTCCCGCTTAAGACACTTTTAGCAGCAGCAAGTGTCCCACGTTTTCGAGTCATCCCTCGAGTCATGGCTTCGATTAAAACTTCAGCGTCCGTGTAATGGTCTGGATGGCAATGGGAGACAAAAACGGCATTAAGCTTCTGTGGGTCCAACCCCTCATTAATCGAGTGTACAAGGGCTCCTGGTCCGGGGTCTAAATGTACGTTTAAATCTTCGCCAATTATCCGAATTCCAGCAGTGCGCCTTTTCTGCGTAATTGTTGCGAATCTTCCGCCGCCGGTCCCAAGCAATACTATCTCAACTCTAGGGCTCATAAACAATTTTATAGTAATAATGTGATTTTTATTTTGTGCCCTTTTTTAATTTAATTCAAGCAGAAAACGCTTGATATCGCTTTAACGAATCAAGCAAAGAGAAATAAAACAACCTCTGTTCGAGGGACGTTCATTGATGAGGCTGAATCACGCCGAGTGTGCTTGCCAAAAACAGAAAATATATGAATAAAAATATGGCGCCTTCTTTCCAGCTCAGCCTCCCCATCGACAAAAAATACCAAAAAAACAGATTAGTGATCAGAGAAAAGATGACAAGGTCTCGGAAAACAAGCATGTTCATGGTTAAAGGTGAACCCAATAACACGGGAACAAAAAGTGTGATTCCCAGAATTAAAGTGATGTTTACGAAGCTGCTTCCGATAATATCACCAAAAGCCAGCGCTTGATAGCCTTTCAGGAAAGCTTTCAGGTCCAGAGTGAGTTCTGGAAGACTTGTGCCAAGCGCAATTATCGTTGCTCCTATTAACGTCCTGGGTATCCCTGCAAATTCTGCTACAACAACTGCGGATTCCACAAGAAAATAAGCGCTTAGAATAACGCCGACAACTCCTAAAAAAGTTAAAAAGATGTATCGTTTTAACTTCCTTTTCTCATCCTCAGAAACGCCTTTTCCTTCCTCCGGCGGGATTCTTATCTTTGACATCTGATATGTATAAAAAGCAAAAATCAGTATCAAAATCAAGCCCACAACCCAGCTGGCCTCTACAATGTAAACCAGCGCCAATGGGATTATAGAAGACACGAAGAGACCGAAATAGAGACTGCCCAGCTCTTCTCTCGCAAACGAAGGAATCACACTAACCGCGCGTAGATGCCTTATGGAAACAATTAAAGTAGCCAAACCAACTACGAGGCAAATGTTCACTATGTTTGAACCTAAAACGTTCCCAACGGAAATAGGAGCCTCCCCCGTGAAAGCAGCGATGAAAGCTACACTTAACTCAGGTAAAGATGTAGAAAAAGCAAGCAAACTGAAGCCGACAGCGGTCCTTCGAAGCTGAGCTACATCGGAAACTTTAATGGCATTCGTTATTGTCCAGTGGCTTGCCTGATCTAAGATTATTAGTGATACCAGAATAATCAGTATATTCACTATTACGTCCATGTTGGTTCACCATAAATCACGTTAAGAACGTAGGAAAACTAAATAAACTTAATGCCAAAACTCGAATAAAAATTTCGCATTAAACTTCGCTTTAGCGAGAAGCTTGAAGGGCTGTACTGGCAAACCGCACAGCAAAAATAATGCACGCGCTTAATTATCGCTTAAACTAAAGATTAGATTATTCCACGCTCTTTTTTGTATGATTCAGCGCAATGTATGCAGCAGAAGGTCATCTCTTTTCCCTTGACAGTTTCCCTATGCCCACCTTCGTAGACTTTGCAGCCGCAGTTGGCGCATATCTCAAGGCTTGGCGCAATGGCGACGGAGACCAGACCTGAAAAGCGTCTGAACAACTGCTTGCAAAGCTCTTTTCCTTCTCGCGTCAATTCAAAAACCTTCTTTTTCTTAACTCCAATCGGTTTGATTGTATGTTTCACGAGGCCTTTTTGTTCAAGTTGCCTGAGAAAGGGATAGACTAGGCTTGGGCTAATTTCCTTTCCAATCCTTTTCTTGAATTTACTGATTATGCTGTAGCCGTGGCATCGGCCTTCATATAGGATGGTGAGTATGTAGAAGCGCGAGAAGTCCGAGACTATTTCATCTATTTCTGTGGACGACATAGTCATACCAGATGTATCTTTTAACGATATATTTATATGCTACAACACTAATTATGCTTATAGGGGATATAAAAATGCTTTGCTGTTTAGGAATCTTCGCTGGCGTTGCAGCTGGCTCCCTACTGGGCGGACCATGGACATTTATCGCCCCGGCCTTTGGTTTTGGCCTAGGTATTATCAACTTCCATGAAAAATGGGCAGAAAGGCTGCTACAGAAAACATTCATTTTTTAAAATCTCTCCTTTCTCCTCTGAGAAGTTATCTGTAGCAGTCCTGCAATTCTTTGCGCTCTGGACAAGGACAGAGAATTCGATTTGGCTGGCTGGTGTTAAAAAGGAAGGTTGCATTTATTAACAAGGGAATTTGGGTGCATTCTGCAGAATTAGTATTCTACAGATATATCTTTTATAGATATATTTAAATAGACCCACAACCTAAAGCAAATGTGGAGTGTGCAGAAACATATGCCAAGAGACCCCGTATGCGGTATGAACGTAGACAAGGAAAAGGCTATCAAAAGGAAGATTGGAGACCGAACATACTATTTCTGCAGTGAAATCTGCGCCCGAACGTACGAGCAACCCGAGCAAGAATTAAAAGCTATGAAACGCAGAGTCGCCTTGGCACTTGCAGGCATAGTGAGCGTTGCTGCCTTGCGTGTTGTAGCCATGCTAGGCCTCGCCGTAGCCATCATGACATTTAGAATGGCTGGGATCTCAGCGTGGGACTTAGCCTTCTTTATTCTGTCAACACCAATAGTTTGGATAGCGGGATGGAGCATCCATCAAGGAGCGTACAAAGCGCTCAAGAATCGATCCATAAACATGGATGTGCTCATAACCACTGGAGTGTTAGCTGGCTGGGGATATGGTGCGATTAGCACGTTTTTCCCATGGCTCGGGTCTGAGGGATTCAGCTATATGGAAATCGCCATAGGAATTCTAGCTTTTGTGTTGCTAGGCAAGTTTATTGAGGAAACCATAAGGAGGAAGTCGGCTGTCGCCATCCGGAAACTGCTTGAACTCCAGCCAACGATTGCAAGGGTTTTGAAAGATGGGCAAGAAGTTGAGGTTCCAATTGACGATGTTCAAGTTGGCGATGTGCTCATTGTTAAGCCAGGTGAAAAGATTCCAACAGACGGCGTGGTTGTTGCTGGTTACTCTTCAGTTGACGAGAAAATAATCACTGGAGAAAGCATTCCAGTCGAAAAGAATATGGGCAGCGAAGTCATAGGCGCCACAATTAACAAAACGGGTTTGTTGAAGACTCGAGCAACTAAAGTTGGCGAAGACACAGCTCTCATGCAAATCGTGCACTTGGTAGAAGAAGCTCAAGCGTCTAGCGCGCCTGTTCAAAAGTTCGCAGACCGCGTTGTCGGGTATTTTGTCCCAGCCGTCTTTGCAGTTGCAGGAATCGCCTTCACATTCTGGCTGTTTTCGAGAGGTTTCGCCTTTGCTTTTCTCGTGTTGCTAGCTATACTTCTCATTGCTTGCCCATGCGCCTTGGGTATAGCCACGCCTACAGCCATCTTGGCTGGTGTTGGTAAAGGAGCCGAATACGGAGTGCTGCTCAGAGGTGGCGAGTACGTTGAGAACGCCAGAAAACTGACAACTGTGGTGTTCGACAAGACCGGCACTCTGACAAAAGGTGAGCCTTCAGTCACAGACATCCTAGCGTTTAGTGGCTACAGGGAAAACAAAATTTTAGAGTTGGCTGCTGTTGCAGAGAAAGGCTCGGAGCATCCTCTGGCTGAAGCCGTCATGAAAGCAGGAAGTAAAGCGAAATCAAAAATTCGAGATGCTGATTCCTTCGAGGCATTACCAGGGCACGGTGTCAGAGCTTCATTCAAAGGTCAGCAGATTCACTTCGGAAATAGGAAACTTATGAAGGCTAATAACGTTGACATTGAACACGTAGAAGAAAAACTCACTGAACTTGAAGAACAGGGCAAGACTGCAATGCTTCTTGCTGTAGACGGAAAAATAGCTGGCATCGTTGCGGTTATGGACACGCCCAAGGACAACGCGGCTGAAGCCATAAAACAACTCAAAAGCATGGGACTACAAATTGCCATGCTTACTGGTGACAACGAGCGCACAGCCAAGGCAATCGCTAACCAATTAGGCATAGGCACGGTCATCGCCAACGTTTTGCCTTGGGAAAAAGTCAATGTTATTAAGAAACTGCAGAGTGAAGGAAAAGTTGTCGCTATGGTAGGCGACGGCGTCAACGACGCTCCAGCCATCGCCCAAGCCCACATTGGCATAGCCATAGGCAGCGGAACCGACATTGCAAAAGAAACTGGCGGAATCATCCTTATCAAGGATGACTTGCGCGATGTGGCACGAGGAATCGTGCTCAGCAAGGCGACCATGAGAAAGATAAAACAAAACCTTTTTTGGGCGTTCATATACAACACCATCTCCATTCCAATAGCTACAATTGGCTTGCTAAGCCCAATCATAGCTGCTGGAGCAATGGCCTTCAGCTCGCTGTTTGTAGTCAGCAACTCGGCAACTCTCAAACTGCTCAAACTATAAAATTTGAGGAGGTGAAAAGCGAATATGGCTAAGGATCCAGTTTGCGGAATGAACGTGGACGAGAAAACCGCCAAGTTCAAGTCAGAACATATGGGCAAAACCTACTACTTCTGCAGCCAAACTTGCAAGGCCACGTTCGACAAGAACCCAACGAAATACATTGGCGGGCACTCTGGTCATTCATGTCATTCTTGTTGCTACCGTTAAACTAATAATTGATACTGTATGCCATCAATTTACTTCGCAAATGAATTTCTACTAAAACTTCATGATGGACAATCAATTGTTATATCTATAGAGCTTGAGCTTGTTTCAGTGCTTTTTCGACCTCTTCTCGTATTATGTAGCCTCCCATGTGAAGTATTGGTTCTTTTGCTTCTGGGTCCACATTCATTGTTGCTGTGCATGGGTAGCTGTGGTGGGCTTTTGCTATTGCATCGTAGAGTGGTTCCTTCCTTGTTTTAACCTCGGCCAGCTTTCTTGCTATGTACCATGTTGAACCGCATGGAGCACTTCGCCTGACAATTGAAGAATCTATAACTTCATGTTTACCCCTTTTCACAGTTGAAATTTCTAGTGAAGGCCTTCCAACTTTCAGCTCATTTACAAACCTTGAGATTGTTGGTTTGTCTGCTGGCTCCAGCGAGCAGAAAGGCTTCGGAAACGCGTTTTCTAATCCTAGTTCTTGGCATCTTTCTTCCACCTGTTTTCTTAAGCCAGAAGGAACCTCATTAAAGTCTTCTATCGGCACAATTAACCCTTTTATCCCCACTTTTTGTATAGAATGAGGTAGTTCCAATAACAAGTCTTTATGCAGCCCAGAAGCTACACATAAATCGGCCTTCGGAATCTTCTTAGGCATGTACTTTTCGGGATTGTCAATAAAAGCTGGTAGTTCGGAAGGATTTGGCAGTTCTACTGCTGCTCGAATGTTACGGACAAAGCTGTAGACATTGTATTTGCAGGAATCGCAATAGAGGCCGCAGGGCTTGCAGAAACTCGGGTCGTTTATCAAGTTTCTTATTACTCGCTCTGCATATTCCCCGCTGTAAATAAAGACCAAAGTTAATACTTCTTCGCTACTAGCCGAGTTCAATTCTAACACTCAATCATAAATGCGGTTTTAATGAGCGGCAAGCAACACATGTTCTAAGAAAAGATTCTCAGGAAGCACTCCCACAAATTCTATTTTCTCGTTTATAACCGTTTTTGGAACGCCCATAACGCTGTACTTGAGGCCTAAATGGAGGAATTCGCTTGCATCGATAACATCAGCCTTAATCAAGTCGCTCTCAATCGCAAATTTGTGGGCAACGCTTGCAACTATTGGGCAGTACGGGCATGTGAGAGTTACAAAGACCTGGATGTGAACTGGGGCTTTAATTTCTTTAAGCATTTCTTTCGTCTTCTCTGAGAGGTCTGTTTTTCCTCTCGAAACGTTCACTACTCCTTCAACAAGAGTTTGGAGCTCATAGCCAAATGGTAATCCGTAAAACCTTACCCCGTAATCCTTCTCGCCAACAATAGCTATTGCTGGGACCTTATCAACCCCATGTTCCTTTGCCTTCTCGGAGTCTGCTACAAAATCATAGATTTCAACTTTAATCTTGTCGCTTAGAGCAGCCACTTCTTGAACTAACTGCCTGGCTTCCGCGCAGAACTTGCATTCAATCTCTTGAGTGAACACAACGATCTTCACGGGCTTCTCGATTTTTTCTTTAAGTTCACTTCTTAAGTGCTCCTTATGTTCCTCAGGTATCAAACCCATGCACATCCACCTCTCCTAATCAACTCCTTCAATTTAACCAGGGAATGGACAAGTTTTGGTTGGGCAGCCACCAGCATATTCTGACTCTGCGGAAACAAATCTCGTTTCCTTAGTTTTTATTTCTCCTATGTACAGAACTTGTTCTGGTTTGCTTCCGTATCTAAAAACAGTAACTCCCTTGCATTTTAGATTCCAAGCCAAATCGTAGACTTTCTTGACATCTTCAACCGCTGCGCTTGATGGTAAGTTAACAGTTTTGGAAACAGCGTTGTCTGTGTATTTTTGGAAGGCAGCTTGCATTCTCACGTGCCATTCGGGTTCAATATCCAGTGCTGTGACAAAAAGCCTCCTAAAGTCTTCTGGGACTCCCTCAATCTTTTGAACCGAGCCTGTTCTCGCTATCTCTTCAAGAAGCTTAGCGCTGTAAAATCCTTTCTCTTTCGCCATCGTCTCGAACAAAGGATTAGTCTCAAAAAGTCTTGTTCCACTTAAAACGTTTCTCATGAAGGATATTGCGAATATCGGCTCAATTCCAGAGGAACAGCCCGCTATTATGCTTATGCTTCCAGTAGGCGCTATTGTTGTCACGGTGGCGTTTCTCATGGCGCTATACTTATCTTTCCAAATGCTTCTGTCGAAGTTTGGAAAAGAGCCTCTCTCTTCACCAATCTCCACAGATTTCCTATGCGCTTCTTCTTCAACAAACCTCATTAACTCTTCAGCCAGCCTCAAAGCTTCCTCAGAATTATAGGGAATTCCGAGTTTTATGAGTATATCCGCAAATCCCATGACACCTAAACCAATTTTCCTATTAGCCCTAGTTATCCTCTCTATCTCCTTCAAAGGATACTTATTCGCTTCTATAACATTATCAAGAAAACGAACAGCGTTTCTCACGGTTTCCCTCAACTTTTCCCAGTTTACTTCGCCATCCTCAACCATCCTTGAAAGATTTATAGAACCCAAATTGCAGGATTCGTAAGGAAGCAGAGGCTGTTCGCCGCAAGGGTTGGTTGACTCTATTGGTCCAACTTCTGGTGTTGGATTGTGCCTGTTGATTTCGTCAATGAAGACGACTCCTGGATCTCCGCTCTCCCATGCGGATTTTGCCATAAGGTCCCAAACTTCTCTTGCTTTGAGTTTTCCGACTTTTTCCTTGTTTCTAGGGTTAAGAAGCCAGTACTCGCCCTCTTCTGCAAGGGTTTTCATAAATTCGTCGGTAACCGCGACTGAAATGTTGAAGTTTGAAAGAAACTCTGGTTTTTGTTTGGAAGTTATGAACTCGAGAATGTCTGGGTGGTCAACCCTTAAGATTCCCATCATGGCGCCTCTTCTTTTTCCTCCAGCTTTTATAACTTCTGTTGCTGTGTCAAAAACCCGCATAAAACTTACAGGACCAGATGCCACTCCCTTAGTGGACATGACGATGTCACCTTTTGGTCTTAACCTAGAAAAGTCAAAGCCTACTCCTCCCCCGCTTTTTTCTATTATAGCCATGTCTTTCACCGCGCCGAAAATGCCTTCCAAAGAATCCTCAACCGGTAATACAAAACATGCAGATAATTGACCCAGTTCCGTTCCCGCGTTAAAAAGTGTTGGAGAGTTGGGAATAAATTCAAGTCGCGTCATCATGCCATAGAAAGTTTTTTCACTTTCCTTTGATTCTTCACCGTATTTTCTGTCAACTCTTGCTATTACTTTTGCAACTCTGCTAAACATTTGAGCTGGAGCTTCTACAATTCTTTCCGTCTCATCTCTTAAAAGATATCTTCTCCTTAGAACTTCGAGGGCGTTCACCGTTAATTTCGGCTCGATTATTCCAAGCTTTTCCCTTAACTCTCTTATTTCCTCTTTCTTTTTCCTATAGGCTTGATACTCTAATGCGACTTTTTCGTAGCCTTGTTCCTTTAAAACCTCTATGACGGTGTCTTGGGCATCTTCAACTGAGGGAATTCTCTCCTTGAATCTCTCCTCTAAGCGCTTAACCACCTCAAGAGTTATGCCTTCAGCCCTTTCTCCGTCCTTAAGCTCAACAGCGACGAAAGCCTTGTGGATAGCATTTTTGATTCTGCTCGAATCAAAGTCAACGATTCTCCCGTCTCTTTTCCTTATCTTAGTTATAACCATGGCTGGTCAATTCAAATTTGCCTTAATCACAATAATAAGGTTTTGAAAATCTGAATGTGAAAGTATGGAAGTTCTGCAAAGCTTTAACTGTAAAATCCAACGTTCACTCTTTTTTAATAAACTGGTCTTTAGCAGCACCACACACCGGACAAACCCAAGTTTCAGGTAGCTCTTCAAAGGGTGTTCCAAGCTTTACGCCTTGTTCCGGATCTCCTACCTCAGAATCGTATATGTAACCACAAACTATGCATTCCCACTTTTCCAACATGCTCACCACAATCTTATCCGTCAATATTTTTTATTTGCATATTTAATAGTGCAATTGGGTAGAGTGTAGTAGAAATGCTAGATTATCTAAGTTTTTCGATAAGCTCCCGTTCTTACATTTAAAGCATAAATTAGCCTAAAAACAAATAACTCAGTGTGATAAATATGGAACCAAACAAGTTTTATGTTTTACCGAAACTGCCCTACGACTACAAGGACTTAATACCATATGTGTCTGAAGAGCAAATGAGGATACATCACACCAAACATCATCAGGCATACGTTAATGGAGCGAACGCGATACTTCAGAAACTTGACAACGCAAGAAAAGAAAACGCCGATTTGGACATTAAATCTACTCTGAAGGAGTTATCTTTCAACATAGGAGGGCACGTGCTCCACTCATTATTCTGGGGTAACTTAGCGCCGACTGGCAAGGGTGGCGGAAAACCTAGTGGAATTTTGAGTGACGTCATCGAAAAGGAGTTTAGGAGTTTTGAAAGATTTAAGAAGGAATTCTCGCAGGCTGCCGTCAGTGTGGAAGGTTCTGGTTGGGCTGCTTTATCTTTCTGCAGGCAAACTAATAGACCGCTAATAACGCAGATAGAAAAGCACAACAATAACGCTTATCCAATGTTCCGAATTCTAATGGTTCTCGATGTCTTTGAGCACGCATACTACATTGATTACAAGAATGAGAGGGCCAAATTTGTCGAAGCATTCTGGAACATTGTTAACTGGGACGCTGTCAACAAGAGGCTTGAGGAATTATTGAAATAGCAGATGTCGTCTTGCTTCTTTACTCACATATTTTCTGTTTATCTAAAAAGTAAGAGGATGTTGTTATTGCTGACACTATAACTCGTTTAAGGAGGAGTTATTTTTATTGCTTGAGTTGGACATTGAGTTTCGCACGCAAGACATTGTATGCAGTCCTTTTCCCTAGCCGGATCAGACTTCTTTTCAGAGGTTGGATGCCCAGGAGCATCCGCCCACTCGAACACACTTACTGGGCAAACCTCTATGCATACGCCATCTCCTGTGCAAAAATCCCAGTCAACCGCCACACTTGTTCCATGTATGCCGAGTTTTTTAGGAGACTCTACAGGTCCCCAGACACTATGACCTTGATGTTCACCGACAACTCTCCTATTCTTTTGGAAATCTTGATCTATTGGCAAAACAACTCACCACCTAGCCGATAAGAAAAATGGAAATATTAGTTTTTCCTAATCAATTTGCTGGTTATACGTGCAGATGTTCAAGGATAGTTAAAGCCTCTTTACCTAATTACCTCTATCTCAATCTTCTTCCAATTCTTCTTTATCCCATGTAAGGAAGTCACTGCGCCTACAATTGTTCCACTCAAAATCTTCACAACAAACTTGTTAAGGGCTACTTGCTCGCCGTCAACAAGAAGTTTCACATCCAAATACATCACCTCAAAATATGTTTTTGCCAGAAAAGTAAAAGCTTTCTGTAAAAGAAGTCAAAGCCAATATCGAAAGATTATGGTTGGTCTTTATCCTTTCTTCCATGGATATTTTTGTCACGCTCCCATTTTTGGAGTATTCTAGGAAAGGTATTTATCGATTGTCAAAGAACTTAAGTGTGTCAAGGCATTTTGCTTAGCGTAACTTCAAAGAAATGTTCTCTGCCTCTGCGAAGGACAAAGATTCTCACTTTTTCCTCAATTTTTCTTTTGTGAATCTCCTTTATTAGGTCTTCAATACGGTAGATTGCCGCGTCATTCAGCCTAAAAATTATGTCGCCAGCAACTATTCCAGCATCTTGTGCAGGGCTTCCTTCCGCAATTTTTGTGACGAGAACTCCTTGTTCTGCTGGTAGATCATAGTAGCGAGATATTTCTTCGGTTAGGCTCAGGCCTATTATTCCCAGCCATGGTCTTGTGGAGATTCTGTCTGTTATCATTTCGTTTGTACAATTCTTTGCCGAGTTTATCGGAATGGCGAATCCTATTCCCTGGGCAAATGGTATTATTGCTGTGTTTATTGCGACAACTTTTCCTTCAACGTCCACGAGGGGACCTCCGCTGTTTCCAGGATTTATGGCTGCATCGGTTTGAACAAGGTTTTCTACTAAGCCTCTTTGAGATTCTATTGTCCTGTTTATTGCACTTATTACCCCGGAAGTCACTGTTGGGCCTCCTGCCAATCCAAATGGGTTTCCGATGGCATACACCCTTTGCCCAACTCTTAACTTGTCTGAGTCTCCAAGCTCTGCGGCTTGGAGGTTTTTTCCTTCAACTTTCACAACAGCTGTGTCGTGAAAGGCGCATGCACCTACTAGGTTTCCTTCTAAGACTTCGCCGTTCCATAGTGTTACGGCTATTTTTTCTGCTCCTCGGATAACATGGTTATTGGTTAGTATGTAACCCTTTGCATCGATTATTGTGCCAGAACCCATTCCTTCAACTGGAACTGCTTGATAAAATATTGTATGAACAAGTTTTATAGTGCTTATGTTAACAACACTTTTGCTAATTCTTTCCAGAATGTCGAGAACAGCTTTTTCATCAAACGAAGACAATCCTTTTCGCCTCACAACTTGTTTAAACATTTATTTTAATAAGTTTTAGCTAACTCTGAATGATGTTTTTTATGACTATTCCCCTTTTGAGAGGATTAAGCAGAAACCGCATTCTCCTATTTCAATTGTCGGATCCGTTTTCCGGCAGAGTTGGCACATTAAACCTTTTTCGCGTACAATTATGCATGTTCGGCAAAAAAGTTTCAAAAACTCTTTTCTTTGACCTGTTCGATTGACGAGTAATGTTATCATGTTATTTATCGAAGCTTGTATTTCTTCTATGCGTTCGATTTCTATAACATGTCCTCTAACTTTTCTCGTGTATTTGCTTACTGCTGACTGAGATATGCCTAGGATTTCAGCTACTTCGTCTTGTTTTAGACCGCGCTTTTCTGCAAGCTCTTTTGCTATTAATGCTTTCACTGCGGGTATGACTGACTTTACAGCGATCTCGCATGGAATTATCAAATTTTCCACCGTTTATTCTATTTCAGGAGGAAATGTATATAAGGATGACGTATGTCATATTATTATGACGTATGTCATGAAGGGACCATTAACAACTTTTCAAAACGATCCTCCTTTCTCCCCTTCATGACATACTTCGGAAGAAAGGTGTCCGGCACAGTGAAAACCGAAAGTCCCCTAATCATACAAGAAAGCGCAAGAGAACAATTAAGCCTAGCAGAAATCCTGAAGAAATCGGAGGAAGTATGCAAAAACTGTAATCCATTAACTCCACTTGTATGTGTAACAAGGTGTAACATTTGGAAGTTGAAGAACGAATTTAGAAAATTACATGAGAAGACGAAGAATCCGTATTTTATGGTAAACTTACTGAACACATTAAAGAACAAGAGACGACTGCAAATATTGAAAATAATCTCTAAAGGGCGATATTCGGTAGGCAAGCTTCAACAAGAACTGAAAAAATTAGGTTATTACCATAGCCAAAAAACAATAGCTGCAGAATACATCAGTCCTCTGGTTGAAGTTGGGCTGGCTGATGAAACCCAAAGCCATTACTATGCAACAACATTCGGCTGCAAGCTCAATGAAATAATAAAGGATTTCCTTGAATTTGAAAACATTTTACCGCCTCATTCCGAATGCTATGAAGAAATAACACTTAATATGCTTCTAAACGCGCCCAAAGCCTTCAAAGATTTGAAAAGCGTAATTCCAGCAAAAAGCGTTGCACGGATTCTAAGCCGTCTGCAAAGAACAAAGTTGATAGAGACAACCAAAGAAAAAGATTACGTATTCTACTTCAGAACGAAAAGAGACCAGAAAAAGGCAAAATTTTCTCCAACTGAAAGAAGAGTTTACGAAAGCATTACTATGGGAGGAATTTCCGCACGAAAACTTGCAGAAAAAGCCAGAATTTCGCTGAGGAGGACATACAAGTATTTGAGGAAACTTAAAGTGAAGAAGATGGTTTTCGCAAGAAAGAGCCCGAAGTCCTACACTTTAACTGTTAAAGGTTTCCAAGTAGCTACGCTATTGCAGAATATACACAACTTAGCAGTAGAAATCTTAGCAACCGCCACACAACTCGTCAAAGATAAGGAGACTTATGAGTTACTGATGCCGGACACCCTTCAAATAGGCGTGAGAAAAAGAGAAGGCAACCATTAACACTCATAGAATGTGTTAACTGAAACTGAATTATATCTTGTGATATGTATAGCTAGTTCAAAGTTACTCATTGAGAAAATTATCTGCGTGAAAAGTGAAGAAAAATTTAAGGAAGCTTGCAGCATAATCCATAAACACGTCCTCGAGATTCTATTGATAAATGCTGATGATAAACCTATGAAAGTTAGTATAGTTTCTTTGACGTGCTGTGCTGGATGCGTATCCTCTTTTTTAAATGCTGGTGAGGCTTTGCTTGAAATTCTTTCAGGAGATTTCGAGATAGTTTATTCGCCAACCTTTGTTGATTTGAAGGAAATTCCTAATGTTGACTTGGCAATAGTTGAAGGCGGAGTAAGAACTAAAGAGGACGAGAAGTTAATTAGGGAGATTCGAGCCAAGTCCCAAATCCTTGTTGCCTTGGGAATATGCGCAACTCACGGTGGAGTAACAAGCTTAGGCGATATGCTCTCTCTTAAGAAGATTTTGGAAAAGGAATATTCCCTTGCAGATTCTAGCAGGCTTCCAGAATTGGAGGATTTGATGCATCCAATATGCGATTTTGTTGACGTTGACTATTATGTTCCCGGATGCCCTCCCATGCCCTTCTTAACAGTTCATACTTTAAAAAGTATAGTGAGCGGAAAAAAACCTATACGCCATCAAACAGTGGTCTGCACAGAATGCCACCGAAAAATAATTCCAGCAAAACTTGACCGTCTCTATGGAATATACGAGAAGGAAGTGGACCCTCAGCTGTGTTTAGTAAGTCAAGGCTTCATCTGTCTAGGTTCTTTGACGCGTGAAGGATGTGGAGCACCATGCTCAAGAGCGGGTTTCACATGCTTCGGGTGCAGAGGACCTCCAGACTCGTTACTGTATAGGTCAAGGGACATGTATGCGTTCCTTGTCCAAGTGATATCAAAAAGAACCAGTATTTCAGAAGAGAAAGTGAAAGAAGAACTTTATCGTAATCCCTTCATCTTTCACACTTTTATTTTTTCAAGGTTTGAGCGATTCAAGGCGAGGGAGAGGGTTATTTGAGCATTAGAAAGGAGATAACCATCTCGCCGACTACAAGAATTGAGGGACATGGGAAAGTCACAATAATACTTGACGATTTTGGAAATGTTTCAGACGCCTATTTTTACGCCACAGAAATCCGCGGGTTCGACTACTTTTTAAGAGGAATGGAGGCAGAAAGACTTCCTTTCATAATCTCAAGAATATGCGGCGTGTGCTCCACAGCTCATACAATGGCGTCTGTCAAAGCTATAGAGAGCATATATCGGACAGAAATAACAGAAACAGCGAGAAAACTCCGTGAGCTCTTACTGATGGGGCAAATAATCGGCAATCACTCCTTAGTCTTCTTTTTCTTAATACTCCCCGATTTCTGGTTTTTCCCTGAAGAAGATCCTTCAAAAAGAAACGTTTTTCAGATTATGCGGGAAAAACCTGATATAGGCAAAAAAGCTATAGGGCTGAGAAGCTTTGGAGCCCGAATCTTAGAAGTTGTTGGAAAGCGGGAAGTCCATGTTGTTTCTGTAATTCCCGGAGGCCTGATTAACCCACTTAAAGAAAGAGAGCGGGAAGGGCTGCTCCGAGAAGCAAAAAACGCCTGTGCAATCACGAGGGAGGCTCTTGACCTTGGAAAGGAACTTTTCGAGAAAAATTGGGCAGATTTTAGGAGGGCCGGAGACTACAAAACCTATTACATGGCTTTGACAAGGGATCACACTCTAGAATTCTACGACGGCAAAATCTGCGTCATAAATCCTAAAGGCGAACTCCTATCAGAATTCACCACGCAAGATTATATGGAGCATGTTGAAGAAAAAACCTATGAATGGACCTTCGCAAAATTTGCCTACTTAAGAGCCTTGGGATGGCCAGAAGGAATAGTTCAAGTTGGTCCAACAGCTAGAATGAACGTAAACAAGAGGGTTTCAACGGAGCTTGCCAACAAGGAATTGGAAGATTTTAAGAGGAAGTTTGGGAGTCCAGCGTGTGCCACTCTGCTTTTTGACTACGCCCGCCTTATAGACCTCATGTATGCGTGTGAAAGAGCGAGAGAGCTTTTGGAGGACGAGAGCTTAACCCAGACAGACACTAGAGTTAAGGTTAAGCCTAAAGGCGGCAGAGGCATTGGAGTTGTTGAGGCTCCTAGAGGAACTCTTGCCCATGAGTACGTTTTAACTAGAAATGGGCTGTTGAAAAAGATGAAGCTGATGATACCGACTCAATTGAACAATGCAGCTATAAACCTTAATGTCAAAGACGCAGCAGCAGAATTCATACGTTATGGCGAAATTAAGCCGGGGCTTCTGAACAGGATAGAAATGGCGATAAGGGCTTACGACCCATGCATAAAATGCGCCACGAGGCAAGTTTACGAGAATTTAAGGGTTGAAATAAGAAACAACAAAGGCGAACTAATAAGAACTTTGGGGTTTTAAGTTAAAATTTCTATAGCTTGACCTGGGCAGTTAACTTGACATGTTCTGCACATGATGCAACTTTCCTCATTCACAACTTCTGGCTTTCCAGACTTTTCATTGCGGAAGATTGAAACGGGGCATATTTCCACGCAGATTCTTTCGGCATCTCCGACGCATTTGGTATAGTCAATCACTATCTTAACCATGTTCTCGCCCTTTGTTGGATAAATTTTCAAAGGCAATTAAACTTTTCTTATTTTGGGGTTTAAATATCTGTTGGCGCTGTTTTCTTGATTTATCTTTTTTATCCTCCTGGAGCGCCGTGGAATGGAACATTCTTCCAGAGAAGTTCCCACCAGTCCTCTTCTGTTATGGTTTCGCCTCGGACGATAATCTCCAGCACTATCTTTAGCATTTCATGATGTCTTTTCTCGTCCATCAGTATTGCATTTAAGAGAAGCTTAACTTTGTCATTTTCAACGCTTGGTATGATCTTGTCCAGCTTTTCGATTAGTTCCGCTTCCATTTCTATGTGCTTCTCTACAAGCTTTTTCTGTTTGTCCAAATGTTCTTGTGTTAGGGCTTGTGAAACGCTTGTTAGAAGCGTGACGGCTGCGGCATAAAGTTCCGCGTGCTTTACAGAATCAAGCGATATGCCTTTCAAAACTCCTTTGACAGGTGGATTCCTTATTTCAATTAAGGCGTTGTTTAACGAGTCAACGATCTCGTTTTCGATGAGAATCTGCTCTTTCAGAAAATTTATCAATTTTTTGTCTGAGCTCAAACCTTTGCCTCCATCTTAGAACGTGTTAAGCTGCGTGCATAAGTCTTTCGGAAATTTTCATTCCGAGTTCTCTGCATTTCTCTAATCCAGCGTTGTCCGGTGTGTATCTGATTAGAAGCGGCGGTTCAGGCACCTGCATTCCAAACTTGTTCTTCATAATTTCAATAACCAGTTTCGGTGCTTCTCCGCTCCATCCGTAAGACCCGAAGGCTGCACCAATCTTACCTTTCAGGTCTATGCCTTTCACCGCTGCTTCTTCGAAGAGCGTCTTTATGTCAAGGGTCATGTCATGATGGTATGTCGGAGCTCCAATTATTATAGCGTCGAAGCTGCTTAGTGATTCAGGCGTAACATGATAACTTAGCTCCACATAGACTCCTTGAACTGTTTTTGCTCCTTCTGCCACTGCCTTAGCCATCTTCTCTGTGTTTCCGGTTCGACTGTAATAGAGAACAAGGATTTTGGGCATAAACGCTACCTCTCACTCTTAGGATTATTTAGTCCTTTTCTTGGGGGTTTCGATGTTTTGCCTCTCTTCTTCGAGTCTTTCAGTAGTTGGGCGAATTTTTCTTTTAGATTTTCAACAGCTGCTCCTAAAACTTGGATTTTGTCTATGCGTCCTTCTCCGATGCCTCTTTTCATGGCTTCCTTTATTATTGGTATTTTCTCTGAGTCTATGCCGATAATTGTGTATCCGACTGTTTCGACTGCAACTGCGTCTCTGCCAACTACGAGCACGTTTGTGTTTATTCTCTTAGCGCTTTTTGGAGCCACGCCAGTGCTTAGGTAGGTGCCGTCCAGGACTGCGAGGTCTATGCCGCCAACCGCTTCGTATAGGTCAAGGAGAGTTTCTTCCAGCTTTTTGTGGAATCTAACTTTCTTCCTATCTGGAATCAAGCCCAGTAAGTTTTTCAAAACGCTTCCTTTTTCGTATGTACGCAGCACATGAGTGCTTACGAAGACGTTTGGCTTGAAAAGTATGTGCGATAATCCTATTTTTTCGTCTGCAATTTTGAATTGTTTGGTGTTTGTGTCTTCTGAGAGGTTGAGGGGTACGACTCGTTCGGTGAATAGTGTCTTCCAGATTTGAAGTCTCTCTAAGCCTTTACCCCTATAGTTGTCTGACTCTGCCAAGAAGATTTGTGGGGCTTTATTGAAGCTGTTAATAATTGCTTCGGCGACGTTGACGGTGGTGTGATGGTCTGTTTTAGGATCGAAGATTCCCACCTTGACAACGACAGATCTATCCGCCGTGTTCAAGTCGTCTATTTTTCCGATAAGTTGGAGTGCTTGCTTAAATGATTGTTTAACATCTTGATCGAGCTCGACTAGAGCAACTTTTGAAAACATATATACCCTCTTTTAGCTGGCATAAGTTTGTAAGCTTGTTATTAAGGTTTGCACCGTGTCCTTAGAAAGGCATTGATGGACGGAAAAATACTTATTTGAAGCCGGGGGTGGGAGTTGAACCCACATTTAGCGGCTCTGCAGGCCGCCGCCTGAACCGTTCGGCCACCCCGGCACTCCGCCATTAAAAACTCTTAGTTGAGACTGTAATAAATATTATTAGCTTACTCCTAACTTCTGGAGAACCTCTCTGTAAACCGTTAAGGCTGATTTTTCATCATCGACGTTTTTTATCAGCATGCGCCCACCATTGAATAGGCTGATTTCAAAATTTTTATAGTCAAAGATTATCGCAAGCGATGATTTTATTCGAACTTTAAAGTGTCGCCTGACCGATTCGTAAACCTCGTTCAAGTTCAATTTTAGTTTTTTTTCAGGGTTAACATTGGCCGTTTTTCTTCCGCACAGCCAAGCAAGTTTTTCCCGTTTTTCTGGAAAGGCTATGACGCCTTTACATGCTAGGCAGTCTTCTCTTTTGAAAATATCTATGGTGGTAAAATACATGTCGCTGAAATCGCAGATCATGAGTTTACCTTTTAAGGCAGAACCCATTCCCGTCAAAACCTTTACGGCTTCCATGGCTTGCATGGTTCCAATGATTCCGGGCGTGACTCCTAAAACGCCTCGAACATCGCATGTCAGCAGATAGCTGTCGTCGATATCTGGAAAAACGCATTCTAAGCATGGGGTTTCAGGTGGAGCAAAAACCGAAAGGTTTCCCTCAATTCCTATGGCTGCTCCAAAAACATAGGGAATTTTAAGCTTTGCACACGCTCGGTTGATCAAATAACGGGTCCGCATATTATCCAGACCGTCAACAACACAGTCTATTCCGGAGAGAAGCTTTTCAACGTTGTTTGCGTTCAAGTTTTCCGAGATAGGCTCAACCTTCACTAAGGGATTGACCTTCTTTAGCCTTTTCGCTGAAACCTCAACCTTCGGGTAATGCAAATCATCTAGGCTATATAGAACTTGCCTATGCAAATTCTGCACTTCCACAGTATCTTGGTCTATTAAACGTAGGTGTTCGACTCCAGTAAGGGCCAGATAAAGCGATGAAGCTGTGCCTAGTCCGCCAAGTCCAACAACTGCAACCTTTGACTTTGCAAGCTTCTTCTGCCCTCTCCGACCGAGCTCTTTTAAAATGACTTGGCGACTGTAAAAATCCTCATAGGTTGACTTTTTCCGAGTTGCACACATTTAAACGCTCTCCTCTTTTAACATGCTGTCAATCAGCCTTATATCTACCTTTTTTCAAAAACTGCTTTTCATAAATTTCTCTAACTCTTTGTATGGTGTCTGCTTCTTCCGGAGTTTTTTCTTCTCTTATCCGGTTTATTCTCGCAAAACGCAGAGCCATGCCACACTTGTATTTTGGGCTTTTCTGAATCTCGTTGTACGTCACTTCCACAACTGTTTTTGGAATAACAATTACTCTTCTGGGCTCTTCCTTTATGGCTAATTCCTTAAGCCGCCTTGTCATCTCGATGATTTCCGCATCTGTCAATCCTTTAAATGTTTTTCCCACGGTCAAGAATTCGCCAGTTTCAGCGTCACGCGCCGCCAAATAATAATCTGAAAGCCACTCATGCCTACGGCCGTAGCCATACTCAGCCTCGACAATAACCAAATCTAGGGGTTCGAGGACAGGCTTTATCTTAAACCAATTTTTTCCTCGGATTCCAGGCGTGTATGGGCTGTCAAGCCTCTTCGCCATCAGTCCTTCATGCCCAGCATCCATGGCTTCTTCAAGGAATTGCTCCGCTCCTTCTTTCTTATCTGTAACCATCTGCTTTGTTAACGGTATTTCTCCAACGTTTTCAGCCAGAATTTGTCTTCGCTGCAAGTACGGAACTGAAATAAGGCTTTCGCCATTAAGGTACAGAACATCAAATAAGCAAAGTTTCACAGGAATTTTTTCAGCCATGTCTTCTATTGCATGAACTCTCTTGAATCTTCGCATCAAATGTTGGAAAGGGATAGGATAGCCAAGGCTATCAACAGCTATAACTTCACCTTCCAAAATCGCTTCTGTTGCCTTGATGTTTTTTCTCGCTATTTCGATGAGTTCCGGCAAACTTTTGGTTACGTCTGTTAGTCTTCGACTGAAGATTCTCACTTCGTCACCGAGCTTGTGAATCTGCACCCTAGCCCCGTCCAACTTGTGTTCGAAGGCTGTTTTACCACCATGCTCCTTCAAGGCTTCAGCAGCATCATTTGCCATTTGAGCCAGCATAAGCCTGACAGGTCTGAAAACCCTAAAACTAATCTTTAATAAGCCTTCTTTACCTTCCGTTTTGGCTATGGCGGCAACTTCTCCTATGTCGCCTATAGTCATGCTGGCTTTCTGTACAGCTTCCAACGGAATTTGAAAAGCTCTGGAGACCGCTTGCTCCATTAACCCTTCATGAAAACCTGTTCGCATCTCGCCTATGAAAATCTTGACAAAGTATTTGGCTTCAATCGGCGAAGCTTGACTTAGCAAAGTTTCTATTAGACGTTCCTTCTTCTCTCTTGATCCGTATCCCGTGGTTTCGGCTATAGCCTCTAAACTGCGTCTAACCTCCATTATTGTTAATGTTCTTTCAACGAGCACGGCTTGCCTCTTGACCTTGCTGTTTTCAAAAATTGTCTTCGTGGCTGAGCCTATGTCACCAGTTTTGCTGAAAGCCTCCATAAAAACGTTCCATTCAACATCTGTTATGCGTTTTATGACTTCGCTTAAGGTTGCCCAACTAACCTCAAGGCTCTGTTGGCTCCATTTCGGGAATGGTCTTCCAAGAATCATGGACACGGCAGGTTCAACTTCTCGCTGTTCCAAATCTTTTAAGAAGTCAGCAACCATGCCTATCATGAGAAGTCGCTTACTTGTCGCTTCTAATTTTTCACACAACTCTGCCAGAGATTTGAAAGATGTCTGCATGTGATTAACCTTTAAAACCACCTTTTAAAATAATAAACAAAGAAAGATAAACTTTGTTTTAATAAAATGAACATTGGGAAAAGGAGGTTGACGCAATAGTTTTTAAAATGAAGCTTCTAGTTTCTTCTTCAACTCCTTTATCTTCTTCTCAATTTCCTTGACTTTTCCTTTTTTCTCTAGGGCTTTATAACAATCTCTCGCATATTCCAAAGCGCTAACTCCAAATCTGTCAAATCCCTTCTGAAAGGAAAGATCCGCAGACCTCATAAAATGTTCAACAGCGTTTTCATACTCCTTAAGCGCATATAAGCATTCACCGGCCTTGTAGAACATGGTTGTGGCGTCAAAGAAGTTTTGCACTTTATAGTACAATTCTGCTGCGCGTAAGAAATTTTCGCGGGCTTCATTGTATTTACCAACTTCGAAAAGCGTATTCGCATCCTTATGCAATTTAACAGGGTCTTCCTTCACTTTTCTTTCACTCATAAGGGTCAACTCACAACTTGCATTTATCAGCATAATACTTACATTTAGGTTTTCCCATTCTATACGCCAGATCGAAGGATTGTAAACATTAAAAAGGGATGTAGCACTGAATAATTATTGGCATTGATTTAGTGGAGCAAAATCATGGTTCTTAGATGTGTTCAATGCGGCTTAAAATTTCCACTATATCCACCAAAAAGCAATTGCGAAAAATGTGAAGGAACACTAGAATATGAGATTGGCTTATCTAAAACTCATAAGATCAAGTTTTCTGGGCAGCTACGCTTTTGGAGATATAGACCCTTACTTCCGCCAGTTAAGCGTGTAATAAGCTTGGGTGAAGGCGGAACGCCACTGCATAAGGCAGAAAGACTCGCCAAGAATATCGGCTTAAAAGACCTATATTTAAAAGATGAAACCAGAAACCCGACAAACTCCTACAGGGACCGTGCAGCAGCTCTCCTAACGTCAAATGCGATAGACCTTCAATACGACACGTTAATCTGTGCATCCAATGGAAACATGGGCGCTTCTCTCGCTGCCTACTCTGCAAAGGCTGGGTTAATCTGCCACGTGATTGTGCCCAAAATTGTTGATGTCGGAAAATTGGCTCAAATGCTCGCTTATGATGCAGTTATTGAAGAGTTTGGCGAGATTCTTGACGAATCCATACGCAAAGCTGAAGCTCTGACGAAGGAAACAGGCTGGTATCAAGCAACGGCAGAGCTGAACCCACTCGCAATCGAAGCGCAGAAAACGATTTCCTACGAGGTGTATGAACAGTTTGGCGTTCCAGAATGGTTGATAGTCTCCATGGGAAGTGGAGGAACAATTTACTCGGTCTGGAAGGGATTCAAGGAGCTTAAACAACTTGGAATAACAAACTCTCTGCCAAAAATGATCGGCGTCCAGCCAGAAGGATGCGCATCCATAGTTAAAACTCTGACAGAGGGTCGTTCTAAGCTTGCAAAAACTTTGAAACCATACACTCGTGCGCTTGCTATTTTGGTTGCAGAACCGCTGCAAGGTGAATTAGCAATAAAAGCGTTAAATGAGTCGAATGGCATAGCGCTAACAGTTTCAGATTCAGAAATTTTTGCAGCAGAGCTTCAATTGGCGAAGCTGGAAGGAATATTTGCGGAACCAGCAAGTTCAGCCACAATCGCAGTGCTGAAAAAGCTTGTCAAAGAAAGAAAAATAAGCAATAGTGACAGCGTTGTGTGCCTCATTACGGGAAGTGGGCTTAAGGCAACAGATATACTGCAGGCGTTAACCAAGAAACAAAAAACAGCAGTTCTAGGCTTAGAAATAAGCACAAAAGAGAAAATACTGCGAACGCTAGCCAGAAAAGACACATACGGCTATGACTTATGGAAAAAAATCGGAAAAACCATGACAAAAGCAGCCATATACCAACACCTAAACGAACTCTCAGAGAAAGGACTAATAATAGGCTACGAAAAAAATGGAAGAAAGTTCTTCAAAATAACAGAACGTGGCAAAAAAGTCTTGCGCGCAATGGATGATTTAAAACTTTTATTATAATTTTTGCGTTTTCAGAGCCGAAAAGCTTAAAATAGTATAGTTATAACTATACTATCTTACTCTGGATGGAGATCTAATGAAACAAGCTCCAAAAATTTCATCATCCAAAATCGTGGCCCTTACAAGTGTTATGACAGCCCTTGTGTATTTAGCCACCAGCATATCTCTAAAAATGCCTCCACCTCTAGGTGCTTGGCATATAGGCGATATAGCATCATTTGTTGTAGCTTTCCTTTGCGGTCCATTTATAGGAGCATTTGCTTGTGGAGTAGGGGCTATGGTGTTTGATGTTTGGAATCCGGTTTGGGGTGGAGCCTACGTTTCATGGGCACCGGCAACAATTGTGATCCGTGGGTTCATGGGCTTCATGCTTGGGAAATTAAGACGAATTTTTCCTAACAAACCTATGCTTTCAGAGCTTACAGTCATGATATTAGCTGCAGTTCAGAAGAATATATGTTACTTTCTGTATGATTACTTCTTATTTGGTCCCGCTGCTTTTTTTGATTTGGTCACATTTTTCCCATTAAGTGCAATAGACATAATCATAACAATCCCGTTACTAGCATCAGTAAGAAAAGCGTTAAAAATCGATTATTTGGTTTAGTAGAGTGGAAGGCTTAGAAATGGTAATAGATTCGCATACTCACATAGGTGAATTTCCTTTATTTAATGTGAAGTTGGACATGCATGGTCTTATATCCATTATGAATGAATGGAACATACAAAAGGCACTGGTTTTCACAACTCCAAACTCGATAACTTTAGAAGCGGTTAGAAAATATCAAAACAGACTTTATGGTTTAGTTTGGATTAACCCTCATGAAGGAGAAAAGGCAACAGAACTTGTGGACAAAGCTATCATTCAATGGAGATTTAAAGGTCTAAAAATGCATCCACTCATCGACAGCTATTTACCCGACCAGGAAATAGTCTTCCCAGTAATGGATAGAGCGTGCAAGCATCGTGTTCCCATACTCTTCCATTGCGGCCATCCACCTTGGTCTCTACCTTGGCACTTTGGAAACTTAGCAGACATTTATCCAGAGGCAACCATTGTCCTTGGACACATGGGTCATGGACACATTGTGTATATCAAAGGAGCAATAGATGTTGCAAAGAAGCATGATAATATAATTCTCGAAACGTCTGCGATGCCAATGCACAGCAAAATAAAAGAGGCAGTTCTTAAGGTCGGTGAACACCGAGTAATATACGGATCTGATACGCCCTTCGGACATCCGGCCTTTGAGATAAAAAAAGTTGAAATAGCAGGGCTGACTGAGAAGCAGTTAAACCTTGTTTTGGAGCAAAATGCACGCAGAATTTTTTGTTTATAATTAATAAAAGGATTTGACCATCATAAATGGAGGATTATAAGCTGAAACTACCTTTAGGGAAAATTCCTGTTGATGTTTTGAAAGAAGTTGTCTTTAAAAATTTGGGCGTTAAACGTGAGGAAGTTGTTTTAGGTCCATCTGCAGGATTTGACGGCGCAGTGATAGACATAGGTAATAAATCTTTTATCGTTTCTATGGACCCCATTACCGGGGCAATTGAGCGAATTGGCTGGCTTGCCGTAAACATCAACGCAAATGACATTGCCACATTCGGTGTTGAACCAGTATTTTTCTCTTCATGTATTCTGCTTCCTGAAAAAGCGGATAGGAAAATCGTTGAGATTATATGTGTTCAAATGGACGAGGCTGCAAGGGATTTGGGAATGGCAATTGTCGGTGGACATTGCGAAGTAACCCCTGGACTGACCAATCCAATAGTTGTGGGCTACGCAATGGGCATAACAAATAAAGGAAACTATGTGACAGCAGGCGAAGCCAAACCAGAAGACAAACTCATATTGACCAAAAGCGCTGGTATTGAAGGCACGGCGATTCTAGCGTCAGACAGAGAAAGACAATTGAGGAAAACAATGAGCACCGCAAAGCTGCAGAAAGCAAAGGACTTTTACTGCCAAATAAGCGTTGTCAAAGATGCAGTAACAGCTTTCAAAACGGGCGGGGTTCACGCCATGCATGATCCAACAGAAGGCGGCGTAGCTGGAGGAATCCACGAAATGGTAGACGCATCAAACCTAGGTGTTAAAATCTTTGAAGAAAAAATCCGTGTTCAACCAGAAACCATGAAAATATGCGAATTCTTCCAGATTGACCCGCTGCAGCTGATCAGCTCAGGAGCCCTCCTTATTTCCGCCAAACCAGAACTTGGAGACAAGATAATTGAAAGATTAGAGCAGAAACAAATCACCGCATCCATCATCGGCGAGTTCTTGCAAAACCCACGTGATCGTTTGATCATAAGGAAGAACAGAAAGATTCAAGCTTTACCCAGACCCCTCTCTGATCATCTTTGGCTCGCCCTCGTGAAGCGATGAATTTCTGTAATTTTTGCTTAAAACTTGAAGAAACCAATAGAATGAGAAGAACGGATAGTAGAAGGCATATCTGAAAAGATGAGAATAGATTAACCCACATTTTATTTCTAAAGCAGCCAGCGAAAGGCTTTTCTTCAAATTCCAGTCTTCAGCTTGCCTATAGTGCAGACAATAAATTTCATTACCTATTACTACTTTGTGGCCTTTCTTTTTAATCCAATTCACTATATAGGCATCCTCATAAACGTGAAGTTGCTTCGGAATCCTAATGTCCTCTACAAGTTCACGCCGGATAAGTGTGTCATGCATACCGCCGCGGAGATTAAAACATTCTCTTGCAATAATTGCGCGATGTTTCAAAAAAAACTTATTTTTGATGGTTGGAATGACGTCAATATTTAATCCCCAAATCGCGCCAACATTAGTGTCAATCTGTTTTATAGCTTCTCTAAACCAATCTTTGCAAAGTATGATGTCGCTGTCTGCGAACATAAACCATTCTGTCTCCACCTGTCGTATGCCTCTCTCCCTTGCCTCAGCTCTCGAACCGTTTTCAGTTATGATGTTAATATTTCTGTGTTCTCGGTCGAATTCATCTAGGATTTTCAATGTGTTGTCTGTTGAAGCACCGTCAACAACAATTAAACGTCTTACAGGCACATTGTCAGAAACTGATTGGAGGCAGGCAGCCAACATATGCTCGCTATTCTTTGTAAGCATCACGACGTCTATTGCTTCCATAAGCTCAGTCTCACGTTATTTTTTTAATTAAGATTCTGATGTCCAAGCCGAAATAAGGTATTTTGAATGATTTAAAAAATAATAGCTTATCTGCTATCCTTAGGCTTGCGTCAAAGAAAGGGTCAACTTTGATGAAACTGCAATTCAAGTTATTTTGTATTTGTTCCTTCCATTCGGATGGAAACTTAACGCTAACATGTGTTTCATCAAAATCTTTAACAAGTTTCTTGATTGGTCTCTCCACGGCTCTGTTGGGCGTTGTACAAACCATTATGTGTCTGCAAGAGTCAAAAATATTCTTGATTGCACGTAAAGGTTTTGTGAGATGTTCTAAAACTTCAAAACATGTTACCAAATCGAAAACTCTATCTTCGAATGGAAGATTTTTCTGTACATCGCAGACCACAAAATCGGTTCCGTAAATCTTTGCTTTTCTTATGCTGTACCTCGATATATCAATGCCAAAGGCATCATAGCCGAAAGATCTTAAGACGTCAACGGCATATCCATAAGCGCATCCTATATCCAACGCAGTTTTACCATGCCCGTCCAAAAGATTATACTTAGAAACTTTTGAACCCCATTTAAGCACTTCTGTAACATGCCGTTTGATCAAACGTTCTCTCTGCGAGTATTTGAAATTCTTAAAGTATTCCTTCTCAAACTGCAAACGCTGCATCCGACGCAAAGCCACCAAACACCTTCACATCTAATTGCTCTTTTCAGATTCTACTTTTTATAGAGCTTTTCATTATTATTGGAATTAATCAAGCACCTGAAAACAAACTTTTCGCAATGCAAATTTTTCATGTCAATAAACACTAATGGATCATGCTGAAAAACTATACGAAGTCCGCTAACAATGTTTCACTGTATGACTATAACAGAAGTGAAATAACAAAAAATAAAAAGTGCGTGTAAAACACAAATAAGGACAACTCCCTAACGTGGTTTGGAGACCGCCAGACTCGACACCAACAAAGCAAGGTGCGAACAACAATTGAAAAACATGTGCGTCGATGTAGTAGTACTTACGAAAAATAGCGAAAGAGTTCTGAGAGAATGCCTTGCCTCTATTTATGAAAATGTGCCTGTTAACAGGTTAATCATTGTTGATGGCCATTCAACGGATGCAACTCTAACAATAGTGAAAGAGTTCAACCAAAAGCACGGAAATGTCGTTTTGATCAAGGACGAAGGAACACGGGGCACAGCTAGACAAAAAGGAATAAGAGAGGTGAAAACCGACTGGTTCATGTTCGTTGACAGCGACGTCATTCTATGTAATAAGTGGTTTAAAAAAGCTGAAGAATTGATAAAAAACGGTGTCGGTGCAGTTTGGGGAATAGAGATTTGGTCTGTGTTGAAGAACACTAAGATCTTAAAGCTATTTGAAAGAGTTACGATGAAAATCTTTGAGAAGAAAGGAGGAACCCATGATCTGCTTGTGCGACGTGAAGCCGTGGAAGATATCCGCATACCACCAAATTTGCATACATATGAAGACTCTTGCATTAAATCCTGGATCCGTAAAAAAGGCTACGAAGTAATCCCAGCCTACGAGCCATACTGTATGCATTACCGACCAGAAGATGTCTGGACCATCAAAAAAAGTGTTGCCTTAATTGCCGGTGACGCTAAATTTGCTATTCGGCATCCTCAACTGATCCTCTCCTTTGCTTTCTATGCGGTCATAGTTTTATATCAAAACGTGCTGCGTAATGTTAAAGCTAAACGATAACTCGTAAAAACTATTCGAATATGGTCAGACAACATCTATGCTTAGGGGAAAACCAATTTTGAAAATGTTGAAATCCATACGTTGTTTGTTTATTATAGCAAAAGCAATGTAATTATATGAACAGGCTTCTTGTTGAAAAGGAGTGAAGACCTTCCTTTATTAATATAGGATTGAAGACGGATTGTGCAAGTATGGATGGTTCACGAAAACAGGTTGTCAGGCATTCATTGCACTTGACATTCTTTAGAAAATGACACTCTTTGTCATAAAACACGTTGAACAGTTTTTTCTTTGTAAAACATGGATATACGTTCCCTAAACAGTCGATAAAGGCCACATCCTCTCCTCCCTTACAATAGATGTTGGGAGGCTTTTTCTCATGGAACCTTATGATATCTTGGAGACAAGTGAATAGGTTGGCGATTGCGCTTCCATTCTCTTTAAGGAATAAAATCGTTTCTATGGTTCTCCTTAGATTTTTAAACGAGATATTTTCTTCGGAAAGCTCCTCACCAAGAGGGTATGCATTGGCACTACTTTTAACTGGATAACAAAATCCTAATGGAACGCTTAACTGCTGATTTACGTATCTCACCATTTTTTCAACGCCATCATTTATGATGTAAGAATTCAAAAATGCTAGAGCATATGTTCTCAGCGATGCTTCCTTGCAGTTCTTAATAGTGTTTTCTTGCTTGAGTTTAATGTTTTTGTGTTGCCTGATTTTTTCACATATGTGTGCATCCCAATGATCAATGGACACACTGAGAAGATATAATCCCGATTCTTTTAGCTTCATAATCACGTCTCTCGGCGCTGTTCCATTCGTTGTCATCGAGGTCACAAGACCTAGACTATCTGCATATCTTACGATCTCAACAACATCAGGATGCAAGGTTGGCTCACCACCAGTAAAATACACTACTAAAAATCTATTCTGAGAAAGAAAATCTAAGACATCCATAGTATCCTTCAAACTCATAAACATTGAAGGTTTCTTGTATATGTCACACATCATGCATCTACAATTACATTGGGTAGTTATGGCGAAGACAGCTGTTCTTCTAGAACCCTTAAAGTACTTTATCACTGCGTCCTTCATATCAACCATGGTTATCGCCACCTAAACGATTGCTCAATGCTTGCATTGCTCTTTTTATCCTCCGCAACTCTTTAAACATTTTCCATAATCCAATGACCTCAAACGATTTTCCTCAAATCTTTTTATGGTTTGCCATCCAAGCAGTGTTGCTAGATACTACCGCATAACTATTATTGCTAGTGAAAGCATCTACGCCTCTAAGTTTGGCAAAACAGCAATAACATCCGCTATTTTCTTAACAATTGTTTGATCCAGTCCAAATTTTTCTTCCTCAATGCTTGCAAGCGGGATAGCCCCTCTTGCTTGAAAACGCTGCGTAATAACGATGCCATCCGTTATTATTCTTGGTCCAGCGTCTTTCGGTCTTTTTAGCTCAAGAAGTGCGGGTAAAAGAAGAATAAAGATAAAGGCTGAAACTCCGAAGAGTAGAAGTATAAGCGTTGTTGGAGTCGGATTCGAAATCATTCCTATCTTTTAAACAATTGTCCTAAGTCACAATATATAACAGTTTCCATTCCCTGAGTGAGCGGTTTTTTCCCAGCGATTATCGTTTTTTCCAGAAATTTTCAACATGAGTACATCTGCAAAGGCTTTTGTACAAATTGGTATGTTGTATAGGAATGTGAAAATTAGCAAGGGAATTAACCATAGAGCTCTTCTCCTGCCGTCCAAGTATGCGCCAACTCCAACTTCAAAAAATGGGGCGAAATTCCCGACAAAACTGTAGAGGGATATTGGTATGGCGGTCCAAAGCATGCCAAACCATTGTGGAAATTTTAAGAAAAACAGTGGGATTCCTATAATCCAAGAAAACAAAACTAGAACTGGCATAAAGTATACGTTTAGCAAGAGTAGACCGTCGATTTTTTCCCTAAGCCTTAGATTGTTGCTTTTTAAAACTTTCAATGAATGTCTGAAGGCACACTGCATATGTCCTTTAGCCCATCTATATCTTTGCTTCCAGTAAGCGTGCCAGCTTTCAACCGCTTCCTCGTAACATTCTGCATCCTTAACGTAGCGAACCCTGTAACCTGCAAGATAGATACGAAAAGTTAAGTCCGTATCCTCAGCTAGAATAGATTCATCCCATCCTCCCAAGCGCTCTAATACGCTGCGTCTGAACCCTCCTACGGTTCCGCCGAATTGTGTAATCAGACCTAGGCTATCTCGCGCCTGTTGGTCAATGCGATACCCGCCTATTCTTTCTAAGGCTACAAGTCTTGTTACAATGTTTTGGGGTTCATTCAGTACTGTGACTCTGCCTTGCACTGCCCCGACTTCTGGGTCAACAAACTCTTTTGTGAGTTTTTCCAGGATGTCCCTCTGCGGATAGTAGTCTGCGTCAAAGCAGAGGATTATTTCCCCGCTTGCATGTTTGAATCCGGCGTTTAAGGCAGAGGCTTTTCCCCGTCCTCCTTCTTTCTCGTTCCGGTGTACGACTTCGATGTAATTATATGTCTTTGAGTGCTCCTCCGCTATTTTCCCTGTGATATCTGTTGAGGCATCATCAATAACCATTATTTGCAGCTTATCTTTTGGATAAGTTAATTCGGTCATTCTTTGGAGTATTCTTCCAATAACTTTTTCCTCATTTCGCGCTGGAATTAGAATCGATACTGTAGGTTGGTAAGTTGTGTCTACAACCGTAACAGTCCTTCTCCATTTTTGAGCGCTTTTGAGAACAGTTACAGTGAAAATATAATGTCTGATGAGATATGCTATCATTAAAATCGCCAAAATCAGGAACAATGCTTCCAAAACTTCAACTACCAAGTCTCCGTCCCTGCCTCTTCAGTTTTAGAGCCAGCTAGAGTGGTTAAACTTATGGACCAAAAAGTAGTAGATTGGAGATGTCTCCCGCAAAACCCCTTTTTTCTGTTTTTTGGTCACCTTGCCATAAAAGTTAGGGGAGAATTTGGGTGCGGAGGCTCACAAGCGAGGCCGAATAGTGGCAGGCCGGAGGTTAGCCCTCAATCATGTTTCTCAAAAATTTCGGGGCTGAAAGGGTCCGTGCTGGCGGATTCCGAAGAGAAAGGGGCAGCGGAGCCTCTTACGCCCCGACCCAACTCCAAACCATATGGAGGCTTCTGAAGGTGGGTAAGAGCGGCATTCCTGATATTTGGAAGTTGATTGAGCCTGAAATTCGCAATTGCTTGAAGCAAGAGAACGTTCCATTGAATAGGGAAACGTTAAGAGCGGCTTACATAGCTGCTGAAGTATCATTCTGTCTTCTGTTTGAAATTTTACGGCAATATTTGATGGATAGAGGAGTTGACCTTACACATGCTGATGTAGCCAAATTTAAACATGCATTCGTCAAGTCAGTGGAGGATGTCTAGAAATGGCTAAGCAGAAGTTTTTAGTTGAGGTTTATTTGCATGGAGAAAAACCCGTTGACCCAATCGATTTAGCCATCTGCCTTAAACACCTTCCGCTCAACACTTCAAAAGCCAGCTTCAAAGTGAAGGAAATAAAGGATGTTTAGAGTATGCCTGTAATTTGTCGGAAGTGCGGTCATTTCTTTCTGAGTGTGCGAGGTTGGAAAAGGCACTCATGTAAGCCAAAAGGAGGCTCTCAACATGAAGCTTAGTCTTAGTGAAGACTATTTGATTGATACTGACGATTATCGCAAGGAAGGACTTCGTATTGCAATTTTGGCTATGTCGGGTCATGGGAAGTCTAATGCTGCGGCGGATGTTGTTGAAGACGTTTTGGATCAGAAGGGTCAAGCAATAATCTTGGAGCCTATCACAGAATGGCATACTCTCAAAGCACGATACAACAATGTGGTAACGGTTGGGGGCGAGTTCCAAGATTTACCTCTCGAACAAGACTTCGCCAAAGAATACGTGCATGCCAGCCTTGAAAATGGGGTAAACCTCGTAGTAAACGTCAGCGACTTGGAAGAGGAAACTGAGCAGCGCAAGTTCGTGGCCGATTTCCTCTGGAATCTGTACCGTAGCGAACAAAAATATCGACGGGTTGTCTTTTTGGCTGTTGAGGAGGCGGACACCTGGGCTCCCCAAATGTGGGACCAGACAAGCAAGCAAAGCCTAGCCAGAGTAAGCCTCATCGCCAAGCACGGACGCAAAATAGGCGTCTTTCCGATTTTTATTACGCAGAGGCCAGCAGACTTCCACAAGTCACCTCTGTCTCAATGCAACGTGATTCTCTTTGGCAAGTTCACAAGCTCAGCTGACTTAGACCCGAGAACAGGCATAATGTACGTGGTGAAGAAGCTTCACATTCCTATCGAAGAGAAAGACATCATCAGCCTTGAAACGGGCGAATTTGTTGTTTGGGACAAGTTTGGTGTGCACAGGGTCAAGGCGCGAAAGAGAACCTGCCCGCATGGCGCTGATACTCCGCTTGTGGCACCTGTTCCCTTTGCAGCCGGCATTAACCAAACTCTTGGTTCACTGAAGGAGGCTATTCTGAAGGCGGTTGAAGCCAAAAAGAAAGAAAGGTCATTAGTAGAGCGCCTTCAATCGGAATTAGCTGCAAAAGATGAGAGGATAAAAGAGCTTGAGAAGAAAGTCGACATAAAAATTGCTGTTTCGGAGATGTTAAAGGGTGAAAGACCCGCCAAAGAAACGCCTGACCTCACAGCCCAACTTCAAGAGTTAACGAAAACTTACGAGGATCGCATAGCAACGTTGGAGCAGGAGAAGAAAGACAAGACCGAGAGGATTCTTGCTCTAGAATCTGAGAAAGCAAGTTATGAAGAGAAGTTTAAAGTGTATGAGCCTCTCGATAAGGCTTTATCCGCCATCGTTGAAGGCAAAATGGCTACGCATATACCTGCGAGCATGCCTGTGCCTTCTGGTGCGGTTGTTGGCTTGCAGACTGTTACGACTGTTGTTGATGTGCCTGCTGCGGTGAAGCGTGTAACCATTCCGACTGACACGGTTAAGGGCAAGGTTTTCGCTTTGGCTAAACTGGGCTTCTTTGACGCTTGGAAAACTGCGAAGGAAGCCCACAAGAAGCTCATTGATGATGCCAATTACTGCACGTATGCTGCCGTGAATGAAGTCTTGAATCAGTTGGTTAAGGATGGCTTGTTCGGCATGAAGCGCACGGATAGGAACCGCTACAAGCTGGCGCCAAATGTCGTGTTCGAAAAATCAGCGAGGCAGGTTGAAACTTGAGAAGGCATGTTTTGATTAAGAGCGGCGTCGAATACGAGGATTATGCCTGCAACTATTACGAAGGCTGTCAGCATGGCTGTCGATATTGTTACAGTCGCCTGATTAAGCGTTGGAGTTACTGGAGATGGGTTGAGCATGCTCAGCCTGTTTTAGACGCTGTTAAATTGCTTGAAAAGGACATCGCCAAGCTGAAGGAAAAGCCTAAGGATATAATGGTTTGTAGCTCAACCGATCCCTATCAACCCTTGGACCGCAAATACGGTTTAACACGAAGGATATTGGCAACACTCATTGAGGCAAACTTGCCGTTTTCTGTGTTGACCAAAAGCGCTGAAGTCATCAACGATGTCGACTTGTTCGCCGATTATCCTAATTGCAGAGTAGGCCTCACAATCACTACGTTAAAAGATGAGGTGCGTCGACATTATGAGCCCTACTCAAGCTCGGTTGTGAAGAGGGTTGACGCCTTAAAGAGGCTTCATGATGCAGGTGTTAGAACATGGGTTAGTGTAGAGCCGATATTTCCGTCTTTGAAAGAGACTAATCCAATCGACATCATTGAAGTGTTAGCCGACGACGTTGCAGACGAGTTTGTCTTTGGCAGGCTGAACTACCAAAGCGCTCCAGACGATTTCTATCGTGAGATAGCGCCTAAAATCATCTCTAAGTGTCGGGAAATCGGCGTCAAATTCTTTGTTAAACGTGAGTTGCGAGAGCTGCTTTAGGTGATTTTTTGGCTGAGCCCTCGCTTGGCAGAAGTCAAAATTTTTCTCGTTTAAAGTCAAAAGTCAAATTTGACTTCAGGACTGTTAGGACGCGTGTTATCCCGATTTTGAAGCGTGTTGAGGTTGGCGACTATCCTGCTAAGATCGGGCGTGTTTTTGGATGGAGTAAGCAGCATGTTTCTTATTATTTGAAGAAGTTGCAGAAGGCTGGGCTTGTACGTCGCGTTAAACGCTCTAGCGCCGTCTTTTATGAGTTGACTGAGAAGGGTAAAGATTTTCTCATGAGATGTGAGGGAGTGGTTTTTGGGTCTGGGGTTTGGCGTTTGCATAAGGTTCAGATGCGTTATAGGATTGTGAGTGAGGGGTTGCTTCCGAAGGATTTCAGGCGGGTTGAGATGGTTAATTGGACTGCGCTTTTAGGCTTGGAGTGTGGGGTTAGGGTTCGTCATACGCCGCGTAGTTGGATTGTTCATGTTGAGGCTTTGTATGGGCGTCATCCTGGTGAACTGTTTACTTTGGCTAAGAATGTGGCTGATCGGGTTGCTAGGTCGCTGATGTTGAAGTATGGCTGCAAGCTTGCTGAAGGCGAAATTTGTAGGGGCTATCAGTATGGCATAGACGATCCTGTTGCTCAATTGCTTAGTCGATATTTCACAGTGTCCACGGGTAAGCGTGAGATCGATCACAGCCCAGGCGAGGATGAAGGCGAGTTAGACCATTTTTCGCGCGATGCTGCAATTGAATATTTGCTAATGCCGGAACGAGTGAAGGCGCTTGAAGGTAAGCTTGAGGCGTTGCATGGCGACGTGCAAGAGCTAGTTTCGGTTCTGAAGCAGTTGACGCAGCCTGCAGGTCTGCCTGAAGAGGTTCTACAACGCAAAAACACTGGCTATGTAGCGTGAGAGCAACGAGGAGAAACTGATTTTGGCACTATTGAATCGTAAAAATGCTTGGTTTTCCATGCTTCTACAGCGTCTTCTTTTAGGCTTTAAACGTCAAAATAAGCCTGAATTTTGCTCTATTGCATCAGAGCTGCACTGTGAGCTTACAGCATCTACTCTAAACAGTCTCGTTTTTCGATGTTTCAACATTGCCGAAATCACGGTGGCAACGTTTTAAGGTGTTTTTTGGTGTCTGAACCATTAAAAATGGGTCGGAAAAGGGCTGTTGGTAGGGCTGTTTGGGATAAGGAAGGCAAGTACAAGTATATTGTGCATCTTCTCCGTGAGATCAGGCGGGAGTTGAACGCTTTGAGGGTTACTCAGCGGTATATGGTTAGGGGTTTGGAGCACGAGTTCATGTTTGACCAAGAGTATGTGGAAGATGTGGCCTGCACGGATGAGGTTGACCGCGCCGTCATAGAGGAGCTGCATCATGTCGGACCGTATGGCATTTTGCCAAGAGACGTAGCCGCACGGTTGAAAGAGTACAGGCTTAAGCCTTGGAATGTGACTCAGCGCATACGACGCATGAACAAGAAGCTAGATCGCCTAATAGGTCAAAAAGCAGCTGAGAAGGTGGGCAAAGGCTGGGCACTAACAACATTCCTACGAGAAGCATGGGGTTCAACAAAAGAGGAAATGGTAAATAATGGTTAACGGCTGGTGTGTGCGTGACATGAGAACGCCTTTTGTTTTTCTATGGGCGAGAGATGAGGGCAGTATTTCCTGCAAAGTGGAGGGCCTATCCCGACCACGATGTCAGAGCGTTTCCATTCTTCTCTGTATTCAGCCACAACTATTTCGTTCTTGCAGCAGCCTCGTTCAAAGTATTGGCATTTCAAGCAACTTTCGCATTCTTTGCACTTCACGTTTTTCCTTTTTACGTATTCATTACACCAAGAGCAGAACTCGGCTATAATATTCTCACGCACGACATTTCCTTTCACAAACCATTTTTTAAATCTGCCTACAAAAAAGCTGAAAAGCATATTTACGTTGGAGCAGCATATATCTCTCTCAAAAGTCTGGAAGTTGAACGCTTTGAGTCGCCATAAGCCGCTTCTATTCGACTTTTTCTGTGAGTGCGGATCGGCGTCTCTTGGTTTCAAGCTTGCAGGCTGCAAAATCGTCGGAGGCGTTGATATTGATGCCCGTACTTGCGAACTTTCGAGCATAACCTCAAGATAAAAGCAATTCTCGGAGATCTGATCCTGACAAACTCTCTTGCTCGTTTCAGTCCTATTATTTGGGTTTGTGGGAACAGACCCTTCTCCAGTCGCAATTATCGCATGATGTTGACGGTTTCGGCGGGAAGTGACCATCGACTATATTGGAAATCGCATCGTCCATCGCTGCTGACGCCTGTTTTAGCTCTGGCTCGGTTATGTCAACATAATCTCTTGTGCCGCTATCAAGATGGTGAACACAGGCCTGTTTGGGGTTAAGGCCAAGTGAGCGTAAACATGCGATTGCGTACAATCTAAGCTGCAATTCATAATCAGTTCTGTACAGTGGATTGTCGTCTCTTTCACTCTTAAAATCAACAATCTCGACCTCTTTGACGTTCCCGTGCTCATCGTACTTTTTAAGCAAATCTATTTGGCCGGTGATCAGAGCGTCATTCTCCACGAGTTCGAATTTCTTTTCGGTTTCAAGGACCTTTGAAAAATCCTGCTGGTTAAGTTTGACATAATTTATGATAACCTTGGTTCCACCGGCTTTAAGGGCAGCTGTGATTGTGTCTGTGGCATATCGGAGAAAGAAATGCTTCTCAAACAGGGCTTCTACGTCTTTTTGATCTGGAATTTTCCTTGATTTGATGTACCCTTGGTAGATGATGTTTAGGATGTTATGTAGTCTCGCTCCATATCCGAATGCAGGAGGCACTCCTGCCTGATAACCGTAAATCCCTCTCAACAGATAGTCATATGCGCATCGCTTGTAGCAGCTCAAGTCGGTGAAAGAGGTTGGGAACAGCTCGCTGCCGAGTTTCCTCTTATCGTAGCCAGACTTCTTTCTGCTAATTGCGAGATTGTCTGAGAATTTAGTCTGGCTCGTTAGCTCGTGTACAAAGTCATGAGGATCGAACTGTATTCTGTACGGCGTACCATCTTCCTTGCGCCTTGCAGTTGATCCCGTCATAAAAAAGTACTTCATCGACCGCGTTATCGCCGTGTAGTAAACTCTTCTCTCATCCTCCTCATCACCGTCATATCTGGCTCGGTCATACAGATTATCATCTACGAAGGTTTCCTCGGACCGGCGTGTTCGCTCATTGACGCATCCAAGAAGAAACACAACAGGGAACTCCAGACCCTTGGCTCTGTGAATTGTCAGAAGCTTGACAGCGTTTATCAATGATGGGTCGTTGTGACTGGTGTCAGCATAGCTACCTGCTCCGTAGTTGATAACGAACGCAAAGAAGTACTTAACCTCCGAGGCTCGGAGCCTTCTCCACACAGATTCGTAATCCGCTATCGCCTGAGATAGGACTGCGAAATTATAGTTGTAGACATCTTCAAATTCAAATTTGTCTGCTCCAAAGGCTTTCAAAGTTTGATGAAGATATGGTTGGAGTCCAAGTTGAAGATAATCATTCTTTCCTTTTAAAGCGATTTTCTGAACGGCTGCTTTGATGCTACTGATTTCATTAATGAATGATTTGGCATCTGCATTCGGATATTTTCCTAGTCCTTTTTCGTCCTTTCGATTGGTAAAAGCCTGAGAATAGAGTCGTAGGAGGTCCCTTTCGGTCACAACGTCATCCCATAAAGGAAAGTCAAAAAAATAGGCCAGACAACTTAGAGCCAATACCATCTCAGGCCTATCAAATATCCCTGCTCCTACATCCAATACGAAAGGTATATTCGCGGCGTGCAAGTATGCAGCTATTTTTGCAGCTTCCTTCCTAAACCTTGTAAGAATTGCGAAGTCGCCGTAAGACAAGGAAAAGGGTGTACCCTTCTTGTCATTCATATCTGTGCCAAGAAGAATACGTATTCTGTCAACTATGAAGTTGAATTCTTCCTCTTCAGTGTCAAAATGACGATGGAACAAATCGACCTCCTCTGATATGTTGATCAGGGGCTTTAGAGGTTTCATTTCTTTGGGTAGCCGGCGTTTATTCCCTTTGATGAAACGCGTGGCACAGTCAATTATTCTGTTGGTGCTTCTGAAGTTGTAGGCAATTGGAATCATCGTCACAGCTGGATAATTTTTTGAGAAATTCACAATGTTGGCGACGGTGGAGCCTCTCCAGTTATATATACACTGATCGTCATCCCCCACAACACATAGGCTTTCGCAACCATCTGCAATGTGCCTGATCAATTTCTCTTGGAGCTGATCAATGTCCTGATATTCATCCACGACAAGATGCTTGGTTCTATCGTTTAACGCCTGCTTTGCTTCTTTGTTTTCTTCAACCATTTTCACCAAGCGATATATCATCGCTGCGAAATCAAGGTATCTATGTTCTTCGAGGAAACCTTCGTATCTTCTACAACATTCTGCAAAATCTTCATTCGATAAATCGTCAATGTCAATGTCCTCCATTCTGACTATGTCGTAACTCTGAAGGAATTTTCCTATTGTGTGGAACTTGCCGTATTCTTCCAGTGTTTTCAGGTGAGAACTGTAATAGCGGTACGGCATGGATATGAAAGCCACTCTTCGGGGGTCATCTAAAACATCGTATCCACGGTAGCGCGGTTCAATCTGCTTGAGCATTTCAAAACAAAAGCTGTGGATGGTACCTACGTACATGTCACCTAGGTCTGCCTTTGAGGGGCATTCCCTGTCAAGAATCTCCCTTATTCTGGCTTTCAACTCCTCGGCTGCTTTCTCGGTGAAGGTAAATGCCACTATTGACTTGGGGGCAGCTCCGCTCTTCACAAGCTCGGCAATTCTTCGGGATACAACTTCCGTCTTTCCAGAACCAGCGCAGGCAATGATCTGCAGATTTCCTTTCAGATGATTTACCGCCCTTTTCTGTTCCTCTGTAAGTTCGAATGGCATGCAAACACCTCCTAGGGAAGTTCAGACTAGATTTTCAAAGTGGGGTTTAGCAAGCGGATCTTTCTCTTCAATCAAAGAAGCATAGAAATCACAATAATTTTCACCGGGACAAAATCCTCGAAGTAACCGTTTACACTCCATAATTTCCTCACCTTAACCTTACGTGGCTGTCCATCAGAAGTTAATCCGTTTCATAAGCTCCTCTGTTTTCTTAAAGGTCACATAGTCTTCCTCGCTTGCAAGGGCTTTTAACATGGTCTGGAGATACCCCATGTCCACAGGCGGAATTATTTTTCTCAGCCTTTCCCTAGCTGCCTGCCCGCCTTGGAGGAACTTGAGAAGAATTTCGTATAGTTTAGACATCTCTCCGTCCCGGATGCCTCTTGCGCGACCAACCGCCTCGAGAACCTTGGGATCTCTTTTGGAAACTGACTCCAAAGTTACTTCACGGCTTAGCAATAGTAGCAAATGCCTGAAGGTTGTAATCGATCTGACGCTAACCTTGTCTCTCCATCCCGAACGAACCGCAGAGTCATCCTGCTCCATGATTTCTTGAATATTCTTGAGCACTCGGTCGAAAAGATCCTGAAGATCTGCAGAGTCTATTTGATACTTCCACTCTGCCACATATTTCGCTTTCAGTTTCATGCAAAGTTTCCGCATTTCTTCGTAAGTTATTTCTTTGGATAGTTCCTGTTTAAAGGCCTCCAAATCCTGTGAAGAGATGCCTAAAGGATTATCCTTGCCAAGAATCTCAACAACCTCTCTGAGTTGCCCAAAACTCTGATGACAAAAGCGGGAGACCTCATTGTAATATTCTTCATCTTGGAAAGCTTGAACGAATCTGATCGACCATCGAAAGACGTTTTCGCTATCATCAAATTCCTCTTGCAATTTGGAAACTATCCTCGCAAGAAGTGCACTTCTTCTGTCAGGACCTCCATCGTATTTGTCTATCAAGTTGATTAGCACACGTCCGAGGTTAAAATACAGAATTGTATCTCGCATTTCGTAACGAGGTCTTCTGCCGGAGCCACCAGCCACTGAAAGTCGTTTTCTGTGTATCTCCTCAAGTATCTCTCTGCATTGTGTTAGGTCTATCTTAGAAAATTTTTCTGCCATCTCAAAAGCTCCTGTTTTCAAAGAATTTATAGTTTAAATCCCAAAATCTGTTCTCTAGCATTTCACGACCTAAATTTTGTCGGCGTCCGGCGAACATCACGATCTCCCACAGGTATCGTTGGATTGTATAGACTCGAAGTTTGCCGTAGTAAGCGCTGTCTTCGCCACGGTCGAGACTTCGCTCTCGCAACGCCTTGAAACGAGGATGTGCACTGTTGAGAATGACCGAATGACCAGTCTCTTCAAACCAGCTCATCTCTTCACTCAACTCGTTTTCTTCAAACCTCAATGGAAAGCCAGTGGGTCGCCTCCGCCTACGGCGTCGAGGAATATGTCCCCTTAGCTGTGGGTCTATTCTCTCAGTTTGCCAGTCGCCCTCTTGGGTTTCCCCTCCTCCAGCCCCCTCTTCTCCTGCATGTTTCGAAGGCATTAGAAGCTCTTCTCGGGTTTCTCCTCGAGAATCAATTACTGGGAGGGTCTCGCCTCTGGTTCTAGTGTCCACAGCGCCCTGTTCTTCGGTTTCGGCAAGCAATCCGCGGGTTTCCGTTGGTTGGAAGTTAAAAACTCTTTCATTCTTTAAGAACCTCTGTACTTCGACGACCAAGTCATTCATTTCCTCTTCTAGCTGAAGATTGAAGAGTCTTCGTTGAAAATCCTTAACCTGCTGTTCTATTTCGAGGGCGGCATCAAGGAGAGTTCTGACGAAGTGCTCCTTTTCGATGCCGGGTTCTAACGCTAGCCTAAGGTCATTTGGTTTTACAAAATCGCATCTAATAAAACCAGTGATATAATGTGAAGACCACACAGATTGATGTTGAAACTCTGGAAAATCGGAAATGAATGAATCACCTAGGGGTCTACCGTTAACAACCAGATACGGTTTTTTATACTCCTGCTGAAATGCCTGCGATGTAAAGTATAGGTTGAACTCGACGGCGCCAAGTATGGTTCCGTCAGGCTTTTTGACGGTGATATCTGCTATTGGAATTTTGTGATCTGGGGTGAAAGTTCTTGGGCTGATTTCGATGTCTTGTCCATCTCGACGTAGAACGATTCTGATGTCTCCTCTGCGTATTAACTCACCAAAATGATGCTGTAACCTAGATTGGAGCCTCTCCAAGTCTATTCGCTCGAACTCGCCTAGGAACCAGTTTCCGTAAATAGCGACAGTGCCAGTTTCAAAGTTCGCATAATCACCAAATTCTGCATCATCAATAACCTCAATTTTGCCCCTCGGGGTGTTATGTGGGAGATGGAGCTTAACGGTTTTTCCTGTAAACGACCCCTTGTCCAAGATAGACTCGTCTTCCGAAGGGCGAGCTCTTCGTGTTAGATAGAATAAATCTTCGCAGAAACCTCTGAATCCCTGAAGACCTCGACCAAATTGCCCATGGGCATAATCCACGTTTTTTCTCAGCGATTTAAAGGGTTTCTTTAGCAGGTGAATTGGCCAGAGTATACCAGTTCCGTTATCTATAACTCGTATTTCCTTTCTCCAAGTATCGACGTCAACGCAGATGAACCCAGCGTCCTTCTTGCCAAATTCATGGCGAGCGTGTTCAATGGCGTCATTCGAATTCTCTACAGCTTCTGTGAGCATAAGAGGTGGCCCTCCGACTAGGGCAAATGCAGCCGCATTGGCTATCAAAGCGCCTACGACTTGTTCATCTTCGGTAAGCTCCACATCTACCCATTTCTCAGGCATGAATTCACCCTCCTTCCATAGTGTCATGAGATTCCTTTCTCATAAAACGACGTAGAACCTTGTTGGTGTTTCTAATAGTGACTTCAGTGACTCCGAAGAAACGGGACAACTCTCCTTCTGTAATATACCCTTCAGTTCGACCTTGAGACGAGAGATATATTGCTGATGCGGCGAGTGAAAAAGGACTTTTTCCATGAGTAGAACTAGGACTGCGTGCTTGCGCAATCAAAGAAGACGCTTCGTTGATAACCTCGTCATCAATCCCGAGCCCTTTTTTTAGGGCATATTTGTGTTTCTTAAGAATTTCCTCTGGTTTTGGCGAGTCAACTTTAACGCCTGCCTCTCGCAGTTCTTGGGAGATCCGCCGTATCCGTGTATGATGTATAGGATACCCGGCTTGGTTACATGACGCACAAAACTGGTAGGCGTTTATAGGGGGTCTCCATACTCTAATGTAGAGAAAGACGGCTGCAAGAATCATGTCCTGAAGCGACCTTCCTTGGATTTTCCAGCCTTCAATCATTTTTCGAGTGATCAGCCCTAGTATTGAGCGAATATCCCCTTGGTTTAAGCAAAGCGGAGTCTCAAGGTCTTTCAACATTTGAATTACGCTTTTGTCGCCAATCAGTCGTTCATCCCACCATGCTCCTCCTCTAGAATCCCGCCGAGGAGGTAGTCCTGCCCGTTCTCGCCACAGGCTAACAGTTGGCATCGCAATCCCAAGTTCCTGCGCAATGGTGTCGTGGGTTGCTCCCGATTCATATAGCTCAATGAAACGCTGCCTTAGCGTGACAAACTTAGATTTAGAAGCATCAAGCGATTGATTCTTTTCTGAGTTCACTTTATCTCCTCCCAACTTTTGAATGCGAACAGAACATCTCCGCGCATTAAACTTGTATGAAGCGAGAATGACTGGTTGGTTCGAAGAACATTTAGAAACTGATTCCAGTCAACAGCATTCTCTGGTAGACTTAACTCATTTATGTAGTTGAAGACTCCCAGAGCGGAAACATGGGAAGTCTGCAGGAGCTTCTTGTATGCATAGCCCACATGGTCTACAATTTCTTGTCCGCCCGTCTCCGCGGGATATTTTCCTGAGAATACGTAGCCTATTCTTTTGTAATGGTCTGATGGCAAATCTTTATCCTCAAAACCATCGAAAGCTTCAACGAGTCTTCGAAGATTTTCCATATCTAGATTTAAACCCTCAGGCTTCAGAAAGAAACGTAGACGAGCATCTGAGTGATGTTTGGCAGTTCTCTTGAGTTGTCCGTCTTTCCATATCAAGCTTCGGGGCAAAGGAGGCTCGGCTAAAATCATTTCCCGTGTATATAGCCTCCAAAGGTTTTCCCAAATTTTTGCAACTATTCTCGGGGCTGACTCTCGTCCTTCCTTAAGTACTTGTCGCATGAATGGGATCAGAAAACTTCTATCGTGTCGCAGCATTAGGGCTAACAGTAGATATTTTGGTGGCTGATGCTTTTCAACCTCCCATAGTGTCAGAAAAGGTCGACCCGCGTGCGCAGTGACAAGCCAGCGCCCCATACTAGGCCAGCTCCCCCCAACCCTAGTTCCAGGCATCTCAAGTAACCCCAATTCCTTCGCGAATGCTAGGTGCGGCTCGGCAGAGCGGCCATATTCTGACGGACCCATGGTAAGTCCTTTTTTTCTCTGCGTTGGATTTTTTGTCCGACTTCCATACTGCTCAATGTATCGTCTCCATTGAAGGCGTTCGCTGTCAATTGAAGTATCGTATGAAGTCTTGACAGCCCAGTACAGTCGTTCGATGTGACCGGCATCGCCTACCATGCGTCTCATTAAAGTCAACATCATTTATCAGCTCCTACTGCTTAGCCAGTGGATACTTTGCCAAGGCGTCATCAACAAACTTCGAAGTGAGGATTGGAACCTTTTCTTGAGCGCCAAGCGACAGGGCATAGTCTAACAAGTCAAGAGATTCCTTCGGCCTTATTGATGGGATTTTTCCCAACTCTCTTAATTCAAAAACCTTGTCAATTGCGAGTGCTATGGCTTTCTCCGTGAAGGGGTAGGTCTTTTCATTGAAAGTCTCGGAAACTTTTCCAGTAGTTTCCTTCAGAGCTTGATCAAATTTGAAACCTTCCTCGCGTCGGAATTCCAGAAGCTGGTATATGAGTTGTTCAAGCTCTTCGCGTGCATATTCTTCATAATAAATGAAGTTTGTCAAACCTATTCGTCTGCGTACAGGGTCTTCAACTATGATAAAAGGCATTTCATCCATACTTCTAACGGAGGCTATAAAAACAACTCCAGCATCACTGCCTTCATCAACCAATCCTCTTATGGCTCCAATAAACATCATAAGGCTGTCACCTAAAAGCGCATGTGTGTTTTCAAATTCATCAATTAAAAGCAAAAGCTGCTTCTTTTCGAAGACTCTTACGAGTTTCGCGATAGAGTTAATGATTGCTACAGCATCGTCTTCGTGTATCTGCGGAGTTATAGCGTCTATAAGACGCACCTCTCTAGAACCAAGCTTCTCGCCGCTCAGATAACGCCACAAAGTAGTACGGTCCGATCCGAAGCCTCCTCTTATTACGGCTGCCATGTCTTGGTCAAGTCCTAGGGCTTCCGCGAGTGGCTTTCCTGTCCGATTGGCTTCCCGAATCGTCTGTTCCATAAGTCCTAGGGCATACTCACGCCCTATTTTGCGCATTATGGCTGAATGGAGTTCAGAGAATTTGGTTCGACGGTGGCATGGAGGACATTCTACGTATATGACCTTAGCCGTGTCTTTAAGTCTCATTCCAACGTAGTGGACAAAATGAGTCTTCCCTGTACCGAAAGCTCCCCATAGAACAGCCTTTGGGACTCTTCCACTCCTAGTAATCCGACTTATATGTTCGACGAACGAATCTGCGATGGTACGCCTTGGGCCTACAAAGGCTATAGCTTCTTCACGGGGATTGGGTGTTAGATAGTCTTTCTTCAATCCATACATTTTCGTTCCCACCTTCACAAAACAAGGCGCATAACTTATATTTAAATATGCCGTTTTTTGACTGATGACTCATTAATTTGTGAACGATGACCGAGTCGAAAGCTTTTTATTGGAAGTTTCTCTATTCCGAGTGACCCGGTATGAAGGAGTTTGAACGGCAACCGTGAATGCGAAATTCTCAACAGAAGCAGATGGCAAAGAGCGAGGAAGCAAACGCGCACCATATCTGAAGTATGACCACGGTTTTACTATGGTTCTGGCATAGTACACCGTGCCAGAGGCGAAGATATGGCGGCTGGCTACCCCACTCGACTTCCTCGCTGGCACTCGTCTGCTTCAAATATTTGTCCGTCTTCACAAAAGGTTTTCGATTGTGGCTTCTTCAATAATAAGCAAATCTTGATAAGGTTCTTCACTTTTAAATATCAATCATGTCGTTTTCATCACAAAAGGCGCAAATTTTCGTCTCAGAGCTGCTAAAATGGGGATCCAAGAACAGACGCGATTTTGCTTGGAGACGAGCCAAAAACGCCTTTCACATCTTGGTCGCTGAGCTGATGCTTCAAAGAACTATTGCAAGGCAAGTTGAGCCTGTTTACATAAAGTTCATTACCCGATACCCTTCGCCGCGAGATTTGGTCAAGGCACGATTAGAAGATATTGCCAAAGACCTCCAGTCACTTGGTCTTGCATATCGTGCTCTTAGGGTCAAGAAAATAGCCGAAATGATAGTGACAAAGTTCGGCGGGAAGGTTCCTGAAAGTGAGGATGAGTTATTTCAGCTTCCTGGCGTGGGAAGGTATGTCGCAAATGCAGTCCAATGTTTTTCGTTCGGGAAAGATGTACCGCTCGTCGATGCAAACATTTTACGTGTTATGAAGAGGGTGTTCTCCATAACAACATCCAAGGAATCTCATAAAAAACCAGAAATATGGAACCTTATGGCCACAATGATACCGAAAGGAGAGTCAAGAGAGTTCAATCTTTCAATACTGGATTTTGCAAGTATAATCTGCACAGCAAAGAATCCTAACCATGAAGCCTGCCCTGTCAGGAATATTTGTGACTTCTATCAAAAGCGCACAAAAAAGTGAGAACAGGTAAACTGCTCCGCTCAAAATTGTCTAGACAATACTATTATTTTTCCATCATAACCTATATTCAACTCAGTCCAGCCTCCAAATTCTCTTGCAAAGGCATTTTCCACCTTAACTAAATCTCCAATTTTGACCTTTTCGATTTGATCCCGCCACAGATTCAGTTTAACCCAGCCTGTTTCATCTCTGAGTATAGCAGTTGCAACACGGGCGGGACCATATTTTGTTGTAACCGATCTGACTTCGCCCACCTCTGCGATTTCACCTATAACCATCAAGTTACGCATGCCTGGCTGAACAAGTTTAAGCTTGAGGGTCTGCAGGGATATTCGCCATAGTTGAAATACGAGAAAAATCCTTTAATGCTTTTCTGATCTCAAGAGCTATTGCCCTAGCCATTAACGGAGGAACAGCATTCCCAACCTGCCTGAACTGACTGGTTCTTGAGCCTTTGAAAACAAATCTGTCCGGGAAACTCTGCAGTCGTGCCGCCTCTCGCACTGTTATTGTTCTTGATTGAGTAGGATGAATGTACACGTAACCATCTTTACAAAGATGAGCCGTAATCGTCCACGAAGGTTGCTTCTTTTTCCAAAGTCTCTTGAACTTATCAGTGAAAATATCATCTCGGTAACCGTACATGTCTCTGTATTTCTGCGGCAAGTCTTTCCATTTGGCGCCAGGTCGCATTTGTCGAAAAGTCTCTAGGTCCCGTGGTTTGTGCGGGCGCGCAACGTGATTAAAAACACGTGGGGAACCTTCCCTAGCCCAATCTTGATACCCGTGGAAAGTATGCCTATTATATTCCATTGTCTCGCTGCCACCCCCAGCCCTCAAAATAGGTAAATCTCCTATTGCATTCCACACGGAGACGAATTTCTTTTTCTTAGAGCAATCATCTTGTGCCTCTGGGAAGGGATTTGGCAGACCGAGCCTATTCCCGATGAAAAAGACTCTTTTGCGATGCTGAGGAACTCCAAAGTCAGCCGCATCCAAGGGTCTGTAATCAACAATATAACCTGCTGTTTTGAGTTCTTCGATTTTTTCGAATTCGCGTTTGATTTCTTCCATGAGTTCGCCATTTCTGTAAGAAGCGATTCCGTTAACATTTTCCATAACGAAGAACTTCGGCCTGCATTCTTTCACGAGCCTAATGAACTCTTTGTAGAGAAGATTTCTTGGGTCGTCAATCAGTCGAGGGTTACCATTCTGGAGCTTCCATGCCCCCTTTCGAACCAGAGAAGCTATTTTCACCCGTCCCACAGTCGAAAAACCTTGGCATGGGGGGCCACCTCCTATTACGTCTATCTCGCCCTTCGAAAGACCCGATAAACCGAGAAGTTCCATTCCATTCAATGTTCTTATATCCTTGCATAAAACAGCGGCTTCAGGAAAATTCGCATGGAATGTCCCAAGTCCGTCACGATCAATATCCACAGCCGCCAGCACGCAAAATCTAGCCATTTTGAACCCCAAACTCAGACCACCTGGCGCAGCAAAAATTTCAGCGTAGCTGTAGGACTTGTGGTTTTGCTCCAACCTTTCTCCGACCTCAATTATTCCCGAATAATGACATACATCTTGGCCCTGCCAACGGTTCTCGAACTCTTAATTTTCCCAGCTTTTTCCAGTGCGAACACATACTTTGATACAGTGTTCCGATGAATCCTGGTTTTCTCGGCTATTTCTTGGATGGAAAGGTCTCGTGATTCCTTTCGTAAGAGATCCAGTATTGATTTCTCGATTTCCTCGCTTAGCGTGATGTTGTGCATCGAAGAACATTATTATCAAACAACATTAATAAAGTTGTTGTTTATCAATGTTGTGCATAATTCCACAACCATAGATAAACAGGTCAGCTCTTCTGAAATAACCGCAAGGCAGGCTCATGATTTCTGGAAGCCGCCGGATAGACTCCCAGAATGTACTGTAAACTCTATATGCAGCGTCTTGACGTGCTCATGTTAGCCAACGATCAAGCTTGGTAATATTATTAGGCTTAGTACAAGGCTGGATGCTATTAGCAGATCCTGATGCAAGTTTAGCCCTTTGAGCCATACTCGCTGAAACTGCAGGAAAGGCGTGATGAAGCCCAATGGCGAATTTCCGCATATCAATAATATTGCTACCAAAAACTATCAGCGCTCCTTCACCATCAGCCCACTCATTGCAAATTCCAACACCAGATCCAGCGGCAACACCAACAATCAAAGGTGCTCTTTCTGGTCTGGCGTAGAATACGACGAGAGGGTGTCTTTCTCCTGCCGTTGGTGGTGGGTGACCCCTGCAGCTAGTTATTGGGAAGCAACCGAAGGCATATAATGCAAAGACCACACTAGCGATACCGAGATCCAGTCCCTGAAGTTCATTCAGTTCACTCCATTGAGGATCTGTGATTAACTTCTCAGCAAGCTCTTCGAATTCCTCATGAGTTTTTGTTTGAGAATCAATGAATGCAATTGCCTTTTCTTCGATTGTCGACACTAACTTGTAGGCTTTCCAACCAATTCCCTTCATGTACCAATAATCGCGATTCGAAACCAAACCATCCTCTGTATGTATTAAGTCCCATGGAATTGGAGGAACCTTTGTTAGGTCAACACTTATTCTAACCGAAACACGAAACTGGGGGATCATTAAATCATACGAGCATTCCGCTGGTCGCTATAAAAGTTTACCTCCCGTCAAGACTTGGACGACGTAAAATTGAGGAGAATGCCATTTTACATATTTTCTTTGTAGTAGCTTAGTCCTGCTGTTGCGCCTGTTGTTATTGCGAACCATATGATTGTTGCCGTTATGTTTCCCTAGCCCATTATGTAGGATAAGCCCCTGAAACTCCGTTGAGAACGGCTAGGACTGCGGACAGTTTAAGCTTAAACTGGAATACCATTTCACTTGGATTGGTTTTTAAACTAGGAGTATCTCTGAAGTATGGTCTCTGTGATAACCCGTTCCCTCTGTCGAGGCTGAATTTGAGTTCGAGTTCAATTTTGAAGTACAATTCAAGAAATTGCTTTATTTCTGCGGTTTAACATAGTTGTTGGTGTTGGATGCTTGCCTATTTTCCAGCAGAGCGTTAGCGCAGTCTTGTATGAGTGGCTTCTGAAGGAACAGAAAAGACGTCATGCTCATAGCATTCAAGATGTGATTCGCCGGATTTTAGAGGAGGCTAGGACGGAGGCTGAGAAGCATGGCTGCTAGGCTGAAACATGTTGCGCAGGCAGCTGTTGCCAAGCTTTTGGGGCTTCACTCTGCTCCAACTGAAACTCAGGCTGAGATACAGCGGACTTACACGGGTTTGGGCGCCGAATTCGGCCAGCCCATAACGGCTGCCAACATTACTTTTGCCTTGAAGCGTGAACCTGTAGCCCACAGGATAGTGTTTTCTGTGGCGCATGATATTTTCGACAACTGGTTTGAAGTGGAGCCTCTGCAACAGGAAACCGCAGAAACGGAGAAGGTGGATAAGCAGAAGTTCAACGAGTGTGTGCAAAAGGTTTTGTTGTTGCTTAACGCCAAAGACGTGTTTACGCAGGCTGCCGTTTTCGAGAGGGCCTACGGCTGGTCAATTGTTGTTTTGGGCTATAAGGATAAAGGCGCCACGTTAAAGACGCCTGTTTTGCAGCCTGAGAAAATCGTTTCGCTGGAAGCTTACAGTCCACCATTGATAACAGGCGTTGAGGTCGACAAACGCAAGGAAAGCCCCCGGTTTGGCTTGCCATTATTTTACAAAGTTAAGACAAGCGACACGGAAGAGGTTGAGGTTCATTTTAGCCGTGTGATTCACTTTGCCACCCGCAAGATTGAGCTAGGGTACAAGGGCGTAAGCGTCCTAGAGCCTGTGTGGGATGACTTGACGGTTCTGCGGAACATCCGCTGGGGCATGGGGCAAACCATGTACCGTTACGGCAGCGGCTTTCCCGTGGTCACGGTTAAAGGCGCTACTAAAGAGCAGATTGACGAGTATAAGCGTGAGTGGGGTCCCCTCACAGCCCAAACAAGCATGTGGTGTGACGAAAACACAAGCATAGAATTCAAGGGCTTAGCTGGCAGAGCCCTAGATCCTGAGCCCTACTACACGCCCATCATGGAGAACATCAGCGCTGGAACAAGCATTCCCATGGCTATTCTGCGGGGCGCCCAAGCTGGGCAGCTGGCTGGAAGCGAAGTCAACGAACGAGAATATTTCAAGCTGATCAGCGACTGTCAATCTCGCTACGAACCCGGCATCATGGACCTGATTGACCGCTTAATGGAGACCAAGCAGGTTCCAGACGTGCATTACAGGATTAATTGGCTTGGCGGCTTCGAAATCAACCCGAGGGATCAGGCTGCTGCTGAGCTTGACAAGGTTCGCGCTTTGGAGGTTAAAACCAACTGGATGACTGTGAACGAGATTCGAGAGGAGCAGGGGTTGCAGCGGATTCCAGGCGGCGACGTTGTCTTGGGCTTGAGCAGGGTTCAGGCTGGCGGCTTCTCCAACCCAAACGCAACCGTGCTCAGTAAGCGCAAGTGGGCGCTGGAGCGGAAATTTGGCAAGCCTGTGGATCGGTTGCTGGCTGAAAAAATCGCCAGAGGCGACAGCGTCAACAAGATATGCAGGGACCTCGGCATAAGCACGCAGACCTACTATGATTGGGTTGACGAATACGGACTGCGGCAAACTACTATCATTTCACCTCGCTGAAATAATATAGTTGTGCACCGTTTGTTTCTGCAGAGGTGAAGTAAAGATAATGACTAGCATAAATCGGAAGCTTGTGGTTGCAGGCGCCAGCGGCTTCGTCCTCGGCACCATAATGTGGTTTGTAGGCTCAGTGGCAACAACGGTGATGACGAGTTTGCCAGCCTTAACGCCTTACGTAGCCTTCATCATAGGCTTCGGAGGCGCGGTTGCTGCAACCCTGTCCGAAGACGTTGCTGTAACGAAACCTTAACCAAACCATCAGACGCGGACTCAAATTCTGCTAGGGACTGATTAGACTTGAGAAAATACGGTTTGAACAGTGTTGAAGTTGACAAGCTGGAAGTTAGCGAAGACGATAAAACGCTTACCGTGCCGGCTGTGATCACCCGAGAAGGCATTTACGAGTATGATGGCATGATTGTCTACGAGCCCGCAGAAGAAGTTGAGAAAGCAGCCTTCACGGCTGAGAACGCTTGGGTTGTTGAAGACCACCCACCAGAAATAATTTTGTCCAATCCAAAGCTGATCCGAGGCACTGTCCACAACGCCAAGTTTGAAAAGGACCGGATAAAGGCTGACCTAGTGTTCTTCAAAGACCGCTGCAGCCCAAAATATTTGGCAGACATCAAAAGTGGCAAGGCTAAAAGCGTCAGCATAGGCTTCTTCTGGGAATGCGCTGCAGAGCACGGCGAGTTCAAGGGCAAACAATACGAGTACGTTAAACGTGACATCCTCATCGACCATGTGGCCGTCGGAGACTGGACGGGAAGATGCAGCTACCCAGCGTGCGGAATAGGCGTGGACAAACTGAAAGGCGCAAACCCCTACCCGAACGAGCACAGCTGCAGACTCAGAAACCCAGAGACGCTTGACATTGTCGGTAGCGGGACTAGAGAGCATGATGGCAAAACTTACCGTGTGATTTATGGCAAGCCAAAGGGCGAAGAGGATGCTGGTTCGGAGGAGCAGGCTTACAGGTATCCTATCGAAACATGGACTGAGGACCAAGCCCGCAAGCATTGCGAGGAACATGACGGAAGTTTTGAACCTGCAACAAAACAGGAAAGTGATAAAGTGAGCAAAAATCAAGGTGAAGAGGAAGAGGGCGAAAGAGAAAAGCTGCGCAAAGCTGCAGAAGAACGAGAGAGGAAATACGGCATCAAATTCCGTGAAGGCGAAGGACATTTAACTCCGCCTGAAGGCTACCCAACAGACGAGGATGACTATGGTGACCCTGTGAATTACAAGTATCCGCTTGTGCCAGAAGACCGTTGCAGCAACGCTTTAGCAAGGTGGGGCGCTTTCCGAGAGGAGTACGAGCAAAGCGAGCGCAACATTGTCTACGAGCGCATTGTGCGGCGTGCACTACAATACGGCATAGACGTAAACTATAACCCCGAGTTGCCCGAAGCTAGGGTTCTGCCTGCGAGCGTGAAGGAAAAACTGCAAGGCTATGAGGCTGCAGACGCTGTGGTCGCCATGGTTAAGGCTCTCGTTGCTCAGCTGAAAACGGCTTGACATGCGCAAAATACTGTCGCCACAATGCATCCAAGTGGATGAAGATGGCTGCGCCTATGGCGCCTACGGTGTGCTCAGAAAAACTGCGCCATTCTACTTAAGTGAAATGTTTCTCCGTCAAAATTCTACTTGGCTACAATGCAAAGTCCATGCGGATTCTATTCAAATGAAATTCGCTGAAATAATATTGCTTGTTGCGGGCTTATTCTGCGAGTGAAAAAATGTCTCAGCAAAAACAAGAAAATGTTGAGGCTTTCAATGCTAAAATTACAGACTTAGAGAAGCGCATTGTTGAACTTGATGCTGAAAATCAGAAGTTGCGCCAAACGCTTGACGAAGCAAGCAAGACATTGAAGGTTTACGTGGACCGCGAGAAAGAAGCCACAATCAGAGCCATCATGGAGAAGGCGAACTGGAGCAAAGACGAGCTTGACAAAATGGATCTTCCGCAGCTGAAACTCGTTGAGAAAGCCGTTGACAGCGCGAGAGGCACGGTGAAGAACATCCGCAGCGCCGGGGCAACGACTACCGAGGACGAGCAGAAGCTGACGGTTGGCTGCCTCTACCATAAGGAGTGAGACAAGCCATGCCATTCGTTAGACCAACCAACAAAATTTTGGTCGGTGGAACACCGCTCGTTGAAGAGCTTGTTGCTGAAGGCACTTCGGTGAAGCCTGGGCTGTTCGTGATCAAAGGAACTGGTGATCATCAAGTTGGGCTTGCCGGAGACGGCGCCAAAAACGTTCTGGGCATCGTTGACGGTGACCCCCGATACAAACTTGCAGACGCTTTTCCAGACAAACATCCTGTGCGGGTTATGAAGGGCCCCATCGTTGTTGTGGCAACACTACTAGCCGGAAACAACGTGGCTAAAGGAGAGGCTCTAGTGTGTGCTGCAAACGGCAAGTTGAAGGCTGCGGCTACCATAGCGGTTCAGGTTCCTTCTGGAAGCACAACCGTGACGTCTAACGCTGCTCAGCCAGACTTACTGGAGATTGGAAGCATCCCGCCCTACGGCGTGATCGTGGGCTTTGCAGAGGAATCGGTTGACGCTTCAGGCTCCGACAAGTCGATTATGGTGAGGCTGGTGATTTAGAGATGGATCCTTTGCATCTTGTTGGAAGGGCTCAGGCGCCTCTTGTTGAGGAGCAGTGGAAGCAGCTTGACGAGGCTGTGGTGAAGGCTGCGAGACGAGTCTTGGTGGGCAGGAAAGTGCTTCCGATATACAATCTGGCGGACGTGGGCGTCATGCAGGTCCAGTGGGACGAATTGACTGAGATGAGCCCGGCGTTGATAAGCATGTACGGCGAGACCCCGGCTGAAGACATCATTGCTTACACGCGGAAAAACCTCGTATTGCCCATACTTCACAAAGACTTCAGGATTCACTGGCGAGACATCGTTGCCAGCCAGAGGAAAGGCGTCACCTTGGACACGGCAAACGCCGAAAGCGCGGCATTGGTTGTGGCGCAGCTGGAAGACGAGCTTATCCTGTCAGGTGAGGTGGCGGGCAGCCCGAAGCTGGGGATACAGGGCCTGGCCACAGCCACGGGAAGAAACACTGAGGCAAGCGCCGGCGCGTGGGCGACCAGCCCCAACGCCGTGAACAGCATCAAAAACGCCATGGAGGAGCTTATAGCTGACAACTTCTACGGGCCCTACGACCTGATACTGCAGCCCTCAGCCTTTCTGGCTGCGCACACGTTCATCGGCAACACAGCCGTCATGCAGATAGACAAGATCAAGGAGTTGATAGCTGGCAAAGTCTATGTTACGCCGGCGCTGAAGGCGGCGGACGGAGGGGCAGACAGCGCCATCCTCATGGAGTCAGGCGCCGAAAACGCAGACCTTTGCGTGGCCCAGGACCTGAAGACCTTCTACATCCAGCTGAGGGACATGAACCACTTCTTCAAAGTATACGAGGCCGTCGTCCCCAGAATCAAGCGCCCCCCAGCCATCTGCGAAATAACAGACATCACGTAAGCGCCCTAAAAGCTGAAAAAAGCCTCAATTCCCCCTTTTCTTTGATTTATACTTCAAATACTGTTTATTAAGCTAAAAAAGATTCTTTTAACGTTGATAAGGCATGTTTCTCACTGTTGAGCAGAAAATTTTGGTTACACTGCTTGAGCATGAGCCCTTACAGAATAACCAGATTGCGAGGCGCGTCGGCATCACGCAGGAGCATTGCTGCAGGAAAGTAAGGTTTCTAGCCGAAGAAGGCTTGTTACTGAGCGAGTTTCACGCGCCTAGACGGGTTAACAGGCTTTCGCCAGCTGGGCGTCAAATGGCGGAGCACATTTTGGAAGTGAAGAAGATCTCCAAAATCCTTGAGCAAAACGAAAAGTTAGGGCTACCTAAGAGAACCCTTGGCCTTAGCCGAAAATGAATACTGGCGCCCAAATTCTGTTCGAGACGATTTCTGGAGATCTCTATATCTAGCCATGAGTGTAGACAAGGCTATATGCGTCTCAATCTCTGTTTAAGGATAGGAGGCCTTCAAATGGCTGAATTACAGCCAAGAGAGGAACTAGGTCTTTGGTATCTCTCAAGAGCATACGCCCAGTTAAACGAAGCTGAACGGTATTTTTCCTTGTTTAGATATCCTGAGTCGGTAATATGCGCTTATGAATCTATAGAGTTTTCCGTTAAAGCAATGTGTAAGCTTCTAGACGTAGAGTACAGCAGAAAAGAACATTTCTTAAACGCGCCCACGCTTGTCAAGCTAGCTGAGAAAATTGGCCAAAGATGGCCTGACAAGAAAAATGAATTGCTTAGTGCTCTGCCAATCGTATTGGGTTATACAGAGGAGTTGCGAAACATTTGCAGATACGGAATAGATAAAGAAGGCATTCCGCCTGTTTCTCCTGATGATATCTTTAGAAAAGATCATTGTGAGAAAGTGTTGAAGGACGCTAACCAAATTTGTGATTTACTTCATCACGTTGACATGGGAAGAAGATGGAGGAGCGACAAATGATAAGATTCGGCATACTTAACGGATACGTGGAAGACCCCAAGAAGGAGAAAAGATGTGCTGAGTATGTATGGACTACTGACAAGGCATATTTTTGGGGCAACTACTTCTCAGGTTTGAAAACTGAAGATGAACGACAGAAATACTATGTGAAAGACATAATGGCGCGTGAAATAAGCGATAGGTATGCTGTGATTCTGAACCCTTTCGGGGAGACCTACCCAGAGTATTCTCTCGATCGAAGACAAGTTTACAACATCATCCGCAATTATATTCGTAATGGAGGAATTTTTGTAAATACGGCGGGATTCCCTTTCTTTTACGCATGGATCGTCAATCTTGGGAGGAAAGCTCCTGTCTCTGAAGAGAGGCTGTTGTTACCTACGCATTTCAAGATTCAAGGTGGAACCTTCTCGGTAGAACAATTACAGATGTTTATCAAATTCACAGGAACACTGTATTACAGGGATTTTGGCGCCGTAACCACTGCAGATACAAGCCTTCATAGCGGTGCAGTCCCTTTGAAGCCTTTCCAAACGAGTCAGGATAAAGAAAAGTTTGGAGATCTTGTCAGCGGCTTAGATGAAATTACCGAGTTCAGGGCGCTCAGAGAGGGCGTTTCAGCCTGCGTACCAATAGTGAGAGCAACACGTGAGGAATTCGGGGAAGTGTATCCCATATCTGGTTTGAAACATGGTAGAGGGTTTCTTCTCGTGGCTGCCATGGGGATGGGAAACGAAAAAGAATGCGATCTCTTCGCAGGGGCTGTAGACAAGTTTTGTGACTGGGTGTCATTAAATTATGTTTCGTGCCATAGAGAATAAGCCTACGAAAGCTCATCATAGTAAGATACAGATCTTTTCGAGGGGGTTTTACTCGTAAGCGAGAGGAGTTCTTAAAATTATACAGGAAACGCAAATAGACTGAAGAGCGTGTGTTCGTCAGAAGTGCGGGGGGTTAAATTCACATCCTTGTTCACACCCTCGCCTTCATAGCGATTTTGGACTGAAGTAGTAGCGGTTTCTGATATTGTTCATAGCCCTCGCTATGTTTCTTTCGTCCCATTAAACTTCTCGCTAAAGATTTCAGGATAAATCTCTTGGATTCTCTCAAGGACTCCCGCAATTAGGTCCGTCATCAAGCTTATGTGGGCCTGGCTCGGCTTTGGAAACTTAACATATGCAAGCTCTCTAGCCGCTACCACAATCCATCTAAGTGGCTTGTCGTTTCTCATCACATTGAAGAAGAGCTGTCCCTCTCTTCGATCTCCGTCTGTTTCAGGATTAGCGATGCAAACATTTACTGTATCAGGGTTGCCCCCCATTACTTCGATTATCTTCCTCATGCGTTCCCTGAAAGCCTTGATGGTCGATCTCACAGCATCTATCTTAGCAGGGTCCATCTCGGTCTCGACAAAGACTTTCTCACCGTCGAGAGTTCGCTGTTCCCAGTTTTTCCTTGAAGAGGCGCTAACGAAGGGTCTCACAACTACTCTCGCTTCGCTGGTAACTTTATCGATCTCCACAGGCTCCCTCCACACTTCGCTAGTTTCGGTTGAAGAAACTTTGCCTTCGGTTAGCAGTTGCTTCATGTTTTCTACTTCTTTTACCAAATCCTCTTTGTTAATATCAACGGAAACCTCTGGAGCTGAAACGTCCCCAGGTTCTTGAGCTGAGGGTGTTGATGAAGGTAGCTCAGGAGTCTCAGTGACGGGTAACTTTTGGAACTCACTCACTATTGGCTCGATTGCCTGTGTCGGCACGCGTTCGTGTGGGCGCTCTGGAATCTTGGGCTCCATAACCAAACTGACCTCGGCTTCCGAAGGCTCTGCAATCGATACCAGCTGAATAGAAGACCTCCTGAGTTGTTCGAGAATAGTATCGGGAGTTTGCGTAAGTACAAAACTCAGCGTAAATTCTGAGCCGGTTGGTGCCTTAAAAGCCCTAGCAAACTCCCTAGCTATGTCCGTGATCTGTGCGTCGGAAGAGACGTAAATTCTATTTTCCTCTCTACTACAGAAACAAGGGACTTCTGCCTCATGCACTTTGTCCAGCACTTTTAGCTCAAGTCTCAATCGATTAACCTTTGTGGCCACCACGTTCCTAACAAAATCTGGAAACTCCTCAACTTTGCCAGCCTTATGATGCAACAACACGCTGTGGATGAAGTCCTTTTTTCTTCTTAATTCATTTGTTAGCTCAACATCTTCAATAACCTCTTGACCGTCATCGATTCGCTTTCTCTCCAGTATTGAGGAGATGCTAGCGACTCCAAGGGCGTTGAAAAGCGCCTCAATGTGAGGTCTAGACATGTTATCTGGAACCCAAGCTGCAGGTACATCTTCTCCAAACACGCTTTCAGTCTCAGGGTCATCAAGCCAGTACAGACTCTTTGAAGGTTCGAAGCTGCCCCTCTTATCCAAGATATAGACCTCTTCCTCAATCTTCTCATCTTCGCAAAGAGTAGCCAGTCTTTGGTAGATCCGTCCTAGTTGCGCTTTGAGGGCATCATTCACCTCAACTTCTCTGGCCATGGGAAGAACCGATAATAACATTGATAAACTGACTTCTGTCTCGATGCCAAGGAACTGGAGGAATTCCTTTTTCTGCCTAGCCTGCTCTTCCGATATCTTCAAATAAGAAATAAGACTCCCACCAACTCTCTTTATTTCCCGTAGAGGCGCAAACACTTCGCCCGATTTAGCCAGTCCTTTCGTTGTTGGTAGCCATTTATGCGTCTTTAATTGATAAGCGAAGTATGAAGGCACTTCTTTACTTCCTGGCGAATAATAGAACCAGTGATACCTAGAATTCTCGTGAAATTTGTAATATTCATTCCAGTGCTCAAGCAGGAAACCGAGATGCTTGGTTAACTTCCCGATGTCCTGAGATAAGACACATTTGTCGAAACCATCTAGACATATAGTTGAAACTGTCGGTATTTGAGTGCTGTACACTGTATATCCATTCTTAGATAGCCATGACCAATACGCTTCCCAGTTTTCTCTCCTAACCTCAGGTGGCGTGTCTCCCCATCTCGTCCTTTCCCCTAACTGTAGGACGCGGGGGAAATCCAACACGCCTACTGCGTTGAGAAAAAGCCTAACATCTGTCACATGTGCTTCTATCGTAGAAAGATCAACATAATTCGCGTCTGGCATTATTTCTTTCAATTCTGAACTGGGGATATAACAGCTGGACGCAGTTGCCCAATTACCATCTGCGGTTGGAAGGATGAGATTGACTAGCTTGTCTCTTATTTCGCGTTTGACTCGGTAGTCGCTCTTCGCAAGCCACTTCGCTATGTAGCCTACGCTTCTTAACCGCTCCTCTTCTGTCCACTCCCCCTTACCTTGGCTCTCCAATATCCTTGAGACAATCGATTCTTCGGTAAACTCCATCGCTCCTAAATTTTTCAGAAGTTCTCGACTTTGGTCAGACAGGACAACGGGGTCTACAAAGATCAAACAAGGAAGGGAAATCAATCCACTCAATGTTTCCTCTGATTTCCCAGGTATTATCGTTTCTTCAGCTCTATGATACAGGCTGTCAGTGGATTTAACTATCTCCATTTCTTTAAGCTCATCTTTAACCTTAGAATGTTCATACCAAGGTAATTTCCAGAGGTCTTTCTCCTCCCCATAGACTTTCCGATATAGAAATTCGTAAACGGCACGAGCTTGCTTTCCATCTAGTGAAGCCAGCCATTCCTTATCATGCACCGCCTTAAAGACGTATTTTCTCTCTTCACCTTCTTCTGTTAAATCTCTGATGCTCAACTCTTCTTTCAGGAAGGCTTTACCTCGAATTTTTGCGTTTACATAGTATCGAACACCAGCCTTTTCGGGCGGGATTATCTCTTGAACACCTTCAGATGCCAATGCTACATCCGAGGGCCTGGCAAGTTCCCCGTTTGCGGTAAGAATCAAAGGGTTTTCCTTTATATGGTCTATCAGAGGCGCTACTATCTTGGCAAAAAGTCTCTCTGAGACCTCTCTTTTTCTAGGTAACACGTCATAGAAATAGAGTTTTTGCTCTTCATCTCGAACGAATTCATAGACTATCTCCTTTAGGACAGCGCTAATGCTTTCAAGGAGCCAGAGGTTCCATCGAGAAACGAAGTCGATTTCAGTTCTTTGCGTGTTTAGGAGGAAATCGCAATTCACGGCGAATCTCAAGCCCGTTTCAAAGGGAGTCGGCAAGAAAGTATAGAGCACCGATTTTACTGGCTCGATTAAACTGTCTCTGAGGCTAAAGGCCAGAGTCACAGCTGTTGTCTTGAGGTCGGCTCTACGACTATCCTTTGCCCTGTAATCATTCTTGGCATGTTCGGGTATCTCAAGGATTTTGCTGAAGACTAGGTAATTGTAGGTTCGTTCTTTGTCCTCTATTTTTTCGGTAACGGAAACTTTCTCTTTGTTTAGAGGGGTTCCACCGTAAGCCTCTTTCGCTTTTACTAGCACACGCGTACCAGCATCGGATATGATTGCAATTTTCCCTATGTTCCTGAGAAAAACCAAGCAGAGCGGCTCAAGCTTCGTGAGCACTGTTTCCTTAAGGGATTCTATTATTTCCGATGTGAGATCCTGGCGAAAGGGGAGGAAGAAAGTAGTAAACCCCTTTTTTACGTGAACCTGAATATCTTGTGGAATTTCCTCAAGCCAGTAAGGTACTATTACGTCCTCTCGCATAAAATAGAATCTGTATGGTTCTGAGAAAACGTGGGGCTTATCAGATACCTTGAACGCAGCCTTGAAGCCTATCCCCATGAAACCTATGTGAACGCCCGGCTTCTTCGTTGTCTCCCCTATATCGCAGAGGGCACGCAGGTGCGGTTCATCGAACCCATACCCATTATGCGTGAAAAAGATACCTCTCTCGGTCAGCCTAATCTCTGCGGCGTTGGCTTCAACGTCATCTGCGTTCTGAAGCAGCTCTGTGAGAACGTGATCGGGGGCAAAACTCTCTAAGACTAGTTGAATGCTTCTCTGGGTACGTTTTCGTGTAGCGTCAGGGCGTACTTCTTCGGCTATATGCTCAATAAGGTTTCTTGCCTTAGTTTCGATGTCGGACATACTCGCCCCTAATTTTATCTATCTCCACCTCCTTTAAAATATGCGTTACACTTTGGTTTATTTAATGCAATCATTGCTAAAGTGTGGGGAGATGGTTTGAACCCACGCAGCCCTACTAACCGAATGTGAAGGCTGGGGGCTTTTGCGGTTCTGTTTTCAACGTCGCTATCATAGCTAGGCATATTGCCCAGAATCGGTCGTCGTGGCTTCCTTCTGGGTGGCTGAAGGTGTATATTTCGCTGCCGGGTGTCTGCTCCCACTGTTCCACGTTTAATTCTGCTTGCACGTCTTTGTCGAATGGCAGCTCAAACTGTCTCCTCGCCTCTGGAGGCGATAAGTGTGCATCTTCTTTTCGGCTGGTCATCATCAACTGTTTCAAAGCCGTAGCCATAGCATGTTTAGTGGGCTTAGTAAAGTCCACGCCGCATAAACCTGGAAAGCCAGCTTTCTCGATCTGTTCGTCCATGCCCATAGTGCCCGTGTGGTCGTAGTAGACAGCGTGAGCCTTTTTCCATCTATCGCATAGGCTTTTGATGTACGCCATAACCGTTACATGCGGTGTTCCAAGGATAAACTGTTTGCAGTGGACAAGGCGACGCACATCATTCTTCAAGTCTAAAACAGCAATTGCAGCAGGATCTCGTTCACGGCCCAAATCCCAGCCTATGAAAAAGTTTCCTGTAAGATTGTCTTCGAATTTTGCGAACTCCAACTCCTCGTTTTGGCATTTGACAATTAGGCTTGATGGGAGAAATGCTGTTTCATCGTCCACAAAGGCGCATTCCATCTCTCTTTTCCAGCGCCAGGGGTCGCCTGCATACTGCTCCCTCATGACCTCAACCTGTGCAGGGTCTAATGGACCTTTTGGTTTCAGAACGTCTTTCCATGTTCGCAAATACCGTGGCGGATCATACTCATGCTTATTACCGCTGAAAATCTTGAAGTTCTTGTTAAAGCACATATCGAAATAAACGCTGTCTTTGTTCCAAGGTGTGCTTGCAACATCAATGTATACGGTTCGTGTTAAAGTCATGGGTAAGAGGGCGCTGAGCCAGAGGTCTCGGTCTTTCCTTATGAAGTTCATTTCGTCTATTGATATTTTCCTAGGTCCATGTCCACGGATTGTGAATGGCTCGGGGGTTTCAGCCAATATGACTGATCTGTTGCGGAATCGGATTATGGTTTGTAGCTCTTCGTAGATCAGCTTCTCGTAAACTTCTTTATCCATTTTTGCCAAGTGGCTGTGGAGTCCGCCTTCGCCTTGGAAGTAGATCTCTTTGATCTGCTGAAACTTCGGCATGGTTACTATGATGCGGGAGTTTGGATTGAATGCGGCAAAGTGTATGTCTGAACCGCTCATCACTGTTGTTTTGCCGGCTCTTCTGCACCATCTTAAAACCTTTAGGGGCGAAGGATCTCGCAGAAACTCAGCTTGGTAAGGATAGGGGGCTATGTGGAGAATTTCGGTGAAAAACTCAACTGGGTCATGGGGAAGCGGTGTTTGCTCCTGTGCCTGCAGCTCCCTCTTCAGTTTCTCCATCCTTTGCCTTTGCTCTCGCCTCATCTATCAACCGCTCCAACTCGTCGAGGTCAGCATTTATCTGTCTTTCATCGAAACCCGAAGCGACGCTGTTGATGATCTGTGCGATGTAGGCAGCTATGCGAGCCCATATCTGCCGCTGCTTAAGCTTCACATTCTGACTCTTCGCCATAGCCTGCGCCAAGTCAAAAAGCTCTTCCAACCCTTCAAGAGCTTTTCCACGAAGCCTTTGCGTGTCAACCTTAACCGCTTCTTTAAGCTTTCCAATCCTCTGTGTTATCATGCTATTGCGTGAAATCTTAACCAATACGGCCTACCCCCCGGTATTTTTTAACATACCCTAAGCCTTCTGCGTCAAGAAAATGCCCGTGATATTGCCCACAAGTCCAGCGACAACAGTAAAGATTTCTGGATTCCACTCGCCCAAAACAATCAAATGCACAGCTTCCAGCACTGTTAAGCAGGCAACCATGCCCAAGCTGAAATACACCGCGTAAAGCAGCCTTTCGCTGGGCGCTACTTTGACCTCAATTGGCCTGTGTTTATGCGTGGTGCGAATTGTTTTTGTTAAGGCCTGCCGGATCGGGTTCCTCATTAATCATCACCGAAGAAGACTATTCTGCGCTTGAGCCTTCTTGCTCTGCCGTGGATGAAGGCTTGCTGGCAGATCTGCACGTTCTCCAAGCTCATGGCTTGAGGCTTGACGATGTTGATGTTTTCGACAGTGCCTAATGGGATGACCGTGCAGTCAATCTGTCCATACCCTTGGCAGAACCTCCAATTGCTGGCCACCAGCACTATGTGTTTGGCTATCTTTCCAAAAGTGCCGATGTATATGCCCCAGCTTGAAACGGGCAAGTCTATTTCCGCTCCAGCTGCTCCAGCTTCACGCAGTTCCTCAACCGTTTCCAGTTTACCACGAGAAGCGTCGAGCCATGTGACTTCTATCAAGTCGCCTAACTGCAACTCGCTTAACTGTTTAAGCACCTTCTTGCTCATGCCTCATAACCTGACCAAGAAATATGACGAAAACTGAGCTTTTTAAGTAAATCTGAATATTTTCTTTAATTAAACTCGATTTTAATTAATATTTTGTTTCAGATTTGTTTTTTAAGCTCTTTTGAAGCTTGTTTCTCATGGATTAGGAATGGTTTCGGTTACTGCTGACCACATTCGCAAGCGTTTAGGCTTAACGGTAGCAGACACCAGCGAGGAGGATGTTTTAGCCTTTAGAGACGAGGCTATAGCCTTCTTAGGCGAGGGAATTGGCAAGACAAAAATGTTTTGGTTTGGAGTAGGCATGCTGGCTGATGATCTAATTGACATTCCAAGGCGATACAGGCGTTTGTTCACTTTCGGTGAAGAAGGAGCTCGAACATAATCGGCATGCCCGATTATGCGAGAAACCCAAAATAAAGGAGGAATGAAAAGATGGAAAAAACGGAGGAAAAGATAGGGTTCAAGAGCGCGTGGCGGATCGACAAGTTTAGAGATCCGAAAGGGGAAATAGCGAAGGCATTGCAGGCGGGCATAAGCATTGAGGAGGCTGTTGAAAAGTTTAAGCAAGCCGTTATTGGCGCAGAGAGGATGGAAGGTAACGTTGGCTTGAATGAAGGTCTCGGCGAGCTTATCGATATAATCTGTGGGCTCGGAACGCCTGTGAAGTGGGATAACGCAAACGCACGCTTGGGCGTTGGAAACAGCAATGTCGCTGCAGACCCAACTCAAACTGGGTTGCAAGGTGCGACCAAGACTTTTAAGGCTATGGATACGGGTTATCCGCAGAGGTCAAACCAGACGGCTGAGTGGCGAGCAACATTCGGTTCGGCGGAAGGAAACCACGCTTGGGAGGAATACACTGTTGTAAACGCTGCAGACGACACGGGCAAAAACTTGAACCGCAAAGTCGAAAGCAAAGGCACAAAGGTCTCTGGGGAGATCCCTTACGTTGTGTAAAGGACCCTATACGTGGACTTTGAGCCTCAAGGTGACCTTCTCTTGATTGAAACGATTAGCCAACTAAGCTTGACATGACTGAAATGTGATCCCTAAAGCTTGATTTAACGCCAACTTGCGGGTCCAGCGCGATGTCTTGCCAGGAATGTGGCAGGTTTTTTACTCCGAGAAATCATCATCAAAGGTTTTGTAGTCGACACTGTAGAGACCGATATCGGTATAGAACGCATAAAGAAGAAATAATCAAGCGCAATGCGGAGTGGAGGCAGAGGAATCCGGAAAAAGTAAGGGCACATTACAGGAGACATTGGCGAAAATATAAGTACGATCCTGAATTTAGGCGGAAAAGGAAAGAACGCTATAGGCGGTGGCTTGATTTCGGTGGCGGGAGGGAAAAGCAAAGACAGTGTGTTAGGAAGTATAGAGCGAAACATAAAGATGATCCGAAATTTAAGCGGAAAAGGAAGGAACAGTTTCGGGTTTGGTATTATCTTAGGGGTGGAAGAGAAAAAGTATTGGCATACATGTGGGAATGGTATTGGCTTAGAGGAAACCGAGAAAAAGCCATAGCCCGTATGAAGTTACGTTATCGAAACAGATTCTCGGTTCACATAGGCACTCCGATAAATCTTTCCATTCGGAATTTTAGTGGGCAGGAAAGAGTTTTTGATGCTGCAATGTTAGAGAAGTGGATAATGAGACATAGTCCTCACTATATCCAACCTCGATCGATGCCGACAAGTGAGAAAATGGAGCTAGAAAGACATGCCATGCTGAAGTTAGAATTTATAGAGAGGACAATGGAGGTTGAGATGATTAAACTATGCCATATTTAGGAAGTACAACAAGAATTAGAAACACTATGACGGATTATGATGGCAAGACACCGTTGACGCCTGATAACCAAGAAATAAAAATCTATGATTCGGCTGGCGTATTGAAACATACAACTACAAACCCAACGCTTGATTCCATAGGCATCTACCACGTCGATTATACGATTCCTTCGGATGCTAAACCGGGCAACTGGAGAGTCATATGGAAAGTGGAAAAAGCCGGCAAGCCTACTATTGGCGTTTTCACCTTCAACGTCACCGCACCATGAATTATCCCATACAGAGTAGAACCTTAGAACCTACTCTGTGAAGTCGCTTAAGAGCCATTTCACTCTCCAACTTAACTTGATAAGGCCGTACGCCCCTAACTTGCTCAACTGTTTAATCACCTTCTTACTCATGCATCACAACCATAAAAAACAAGACTAAACCTAACCTTTTTAAGGAAATCTGAATCTTTTCTTATATTAAATTCAACTTTAATTAAACTTCTGTTTCAGATTTGTTTTTAAAGCGCATTTCCGCCTTTTTTCTCTTGGATAGGAATGGTTTCAGTCACTACAGATCAGGTTCGTAAACGTTTAGGCTTAACGATAGCAGACATCAGCGACGAGGATGTTTTAGCGTTCAAAGAAGAAGCTGCAGCCTTCTTAAGCGAGGAAATCGGCAAGACGCTTGACGCTGCAAACTGCACAGAGGCAGAGGCCAATGCCATCCGTAATCTGACAGCAATCTATTGCTACTGCAAGGTCAGCGGCGGGTCTGCAGTCGGCTTAGACTTCAGCGTAGGCGATCTGCGAGTCTCTGAAGTTCGTTCCGAAACTGCAACCAAACAGCTCGATTTTTTGAAGGAGCAAGTGGAGCGGTTCATAGCTCGTGAAAAGCGTTTTGGGGCAAGCCTTTTGGAGGGTCCCTGATGGACGTTGTGCCTGAAGCCTATTTCCAGTTCGTAATGGATTACGCGCCTTACTTCTATTACATTCCAGGACAGGGCGTGGATCCTGAGTGGGGTAGGGGACCGGCAGCCGCAGCCCACGCCATCGACTTCCTCTATGAGTGTTATTACAGCGAGAAATTCGCCAGCAGCAAGACAGATATTCTGAACAAGATTCTGGCCTTGGCGGATTATCTGCTTTCCATCCAGTGCACCAATAACGTTAAGGAGGCGTACGGTGGGTTCAAGAGCAGAGACGACAGCCTATACTACTACAGCATCGACTCCCACAGGGCTACTCCTGCGCTTTTGAAGGCTTATGACCTTATAGGCGAGCCAGCCTATTTGAACGCCGCCAAATTGACGGGCGGGACCTTCCTGTACAACATGCAGCATAGACCCTCAGAGCTAGGCATCCATGACAAGTACTATGGCGGTTTCGCCCAGTGGGTTGACATCAACAACAATTGGGGTCCCGACATGTGGATCGTGGACCTCTACGGGTTGATAGGCCTAAGCATGCTTCACACCCGCACGGGAGAAGCCAAATACCAAACCATGATCGATGATATGTTAAAGTTTTATCGTGAAGGCTTTAAGGACTTATGGCTTTATTACAGGCCTCCTCCAAGTGCTGATGGAAAATGGCACAGGGCCCCAGGTGTTCCACCTGAAAACCTAATCTATGACGACGACTTCAGCTACGCTCTACACGCGCTTTATAGCCATGAAGGCTGGAGCGAAACCGCTGAAAAAGTCTTCAGATACTGTAGTGAGATAAGCCCAAGCATCGATTATCCAGCCTATCAGCCCGCCCTCTGCTGGCCAGGATACTTAGACGTTGCCAATAGAAAGCCTGACTGTGCATATTACGACGCCGTGACTGCTGGTATTTTGGGTTTGCAGCTGAGGAGAGAACATGAGAAAGTATCCTATGAGTACGCTAAAAAGTTGATTGAGCTTCATTTGGATGCCTTCATGTTTTGGGGTCCGAGGTTTGCGGATTATGCGCCTGTGGAAAACAAGAAGTCCGTGGTAACTGTCTCATGGCTGGGATTATACTTCCTACAATATTCTCCTGTTTCGAACAGTTTTACACGCATCCTAAAGACCCATGGCGAAAACGTCACCCTCCATTCTGTCATAGCTGGAGAAAGCGAGTCCTATGCTGAGGGCGTATCCATCAAAGCCATCATTAGTCCCACACGCTCAGGAGAGATCTTCATTGAACCAGGCTACGTCATAGACGATTACATAACGCTGTATGTTTTCTCACCGCTAAAGCACCACGACAAAATCGTCTTCAAGTCGATCCCATACGTGGTTACGCAGGTTCAGGATTTTCGGTTTCAAGGAGATACTCTCTATATCAAAGCGTTTTGCAGGAGGATGATTGCCTAATGCCTGAGATTGAGGATTCGATCACAACGCTTGCGCGGCTTCTTGAAACAAACATGAGGCTTGTTAAAGACGACGGGTCTGTTGGAAAAGTCTACGTCAGCAAGGAATGGTTTGACAGGGAGCTTATGAAAAACTATGATGCGCAGGTTACGGTTGGCCTCGGCGGAAGCGTGGACCGCAAAATAGGTTTTTCAGCCAGCAAGCGTTTGCGCATCGATTCTCCTCGAGTAAACGTCTGGATTATCGAAAAGTCTGAAGCTGCGGAACCGGGGAGGCGTATCCGCGAAAAGATGAGGCAGGAGATAAACCGCCTCATCCGAGAGAAGAGGACAAGGCCAAACATAACGAAATACACTTTTTGGAACCTTGGTCAAACAAGCGTAACCCACAAGGCTTATGAAGCAGGCGCACAAAGCGATCTTCCTCCCACAGACTCTGGATGGAGCGAGATTTCGGCTGCAGGCTACAACAAGATATGGGCAAGCGATGATGACCGCCACTCCAAAAGCGTGAACGTAAATCTTCAGCATGCTTTGTTGCTGTTCAGGTTCAAAATAGGAGCGAAGTCAAATGTCCTCACCCAAATTGCTTTGAGTTTTGAGGGTTATGGAACTGCTCCCGATGGAAATGGTTTCTTAATTGAGGTTTGGAATAATGTGGCTCAGGTTTGGCAGCATGCTCAGGCAAGCGACGCTGTAGCCGAAGACCGCACTGTCACAATAACGCTTACTTTAAACCTGTCAAACTACGTGGATGAGAATGGGTATGTTTGGCTTTTCACGAGAAGCTATCATCCAAGCAACGGAGTAACCCCAGCCGTTCTCTATTGCGATTATGTTGAATGCGTCATCACTGTTCTTGGGATAACATACGCGGATGTTGTTTCTTCCCGCGATGAAGACAGGGTTGATGTGAAGCCTGTTGTTTGGAGAACAGAGTTTGTTTTGAAAACATGGCTTTTTGAAAACGTCACGGTCACGTAAAAGGGAGGAATGAAGAAGAATGGCTGAACCATACGGTGCGCATGAAGCACGGATTGCATACGTGAGCGAATCGGTTTATGGGCAAACACCGGCAAATCCAGCTATGGTTGAAATTTGGACAGCGGAAAACGTTGAGCCGGCAATAGACCCGGGATTAATCAAAGTGCGCGGTATAGGGTCAAGGGATTTGGCGTTTATTCGCAAGGGCCTAAGACAAGTGGACCTAAAATTCAGCTACGCCGTACAGAACATTGAGTTTCTTAATTTCGTAATAACTTTAGGTTCCATGAGTGTTGAGGTCTTCTATGAGAAAACGGGAGGAATCACATCATTATTGCATAAAGGTTGCATAATGAACAGCGCAATCGTCGAGTGCTCAGTTGAAGACATCGTAAGGGCTAATGTTGAACTCATCGGCCAGAACTTGAGTGTTGGAACAGCCAAAGTCGGAAGTAGCTACACACCTTGGTCGGAAAACCCAGTGGCTTTCTACGAAAGCTACGTTAAGAAACAGGCAGCAGTCTTGGAGCGTGCCACCGCTTGGAAGTTCAAAATTGAAAACCATCTTAAACGTGTTCCAGTGATCCGCACCACAGATGGGCATCTTTTAAAGTATCTCATGGAAAGGCACAGGACCATAACGGGAGAAATCGAGTTTGAATTTGAAACCAAAGAAGAGTACGATGATGTGGTCAACGATACAGCTTTTACGCTGGAGATCGGTCTCGGCAGCACAAACAAGGCAACGTTCACCGACTGCAAATGGGAGAAGATGAGCACGCCAACAAAGATTGAAGACCTTGTAGCTTGTAAGGCCCCATTTGTGGCTAAAACCGTGTCAATAAGCTAAGGAGGTTCAAAATGCGAACTGAGGTTTTGGAGCTTGACAACCGCTTCGGCGAAGAGTTCAAGGGCAGATACGTTTTTCAGGAGATCACTTGGGCAAAGCGTAGCCGAATAATCCAGAAATACACAAAATACAGTCCGACATCCGGACAGATCCAAAGCAGCGATTATGTGGCTATACAAGCAGAAACCATAATGGCAAGTCTTAAGGAGCAACCTGAGAATAAGCCGATAACTCTTCAGAAGCTTCTAAGCGAAGAAGACGGTGTACCAATAGAGTTAGGCGAACTTTTCAGTCAAATAGTCAACAGGCTTAACAGCATAAGCCTTCAAGAACAGCGTTTTTTATCAGAGCCGTCAAGCGACAAAAGCCTCATCCAGCCCTCACAGAGTTCAGACTCTGCAAGGAGTTTGGGTGGACGCCTAACCAGCTTGGAAGACAGTCAGCCAAAACGATCCAGCAGTTCATAGTGATCCTCAATGAGATCGACCGACAAACACAAGAGGAAACAGAAAAAGCGAAGCGGGAGGCTCGGATGCGTTGATTGAATTCTGGAATGTTGTTATCGCTTTCGTTTGCGGTTTGGTAGCTGGTGCTGCGATTCATAGTGCTTGGCTTCACAGCAAAAAGCGAGGGGAGTTTGAGAAAAAATATGGCCATTGAAGTTTCATGTGATGTTGAAGGTGTTGAAGAGTTTGTGCAAGCGATGGAAAGTTTTGACTCTGGTATGCAGAGGCATGTGCATAGGCAGTTGGCAAGCTGGGCTGTAGATGTCAAAGCCTTAGCGAGTCAGATTGTTCCTGTGAGAACAGGCTATCTGCGAAGCACCATTTACGCCAGAATTAGCGAGTGGGTTGTTGAAATAGGTGCGGAAGCAACATATGCCATGTTTGTTGAGCTTGGCACTCGTTACATGCAGGCGAGACCCTTCCTTCACCCAGCGATTCAGGAGTATCTACCACAGCTTGAACAGGTAATTTGCGAAGCAATTGAGGCAGCTAAGGCGGAGGCTGGATTACGATGAGTTTTAATGAAATCGCCATAGTGGTAACTGCCAGAAACGAAGCAAGCACAGCTCTGCGCAGTATAGCCCGCGACGTTGCCAGTCTTGGAGCCTCAGCGGTTGCCATTGCCCATTTAGGCCAGCAGTTCGGCTTCCTAAGCAAGGACGTAGCCAACGCCATATCCAGCATTGGCAGCATGATTGCTTTAGCCGGAACATTAACCAGAGGCATAGCAGCACTAAACAGAATCACAAGCATCGCAACGGTAATCCAATGGCTTCATAACGCAAGCCTCGCCATGAAAATATCGCTCTTAACGCTTGGCATAGGCTTGATCGCGGCCACAGCAGCTTACATGGGCTGGCTTGCAGCAACAACAAGAGAAGCAGCATCTGCCCAAGCTGAATACAACGAGGAGTTAGCCAAGACTCCTGCTCGATCGCGATCCATCACCAGAGCTGGGGAAGAGGAGATGTATAGGCGAGGAGTAGAATAGACATGAGTGTACAAATTCCAAAGGTTGCCATCGCCTTCGGCGCTGTTGGCGTTCCACAAAGCGATGTTATCGACTTAAGTGTCCATTTGGGCTGCACTAAAGAGGTTGGCAGCTTTGAGTGTCTGCTTCAGAATTGGGATAAGAAGTATAGTCCAAGCGGGTCTTATCCGATTAATGTGGGCATGGACGGGCACATCGACGTTGGAAGAGGCGCAAGCGTTCCGCAGATCATTACTTGTCGTGTTGAAAGCGTCAAGTATGAATCCACGCCTACTGAAAATTATATTCGTGTTGGTGGTCGGTGCTGGGGAGAAAAACTATTCCGCAGAGTAGTCACAAAAACCTATGAAAATAAGAAAGGCGAGGAAATCGTTAAGGACTTGCTCGATTATTATGTGGGCCTAAGCCATGTGAGAGATGGCACAGAGCTCGTTGAGAACACAGATACAACCTATACGAAACTTGAGTATGAGAACACACCAGTTTGGGACATCATCAAATACATTGCTGAAAGCGCGGACAAGGCAGGCGTTATAGGCTTTGACTTTCGTGTAGCGCCAGACGGCAAGTTTGAGTTTTTCCCTAAGGACAGCAAGACCTCGCCCGTAAACCTCAGCGATAAGTTAGAGGTATGCGAATACCGCAAGGGCATTCACCGAGTGAGAAATAAAATTACTGCTTATGGGTATGCGGGAAGAGCTCTGCCAGCGGACAAAGACGCATGGACAGAATCGCTTGCTGGCTGGGTTGCGTTGGACGGGACAATGTCGTTAGATACCGTGGAAAAGAAGGTTGGCTCATATAGCCTTATGAACAATTCGGGCGCTGGAAGACGGTGCAGGTTTTACAGAACCTTTCCTGGCGAGAGTTGTGAAAGCGTTGCGGTTCTTAAGTTTTGGTATGGCTCGTGGATGTATCAGGCGGGCAATTGGGATTGGCAAGTTGTCATATTATACGCTCCCGACTCAGCCAACTATTTCCAGGCAAACCTGCCCTACATGACCGATGTCTACTGGCGTTTGGCTGAGTATGCCCTTGGTCCCGGCAACGAATACGACGCAAATCAGAATCCGAAGGGCGTCTGGACCAAGGTTGGAAACGCTGATTGGAGGAACATCCAGGGGATCCTGTTTGATGTTCAACACAAAACGGAAACAAACGTGCCTATTCGAATCGACGGATTATTCTTTGACAAACTACGTTACAGGGCGACGCAGGAGGATTCTGGCAGCCAAAGCGCGTATGGACTTCGCGAGTTGGTGGAGGTCGACGAAGAGCTTAACAGCGACAACGAATGCATGTTAAGGGCCAAAGCACTGCTTGACTACCTCAAAGACCCAGCAGAATACCTGCAAATCAGAACAACAGTCTTGGATTATGGGAATAATCCGCTTCTTTCAGGAGACAAAATCCACGTTACACTGCCTAACGAGAATGTGGATGCTGATTTCCGCATAGAAAGCGTTGAGTATTATGTGGATGCGAAATCGCAGACGCTGGAAATAACGCTTGAGCTTGGAAAGGTTCCGCCGTTGTTGGCTGATTACCTCTACGGTTTGAGGGCTACAACTGTCACTGTAGAGAAGCTTGCAAGAACAAAGCTTGGCAAAAAGGGATTGCCGTATCCGAGTCTCGGGGGAGGAATCGGACCGCATCATGCAGGACATGAGGCTGGAGACGACGCGGGTGTTCAATGGCCCAGCTCAGACAATGGTGGCTGGGATAAAATCACCGGCTGGATATGCCCAAAGCATATTGGACCCTTCAATGATGAAGTAGCCATAATTAACTTCCGAACCAAAAACAAGGCTGGAACCGCAGTTTTAGACCATCAGTTTAATCCAAGCGATGATGCTCATGGTATTTTAGGGTCTGAAATAAGGAAATGGAAAGAAATCAACACAATGTATTTGCTTTTACCAACGGATGGATACATGCGCATCAGAACCGTTGGAGAAGCCAACCCCAAAGCCGAGTTAAGCAGTGATATGCTCAAGTTTGGTCTAGGCGGAGCGACTGCTCTTGACACATGGCTTAAACGTGTAGGCTCTGGACAATTAGAGCTCAGATATGATTTGTTGCCAACAGCGGATAACAGCGGAAACCTAGGTTCACAAACTAAACGTTTCGCAAAAATCTGCGCTGTGGAGATTTTCCTCACAAATCTATATGTCGCAGAGCTTGGGAAACTCGGCTGGCTTAACATAGGCGATTACACCGTTATAACTTCAGCTCGTGTTTTGCAGAACGTCACTGCTGATGCTGCTATAATCACAAGCGGGAGATTTCCCGTAGCACGGCTTCCGGAAGGCATAGCGGGCTATGTTCTTGAGGCTCAAGGCGCAGGCTTCGACCCCATGTATGTTAACCCGAATTATCGTTATGAGCCTAAAAGCCACCCGCATTCAGCCCACACCGGAATAGGACCTGACGATCATCACGCTCGTGATCATAATCACGCGGGAGAGAACCTCAGTCCCAATCAAGTCAACTGCAACACCATGAGCATAGCTGTGAGCTGCAATAGACAATACACGCATCCAAGCAGTCAACAATGCCTTTATGCGTCAAGCGTCGCATGGGAAAACTGTCCCAGATTTTATGCACCAGCAGCTCACACTCACACCTGCGCTAATTCTGGCGTATGTGGAACCATCCAGGATTTAGTGTTTGCAAATGATTTCCGAATAACAGAGGCTGAAAAGCTTGGTTTAGGCAGAGGCTTGGCGTTTCTAAACCCGAAGGGCGAACTCATAATGTTCCTTGACGGAGACGGAAACATCGAGATTTCAGGTAAGCTTAAGGAAAACGCAAAGAGAGTTGCCGCGGCATGAACGGGAAAAACAGACTGAAGAAGCTCAGGGAAAAGCTTCAGAAACGCAAGGCAACAGGCATCACAAGATGAGAAGGCAAGAGTTTTTCCGCATAACAAGATACGCCCGCAAATATGACAGAGAAACGGGCAAATTCACGATCAGCATAGCCTATGAAACCGCAACTGCAATCACTCCCCGAACCATTGGCGTGGCTGAAGCCTTCGGCTTAGGCATGGATGAAGAAAGACGTTTTGTGATTTACGATAATGTCGAGTTGCAAATAGGGGTTAAGGATATCGTGCTGATCACAGGGGATTCCGGCAGTGGTAAATCAATTTTGTTGAAGGCCTTAGAACGCGACATCAAGCAGGACATGGAATCGAGCGCCATAAACATAGCCGACATAAAGCCAGAATGGGGCAAGCCACTCATTGAAACAGTCGGCAAAACCCTGGAAGAAGGCTTAGAGCTATTAAGCAAAGTGGGTTTAAACGATGCTTTTCTGTTTTTGCGAACTTATGAACAATTAAGCGACGGACAGAAGTACCGCTACAAAATCGCTAAAATGATAGAGTCAGAAGCCAAGTTCTGGATAATGGACGAGTTTGCAGCCACACTTGATAGGGACACGGCCAAAATCGTAGCCTACAACCTTCAGAAACTCGCAAGACAGCAGGGAAAAGCAGTTCTGGCAGCAACAACCCACGTAGACCTCTTTGAAGATTTGAAGCCAAGCGTCCATATTCACAAGCGTTTTGGGAAAGAAATAGCCGTAAACTATTACCCTAATGAAACGGCTGAGGAATGTAGCCTCGTCAAGGAGATGCAAATCGTAGAAGGCACAACTGAGGATTGGAGAAGGCTTGCGGGCTTCCACTACCGCAGCCACAAGATAGCTGCACCACGCAAAATCTTCTGCTTGAAACGTGGAGAGGAGCTTTGCGGAGTAATAGTGTATTGTCATCCGCCACCAACATGCTTCGGGCGTAGGCTCGTCCTGCCTAGAATGTCCATGAAAGAGCTCAACGAAAAGTTAAGCATAATCAGCCGAGTGGTTGTCCATCCGAAATACCGCACCATAGGCTTAGGCGCTAAGCTTGTCAAGGACACATTACCCTTAGCCGGAACAACTCATGTGGAAATGCCCGCTGTTATGGCTAAGTATAATCGCTTTGGAGAGAAAGCCGGAATGCAGAAGATAGCTGAGCAGCCGCCTCCAAAAGAGGCATTAAAGGTTGCGGATGTTCTGCATAAGCTGGTGTTCAACATTCAATTGCTCAGCAGCGAAAAGTACGTTTTGAACAGGCTTTGGAGCCTGAACAATGAAGATATAGAGAAAATACGAGAAGCCTTCACAAAAAACAGCCATACACGCTTTATGAAATATTTCTTCTGCCACATGCCCTTCGGAAAGAAAAAAGCCTATGCTGAGGAAATAGACAAAGCGAGCATGGAAAGGCTTGCACACTTAATAAAAGTCTGCGGCTTCCTAATGCAGACTAAAGTCTACCTCTTCTGGTCCATGCCAGCTTCACGCTGAAAACTGAGAATCAAGCTTCCAAATTTTAAAATTTTCACATAGAAAATCGGTTGTTCTGCGCCGTCAAGTGAAATTCGCCATTTTTTTAGGCTTTAATTTTCACTTGGAAGCGATTCTAAGCCAAATTTAGAAAATTAGCCTAACCTTTACGTGAGGTAGGTAAAATGGAAAAAACTAAAAATAAAACCCTTAAAAGCGTGCTTTTGGACAGAGAAGGCTTCACAATAACAATTCGTCAAGCGTTGGCAAAGATACGCAGCCTTAGAAAAGCCAAAGCAAAAGACACAGAACTTTTCGAGTTGAATGGAGGCAGCTTGGATTTACTACAGCTCTACCAATTTGTCCAAGAAGAGAAAAAGTGGAATGGAGAGAAAAGCGAGCTTGCAGTTGTAAGCGAAGCTCAAAACAAACTCCTCAACTGCAAAATCGAAAGGGTCGCGCCTGATACCTATCCATGCGGAGTATTAATCCGAGCCTTGGAGGCAGCCTAAATGCCCTACCCTTTTTATCCCTTATTCAATCGTCGCATAGACAAGCGATGGACCCTAAACGTTTACGCAGACCAGCAGGGCAACGTCACATGCAGCATGTCATGGACTTTCGGAGTTTTCGACTTAAGCACTTTCAGGATCCTTGGAAAGCCTTCGAAAATCCCCAGCAAGGCCCTATCTGAAATTAACCTGATTTTAAGGTTCTTGGAGGCCCGTAATCAATGAACGAGGTTTTAATGGAGTATTGCCCCATCTGCAAGCGTTATTTTCCCGTGAAAAAATTCCGCCAACACATTGCAAAGCATAAGCAGGTGAAAAACCTTGTTGACGTATAAGGGTTTTTGGAACTCTGTAAACGAAAAACCAAAGGGTGAATGGATTGAAGTCTTCGCCAGCGATTGGTTCAAGGAATATTGGGGTTTCTACGCCTACATAAGCGTGGAAAACTACGAGCAAGACATCAACGACATTAACGACTTAATTCATCAGTTGAATTGGAGAGACGGAGACGTCTATGTAGAATTAATGAACCATAGCGATGGCCTAAACGACTTCTACCATTGGCTGTACGAAAAGGGATACTTCACCCACCATGACGCCTTAAAACCTGAAAATTGGCGAAAATGGTTTAGGGATAAAAAGTGAAAGCCGACCAGCCTAAGCTCTGCCCAAACTGCCCCCTTATTTCTTTGCTGCCAATAGTCATGGCTAACAGAGTTAGGTATACGCGTGAAAAGGAGCAGCTAACACCCCACAAGATTTGCCAGCTGCTCAGGGCCTTCTGGCGTGCACGTCCTTACGTGACGCTTGAAGGTTGCCCATATTTTTCTAAAACCGAGAGGATTGACCTATATGCTAAAGCATCAGCGGAAACCAGGTAAATTCTGGCCATACGTGCGTCCGCTAATCTGGGAGAAAGCCCAAGAGCTTTATCAGATGGAGCAGGCCACAAGCATGGGCGAGGATTTTAAGGGCATAACGGCAACCCGCCAGGAGCTAAGAGAAGGCGGATACTTCTACACGGCTAAGCTGATTGTTTTACGGAACCTTTGGCGGGAAAAGAAAGGTTTACCGTCAATAGAAGAGGAGGAAGCCATCGATGGGCAGATGTAAGGTCTGCGGTCACTGGGGTTTATATTTCAAACACAGTTTTTATTGCCCAGTTTTGGATAAGAAAAACAGGCAAATAACATTGGAGGAAGAGCTAATGGACCCGTGTAGCTGCGATTACTGCCGTAAACATCGTGGGATGAAGGTAAGGCTTAACAAATGTTTTCAACAGGTGAAGCTGTATGAAGTTTCTGAAAAAAGGTGAGGATAAATGAAAACAAACATGTATCCTCTGTCGGTGAGACAGTGGAATCCTTGGGTTGGCTGTAAACATCATTGCAGCTACTGCGAATCCTCTTTTCAAAGGCAACTCAAACGTTGGGCTAAACAAAGCTGTCAGCTGTGCTATGAATATACACCGCATCCACACCTAGAAAAACTTAACCAAAAACTGGACAGAACGGGTTACATGCAGTTTATTTTCGCGATTTCAAATGGAGACGTGGCTGCTTGTCCAACTACATACCTGAAACGCATAACCCTAAGAATCAAGTCGGAGCCAAATAAATGGTTTTTGATTCAAAGCAAGGATCCTGCAACTTTTAACAGAGTTGTGTTTCCAAGGAACGTTGTCTTGGGAACGACAATTGAAACCAACCGAGACGAATTATACAAGGGAGTTTCCGAAGCGCCGTTGCCAAGTCAAAGATTTCGAGATTTTCTAAACGTAAAACATCCACTCAAAATGGTTACCCACGAACCACTCATAGACTTTGACGTAGATGTAATGGTTGAATGGAACGTGAACATCAAACCATGCATGATTTGGATAGGATACGATTCCAAAACGAACTACTTGCCTGAACCTGAACTTGAAAAGGTTAAAACCTTACATTGGGAATTGGCGAAAAGAGGTTTCGTGGTCGTCCTTAAAACAATAAGACCAGCATGGTGGGAACTTTGAATGCTTTTCAAAAAGAAACACGTTGAAATGATCTTGGCTGGTCGTAAGACGCAGACTCGCCGTCTCCCAGGCAAATCTGCAAACTACGCCATAGGAAGAGTTTACGCCATCAGAGACAGGTGGTTTTCGAAAGCGCAGGGCTACATTTTGATAACCCGCAAGTTTAGGCATAGGCTTGGAGACATAACCCCTGAAGACCTGAAAAAGGAAGGCTACAGCAGCTTAGAAGAGTTCCGCAGGGCTTGGATAGAGATTAACGGTCCAGAATCCTGGCAGCCCAACCTCACAGTCACAGTCTACGAGTTTAAGCCATTACAAAAACTTTAAGTTTTTAGTTTAAGGTTTGCTTTTTCGCTTGTTGAAAAGGGTTAAACCTTTCTTATTTTTCCCTGTTCCGGCTGGTACATTAGGCCTTGCTGTGTCAGTTTCCATACGGCTGTTTCTACGGCTGCCTTCTCTAGGCCTGTTTCCTCAACAGCTCGCTCCACAAGCTCCTTTATTGAGGTTGTCTTTTCAGGCAGGTTTTCGCTCAGCCATTTTAGGGCTCGGCTTGAACCCTTGGTTTCTAGGATTTCAGGCGTCCAGAGCTCCTTTCTCCGGGTTTTTTCAGGCTGAGCCTCAACCTTCAATCTTTCAGGGGCCTCTCCCCTTGGCAGGCTTTCTTCGCCTCTAAAGCTTGTTATTGCTGGTGTGAGCGTCGGTTTGGCTTTTTCCATGAGCATCTGCGGGAGCTTCTTGTTCAGCTGGCTGATTATCTTCTTCATTTTCCTCGCCCTTGACATGCTTGACCAGTAAAAGGCCTCGTCAAGGGTGTCTTCAGCTATCAGAATGGTGACTTTTCCAGCCACTTTTCTGCCTGTTCTTCCCCTGCGTTGTATGTAGCGTATCTCGCTGGGCACGGGCTCGTAGAAGACAACGTGGTCGACTTCGGGGATGTCTAAGCCCTCCTCGGCGATGCTCGTGGCAACCAGAACGTTTACGTCTCCGCTTCGAAGCTTTTCTAAGGCTTGTTTCTGTTGGTCCTGCGACATCCCGGGGTCGCCTTCCCTTTCGCCCTGCCCCACGAAGCGTTCAACCCTCAGGTCTGAGCTTTTCTTAAGAGCCTTCAATATCGTGCGAACGGTGTCGCGGTACTGCGTAAAAACAATCAACCCCGAGGCCTGCTTGGCTTCCAGTTGATCCTTCAAAACCTTAACAAGCTCCGTCATTTTTGGGTTTTCAATTTGCATGCAACCTCTAAGCATCTGCCTTGCCTGGATGAACGCTGGGTCGTTCAGGATGGATTTGTGGCCCCTGCTTCCCTCAAGAGCCATCCTTCTAAGCGAATGCTCCATGAAGGCTTCAAGCGTCTCGGGTCCTTGGGTTTCGATGAGCTCCATCATGTGCATTATGCTGAGGGAGGCGGTGGCTTCAACCTTGAGCTGGTAGAGGTAGCCGCCTTCTCCGCTTCCAAGCCTCCACTGAAGCTCCTCGTTCAAATCCACAAGGTCTCGCCTTGTGATGAAAGCTGGCTGCTTGTCGGTTAAAACGCCAAGGGACTGCAAGCCCTTAACCCGTTCAACAACCATTTCCCTAAGCTTGTCCCTGACCTGCAGATAGGCCGGTGGAGGCTTAACCCTTCTCCACTCAACTTCTATGGGCTGAATGTAGGGTTTAACATCCTTGTCCTCGTCTGCGCGGTGCTCTATGGCTTCTACGCCGAGGTTTCTGCAGACTTCAGCGATTTTGTCTTCGTATCCGCCGGGCGAAGCCGTCAAGCCCAAAACCAGAGGCGTCGCGCAATGCCTGAAATAGCGGTTGGCTATCCCGACGTAGGCGTAGTCTCCCCTAGCCCTGTGGGCCTCGTCAAAAACCACGAGCGAAACATTATCCAGCCTCAGAAGACCATTCTTCAAATCGTTGTGCACGCACTGGGGCGTTGCAAAAATTATCCTTCCAGACTTGTACAAGGATGCCCTCTTCTCAGGCTGATACCTTCCAGTTACTAGGATGAGCTCCTCTTCCTCGAAAAACGTTTTATCCATGAACGTTTGGTGGTGCTGTTGAACCAGCGGTCTTGTCGGCGCTAGGAAGAAAACTCTTCCCTGCTGGGCCCTTTCGATCGCCAGCAGCAGGGCGATGACGGTTTTTCCAAGGGCTGTGGGCAAAACGACAAGCGTGTTCTTCTGCTTTGCCGTCTCCAATATTCTGGTTTGGTAAAGCCTGTCCTCAACAGCCGAAGGCTTAAGAAGCTCATGCTTGACAAAGCGTTTTTCCTCAAGCATCTAAAGCTCCTCTGTGAAGTTTTCCCATAACAGGCAAAGCCTCAGTCTCACCATTAAAGCCCACTAGAAATAGTTCACTTTTGGAGTTTTTAAGATTAACCGCAACCATGAAGGAAGCGTTCACTTTCACTCATCTCTCTCCACTGGTCAGGAATGTCGTTTGGGCGGTTGTTTTTTATAGGGTTTAGGGCTGACCGTCTTATATATTGAAGGTGGTTAGGAATGACGCTCTTAGAGCGGTTGAATCTAGAGGACGAGTTCAAAGTGTTCAAGTTGGAGGGTTTAAGCGTTTTAGAGCGTAAGTTGCTGGTCGACCTGATACGTCGAAAGCATCCTTCTTTTTGGGACACATTTAAAAGTAATGCCTATGTCTGGAATGCAGCAAAAGAAAATCTGAAACGGTTCATTAAGCTTCACCATTCAGAGTTTACCAGGGAGCTAAGGGAAGCCGGCTTCAATGGAAATGGCTTTTCTAAAGCCGTAAACGGGGAGGATGATGCCCATGTCTAGGGCTGAGCGTTGCAAAAACCCTTGGAACGGCAGCTGCAGAAACACGGACATTGAACTCTACATACTTTACAAGGGCTCCAGGCTTCCGATCTGTAGGCGATGCTGGGGCAAGCTGGCGGAAAAGCCGATTGAGTGGGGAGAATCGTTGTCGGCTAAAACTTTTGCGGCGTCGGGGAGGGTTGGTGTTGGAGCTGGAGCAGATTGAGGGTGTTGGTAAAGCCACGGCTGAGAGGCTTAGGAAGGCTGGCATTGCCAACGTTGAAACCTTGGCTGTTACACCTGCCAGGGAGCTGAAGGAAAAGGCTGAGTACAAAGACCTTGAAAGTGCTCTGAGGATTGTTGAGGCTGCCAGAGCGGCTTTAGGCTCCAATTTTGTGACCGCCTGGGAGCACTGGCAGATGACCCAAAAACGCATGCGATGCACAACAGGAAGCAGAGCCCTGAACAATCTTCTAGGAGGGGGAATAGAAACCCAAGCCATAACCGAGCTTGTGGGTCAGTACGCGTCAGGAAAAACCCAGCTGTGCTTGATGCTTTGCGTCACCGCTCATCTCAAACCTGAAAACGGAGGTTTCGGAGGAAGCGTCCTCATCTTCGACACGGAGGGAACCTTCAGCTCCGAGCGCGTCCATCAGATTGCCTCCCAAAACGGCCTAAACCCAGAGGAAATCCTGCACAACATAATAATTTCGAGGGTTTACACGTCAGATCACCAAATGTTCCTTTTGGACAACGCCTTTGAAAAATGCGCAGAGGAAAAAGTCAAACTCGTAATCGTTGACTCGGTTATCTCCCACTTTAGAGGAGAGTTTTTGGGAAGGGAAACGTTGGCTGAAAGGCAGCAGAAACTCAACCTGTACATGCACAAGCTGCTGCGCTTGGCGGAAATCCTAAACCTAGCAGTGGTCGTCACGAACCAAGCTCAGTCAGATCCAACACCCCAGTATGGAAGCCAAATGGCCGACAGACCCGCCGGAGGCAACATCCTAGCCCACGCATGCAACACCAGAGTTTGGCTTAAAAGGGGAAAGGAGGGAAAGCGTGTAGCCAGAGTTTTCGATTCGCCTTGCCTACCGGAAGGAGAATGCGTCTTCCGCATAACGGAAAAGGGCATAGAAGACGTGGAAGATGAAGAAAGCATAAGGATTAAGCAGAAGCCAGAAAAGCAGCAACAAGAGGAGAAGCCGATAACCCACTAGAGCTCCAATACAACAACTCTGTTGGCTCATCGCACGAACACTGAAAATACTTCACGCGTGACCAATGAAAGCGACGCCGCCAAAACAGGCTTAAGCCTTCTAGGAAGCTGCCTGCGGAAAGCGGGGAGCGATGCTTATGGCTAGAGGCGACCAAACAATCAAGATTTATCTTAGACTTGGAAAGAAACGCTACCTCAAAGGAAAACACACCTACGAGCATAAGCGCATCTACCTGCCCATACCAAGCAGATTCCACGACCTGATCAAGCCCTTCCTCGAACAGCGCCTAAAAATAGAAGTGACCAGCCAAAACGATGGGCTCGTCATCACTTTGAACCCCGCAAAAACGTTTCGGCACGCCGAATAGACCCCGGGAAAATTAGCCTCCAAAACCCACAAAGAGCGCCTACCCCAATGTTAAAGCTCAAAATCTGCTTAAATATCGGCACGCCGAAACATTTTTCCTTATAGGCGTTTCGGCACGCCGAAACGTTTTCGCCGAGGTTTCAGCATACAAAAACGTGTTGACAAACGTGATTAGAACTTTCAGCCCAACTTTCTTTCAGCGGGTTTGGGCGTGTGTGACATGTGGCGAGGGACAAGGCAAAAAGTGGAAGACTCTCAGTTTTCAAAGGCCGCGAGGCAAAGCTCAACAGGGTCATCTTCCAAATCCTCGCCCTCAAAGGCCCGCTGACAATCTACGACCTGCTTAAACAGGTTAAGCAACAGAGGTTTTTCCGCCGTAAGCTGTATTCTGTCGTGCTCCGCCGAGTCAGAATGCTACAAGAATCGGGGTACGTTGAAAAGGTGGGCATAAGAAAAACGTTGGCTGGCCAAACAGGGAACCTTTACCGACTCACCCCTAGAGCGTACCTAGCCATACTGCTCAACCAAACCGACATGGATGGCCTGCTTAAAAAGGCAGATGAAACCACTATCCATGAGTTAATAGCCACATTGGCAAAACAACTAGATAGAAGTAACCTGCCTTAGCTAACCCTATAGCAAACGCTGAGAGAACCCGATATGTCTTTTTCAGACACTGTGCATTGCTGAGGCTCACAATGCACACTGTGCATTGGCGACACCAGAAACCACTTATGTTCTTGAATTAACATAGTTTAAAGGTGAGACCGTTTGGTAAATCTGGTTGAAGAATGGGAAGTTCTAGAGGAGTATGCAGGAGACAAACAGGGTTTCTATCAAGTCTTAGCCGATGGTGAAGTTGTGGAAATCCGCGTAGCCATAGGAAGACTAGGTTTCAAGGAAGAATTCCAGAACAAGGGGGACCCGCTGCTCAACCGCATCCTCTCCTTCTGCAAATCCCATAAATACATCAAAATAAGCGAAAATGTCAGGGACGAATTCTTCTTCAAATAACATACGAGACAACACCATAAACAAGGTGTATGGCGAAACTTAATGAGCCTGTGAAGTGAGGGGGAATGGCTGGCTTCCACGAAGGCAGGTCTGTGGCTTCACGCATACTCGGCAAAGCCGGTTCTTCAAACAACGGGAAGTTGGACCAGGGCCAAAGGTCCACCGGCACCAGCCCCCTATGCCCAGAATGCGGGTCAGCAAAAGTTTGGAGGGATGGAATACGCGAGACAAGCCTAGGCTCTGCGCAAAGGTGGATTTGCCGCAACTGCGGATACCGCTTTTCTCACCCCAGCTTAAAACAAACTCAGAGGGCCTTCAATGGTTCAGGCATATCAGAACACGTTGAGAGAATTCATACGAAGACATTAAAAAGCAAAGCTACCATACTTACTTACTGCCGAGTGTGCAATGAGCCAGCAGGGCGAGCGTCGACCGGCCAGCCAAGGCTGGTGCAAAACTTGGCCGAAGTGGAAGCCCGACAAGGATTAGCCCAGCGGGAGGGCACAACGCAACCAGCAGAAGTCAAAGGCAAAATCGTCGAGTTTCTTTGGCACCTCACAAAACAGGGCAAATCAAAATATACTATAGATAACAGAAAATACATGCTTGAAACGCTTGTTAAATTCGGAGCTAACCTCTTAGACCCAGAAGACGTCAAAGATAAAATCGCTAAATATCCCAAATGGAAGTCACCTAATTCTAAGATGCAAGCCGTTACGACTTACAAGAGTTTCGCAAGATTCCTGAGAATAAATTGGGAGCCGCCAAAATACCAGCAACCCGAAAGCTTACCTTTCATTCCGCTAGAAAAAGAATTTGACACCTTGATAAACGCCTGCGGAAAAATCCTAGGCGCTTTCCTCCAAGGCTTAAAGGACACAGGAGCAGACCCGGGCGAGCTAGCAGCTATGGACTGGATTGACGTAAACCCACAAACCAAAACAGTCGCAATAAACCATCCAGTAAAGGGACATAACGCCAGAATCCTAAAAGTATCAGACGAATTTCTAGCTAGGATCAATAGGATTCCCAAAAGAGATGACGGAAAAGTCTTCGCAAACGTAAGATATCTGCTCTCAAACTTCACTTTTCAGCGCAAGCGCATAGCCCATGCATACGGAAATCCTCGACTACTAAAGATCACTTTTAGAACCTTCCGACATTGGAAAGGCACAATGGAATACCACAAAACACATGATGTCTATCACGTCAAAAAAATCCTAGGCCATAAGAGGCTGCGGTCAACAGAGATTTACATAAACCTTGAACAAGCTGTCTTCACCGAGGTAAATGAAGAATTTCACGTCAAGGCCGTTAAGACATTGGACGAGGCTTGCAAGCTCTTAGAGGTCGGCTTCGAATACGTCACCGACATGGACGACTACAAACTCTTCAGGAAGCGAAAGTGAAAATTATGACTTATCAGCAAAAAATAGCACTTATGGACCAGAAGGAAACAATCCAAATGAGGTTTAAGAAAGGGTTCAGAATAATATAGAATGCGTCGAAGAATTTTCCAAAATAATTAGAAACAGTGACAGCAAGCAAAGAAATAAGGTTATTCCAAAGCAAGCCTATAATATTGCCCATTAATAACATGCACAATTTCCTTGTTAATGTTCCATTTAACGGAAAAATCAGGGAGATAAAGAGGAAATTAAAAATTGAAACCATGAATGCTGATTCGGTGTTGATGTAGGGAGAAGATAAAAATACGTAGGAAGCTATTGCTCCTACTGAAAGCCCGTAAATTAAATGGTTAATTCTAAGTTCACTTTGTTTCATCTTTTTATCCACTTTCACCTGAAACCTTTAGAGGTTTTTTATAGAAAAACAATCTAGAAGTTATTTCTAGATGGAGTTTTAAAGCTTACGCAAACATCCGCCAATTCTGAGGTATCAATAAACTACTGGGAGTTTACAACAGTCCCCAGAAAATATATTGCACGTATGACATTGCTGTGATGTTTGACTGTGAAGCTTGTAGCACCCTGACGATTATTTGCGGATGGCTACCATCAGTGCTTGCTAAAAACTTAAAAAAGATGGCTATTAGTTAAAAATGGTTTTCCGCCCACTCCGCTGATGATGACGTTTTTAAATCCGATCTCGTGAAGGCGTTTAGCTATTCTTTCTGAATTTCCCATGTGGGTATTGATGAAAACTGATGGGCCAGTGTCTATTGAATACCACGCCGAAATTCCCTCTTCTCTTATCCGAATAACTTCCTTTATAATGCGAAGCGTGTCTGGCTCCCAAAGCACCATGTGCGACTTTCCAGTCATGGTTATTGCATGAAGGTTTAAAGTGTCTTCTTCAGCAAGTCTTCCTATGATGGCGGTGTCTCCCTTACTAATAGCTTTCTTCATCTCTTCAAGTAAACCTTTAACATTTCTCAACCTTGCTTTAAATAGGGGAGAACTGAGCACCTCGGCGTGGGCTTCATCGGTTTTCACATTGGAGTGAATCGGCGAAATTACCATCGAGAAATTCATGTTTTCCGGCGCATACAGCTGTTCAGCATAAGACCTACCATTCCTCTTAGAATACCAGATGGCGAAGCCTCCTGCTAGGCTTCTCGTTGAAGAGCCTGCTCCCAACCGCACTATTTCGGAAAGCGAAACTGTATCAAGGCTTATGGAAAGAGCGTTGGATGCCGCTAAGCCTAGAGCCGCGAAACCTGAAGCGGAAAAGCCTAAGCCTTTACCTATCTTAAGGCTGTTTTCAGAGACTACCTTAAGGCTTCCGTAGAACCTTGCTAGCTTCTTTAGCTTATTAAGAACTATTTCCACCCTTTCCTTGTCTTCTCGGGTTGACTCCTTTCCATTAATTATTATTTCGTTTTTCTTTGGCAGATCTGACGTTTCAACGGTTGTTTTGGTGGTTAAGGCTTGAATGCAGACGGATATGCTATCGTGATAAGGAATTCTCTTCTTTGGATTCTTCAATCCATGGTATTTTATCAGTCCTTGTATGGGATGCGCCACAGCGGTGGCTTTCAACTTGATCTCCTTATAAAATAGTTTGTTGGCGGTTATGAAGTTCTGCTAATTAGATGTGAAGGAATGGTGTGAGCTGAAGGGTTAACCGAACAATGCTCCAAGACCTTCAAGTGCTGCTTCTTCTTTTGCTTTCTCTTCCTCTTCCTTCTTTTTCTTTTCTTCCTCTTTTGGTTTGGCTTCTGCTGCTGGCGTGGCTGTGGTTTGTGCTGCTGGTGTGGCCATCATTGTTGGAGCGGATTTAATTGCTTCGTCGATGTTGACTTCGGCTAGAGAAGCCACTAGAGCCTTGACTTTCACAGTATCTACGTTTATGCCTGCTGCTGTTAGAACTTGTGTTAAGTTCTCTTCGTTTATTTCTTTTCCAGCCTTGTGGAGGAGCATTGCGGCGTAAATGTATTCCATATTTTTTATCTCTCCTTTTAGTTAATTCATTCTTTCTTTATTGAGGCATTCGCCTTACTCTGAAATGCTTGGATTGAATATAAACTTTTATCTCTAACTGTCTCATTTTCTTTAAATTTCTGCGGTTTTTGTGGAGACAGTTGTATGTTTACTCACTCTTGTCGATTAGTATTACTGATTTGATGAATGAGGTTTTGAAAAATGTGCTATTGGTATTCTTTTTTAAGAATTTGTTCCCATAGGACTTTTAGAATGTATTTGGTGAAAGTGGCTATTTCTGTTAGGGTTAGTTTTGATTTTCCTTTTTTCCTGTTTTCGAAGTTTATGGGTATTTCGGCTACTTTTGAGTTTTGAAGTTTTGCTTGTCTAATCGTTTCAATTTCGATTTCATAGGTTTGGCTGTGTAGTTTAGGAAGCGCTTTTTGAATGTACCCCTTGGAATAGCATCTGAAACCACTTGTGAAATCATTTATTGGAAGCTTAATTAGCATGCCCATTATTTTGTTGGCTGTTTTGCTTATTAATAGTCGGCTAAGTCCCCAGCCTTTGATTTTTCCTTCCTTGCAGTATCTGCTTCCAATGACTATGTCGTAGTTGTTTTGGGCAAGCTGCAATAGTCGTGGGATGTCATGAGGATTGTGTGAATAATCAGCATCCATAGTGATTATGTAGTCAGGTGGTTTTGGTAAAGATAGAAGAAAACAGAAGCCATCAGTAATTGCTGTTCCAAGCCCCATTTTATGTGGTCTGATCACTAAGAGTATGTTTTTATAGTTTTGTTGCAGCTTCTTAACGATGTTTGCTGTTCCATCAGGACTTGAATCATCTATAACTGTGATTGTAAGATTGAGCTTCAAATTTTGGATTTCGTGAATTAAGTTTTTAATGTTTTCAGATTCACAAAAGGTAGGGAGTAGAACCGCTGTGGACGGTTTCTTAGGTCTTGATTTCTTCTTGGAATTACCCTTCATAACGTGTTGTCTTTTTGTTGAATGTTCATTTGGCTTTACATCTCCTGAAACTGATACTGATGTATGCATCGAACCACATTTTCCAAGTAAATGGATTGCTATTTGTACCAACGAGTTTTAAGATTTTTGGTTATCTGCAGAGAAGCGTTGATCAGAATTCTCGCGTCCAAGTACTCAAAATATGACACAAGCTTTTTAAATTGAGTGAACAGAAACTTCTCGGTGTGAGGGGCATGGATAAAGAGGAGCTTAAAGTACTAGTGACTGGAACTACAGGCTTCATTGGCAGTCACCTAGCCCAAAAACTTATTGAGCAAGGCATCAATGTCTACAGTCTTGAAAGATATGTAACTGGACGATATGTACTCGGCGATTCAAGGGAAATAAAAACAGTATTTGGAGATCTCAGAGAATACTTTGATGTAAGGCGGATAATTCGCCAAGTTCAACCCCACATCGTGATTCACCTAGCTGCAGTAAGTGCAGTAGCATACAGTTATCAACACCCACAGGAAATCATAGAAGCTAACTTGGTGGGAACAATTAACCTTGCTGAAGCTTGCCTCCATGAAGTTCCTCATTTTCAACAGTTTTTATATGCTTCTACCTCAGAAACATACGGCAACGGCCCTTGCCCCAAAAAAGAAGAAGAACCCCAGAACCCAAATAGTCCATATGCAGTAAGCAAGTTAGCATGTGAAAAATACCTACTCTATATGCGTGATGCCTTCAACTTTCCAATCACAATTCTCCGTAACTTCAACACCTACGGTCGCAAGAACAACACACATTTTGTCGTGGAGCGGACAATTGTCCAAATGCTTAAAAATCAAACCGTGAGACTTGGCGATCCAACTCCTATACGTGACTTTTTATATGTTGACGATCATGTGAACTCGTATCTGACATGTTTAAACAATCCGAAAGCCATGGGTGAAATTTTCAATTTTTGCACCGGAAAGGGAACTTCAATCAAAGAGTTAGCTGACCAAATTTCCAAGCTTACAAGCTTTAATAATGAAATACGCTGGGAAACGTTGCCGTCCAGACCTCTGGACATTAAAGTGTTAATAGGGGATTACTCAAAGGCAAAGCATAGACTTGGCTGGGAGCCAAAATTCACCTTAGAAGAAGGCTTGAAACTTACTGCGGATTTTTGGCGTAATCACCTTTCAAAGGGCAGATTTTCATGAGTGATTATGACAACGGGGGGAATGGAATAGCTGAAGCTATGGAGAAACTAAATAAGTGTATAAGAGCATGCTCTGAGAACACAATTCAGCATGGCTTACAATTGCTCTATTTTTTCCAAAAATCTAAAGATTGAACAGAAGCTTAATTAGAACCAATGTACGGTCAATGTGTAGAGTTGTATGCATGTTTTGGTGACTGATATGCCATTCTGCCTTTACGTTGGAAGCAAGGTAACTTCTCGAGCAGTTGTTAGAGATTCACTTTTAATTCTCAACCTAGTTCGGTTTACACTTCTTAGAAAAGTGAAAGAAAAAATTGGAAATGTGGATAGAATTTTATGAACATTCTAATTGCCACTCTAGCTTATTACCCCTATGTGGGAGGGCATGCAGTGTTAACAAGAGCGATAGCTGAAGGACTAACCCGAAAGGGACATGATGCTTCTATACTTACATCCAACTTGACTCAGTTTTCACCATGTATGAAAACCAATGCAGGTTTTGAGTTTGTAAATGAAATTCCAGTTTTCCGGTTTAACTCGATCTGGCCAAGTGTATCTGACTCTCCTAATCTTGGTGATGCATTCACTGTTTTAATCGATAATCTCAGTAAGCTAGACGAAAAATATTCATGTTTGCGAAACGCATTTCTCCTGATGCGAAGTTTATCTTTCCCTTTTAGCCCCCAAACACTTCTATGGGGACTAACCAGCAACATCAAAAGCGATGTTATTCACGCCATCGATCTTGTATGGTCAACATCATTTATGAGCTTTCTAATAGCAAAAAGAAAAAAAACGCCGTATGTTATCACCCCTCTCCTTCATACTTATTCACAGAGGCATAGGGGGAAGTCACTAATTAAAGTGCTAAAAGAAGCGGATGCTGTTATAGCTGCCACGAAATCGGAACAAGAATTTATCTTGAAGACAGGTGTTGATAAAAGAAGAGTTCATCAGATTAGTTTAGGAATAAATACTGCGATGCTTAAGGGAGGAAGTGGTTCAAGATTTCGCTTCAGACACAGCATCCCACTTGAAGACCCTATTGTCCTTTTCATTGGACGAAAAGAAGTCGACAAGGGAGTGGTTCAATTGATAAACGCTATGAATCATGTTTGGGAGAGTATACCGAATGCTAGGTTAGTAATTCTCGGTCCCAACGGGATACTCCCTTCAGATGTGAAAATATATCATGATATAATATCATCTGTTTCTGCTGAGAAACAGCGAAAAATTCTCGACTTAGGGGTTGTGTCTGAAGAGGAAAAACTTGATGCCCTGTCTGCATCAGATGTTCTCGCTATGCCCTCGATAAGAGAGTCATTTGGCCTCGTATATTTGGAGGCATGGTATTTCCGTAAGCCTGTGGTTGGAGCTTTATGTAAACCTGTCTCGGACGTTATAGATCATGGAAGAGACGGGTTACTTGTGAGGTTTGGAGATGAAAAGCATTTGGCTAGCAGTCTTTTAACGCTACTAGGAGATGAACAGTTAAGGAAGGAATTTGGGAATAGAGGTCATAGAAAATTAATGGCAAAATACACTTCTGATGTTATGATCTCTAAACTAGAGGAAGTCTATCAAGCATTATATAATTGAAAGCTTGTAACGGATACTGGATGCTTTAGAGCTGATCAAAATGCCTCGATTGGCCGTACTTCACTACGCCCTAGGCAGATTCGGAGGAGCTGCGAAAATAGCTATCCTTCAAGCAATTTACCTTAACAGAATGGGCTTCAATGTAGAACTTTTCTATGGCGGACCTATTCTTAATGATTGGAAAAAAAGGGTCACATCCGAAATACCGGTTAACCCTTTGCCTTTAGGTCTTCCTAAGTCTCTGCAAGACGTTGCGAGGATAACAGAAACGTTAAGCAAACTTAGAACATTCGACATAATTCTAGTTTCTTATGGAATTTGCCCACTCTTTGCACATTATTTAACCAGGTTTTTCGAGCGCAAGGTTGTTTGGTATTGTGGTGAGCCTCTCCGCGCATTGTGGGAAGACTTTCTTACAGGGTTAAGTTATAAAAGCTTGAAATTTACAGTTAAGCCAACAAGTGAGTTTCTTTATGGAAAAAGGTATTCCTCGATCTTTCTCTCAGAAACACTTTACGATGCTTCCATAAGAATTCTTCGGGATTTGGATATAAGGACAGCAAGGTCGTATCGGAAGATTGTTGCAAACAGTTTCTATACGGAGGAGCTTATAAGCAGAGTGTATCACTTAAAGGGAAACGTGTCCACCGTGCACCCGGGCATAGATCCGGTGAATTTCAGACAAGTCAACAAAACGCGATGCGTTCCCTCTGATTACATGCTTGCAATCGGGGCAATGATTCCCATGAAAAATTATGTAACCTTAATAAGAGCCTTGAACTATTTGCCACTTCAACATAGGTTAAAGTTGAAACTATTGATCATAGGAGACGGACCTCTTAGAGAGACTATTAAATCGACTATTCAGAAATTAGGTCTAAAGGACAATGTAGTAATAATGGCAAACGTAAATGAAGATGAATTATTCGGATACTACAAGAACTGCAAGTTTGTTATTCACGTTGCCTTACATGAACCTTTTGGTTTGGTTCCTTTAGAGGCTGCTGTTTTTGGAAAGACTGCCATTGTTTCGAACATTGGAGGTCTTAAGGAGTTTGTTGTTGACGGTCAGAGTGGTATTCTAGTTAATCCTTTTGACCCGAAAGAAATCGCGGACGCCATCATATACTTGGTTGAGAATGAGAGAGTTGCTCGTAGAATGGGGCTGAAGGCCAGAGATAGGGTGATGAAAGAGTTTAATATGGAAAGTTCGTCGAGAAAACTTGCGGAAACGCTACGTTCCATTGATTGATAGGTTGTTTCTGCATTGGCAAGCGTGATGCGGGCAATCACGTTTTGGCTTTTCCTTGTCTGATCATTTGAAGTTTGTTTCTTAGTTTTCTGTACAAGTTTGGATACGTAACCAAATAGATTACAGTTGCAACTAGTGTTATGGCGGAAATCTTCAATCCAATGTCGGCGTAAGTTTGTCCTGTGAAGTTTATGGTAACGTCGAATTCTCCTGTTTTGTTGATAAAGAAGCCGTTGACCACAGAATAAGCAACAATTGGGGATATTTCTTGGTCATCTATGAAAGCTCTCCATAATGGATGATGTGCTTCAGAGAATATCAAGAAGAAGGGTTTGTCAGTTTTGACATGGGCAGCGTATCTGCTTTCATCCACCTTGTTCCAGCTGATTGAAGGAGCTGATTGTTCTGTCGTAAAGATTTGATTCAATGTGGTTGTGTCATCTGTTCCTGTGACCGAGTAAAAGGTCAGTTGATCAAGCTTTATGTGTCCTATACTGTCCACGAAGATTGCCATGTTAGAACTGGTCAAAAATACGGGGTTCCCTAGTTCGATCCACCTGAATCCTTCAGAGGCGCTGTTGCATGAGACTGTGGCTGAGAAGCCATTGAATCTAACCGTCATATTTCCAAATCCAGGCCCATATGCCAATCGCGCAGCTATCCTGTACCACCCTTCTCTTGGGATCGTCACGCTCGCATGAAGCGTTGATGATGAGATAGCTTCGAGCATCTCTCCTTGGTAAGGTGTTTGAACTAAGCGCCACTCGGGCGGCAGTTGATGAGCAAAAGCGTGTGCTGAACTCATTAAGTAGATAATTCTGCCAGAATAATCCTTGAGTTTATCTTTGACTTCTTTAATCTGCTGTTCTAGCATTGATGATTCCACTACAGCAACTGCGTCAACATCATTACATCCTGTGCCATCGTTTGTGAGGAAGATTTTGTGTTTTCCTTTCTCCAAATACAATGAACCCACGTTTGTCCATTTTAAGGTCTCCAAAGAATCCGCGTAAGGACGAATTGCTTTAAGAGGAAAACCATCTACGTGTACTGCTAGGCTCCCCTTATTTTGGGCATATCCAACACGTATCAAAACCTCATATTCTCCATCTGCTTTTAGTTCAAAAGGGATGCTGATGCTGTTTTTCCCAAATGTTGTGAGTGTAGTTCCACCAAGCACAAGTGATCCCTCATGTCTCCAAGAATAGGCTGGTGCCCAATATCGAGTGTAATTTCGACTTGCGGCTCCGTATTGCGACGCAAGTATTACGTTCATGTTTTCTGACGAGAGCATCACTAGGTCCATGAAGTCACTATCGTCGAACAATAAAGCCTCTGAATCATTGAACACTGCACTTCCAAAAAAGCTGGAGCTGTCAAGGTGGTTTGCAAACAAAGGAACCGTTTGACTAGGATGGAAGGAGCCAATTTTGAGCAACGAAAATAAGCTTCTCAAGCCACCGACGACGACTATTTGTTGAGTAGCACCAAAAATTTCTGAGTTGTGAAAAGCATTCTCGATCACAACTGAGTTGGATTGATTGTAAACCACCATCGCGCCCTCTTGATTCAGAAAGAACGTATTGACCTCCTGACTGCTGTATGGAGGCAAAACGACATATTTGTAATTTAAAGTTCCAAGCAACTTCAGTAACTGATCTGTCATCGTCCCTCGGACTTGTTTGAGGCGCAAATGATCAACAAACATGCGAGACTTTAACTCCCAGCCTCCATCTTGGAGTACTGGCTTGTCATGAATGAAAGAACTTTCATAGCCAATATCGTGACCCCATCCTAAAGTGGTCAACATTCCTGAAAATCCAATATCAGACTCGGCACCTGTAAATTCCCATTCACTGGTACTTCTTGTTACTGAAACAATTTTAAAGTCTCCTGGCTGTTCTGCAATCCATTCATAGGGTGAGATAAAATTTGCGGGGGGGCTGTACACTTGGAGACCGTGCTGCAAAAAAAACCAACACGAAAGGAAGCCGCTGGACAGAATAAAAATAAGTAACAACATGCAAAAATAACGCAGAAATTTGCGTAGTGGTTTTACAATTTTGTCAAGAATTTCCGAAGAAATATAGAGAATTCGTTTCTTACCATTATCGGACGTTAAGGTTAAGCTTATATCCGAGGACATTCCTTGAGCCTGCAAACCTTGTTTCTTTGAAATATAGTCTGTAACTATGCTGACAAGAACGGAGACAAAGAATGCATGAGAAAGGGCTAACATCATCGTAAACCTACTTGCCACCCTAAATGCATTAAAGTGAGGAATATTGAACCAAGCCCAAACAAAGATATGTTCAAATGGAGGATAGGGGCCTTTGGCAATAAATATTGCAACTAGTGTGGAAAACAGGAAGAAAAATGTGTATCTATCTCTTTTGAAAATAACGGTACAATATGCAAGCAGGAAAATACTGAACAGTATCGCCGAGACAGGTAGTAGCTGCAAGTCGACTTCAGTTCTGACATCGACCAAGCGTTTGTAGCCCCAATGCTCTACACCCTTCAAATTGAAAGCATCAATCATGTTTCCGTAACTGAACGCGAAAGCCTCCTCAATATCATAACCGAATTCTTTTGAATAAAACCGGGCACGTACATTGTAAACGAAGGGCAAAATGTAGAAGCTGGATAGAAGAAAAATCAATATGCCGGAGCATAAAAGCACCTTGATAGATCGCTTCAGTCGCTTTCTGAAGTTAGGCGTGTTTGTGGGCGTAAAAATATAGAACGCTAGAAACAGTGCTAAAAAGCTTGTATAGATGATGACGGAGCCAGGGTAAAACCCAGTTAAACAGGTCGAAAAAAGTAATGAAAAGGCTGCCAAATCTTTCAGTCGCCCATTTTTCAGAGCTCGGTCGAGAAGCAGAAACAATAGAGGCGCGAGAGCGTAGCCAAAAAGTATGTCAACGTGCATTTCAGTGAATTGTGTAAAAAGCCACTGATTCAGAATGTATACAAGAGAGGCGGAGAGGGCTGCTAAGTTTTTGCGGGTGTAGCGATAGGCGAAAGCATACATTGAAAATCCAGCGACAATGAATGAAGTGAAGGTGAAGACTTTTACCGTTTCAGCCCCACTTTGACATACTAAGTTTGTAAGCATAAGGAAAAAATCCATCGAGTTTATTTGTTCAACAAACCCGAAAGAGTAGGGTCGCCATACAGATAGCCACCGAAAGTCTTTTCCAAAAATGTATACCCTAGAAATCCATCCGAGAACATCTCCGCCACCTGGCCAGTAGCTAGAAAGAAAGAAATTTCGAAATATTAAAAGGGCTACTGCAAATATTATGCTGAAGTCAATGACTATACGCCCACGTTGACTATTGATAAAGCTTTTCAATTTTTTTGTGATGAGGGGTCTTGCATGCTTAAACATCGTTAAAGTTCCTCAATCCGCATATAGAAAGTAGGTATACTTTCATAAGCTTTATAAATTAATTTGACGACTCTGGGTTTCTGCTTTGGGTCAGTTTTTGGAAAAGGAAGGACTCATAGGCTATTTTTCTCCTCTAATTTCTGGTGGTGGAATGGAGTTCACCCTCTATTTTTGTTCTGTTTTTGTGAGTGAGGATAGAACCCCGACTAGATATGCCATATACTCAACAATTTTTATTAGAACAATACCTGAAAATGTAAATGGATTCCTAGTTATCATTCTTAGGTTTCGCGCCAAACGTATAATCCCAACACGCCGCATGCTCAGCAATGGATTCTTTTTCAGAAGGCTAGGCAAGTTTTCTCCGTAATAGTATGCTTTTAACACCACATTACGCCATGAAAAATCCCCCTCTAGATGAAGAATTTGTGTTTTAGCGCGAGCTATTCGCCGCTTATTCTTCTTTATGCGTGCGTACAAGTCCGCATCTTCCCCATAAATGAGGGTTTCATCGAAACCTCCCACCTCTTGAAATAATTTCTTTGTAAAAAAGCGAGGGATAGCCAGCAACTCATCGCCTGAATAAATAGATTTCTCCATTACCCTGCATTTTCCAAAAAAGCCTCCACTCGAAATAGGCAGTTCAGGCATTATAACCGCTTCAGCGTTTTCATTCAAACACAGCGTTACACACTCGTCTACGAGGTTTGGAGATAACACCATGTCCGAATCTATAAACATAATAAAAACCCCCTTTGCTTTTGCTTCGCCAAAATTCTTAGCAACACTCCGCTCCGAATCTAATAACCAAACTTTCGCGCTAAATTTTCTAGCTATTTCCGATGTGGCATCGGAGCTGTACCGGTCTACAATGATGATCTCGATGTTTGAGTAACTCTGATTTTTAACTGATTGCAGACAATGTTCTATTGTCCGCTCTGAATTGAATGTGGGGATTATGATCGAAACAGTGGGAGTTTGCAATAGGAGATGCACTCCATAGGGATGACGACTTTAATAGTGTTAAAAGTTGCATAAAATTGTTATCTAATATAAAGGAGAAAATGGCGAAGATTTGGAGTTATTGGAAACTTTCGAAAAAAGCCTTGATAAGTAAACGTTTCTACTGTTCATTATAAACTAGAAATTAACAACATAAAAAAAGGAAAAAAATGGGTTGAGGGCGTTTTATGGGTCGTGAGGTGTCTTCTCGCTTATTGTTCCTAGACGTTCAATGATATCGACGTCGGGGTTGTGTGCGTCATAGGTGTAGTTTGGTGGCCTCGGGTTGCTTGTAATTGCACCAGTTGCGTTATAGTTTAACCTAACTATCAGTGTTGTTACTCCACGGTTTTCTGTCTGCAGATAGTATGCGCCGTATTCTTGGAACCATTTGCACGTGTAGTAGGTGTCGTCGCCGCTCCATCCATAGATCATAAAGCCCACCGTGCCGTTAATGTCTTTGTAGGTTGTGACTACGCCTATTCCAGTGCCGGTTATACCTGACGAGAATTGACCGTTGCTGTAGTAATATTGACCTAGATAGTTGCTGGATACCGTTGTGTTCCAGCACGTTGTTGCAAATATCACATCAATTAAGTAGCCGGTTGTGATGCCGTAGATCATGAGGGCCTGTGAGAACTCGTTGAAGTATTCGCTGAAGAGGTTTGCTGGGGGACCAGCAACCGTGATTATGTTAGATGTGGCAACAGGATAGCGGTTGCACCAGTCATCTTTGTAGGCTAGTCTGCCGAGGCTGTCGTATATGCTTGTCCATCTTGGGCCGCCTGCGCGCCATGTGGCGTTGCCCATGTTAGATAAGAGGTAAGGCACTCTTGTGCCCCATATGTCCATCATGTCTAGGCCTCCGTGGTCAGCTATCACCTGTTTCTCCTTGAAGGCTTCTGAAACCATCGCTGCACCGATTGAGTCGAGGGCGCGGGAGTGGTTGCCAACGACTATCCATTCGTAGCGTCCCATTATCTCTTTTGTGAGCAAGGCGCCCGCAATCGTATAGTTAGCTATAGCTGTGTAGGTTGTGTCTGAATAATATAGCGTATGGTTAGCGCGGAGAAGGATGCTGCCATTTATGTGAACATATTCGTGTGCGTATGTCGAGAGGCTGTTTGGCGGATTGACTTTGTACATTACAGTCATGTTTCCGTTATAGGTAACATTGATGTTGGAGGCGCAGTAGGTTGAATTGTAAACTGTGACATATCCTCCTTCTGGCGGAATCTTGATGTCAACGGTTATGTTAAGATAGTCTAATCCCGTCAGCACCTGACCAGTTGGCGGTGCGACATACTGTGTAAGTAGGAACTGGTCCTCTAGTATTGTAACATTTTGAACAATGTCAAATACATCGGTCCATCTCGTAGAGTTTATGGTTGCGTTCGGTACAATCGTTCCCGGTGTGCCGCTTGTAACTGTTCGGCTGGCATTTCCAAGTGAAAGGCTTCCGCCGAAGTAGCTTGCAATTTCTGTGTGTGTGTAAGTGACTGTGCAGTTTGTGGAATACGTTATTTTTATCACTGTTAATGCTGCTGGAACCGAATCTGCGCGGATCGTGACGTTTCCATAGCCTGTAGAGTTTACATAAAGTTCGTATGGCTCACTTGCCGATAAAGTGCTAGTGTTAACCCACACTGACCTTGCTGGATGCTTTAAGGCGCCTCCCCATTCGATGCGTTCGCTGACATTGCAGTAGTCCTCCCAGACTGGCGCATACCTGACTGGCCTATACGTTAGTGTTATGTTCAGGTTTGTTCCAGCCTCTGCCGCAGTTTTTTCTGCAGTTGTTACGTTGTGGAATTCCACCCATCTTCTTGTGTCTTTCTCCACTGCATTATACAAGTCCCACGGATTGAAGACTTCTTCAAGTTGGTACATAACCTCTGTGTCAACAGTATTTGAGCCACCTGTTCTATTCAAATCGTCTCCATCCCAACGGTCAGTTATTCCGTAGGCGGTTACGCCTCTAAACTGTCTGTCAAAGTAACGACCCGCCGCCAGAGCTCTTGTGTCAGTTAACAGGAAGTCCCATTCGCCAATCAAAAACGGCGAACGCCACGGCTCCGTGACGCCGTCATATGAATGTGTGTCACCAGAATCCATTGACCTGTACCACATTGGAGCCCCATAAACAGTCCAGTCAGACACTGAAGGCCAATACGCAGCCCATCCGACATAGCCTCCCACCGTGTCGGCTGATACCATTTGAAACAGACTATAGTTCCCAGAAGTTCCTGGCTCAGAACCACGTAGAGAGTAGAGGGTTCCACCTAGTAATGTGGGGTTCAAATGATAATCGCTGTTGTAGACCGTGCTACGATTTTCATAGAAGTGAGCGTAGCTTTTGAAAGCATCCGTTCCTGTAGTTGGGCCGAGATCCCACTCTCCTCTGTTACTGAATTGAATTATCAGGCCTTCAATCGTATACGCCGTTCCTGGAATCGTTATAGCGGCTACAACAAGTTTTGTGGTGATGATTTTTATATCCTTCAGAATTATCACTTCTTTTTTGACTTTGTTGAAAATTATCGTGAAAACTACGTCAACCAATGGCACGTCTGTTCCAGTTGTGTTACTAGTTTGTATCCAGTCCTTAACATGGTTTACAGTTCTTGCAATGAACATCCTCGGACCATTATACAACACTTTATAATCATCTGTTGTCACCGTTCCATTGGTCTTTCGTCCTCCGTAGCGTGTTGTTGAAGTTGGGTCGCTTATTAAGCGTCCGGGGTCCCTTGGGTCTTCTTCCCATTCGTAGGTTGGTCCGCCTGAAACTCCTGCGTACCAGTCGTTGTCAACCCTTATCCAGTCGCTTCCATTAGCCACAAGATCTGATTGTTGAGCTGTAGCCCAAATATTTCTTGCACCAGCAGACACATGATTGTAGGTTATGTTTATCAGCCATCCGTTTAGCCAAACTTCCTTTGGTATTAGGCTAGGAACAGCGACGCCCGCCTCCGGCGCGAACGCGTCCCTTTCACCACCGTATTCTAAGCCCACGTTTTGCGTTGCTCTGCTATCAATCATCTCTCCGAACTTTGAGAAACCAATCTTCAAGCTTTTCGCATTGAACGGATAAAAGGAGTAATAGTCACTTGCCAGTACACCTGAAACATTCATGTACCAACTGTCTGGATCAGCTATTACTGGTCGTATTAATAGGATCGGTGCGAAGATCACTGCCGTGATCACGGTGATAGTTAGTATTGTAAGCAATTTTTTTCTTCTTTCCATTTCTATTCCTCATTTAACATCGGTCTTTCTATAGTTTCAATGGTTGTATTTAAAAGGTTTTCCATACCAGACGAATAAAATAGAGAAGACCCCAATCATATTCCTTAACACCAACATGAAAATAAAATGACTAAGCAACATCAATAACCATCAATTACCCCTCAGCTCACATCCACCTCCAAGTTTTTCGGAATAAAACCGACAAATCGCAAGACGTAAATTCCTAGAACCTCCCAGCAACCAGTCAGATGAGACGAAGAAGGAAGCCCCAAAAACATTAAGGAAAAGTTAAAAAATCGCCACTGATGGCTTAACTTTTAAGGTAACTATTTAAACTCAACATTTCCATATGCGCCCTTCTAACCAAATCTGCCATCGTTTCCTTGGTAGGCACAGCCGCATTCAATGAAAGCGCATAAGCTTCACGATGGGCGATTTGCAAAAGCATCAAAATGCTTTCCCGTGTTGGATAAGCTATACCTAACGATAATGCGAAGGCGTCTGAATGAGCCTTTCCAATGCTTCGCTTGGTTTCATTTAAGTCCAGCTGCAACTGCTCCTGGACAATTATTAAGCCGTCATCATACGCAATCTTCATTGCAAGCCCAGCTTCAACAGGTTTTATTCCAAGCTTTGATAAAACACTTGCAAGCCTCTCAGAGATCGCTTCACCCTTCCTAACAACTAATGTATCCTTACTTACCCAGACGCTCCCCGACTCAATCCTCGTTGGCAAACCAACAGCGTTCAACTGACTAATTATCGGACCAGGAGGCTGCCCAGTGTTTCCAGCTGGAACTATAACATCAAAAGCTGCAATGTCACCAGCCTTGGCTGTTGTTCTGATTTTCCCCCTTTCTAGAAGCAACGCCAATCTAAAAGGGTTCAAATCCGTGAATAGATAAACGTTTTCACCAGCCAAGTGCTCCACAAGCTTCTTCAGTTCAGGCTTTTCTTTGCAGCTTTCAATCGCTAATTTCATCAGCGTGTTTTTTATAACCCTCATATACAACTTGTCTGCCAAGTTTTTCCTGAACTCTTGCAGTTGAGCTGCCCTAACCTTCTGCAAGCTAGCGACTCCAATAGCCTTATACTGTTTCAATAACTTTGCTACCTCTTCAACCTCACTGACTTTTTCCTGCAAAACTTGCTGAGACGGCACCGGCTTCACTCCCCTCATGGTCTAATCTTCACAGGCGTGCCCATGGATGTTTTTATATAGGCAAACTTGATGTTCTTCATTCCCCTCTTAAGTTTTCCCTCAATAGCTCTCAAAACCGCCTGAACGTTTTCAGCTATCTCCTCATCCTTCATGCTCTCCGTTCCAACACGACATTGCAGAATTGGCTGATTACGCATCCTTAAAACGACTGTCTTATGATGCTTCTCCATCAAACTTGCTATGTCGGCTGTCGGCGGAACGGGCAAAGGCATTTTTCCCCTCGGACCTAAAGCAGAACCCAAAATTTTGCCCACCAAGGGCATCAAGGGAGCCTCAGCGATGAAAAAATCATACTCATTAGCTATTTTCCGCAGTTCACGCTTCTTACCAGCCAATCCTTCAAGCTTAGCCCTCTCAATGACTACGTCCGCATTCGCCTTTCTTGCTTTTAGGGCTAATTCTCCAGATGCAATAACACATATCTTGTTTGATTTTTCCGAAGAAAATGGCAGTTCTATAATCTCTTGAATCTTGCCCTCAGACGATTTCATATCAATATCTTGGAGGCTCAGAACAAGCTCTACTGACTGAACGAAGTTTCTTTTATCCGATTTTTCCTTTGCTTCTTTAATAGCAGCTAGCATCGTTTTCTGGTCTAAGGGCATTTTAAAGGCCTCGTGCCAATGAGGGAATGGGACGCTGTTATAAAAATATTCTTATCCTTCACTAATTACTGAACACTTTGTCATACTTGCCTTCGTCAATTTCTCTTTGCACTTCGCGGGGGTCTTTGCCCTCAACAGTAACCCCCATACTTACACAGCTCCCCAAGACCTCCTTTGCGGCGGTTTTCAGGGTTTTCGCCAGAAGCTCTGGACTCTTAATCTTGGCTATCCGTACTACTTGCTCCATGGTCAGATTTCCCACTTTTTGCGTGTTTGGCGTCCCTGAACCCTTCTCTATTTTTAATTCGCTGACAATTAAGGCAGACGCCGTGGGTGTTCCAATGCTGACATCAAACTGTTTGGTTTCAGGGTCAACCGTGACTTTCACTGGAACCTTCATTCCAGAATAATCTTTTGTAAGCTCATTTATTTTGTTCACAATAGCTAGGACATTCACGCCCAACGGGCCCAGAGCAGGACCTAATGGCGGCCCAGCTGTTGCTTGCCCCCCACTCACTAGGAGTTCCACAACCTTTTTTTCAACCAATTATATCTCACCACCTTCGCTTCTTGCCTTTTCCACCAGCTTAACGTAATCTGAATGAACAGTTATTGGCAGAGTGAAAGTCGCTTCCAAAAGCTCAAGCGTGACTTCCTCTTTAGTCTTATCAATCCGGGTTATTTTTGCACGCATACCCTTAAACGGACCACCCGTCACTTCCACTATGTCGTTTTCGCTTAACTCTTCAATTATTGGTTTTCTCACAATATATCTTTCAATTTCCGAAAAACTTACAATGCCCGGAACCCTCGACCGCACATGCTTTATGCCCGTTATGGCTTTCTCCACGAAATGCGGCCCCTCAGCTTCCACGAATACGTATCCTCTTAGAGTTTCAGGCACAAGAATAGCCTTTATGGGTATTTTATTCATTTCAATTCTTGCAGCAACAAGTCTAGCTACGTTTTTCTCTTGTCCAGTTGTTGTTTTAACAGCAAAAATTTTTGTTGAATAGCCTTCCTCTTTTTTCTCCATAAAGTTTCTTCCTTCTAACCCGCGGCTGCCGCTCCTGGTTGCAGAACAGAAGACAGCAACTTAATGACAAATCCAACAAGTCCTATCGCTCCTATACCCAAGAAGCATATTTTTATTGACAGCCAAAGCTCACTTTTCTTAGGCTTGATTGCGAGTTTCAACGTTCTTGCAGCTTGAGATAAGAATGACCTTAAGCCCATGTCCATCGCACACTCAACATTTCAATCATAATATAAACGTTACTGTAGCGGTTAACTCCAATAGATAAGCCCAAACATTTCTATCAACTTTTTCTCCTTTTTAATGCTAAATTTTCCTAAATGAAACACCTGCCTCCTCAAGCATTCCTACAAGTTTTGATTTGTGCTCGCCTTTAATTCCCTTCCAATCCAAAACCGCAAACTCAACTTTTTCTAACGTTTTCTCTAAGCATTGCCTAAGAACTTCAGCATCAACGTGCGGAACGGCATATTTAGGAATCATGTGACCAAAAGCAACCTCACTCTCTAATGCCATCTTAGTGAACTTCTTGTTGTAGTGAGGCCCGCCTATACCAAGCACCGCCCTATATTGAGATTCACCAAACCCTGAAATGGCTTTCATGGTTGCGTGGGCAACGGCTTCGGCGGCTTTTAAATCACTCCATTGTTTCTGTGAACTCCCTAACTCAGCAAACATTGTAGGCGCATTTAATGAGGGCCCGTGATGGGTGCATTCATAAGAAACTTCGTAGTCAAGCTTCATTTCTTCCTTAAACTGCATCATAGCTTTTAAAGCATCCTTCATAGCGCCTGCTGGCGAAATCGAAACTTTTCGTGAAAGCCCGCCAAACTCTGCCTCGCCTAAATTGCCTGAAGTGTGCACCGACAGAGTCGGAGTGCCACTTATACTACTGTGCCTTGAAATAAAGACTATAAGTTCCAGATTGCTAAAGAAATCCGTTAAGTTTTGCGCATAAACGGATTCTTCGTTTAAAGTTACGAGTTTAATCGTTTTGCCATTAACTTCGGCGCTATAAATAGGGGCCCTCTGAAAATTTTCTGCTGTCTCTTTGAAATCATAGTTGTTCCGAATCTGCCTTGCAATGTTCAAACTTGCCATATCCATGTTTGAGGCAACAATCAAAATCATTGTTATGCTTCCTAATGAGGAGATGCGTTTTTAAAGTAAAAACGTTTCCATAAAGCTTATAATTATTGAAAACTGTTGAAGCCTTAAAATCCAGAAAAGGGTGAATAGATGCATCTAATTAACTTCAAGGAATTGTCTGGCCGGCAGCTTACGGAGATGGTTAACAAGGCTATTGAAGTTAAGCGCAACCCTGAAAAATATAAAACTGCTTTAGATGGAAAATCCTTAGCCATGATTTTTCAGAAAACTTCCACTAGGACCAGAGTCTCTTTTGAGGTTGCAATGACTCAGCTTGGCGGTCACGCCCTTTACATAGATTGGAGAACCACAAACTACACATTAGCTGACATACATGATGAGACCCAATATCTATCACGTAATGTTGACTGCATAATGGCGCGGTTAATGAAAAATGCTGATTTGCAAGTTATGGCTAAGGCTTCTCGTGTTCCAGTAATCAATGGATGCGACGAAAAATATCACCCAAGCCAAGCGATAGCAGACCTAATGACCATGAAAGAAAAGAAAGGCACGTTAAAAGGCGTAAAGCTAGTCTATATAGGGATCCACAACAACGTTTGCAATTCGCTTATTGAAGGGTGCACAAAAACTGAGGTAAAAATAGCTACGGTTACACCCATATTCAACGAGCCTTCAAGAGATGAAGAGCTTCTGGAAAACGCCAGAAAAACGGGGTTATACGAAACCACGCTAGACGTTAAAGAAGCAATCAAAGACGCTGATTTTGTTTACACGGACACATGGGTTGACATGGAGTTTTTTCTAGACCCGAAATTTGCCGCAGAAAAGGAGAAACGCGTCAGACTCATGATGCCATATCAAATAAATAAGGAACTATTGAAGGGAAGCGGAGCCTACGTAATGCATGACATGCCCATCCATAGAGAATATGAAATAAGCTCAGACGTTATTGAAAGCCCGAAATCAATAATATACGAGCAGAGCGAGAACAGACTGTACTCAGCAGAAGCTATACTGCTAAGGCTATTGGGAAAGTAGTAACAAAATAGTTTACTATAACTTCTCAATTAGAAGGAGGCTAAAATGTCAAAGGAAAGCGCATGGAATTTAGTTGCTCCTTGTGGACTTTATTGTGGAGAATGTACAGCTTTTATCAATAAGGAATGTGGAGGCTGCAGATCTAACGAGGGGTTAAGCAAAGATTACAGAAAATACTGCAAAATCCATCAGTGTTCGAGCAGTAAAAACTTAAAAATCTGTTTAGAGTGCAAGGAATTTCCATGCAATCTTTTTGATTTCTTTAAAGCTGAAAGGTTAGAGGACAGTTCTTGGTTTTTGGATTTATGGGGTAACATGAAGCAAATTAACGAAACAGGTCTAAGGGATTTTTTGAGAAAGAAAGCAAACTGGTTAAGAAGGAGGGAAGTGTGCGCTGAGAAAAGAGGAATTAAATACTGTGATGACTGCAAGCGGTGGCCATGCGAATTTCTGAAAAGACCCGTTCTTGTTCCTGTTGATTTGAATAAATTTAGAGAATTTATGGAGAAAAAATAAAAAGAAGGCTATTGCAACTTCGGTAGGTCTATTTCAAAATCATCTGTACAAATTTTTCCGGATTAAATTCTTCCAAGTCTTCATACCTCTGTCCTGTCCCAATAAATATAATGGGCTTCTGAGTAACATATGTCACGCTTAGGGCTGAGCCTCCTTTGACGTCGGCGTCCACTTTGGTCAATATTGTTGCGTCTATTCCAACACTTTTGTGAAACTCTTCCGCTTGCATGACAGCGTCGTTTCCGGTAAGCGAATCCACGGTCAAAATGGTCAAGTCTGGATTTATGATGCGCTTGATTTTTGCAAGTTCATTCATCAAGTTTCGGTTTGTCTGCATCCTTCCAGCTGTATCTATTAAAACAACGTTTATTCCGTGGGATTTTGCATGGTTTATCGTATCGTAGGCCACAGCCGCCGGGTCTGCACCATACTTGTGCTTGATCATGCGCATTCCTAAACGTTTAGCATGCTCTTCCAGCTGTTCAATGGAGCCCGCCCTGTAAGTGTCGCTGCAGGCGAGAACAACCGAGTAATCATTCTTGTTTAAGAGGCGGGCAACTTTGGCTATGGTTGTGGTTTTTCCAGTGCCATTTATCCCAACAAAAACTATTACGAATGGCAGATTCCTTTTGCGTTTTTCCTCAACAGCCTCTAGCAAGTCTATCTTATCATTTGTAAGCATAATCTCCAAAAGCACTTCCTGCATGTTTTTCTCCACAATTTTTCTACGATCTTCGAGGCGTTTAACTTGAACTCCATCTAAGCGTTTTTCCATTTCGTCGCATATTCGCTCCGCCACGGGTAAGGCAACATCATTTTCTACGAGGCTTATTTTGAACTCTGAAAGTACTGGGCGTAGGTTTTCGGCTTTAAGTTCGGTTGTGGTGACCTTGTTTACAAGTCCTTTTAGCCCGGATTTCAGTTTCTCAAACATTTTTTGGAGGTGTCTCCTCTCTCAGCTTGGCTACTAGCTTCTCAAATTTTTCTCTGTCTTCGCTGATTCTTTCTGCGACTTGGGCGAACTGTTGCTGAAGTGATGCTCTTGTTTTCTCCAAGTTTTCTAGACGTTTTTTAATGATTTCTTTTGCCTCCTGTAATGTCTTTTCGACCGAAATCCCCGCACCCATCCCAACGACCAATTTGTCTGGGTTTTCAAGCCTTGCCTTTATGTAGGAGTTGCCGCCTATTGGAACGAGAAGCTCTGAGTTTTCCTTCTCTTTTTCTAAGCCTTCCAGCGTCATGCTCGCGTAAGTTAGGTCTGTTATGACAGCGTTCACCATGTTAATCCTAGATTGTATAGCTTCAGCGGTCTGCTCGAGAAATCGCAGTTCAACGCTTAATCTGCGGAATTCTTCTTCACTTTTGCTCGCCAAATCCCTCTTCTCCAGCAACTAGTTTTTTCAGCAACGGATTTTTTATCTCTTGAGGCGGAACCTCTTCAACACTCGCTATTTTTATGTGAAAACGTTTTACACGGTGTTTGCTGCCTAATTCGGCGTAAACCTTTTCCACGGCATGCTCGGGTTTGATGGCTATCACTTCCTTTTTGAAAGAGGTTTGTAGGTTTGGCTTCCGAATTTCACCAGTTACTCTGAAAACTTTCACTTTATTCATCTTCCTTCACAACATCCAAGGCGTTCCCAATTATAAATATCTCGGGTCCCGTTGTTAATGAGCCTGCCACAGCCGCATAACGATTGCCAATTAAACCAGTGCCAACATAAGGTATTCCACAATTAATAGTGCCCACATCAACAGGAACATTCAGCACATCCTCCAAAAGTTTTCGCTCCGAATCCTTCAACAAGGGATGCGCCAAAACCCCTTTGTTTGTCGCGACTGCCAGCGACCCAACGTACGGCAAGCCGGCGATTTCGTCTGGCACAGCTTCAACGCCCAGAGTTTCGGAAATTTGCTTGATTTCTAATGTCTTTAACCGCGGATCGACAATTGCGCCGTAATCGTTTGCCAGAACCATGTTTCCATATGCGGTTCTCTTGGTCTCCATTACGGCGATGTTTCCTTCAAAAACAGATTTTATGGTTTCGAGCTCTTCTTCGCGAGCAAAATTGGGGAGCAGTATCCCGTTTGAGTTTGCACATGCGAGTGCACCGACTAGGACTGAGCCACCTATTGTTGTTTGTGTCAGCTTGACTTTCAGCCATTCTGCTAGTCTTTCAGCTTTTTTGGGTGATACCAATTTTGGAACAATAAGTACCTTGTCGGTGACCAGCGAGTAAACACCTATGCTTACGCTACCAAAAAGACTGGATAGGTAAATGGCCAAAATCAGTCTCCTTCAGCCAAATAAACAGTGATATTGCCCTCTTTATCTTTAGCAGCTCTCACCCGAATTTTTCGCGGAGGCTTCTCAATGCCTCTGCTCCAAACCCTCTCATTCACCTCATTACTAATAACAAGCTTTTTAGGCTCTTCGCCTTCTTCCCCTTCTTTACGTGCCTCCAACTTCATATGCTTGGTTACAAAACCCCTAATCATCCGCATTGCCCTTGGCGCCCTTTTATTCGGTGGCATAATCCACGCTTTACCTAGCGGGATTGTGTATATTCTCTCTTCGATTATTTCTTCTTCCTCTACTTTCTCTTCCCGCGGCGGTTTAGCCTCTTCTTCAACGGTAGTGGGAACTTCTTCCTCTTCGGCTTCAACCGCTTCTTCGACGATTTCCTCTTCTTCTTTTTCCGGGATTTCTTCAGCCTCTTCCTTAGCTTCTGCTTCTTCAACGGTTTCAGCTAACTCTTTTTGCTCTTCCTCAGTTTTCCGCTCCTCTTCCTCGCCTTCTTCCTCCATCAGACAACTCCTCCTAAGCCCTTATTTTTCTAGTTCGCCAATGCCTCCTCCTTTTTGGATGTGTTCTAAACTTTCCAGCTGTTTTTGCTATGACCCATGTTGGAACAGCTCTTTTCTGTTTCCCTGCCTTTGCTAGTCTCCGTTTTTTGGCTGTTGGCTTGGTTCGAGCCATGCTCATATCCTTCTTATCTTTGTTTCACGCCTGCGGCTTTGAAGCTGAGCGAGTATTTGCTTTAGTTGCTCATCCGTCAATGGTATTGGTAATTTTCCCTGCTGTGCCAGCTGGATTAGTTGTAACTCTAACTGGGCTGTGAAATCTGGTTTAACAATTTTCAGGTTTGCCAATCGTTGTCTGGCTTCTGGAGTTAATATGTTTCTTAATAAGGCTTGTTTTTCCAGTTCTAGTTGCTGCTGCACTTGCGCTTTCCTTTGCTCTTCAGCTATTTGCCGCTGCAACGCTGAAAGCTTTCTTCTCCGAAGTTCTTCTAGTTCCTCCTCCGACATCTCATTCGCCTTTCTGATATTCCTCTAGTCCAGGATGCTTCTTAATCAATTCCTTAGTAAGCTCCTCAGTTAATTCCTGTAGAAGTTTTCTCCCCTCTTTTGTTATCCTTCTTCCACGTGGTTGAAATGTTTCAATTAAACCCGCAGCTTCAAGTTGCTGCAAGGCTTTTCTTACGATTGCTCCACCTGCCTTGGCTGCATGTTCTAGTGTAACGCCGTAGTCTTTTCTTCCTCCATACTCAGCCCTTAATTTTTCCACACCTATTGGTCCGTGGACGTAAATTTTACGTAACAGCGAAGCACAGCGAGTATACCACCAGTCTGGGTTTTGCGGCTGCTTCTCGACATGTGCACCGGTTTTAACTATACTTGCCCATGAGGGTGGGTTTACCTCGTCAACATTTTCTTTTAGATGCTTGGCTAGTTTCTCGATGAGCTTTGATGCTGGTGCATCGTAGATTGTTGTCAAGACTCTTTATCCTCTTGACTTTTCCTTCAGTAAAGGATAAAGCCCAAATATAAAGGCTTTCACTTCTTACGCCTTTTATAAAGCATGAAGGTGTGGCCTCTAACTTCCACTAATGATGCTTCTACTTGTCCAGCAATTCTTGAGGCGATCTGCTTAGTTTCGTTTCTTTCAAGAGCACTTTTCAAGATTTTAACCTTGACCATTTCCTTTTTCTCTAGTTGTTTCTCTATTTCCTTCAATAATTCTTGTGAAGTCCCGCCTTTACCAATCCATATTGTGGGTTTTTCGTCGCTTAGCCTTCGCTTGATGCGGCGTTTCATTTTAGCAGTCAGTTTGCTCATGGCTTCGATTTCTTCCTTTTCCTTTTTAGCGGTATCCGCATCTGCTTACCGCAGTTAAGACATGTGATTGCCATGTGAGGCTCTCTCCGCTGCTTCACCCGCACACGACAATTCACACCTGGCAAAATAAAGCTTTTACAATACCTACAGACTTGGCGTCTATACTCTCTTGGTAAACGAACCTTGGCTGCCATGGCTATTTTTCTGGCTATGTCCACGTAACGCTGCGCCAAAGAGGGATCTTCATGAAATGTTTCCCTCGCCAAACTGAAAAGCGTCTGAATGCGATGTATTGCTATGCGCTTTGTAGCGTCATCCATCTTCTTACACATCACCGAATTCAACAAACTATACTTGTCTTTAACGAAATTAGTTTTTCCGTAGCTGACCGCACTCGCTAGCATTTCAAAAATTTTCACACAGCAGAAACATGCGTTCCCAAAGATTTTGTTGGGTTTGGTGTTGAGTAAGCATGTCTTTAACTAGATCTTAAATGAGGTTTTGGCTGCAACATGCCTGAATGATTGACAGATGCCAATTTTAGATTGGTATTGTTTGCTAAAATTGGCCTCCCATAGTTTTTCAGCCCCTCCTATAAATAGGTTTAACGTTGAGTTCTCACATGGAATTTCTGATACGTACGAGTATCCTCTACAGCCTTCGACTAAAAAAGCCTGTTTTAAATCTCTTTTCAGAAAAGAAAGAGTGCGGGAGATGGAACTCGAACTCCATGTCTATTCGTTTTCGAATTGAAATCTATATGTCCAGCAAAAATTAATATACAAACTTGCGTAGATCTATTATAGGGAGATTCCTTTGGAAGGCGAAAAAAAGCCTGTTACGTCTACTGCACTATCGCTCATCGCTGGTTTGCTATTTCTCTTCGTTGGTTTTGTCATAATGTCTGCTGAGGGAGGAAACCGTCTTGCTATGGGCCTAATGATAATAAGTGGATCTTTGATGACAGTTGCAGCAGTATTTCTATATAGATTTCCAAAATACCATGTTATTTGGGGGATGCTCATATTTTTGTCTTCGCCGCTAAGCCTCGTCTCCTACGTTTTTTATACATCACCAGCAATCTACATAACAATAGTAGTGCCAGTCATAACCATAATATTTTTCATGATCTTAGGCATGGTTGGAGGGGCATCAGCGATAGCGTTTGAGCCAGAAGAGAAGAGCACATTCTAAGCTATTGCTTCAATCTAGCCATAAAATGTTTGTTTGCCTATGCTAAGATATGCATGGGCGGGTTGTTGTTATTGTTTGTCCCCATCCAGGACGGAAGCGAACCAGTATGGGTATTCCTTTTTTGCAGTTAGTGCAGATTTTTGAAGCAAAAGCCTAAAACTTGCCTCGCGTGTAACATGTGTAACGCCACCTGTCACGACGTTTTGGCCAAAAAAGCCCAAAAATAAGCTTACTTAAGGATGGTGCGGGGGGTGGGACTTGAACCCACGGAGGCCTACGCCAGAGGATCTTAAGTCCTCCCCCTTATCTTAGGCTTGCTGGCGCCCATTTAGACCTGGCTCGGGTACCCCCGCACTAACCCTTATTGTTGAGGTATTTTCGTGCAGTTTAAGTTTTTTGCAGAAAGAAAACGCATTAAGGTTTAAAATCTGCGTTTTACCTATTACTCTTGGTTGGGCGGGTAGCCTAGTATGGATAGGGCGCAAGCCTCCTAAGCTTGTGGTCGTGGGTTCAAGTCCCACCCCGCCCGCATAATGGCCCACATGCCGTTTCATCCCTTCCCCCTATAAGATTGCAGCTTGATTTAAGTTGATTCGAAGCTTGAGCGTGGTTGTTTTGCCTTTGGTTAGCTAAGTTGGATTAATGTTAAAATAGTAACAATATACCTTAAAGACGGTAAGCAAAAACAGGCTGTGAGTTCATGTCCTTTTTCAAGAAGATTAAAGACAAATTGACGCCGCCTAAGGCAAATGTTTCGTTGAAATTCAATAAAAGCAATTTCGTTTTGGGAGAAAACGTCGAAGGCGATTTAGTTGCGTCTTCAGATGAAGAGTTTGACACTACAGAAATAAGATGTGAAATTCACTGCGTCGAAGAAGCGAAAAAGATGGAGCGAACATACGATGAAGGACTACGGCGCGAGGTTGAAAGAGAAGTTTGGGAGTCTGCAATACTTCTTACTTCCGTTCTTATTCTATGTCGGACAACATTCAAGACAACAACTGAACGTGGAAAAAGAGAATACATGCGAAAATATATAGATTATCTAGACATCTTGCGCCACAGATATCGAAAACGTAGCACTAAAAAAAGTATATAAGTCAAATCCCGCCCGGGGCTCCATTTTTGTTCGTCGTTTTCTGCCTATTTTAGGGATATTTTTAGTATACGGCTCGTCTTGTTGGGCGCGCAAATGCATTGATCATCACGTCACATCCTTCGTTCCGATTCTTCCGTTGCAATGCACGCGCGTCTTCTGAACAATTTATCAGCTCACAGATTTTACATAGAATCATGATCTCAGGAAAACAAAAAGACAAGAAATTTCAACTATTTCCATGATAATTTTTCAATTCTTAAAATTTCATCATCAAAAAAATATTACCTTGCCCGTCTCGAGCTCCAAGACCTATTGTATTAAGGGCAGGAATAATTTTTTTGTCAGGGAAAAGTGTTTCGAAAGTGAAAACACCAGCATCGCAAGCTAAAATTACCAAAACATCACCGTTATATTCTGGTTTTTTCACTAAATCAATGTTACAAGCCATCGGAACTAATTTCATATCCACCACCTCAAATCCATCCTTCTTTAGTCGCTCAGCCAATTCTTCCATTTTTTCTTGCCCTCCTGTTTCACAGGCCCTAGCACAGGAATTACAGGATACAATTCCGTTTTTTTTCCACTTTTTAAGCATGCCTTTGATAACCCCATATGGCTTAAGACTTGTAACAATCATCCAATCATCGCCCCAACCTAGATTGCATTTTATTCCTTAAAATGTTTCCGATTTACCTTTTTTCTGAATAACGTTACGTCAGGAAAGACTTCAATGCCGTTCCTATACACACACTGCTACACTTTTCCGGTTCAGAAATCTTGAGGTTTATAAGGAAGACGCTGTTAAGGTTGGCGCTGAGGGAAACGCCATCTTGGCTTGCATGGATGAGGGCTGTTGTAAGGAAGAGGACCTGGAAGTATGGTGCGGTCGCCGGGATTTGAACCCGGGTCGTCGGCGTGGGAGGCCGATGTCCTAACCAAGCTAGACTACGGCCGCAATGAATAACGGAATCTTAGCAGAAGAATATGACTAACTTAAACTTTTATTCATTACCCATGAAGTAAAAGAGGAAGTCTGGATTCACAACATACCTTACTTAGAGGTTGTTGCCTCTTTTTCGTGGGCGAATTAAGCTGTCAGAGTGCATCATCTATCATCTTCAACTACAGTGGTCTTTGTTGTTATTCCTCTATGCGCGCGCCTTGATAAGTAGATGGTAGTTATCAAAAAGATTGCTGTTGTGGCTGCAAAGATGTATGCTAGGTTTCGAAAGTTACGCACATTTTCAGAGTAACTCAATAGATGCTCCTGATAAGAAAAGTTCAACGCAAGATAGCTTTGTTGAAGCTGACTGTAATTACCTAAGAAAGCGGCATAGTTGCTTAGAAGATCATAATATGTAAAGTTCAAATTATAAAGATCCATTTGCAATCTGAGATATTTATCGAGCAGTTCGTTGTAAAGATGCAACGTTTTTGAAGAAATTAATGTAATAGTTTGAATACTATGGATATAGGTAAAGTATAAATAAACATATGTCTCGTTTGAAATACCCAATAAAGTTGGAATAATCTCCTCTTCACCGCCAAGGATAATAATTGGATAGTTCATCAATTCGGTGGGGATCTTAACCCTGCAGAAACCAACAGTGTCATCTTCACCAGTCACATTGAAGCGTATTATCTTATTCCCTGTTTCCTCCCCAATTTTGAAACTGAAATCAGAAACAGTTGAGTTACAAATGAAAGTGACGTGATATACTTTACTCTTCAAAATAACGTTGAAATCAGAAAATATTCCCATCAGAGGGTAGTCGTCCTGGTTGTCTGCATTTATAGGATAGGGTTCATCTCCTATTCCATCACTATTTAAATCTTGCCCCGTGTAGTTAGTCCAGTAATTACCTTCATTGCTATAATTCCAAACACTAACTGAGTCGCTCGACGCTTGAACTGCATCATGGAAGTTGTTATGGAAAAACATATTGCCGTTACTATAAAAGTAAAGGCTGACTCCATAGTAGTTATCTGAGATAATGTTGCCTGAAAACACGTTGTTACTAGAAGAGTAAAGGCTGACTCCATAGTAGTTATCTGAGATAATGTTGCCTGAAAACACGTTGTTACTAGAAGAGTAAAGGCTGACTCCATAGTAGTTATCTGAGATAATGTTGCCTGAAACTACATTATTAGCAGAATAAATGATGACAAGCCCCTTGTAAATGTCTGCAATTTTGTTGTTATGTATGATGTTGCCCCCTCTAGAAACTACAGCTATCCCACTTATGAATGGAACTAAGCCGACTTTCTTTATAGTAAAGCCCTCGATGTTTACATCATCAGCCGCTATGGAAACCACGTATATAGCTTTATAACCACCATAAATAATTGTTAAGTCTCTGTTTTCTCCGATGAGAGATACACTTTTGTTGATAACAATGTCTTCATAGTATGTTCCGTTGTGCACAAAGATCGTGTCTCCAGGAGTTGCAATGTTGATGGCTTCTTGTATTGTTGAATATCCTGTTGGAATGCCAACATGGATTACGTCTGGGCTCCCCTTTACAGATATCTTCCACTCTCTCAGAGACAGTATGGACAACAAATACAGGATCAGAAATAAAGTCGAAACAGCTTTCTTCAATTCGATCACGTCCTCTTCTGTTAGCAGACAGAATTATTAAAACGTTAAGGTGAAACGCATAACAATCATTCTCGGGAGAGCACTTTTCCCAGCATGACAGAACATGCGACAGCCATAGAAAAGGCAGGAACGAAAATTATTGGGTTGATAATAGGTTGCATGAAATTCCATAAAATCGCCGTGTATGATGCAACTACTATGAATACTAGTATGCAAATCTTGATGATACTTAGTTTAGCTACGGATATTTCCGATAGGCCTTGAATGGTGCGTAGCAAATTTTGTGCTTGTTTTATTTGCTGGTCTGTCGCCAAGACCACAAGATTTTTGTCACTGTCCTGGAACTTGAAACTTGAAAGCACATATCTTTGTAACTCCCAAGGCTTCTTCTTTGGCAAAATCCGAACAATGTTGCTTTTCTCCAATTTTTTTAAGATCGTTTGAATTTTACGGACAAACTGGATGTCATTTGTTCTTTCTTCTCCGTATAATCTTTTTATTATGTCTTTAACATCTGGAAAATATAGTTCCAGTTGAAAGGATGCAATTGCCTTTACAAGTTCATATTGATATTCGCCTTCTCGCAAACGTAGATTGCCATTTTTATAATCTGCGCTCAGAGCTTCTTGCAGAAATCGTATTTCACTCGGTGTTAGCCTATGTTGAGACAAACTGTTTTCTCCTATTCAATAATTTCAGTTGAAAGAACATAAAAACGCTTCGCATCGAGAATGTTGGTTTTTAACATTTATTAGCAGTTTTAAGCCCTATCACTTTTGTTTTCAACGAAGTCTATGGAAAAAATCCGTAAGTTATTCAACGAGAATAAATACCTAAGGGTATTTAACGATGGCTAATTACACGAACCAGCTCATTTTACGTTCCTTACCTTTGCGCAAAAAATACAGGAGTCACTTTGAAATTATAGCTTTAATGCTAGAGGCTGTAAAGGGTAATGGCGCAACTCCGTTTTCCATAATGAAGCATGCGAGTATGAATGGTGCACAGCTTAAGAAGTACTTGGAATCTCTTACCGAGATGGACTTCATTGAGATGGAAGTAAAAGATGGAAGAGTTTTATATAGGACTAGTGAGAAAGGACTCGACTTTCTAAGGCAATATTATGTTTTGCTGGAAATGTTATTGAATGCATACGCTCCAAATAAGCAGACAACATTGTTTATCAAGCTGAATAAGCCATATTTAACAAACCACAAAACTTTGCGACACGTTTTGCAACCCAGTTTACAAGATGACTGTAACCCACTTCTTGCTACTTTAACAGAGCGGAAAGGCAAGCGGAATTGACGATTTTCACGCTTCTATTCCCTTCTCCTTTCGATTTTAAGCGTGTTCCGCTTGCCCCGCAAACTGAGAAAACAAAAATGAGCCAAGTTTGCAGGATGCGGATTATGGTGCGATTCAATCTCTCTAATTTTGCAAAAATCCGGGAACACACTGACGCGCATTACTTTCCACTATTCAATTGCATAGCTTAGTGCTTTTTAAGTAATTGCAGGTTAAATCACAATGTAAAAAATGAAATCGCTATTTCCATAAAACATTAAAGAATAGCTGTCCACTACACTTAACTGTGGAGAAATACTGTTGACTCGGAAAATCACTTACGCTAATGCTGGCGTTGATAGAGAGTTAAGAGTTGAATCCAAGAGAGCATTAGAGATTTTGGAGAAAACCTACAGATTCAGTCGATACGGCGAAGTTGTTCAACTTCCCTTTGGAAACATTTTTCCTTTAGGAGAAAATCAATTTTTAGACTTGGTTATTGAAGGTGTAGGCACGAAGGTGCTTGTTGCACAGTTAGCCGAGAAATATGACACTATAGGAATTGATGGTGTTGCAATGGCTGTTAATGACGTTATAAGGTCTGGCGCAAAGCCTTTAGCGGTTGTGGATAATATTCACGCACAAGTTTCAGAACCCGCCTTAGTTAAAGAGTGGATGGAGGGCGTTGCGAAGGGCGCGGCGGAGGCCGAATGTATTGTGCCGGGCGGGGAGATAGGTGATGTTGCAGAATTGATAAAGGGCTTGGTTAAAGGCAAGGGCTTCGACATGGTTTTTGCAGCAATAGGTGATGTTACCAGAGAAAAAATAATTTCTGGAAAGAACATAAAACCTGGCGACACGATCATAGGTTTGCGAAGTTCTGGAATTCACAGTAACGGAATAACCTTTGCAAGAAAAATTCTTTTCAAGCAGTGGGGTGGAAAATATGAGCCCTACGACATCCCAGATGGATTAGACAGAGAAATAGTCTATGAAGTTTTAGAACCAACCAGGATATATGTTAAGCTATTGCTTAAGGTTGTGGAAGAGCTTAAGGTAAAAGCCTCAGTGCACATAACAGGCGATGCCTACTTAAAATTTGACCGCTTAACAAGGTTTTCAAAAAGCGTAGGTTTTGAAATTGACAATTTTAAGCCGCAGCCAATTTTCGAGTTGATTCAGAAAACGGCTTCAGAGCTTGGCGGTATCATGACTGATGAAGAGATGCTTAAGACTTTCAATATGGGATGGGGCTTCGCGATAATAGTGGATAAAGCGAGTAAGGACAAGGCAATAGATGTCTTAGAAAAAACTGGGGTGCAAACTGAACATATAGGTCGTGTAACGGATTCTGAAGGAATAAAAATTCTTTATAAAAATAGGAAAATCATCTTGAAATAGGGTTTGCCTCGTTAATGATAAAAGCGTTTAAATTCCCTGAAATTCAAACTTAACCTATGAAATATCGATTAAGAATAGAAGTTAGCTTAAAGCCGGGGCACAGCGACCCTGAAGGCGAAACCACAGCTCGATTATTGAAGGAACTCGGCTATAAAATCGAAACCGTGAATGTAGGTAAGGTTTATAGCCTGGTTCTTAAAGCCGATTCACGCAAAGAGGCTGGAATCAAGGCTGAAGAGATGTGTAAGAGACTTTTGGCAAATCCAACCAAAGACAATTACATGATTGCGATTGAGGAAGAGAAATGACAGCAAGCCTCTACATCCGCAGAAAAACACCATTTCCACTATTTGAAATAAACATACTCAAGGCCGTAGACGACCAACTTTTGGAAATGAGCCGCGAACTTGGCATAGGCTTGAACCTGCAAGAAATGAAGGCTATTCAAGGCTATTTCCGGAAACGAGAGCGAAACCCCACGGACGTGGAGCTCCAAACCATAGGGCAAACGTGGTCTGAACACTGCTTCCACAAGACCTTCAAAGGCAAAATAGAGATAGACGGAAAGAAAATAGACAGCCTCTTCAGAACGTACATTATAAAAGCCACCGAAGAAATCAATCCTCGCTGGTGCTTCTCAGTTTTTGAAGACAATGCAGGAATAATCCGTTTTGACAAGGATTATGGAATAGCGGTTAAAGTTGAAACCCACAATCATCCATCCGCCATAGAACCTTTCGGCGGTGCAGCCACAGGCGTGGGCGGGGTAATTCGCGATATTTTGGGCGTCTGGGCAGACCCCATTGCGTGTACGGATGTTTTAGGTTTCGGACCCTTAGATTTTGATTACGAGAAACTTCCACTAGGCGTGAAGCATCCGAAATACGTTTACATGGGCGTCGTGGCGGGCATAGGAAGCTATGGCAACAATATGGGAATTCCAACTGTGAATGGGGCCGTATACTTTGATGAGAGCTATGTTGGAAATGTCGTTGTTTACTGCGGATGCATTGGAATCTTACCGCTGAAAAAGTTTAGAAAAAACGCCAAGCCCAATGATATAATTGTTTTGGCTGGAGGAAAAACTGGTCGAGATGGCATCCATGGCGTAACCTTCGCATCCGCTGAAATAACGGAAAAATCAGAAGAGATATCTAGACCCGCGGTTCAAATTGCAAATCCCATTGAGGAAGAAAAGCTGAAAAGAGCCATAATTGAGATTCGAGACCGTGAGCTGGCATCGGCAATAACAGACCTAGGCGGTGGCGGCTTGTCATCAGCTGTTGGCGAAACCGCAAAGAAGTTTGGCTTCGGCGCCGCTGTTGAGCTTGAAAAGGTGTCGCTGAAGTATCCTGGTTTGGCTCCCTGGGAAATTTATGTTTCAGAATCGCAGGAAAGAATGCTTTTAATGGTGCCTCCGGAAAACCTTGACCGAGTTTTAGAAATTTTTGAGAGGGAAGATGTTGAGGCCAGAGCCATTGGAAGATTCGCATCGGATAAAGTTTTGCGAATATATTATCAAGGCGAAAAAGTTGCGGAGATGGATATTCGATTCCTTTTTGAACCCCCAAAAGCCACAAGAACAGCAGATTATAGGCCCACGATTTTTGAGGAGCCAGTATTTCCAGAGCCAGAAGACCTAACCAAAACACTTTTACAGCTTTTAGCTTCACCCAACATCTCAAGCAAAGAAAGTGTAATACGCACTTATGATCATGAAGTGAAAGGAAACACCGTTCTTAAGCCTTTACATGGCGAATATGGTGGGCCTAATGATGCGGCTGTTATAAAGCCTTTAAAGGAATCATGGAAAGGCATAGCAGTCTCATGTGGAATGAATCCAAATTACGGAAAAATTGATGCTTATTGGATGACTGCTTCCGCGATAGATGAAGCAATAAGAAACAACATCGCTGTGGGCGGCAGAAGGATAGCCCTCCTTGACAACTTCACATGGGGAAACCCAGAGAAACCAGAAAGACTGGGCAGCCTCGTAAGGGCTTGCGAGGCATGCTACGATTTTGCAACTGCTTTTAAAACACCTTTTATCTCGGGGAAAGATAGCCTCTACAACGAGTCTCCACTTGGACCAGTAACACCGACCCTCTTAATCACAGCCCTGGGCATAGTTCCAGATGTTCGCTCAGTGGTTTCGATGGACGTTAAGACGCCAAACAACTTACTCTACATTGTTGGTCAAACCTTCAGAGAGTTGGGTGGTTCAGAATATTATAAACTGAAGGGTTTTATTGGGAAAACTGTGCCAAAGGTGCGACCAACCCAAGCTAGAAAAAGTTTTAGGGCTATTACTAAAGCCATTGATTTGGGACTTGTTAAGGCATGCCATGATTTGTCTGAAGGGGGCTTGGCTGTGGCTGCTGCGGAGATGGCTTTTGCTGGTGGGTATGGTATGGAATTGGATTTGCGAAAAGCTCCCGTTAAAGCCTTAAACCGCAACGATTTCATTTTGTTTTCAGAATCTAACAGTCGCTTTTTAGTGGAAGTTTCAGAGAAGGCAAAAGAGGATTTTGAGGCTTTAATGAAAGGCAAGGCTTATGCAGAGATAGGTAAGGTTACTAAAAACCCACGGTTATGCATTAAAGGATTAAACGGGGAGATCGTTGTGGACGCCCCGCTGGTTGATTTGTTGGGAAGCTGGAAAAGAACGTTAAGCAGCGGGGTTTAAGTCATGAAACGCGAGGAGATTAAAGTTTGCGTTTTGCGCGTGGGCGGAACAAACTGCGATGCGGAAACGAAGCGTGCCTTTGAAGAGTTAAATGTTCAGGCTGAAATTCTGCATGTGAACGAACTGATTAAGAGCCGAAACTTGCTGGAATATCATGTTTTAGTTATCCCCGGAGGCTTCTCTTACGGGGATTATGTGCGGGCTGGGGCTATTTGGGCTAAGTGGATATTGGCAGAGTTGGGCAAGGAGTTGAAAGCTTTTGTTGAGGAAAATCTTCCAATTCTTGGCATTTGCAACGGTTTTCAAGTGCTTGTTGAGGCTGGTTTGCTTCCGAGCTTTGAAGGAATAAGCCAGTACCCAGAAGCTGCTTTGGCAACTAATTTTCCGCCAGGCTACAACTGTCGCTGGGTTTACCTTAAGCATGAAAACAAGGGAAAATGCATGTTTACATGGAAAATTCCGAAGGGAAAAGTCTTGCGAATTCCGATGGCGCACTCAGAAGGCAGATTCATATTCGCAAAAGAAAAGGAAAAACAACTTTTGGAAAGGCTTTACGAGAATGATCAGCTGGTTTTTCGCTACTGCGATAGGGATGGTGAATATGCGGAAGGTTGTTTTCCAATAAATCCAAACGGTTCTTTCTATGATATAGCTGGAATATGCAACCCTGAAGGAACGATATTTGGTTTGATGCCACATCCAGAAAGAGCTTTTTACTGGTGGCAGCAACCAGACTGGACAAAACAAGAATGGATGCCACAGTACGGTGATGGAAAGCTAATCTTTGAAAGTTTAATCGAACATCTAACCAAGAAGTTCTAAATCTTTAAGGCCCGGGAGACCCGGTCTAGCACCCATTTTCATTATGCATCTTGAAGCAACAAAATTGCCCAAACTTCCACACTCGTAAAGACTCTTGTCACTAATCAAGCCGTAAAGAAAGCCTGCGCAGAAAGCATCGCCAGCGCCAGTCGTATCCAAAACTTTCACCTTAAAAGCATCTATCAGATGGCTTTCCTTTCCATTCGTTACAAAGCAGCCTTTACTGCCCATTTTTACAGCAACCATCTCCACACCTTTTTTGATCAGAAACCCGGCGCCTTTCCTATAATCAGCCTTGTTAGTCAATAGTTTAAGTTCGCTTAGATTTGGCATTAAAACAAAAGTCCGCTTTACTATTGGTTCAAGCGTCGTCGATCCTTTTCTAGCGTATAATTCTCCAGGGTCAAGGCTTATTCTAACGGTTTTGGGAAGCACCTCAACCAGCTTTTTCTGGGCTTGGAAGGATTTTTCTCCAACGAAGGATGTTAAATGCAGAAACTCCGTCTGAAAAGCATATTCCTTGTTTATTTCGTTAAATTCTACTGCATCGTTTACGCCTGGATCAACATATAATGCCCGTTCGCCTCTCTCGTCTACAAAACCCATGACCGTGCCGCTTCTGCCACTTTTTGCATGAATTATGCCATCTGTGCTAACGCATTCCTTGCGAAAATCTTCGATTAACAGTTTGCCTTCTCTGTCATCAGCAACCTTTCCTATAAAGCCCGCTTTGCAGCCGAGCCTCGCCAAGCCTACGATAGTGTTGGCTGCTGAGCCTCCACAAGCTTCCTCACAATTTATTATGAAGCTTTCTTCTTCTGCGTTGGCTATTTTGTTTACTTTAAAAAGTTTGTCAACGTTTAGAGCGCCGAATCCAACAGCATCAAAACGCTTCATGGAAACAGCTCACGCAGATAAATCTTATAATCGCCGAGTTTTCCACCGTAATTTCCAGCAGAAACCTTTACCACACCGTCAACGCCTACGGCTGCCCCTATACCAGATTTCATAGCCTCTTTCACAACCTTCAACGAAACCCCATTAATCACTACCTCCGGAATGTAGCCAACGCCTTCAGGAACCTTTGACTCTTTGCCAAGTTTTTGCTTCAATGATGGGCAGTACGGATGGTTTGTTGTCGGCCCTATCCACGGATAGCGCGTTTCAGGTTTTGAACCGGCAGAACAGATGTCGAAGGGTGTTATTACGCCTTCGATTTCATGTATTGCCTCTAAGGCTTTTCTTCCAGCCCCTTTAAGAGCCTCCTTAGTCTTGCACATTATCCAGAAGTTAGCGCCCATGATACCGCGGGCATATCCCAAACAGCGTTCGATTATGAAGCCCGGAGCCATAATGGGGACAACTATTACTTCACGTCCATGACGTTTTTCCACCCACTCATAGCCGTCTCCGCAATGGCCTACACGCTCCATCATGTCTATTTTTTCTTCAGCATCCAGTAGAGCATCAAAAACTGCGGTAAAAGGCTTGACGAGGATGTCTTGGCGGATTCTATGAGAAAGCTCGATTTCAAACTTTTTTAAGGAGTCGGAAAAGGGTTTTTTAGTGTCTATTCCTCCCCAAAACTGCAGTATGGCGCCTTTGCGCTTGTCTGGCGTTTCTTTTTCGCTCAGCCATTTTTCGATTCCGCCTTCAACCCTGCCGATAACTATGGATGGTGTGGCCGTGGCATCTTCGGCTGCTTTCCTTAATATTTCTTCGTCGTCGGCTGTAACAATTATCCGACAGAAGATTCCCTCAAAAGCCTCTGCATAAGTATCCTCGATTAATGCTTTTTTAACCATCCATTATCCCAGCCTTCCGATGGCTTCTCCTCTAACCTTCTTTCTAAACTCGTTACTTTCTTTGGCTAGAACCTCCATATTTTCGCTTGTTATTATTTTAACTTTGGGCAATCCTCTGGGATATAGCTGGAAAAGGCTGTTGAGCAAGGTTTGGTTAATTTGGCTTTTGCTTAGTGTTTCGCGGCTCCAGTTTTCAATAACGCTTAGTGTTTGCTGTTTTCCGAATCTGCTAAACACATCTGCGATCACAGCGGTTACTATGCTGTTTTCGGATAAAACTGCGATTTCAGCGTTTTTTATGGCGTATTGATTACCATTAAAAGAGACAGCTAAACCGCCGCTATCCTTTACAAGCCTAAAGGCATCAATGTCTGTTATGCTATCACCAATATACATCACATTCATGAGTGCCATGCCCACCTTCCGCACGGCATCTTTTACAGCTTCAGCCTTTTCGCCACCTCCTACGGGATTAACCTCGTTTAAAATTCTTCCAGAATCCATGCTTGCCATTTCCTTCCAGAAAATCTCGTCGAGCCGCTGAATTGTTTTCTGATCTTTTTCTGAAAAATCTTTTACGGATTTTGCCCCGCTAGGAATCTCGATTAAGGGCATTTGCGCGATTTCTTTTGCCATTTCCTTCAGTTTAGCTTTTTCTTTTTCTGCCAATGCATATTTGTCAATGCTAAGTCTTGTGCAATAGGTGTTTTTGTATGGAAAGTTTAGGGCGTTGCATAGTGCCTTTATGTAATGTTCGTAGCTTGTGCTGACGATAAAGGCATCGGCAATCTTTCTCACATAATTTAGCGTATTCTTTACATTTGCAATTAAAACTAGGCTTTTGGCTGAGAATTCCCGCATTTTCTCGTCTGTAACCCCGTAAGCTTTGAGGAAGGGTAAAATGAGCTTTAAAGTGTCGCCAGCCTTATAACGCGGTCTTTTTAAAACGTCTGCAAGCACATCATCATACTTGCTTATGACAGTGAACAGTTTATCGCCGTCTGGAACAAAATGCGATGTTACTTCGAAGGCGTTATCATTTTGGGAGATAGGCCCCTCACAGTCGGATACGAAAACTCTTTTCACTTTTGGCGCCTCAGTTTCTCCATGTGCTTTATGCTTTTTTCTATGTGATGTTCTGAGGCTATGTCTGTTCTGTGCCAAAGAGCCCCGCCTTTTATGGCTTTTATGCCTTCCAGAGAGATTTGTCTGGCTTCTTCGATGTTGTCGCCTACACCTACAACACCTACAGCTCTGGATTTTAGGGCGTAGGTTTCGCCGTTCCGCAGTTCCATAGACGCTGGATATATACGGATTTTATCCCCGTACTTCTTAGTTAGCTTATACGCTTTTGTTAAGTCAACTGGCGTGTCAATTTCACTTTTGTTTACGAGATTTGGAAAAGTATCTATGTAGCCACCGTAGTTCGGTGGAGCTTTGTAGGTTACAACTGTTGCCGCCTTCATCAATTCGACCCGTGTTAAATTCCCTTCTAAAATTTTGAAGCAAACATCCACAAAATCGTCTCTTAAAGTGGGGAGAATGTTTATTATTTCAGGATCTCCGGGTCGACTGTTGTTTTCAAGGATTTTCGATTCCTTGCCCGTGTGCATAAAAGCCACATAGAAAGGTACGCCTCTCAAGCCCGTGCTGTCTCCTACCTTTTCTTTCCACTTTTCGAAAAGCATTTTGACAATTGCCAATTCCCTTTCCCTATCAGCGTCTGTTAGGAAGGGCAAAACTTCGCCAGCATCCTTGTAGGAACCCATTCCTCCCGTGTTTGTCCCTTTATCGTCGTCGAAAGCGCGTTTGTAGTCTCTTGTGTCGGGCAAGGGAACAAGGTGTTTTCCGTCGCAGAAGGCTTGAAAGCTTGATTCTTCTCCTTCGATTTTCTCTTCTATTATTACTTGGCCGTGTTGGAAGTTTGCTAGGAAATGTTCGAAGAGCTGTTCGCGGGTTGTGAAGTGGTCTCCCCAGACGCCTACGCCTTTTCCAGCGGCTGGCTTGTCCGGTTTTACAACAGTCTCATTCTTAAGTTCATCAAGCCAACTGTAAACAGCTTTTTTCACTTCTGCTGTGCTTGTGTAGTCTTTTGGATTGAAGATTTTATAGCGTGGGTTTACTTTTGGCACAATTTCTTGGAACAATAGTCGTTGCTGGACTTTGCTCGCCTCTATGGCGTATTCCTTTTTTGGACAAATCATCGGTATGCCGGTGCGCTTTTCTATGAAGTCGCGTACGCCTTCTATTATTGGTTTTTCCGGGCCCACTATGCCGAAGTCGATTTTGTCTTTGTTGGCTTCTGCAAACTTGCAAATTTCTTTCACGTTCAAGTCTGGTATTACGACATGCTTGACAGCTTTTTCAATGTTGAATGAGTTTCGCTGTTTGTCCGCAATGTAAATTTCCACATTGTAGTTTATGCTTCGTGCGAAAGCGTCAACCATGGCTACCTCTCTTGCACCGTATGAAACAACGAGTGCGCCTACTTTCTCCATACCAGACAGCCATTAAACTACAGAATAGATATGAAACTAATTTATTTTGCCACTATATGTTTTCGATGGCCTCAGCTATCTCATAAAGTCTTCCAGTTTCCTCATAGCCTTCAAGGAACCTTTTCCTCATCTCATCAGCTATCTTTTGCGCTAAGGGTGTTGGATATTTACCTGTTAAGCACGCAAGGCATAGTTGATCGCCGGTGAAACCTATTGCTTTTATGAAGCTTTCCATTGACTGGTAGCATACGGCATCTGCGCCTATGATTTTTGCTATTTCTTCAGCGCTGTGCTTCGAGCCTATTAGTTGGCCGTATGTGGACATGTCGATGCCGTAAAAGCATGGCCCAATTATGCGCGGAAAAGTTACGAACAAGTAGATTTTTTTGGCTCCCATTCTGCGCAGTTTTTCCACAACAACTCTTGTGGTGTCTCCTCTAACTATGCTGTCTTCGGTTACTATGATGCGTTTTCCTTTAACTTTTGATGCTAGAATATTTATTTTCTTGTCTATTGTTGCATATCGCTCTCTATTAAGAAGAATGAAGGCTCTTTCAGTTACGTAGCGATGTCTGCGGGAAGCTCTTTCCCATCTTAATCCAGATTCCTCGTGAACACCTATGGCTGAGTCGTCGCCTGTTTCAGGCATAGAAAGGATGATGTCCGCATCCCTAACAACGTGTGGGTTTTCTCTGACAAGGTTTCTTCCAAACTCTTCGCGGATTTCATAAACATATTTCTCGTCAAATCTGGAGTCTGGTCTTGCAAAATATGCGAATTCAAAGGCGCAGAAGGCTTTCCGTGTGCTGTTTACGAGTTGTTTCCGTTCAAATCCATCCTTTGAAACCTTTACAAGTTCGCCTGGTTTTAGTTCGAAATCCCTTTCAAAACTGTTTACGTCTAGGCTTACAGTTTCTGAAGAGAAAGCATAGGTGGAATGCTCCTCGCTGTGTCCAGCGCACAAGGGTCTTATGCCATGCGGGTCCTTGAAACCGAAGAATTTGCCGTCTTTTGTTATTCCAGCTACAGAAAAAGCCCCTTCGATTTCTTGCATGCATGTTTTAACTGCTGAGGCTAAATCTTCGCACTTTATTAATTCGATTAGGAGTTTGTGGCAGATTAGGTCTGCATCAGATTCATAGGAAAAGCCCGGAAATTTCTTGCTTATCTCCTTTTTTAGTTGAATCGTGTTTACGACGTTACCGTTGAAGGAAACAGCAAGTTTAAAACCGTCTTTTGAAGCCGTAACGGGTTGTGTGCCCTTTATCAACGATTTCTCATCACACTTTCCCGAAGTGGTGTACCTAACGTTTCCGATGCCAGCATGCCCGGGCAACCTTCCAAACCATTCTTGAATTGCGCTTGTTTTTATTTTTGGCACCAAGTCTAAGCTTCTGTGAACGTGAAATTTTCCTTCACTATAAGTGAGGAAGCCGTGGGACTGGTGACCTCTATGGTTTTGGGCTCTTAAACCCCAGTATATGTATGGGAAAATGGGCTGTTTTTCGAAGTTTATTGCAGCGAAGACCCCGCATGCCATTTTTAACTGTTCTCCCATAGTTGGGGAGTAACAAAACGGGTATTTATCAGCTTTTAGGACATTTTTAACTAAAAATTATGTTTATTTTTAAGGAGATAATGCGATGTGAGCAGAACTTAGGAAACTCCTGTTGCTTGAGTATTTTCCCACGAGACATCTTGAACTTCACCTGACTTACTCTCCACACTCAGAGAGATGCCCATCTTTCCTACGGTGAAGGCTACGTCTTTAACTGTTCCAACAAGGTTTTCGTCCCCATCAATAACCTTCATACCAACAAGTTTGTCCTTAGTCACACTCTTTTCCTTTTGCGGTTTAACCAACAAAACACCCCTGAGACGAGCATCTAACAGTATGCGTCTAATACACTTTGACGCCCACTAAATATCATTTAAAGGCTTTCGATAAATTCATACTCATGCCGCAATTTTATTGCTTCCAATTAATTTTGGCATATATACTTTCAGACACTGTAAATAAGTGTTAAATACTCAGCATAAAAATATGTTCTTTAAAGAATCGTGAGGAAAATGAGATGAGCATAAAAGAAGAAGGACATCTACACGACATCACCGCTGCTGGCCTCATCGGATTTGCAGTTGGAACAGCCATAGCTGGGGCTGGTGCGTTCGCCGAACTTTGGACACTGTTCGGAGGCATCGACTGGGGTAGGACAACCGCCAATGATTTAGTTTCAGGTATATTTGGGTACATTCCAGGGGGTTTTGTTGCTGGATATCTTGTTTTCAGGTTATACAAGGCAAAGGGAAGGATGGAAGGAGTGGCAGCAGGTTTTGTGTCCTTCATTGCACACTTTTTAATCACCTTATTTACAACAATCTTCAGAGCAGCCATCGCTGGCGGCGACTTCGGTCAATCCATGGGGTTGTGGGCGTTATCATTTGTTTTCGCCCTAATTTTCTATCCATTGGGCGGATTCCTCGCAGGAATGCTCGAGGAGAAAACTATCCCTATTCCACCATTCCTAAGGCTCCAATTCGGAATAGC
>Ga0209725_1000007_pt1 | contig 167907 bp, 170 predicted proteins | sample I18A1metaG_FD_184145 | JGI IMG/M metagenome (GOLD analysis project Ga0209725, IMG submission 184145) | Lake sediment bacterial and archeal communities from Gulf of Boni, Indonesia to study Microbial Dark Matter (Phase II) - ​I18A1 metaG... | ecosystem: Environmental > Aquatic > Freshwater >...
CTGGACGAGAGAGAACTGGAACTCGCAATGGAAAAAGAGGCAAAGTCACGGTGGAGAACGATTAACACTTGGTTTGCTACGCACCCAGCCACTTATCAGCGGATTCTCTTGTTGCGTGAGATTGAAAGCGAGATGGCGAGTGGTCGATACACTAGCGAACGCATCTATACTCACATTTGAAAACATTTCACGGCTTCTGATTGTTCCTACTCTGAGATTAAGCGTTTAGTTGGAGAAATTGACTCCGCCTTCCGCTTTAAGACTCTTTTCCTCTCTTTCTCTTGGATTATGTCGATGGGCTGTTCAAGAATGATGGGTTTCTCTTCAGACATGGCTTTCTTAATTGTGTGAACCAAAGGCGCAGTTCCATGATTTGAAAGCTTTTCTTTCGCAACTTTCTCAACAGCTTTTTCCTGCTCATGAAAAATCAGCGCGAAAAATTGACGAGTTACATAAACAGCCCCTAAATAATCCTGGGCTGTCGCCTTCGAGCAACCAAGAAAACTTTGTATGCCTCGTAAACCAGGGGCAATCCTTGGAGTTCTCAAGTGCGACTCTGTTAGTCGTTTGTCAGGCGCTACATAAGTGTAAAAATATATCTCTAAAAAGTTTCGCAGGTTTTTTGATCGGATACTTCTAATTTTTAAGAGAAGTGGGGGCATCATAACTACTCATATTATGAGTACTATATCCCGCTCTTTAACTTTCGTATATTTTTCATATAGGAGAAAAAATGAACATTAAAAGGAGGTGAAACAACGATGAAAGTATCAAGATTTCCAGCACAATTCCCAGATAATCTACCATTCCCCACAACTCCGGAAGGAGTGGTAGTAATGTTTCTTGTGTTCCTTCTGACTACTGCTTTGACCTACAAAATCACATATTCAAGATGGTCTTGGGTTCCAGGTATTATTTTTGGATTAGTTGCAGGTGCAGTAATGATATGATAAAATCAATCTGTTAGAAAGGCATTGAAATCTTTGTCATACTCACACGCCTGCTTCAAGTCAACATAGTTTAAATGCACTTGCGTCTCTAATAAAAATCTGAAAAGGAGATGTACACGAATGAAAGTTAGGCTTCTTAAGTACACGCCTGACCCAGAGTTGCTCTGTGCCGCCGCTGCCATGACCTCCTACAAAAGTGAGGCAACACCGAAACTCCTCGAAAAACTCACCGTAGAGAAGGCAAGAAAGACTATACGTAGGGTTATGGGCTACGGGCATACTTCCATCCTTGAGCACGCCACGTTCACGTTCGGGGCTGAGGGAGTCTCACGTGCTCTAACTCATCAACTGGTGAGGCACAGAATCGCTTCTTACACGCAGCAGAGTCAGCGGTACGTGGCTTACAACACGTTAGAATACTGCGTTACGCCCAAAAGCGTACTGGAAAAGAAGAACGCCAAAAAAATCTATGAGGAAACATTAAGGCACATATCTGACGCATACCAAAAACTCCTAAACAGCGGCATCCCCAAAGAAGATGCGAGATACGTTCTGCCAAACGCCGCCAGAACAAACATCGTCATAACCATGAACGCCCGAGAACTACGCCACTTCTTCAACCTACGTTGCTGCGAAAGGTCGCAGTGGGAGATACGGGAGATGGCAATTGAAATGCTGAAACAGGCAAAGCGTGTGGCGCCGTCAATCTTCGAGGACGCTGGGCCGTCATGCGTAGAATTGGGCTACTGCCCAGAAGGCGAGCTGAAGGAGCCCACCTGCAAGATCGAAGAGATAAAGAAAAAGTTCCGAGCACTCTAACCGTCAATTCTTAGTCGAAAAGACCTATTCTCGCTAAAATCTGCTTTACTGAACGCACAGCGGGGCTTTCTGGTGAGAGGTCGAGTAAAGCCTTTCCAGCCAAGTTATATTTGAAAATGTTTTCGTCTTGGGGAACTATTCCCGCCAACTCGACGCCAATTTTCTCAGCTTTTTCCTTCAGGGTTTTCTCCATGTCGGGACTAAACCTGTTTCCAATAAGGTAAGTTTTCTTGAATTGAATGTGAACCTCCTTGGCGAGTTCCTTGATTCTTTTCGCCGTCTGCAACCCCATCGAACTTGGGTCCGTGACGATGATCATGGTGTCTACGTCACGGTCTGTTCTCCGACTCAGATGCTCCAGTCCCGCCTCCATGTCCATGATCGTCAGGTCATAATTCTTAGACAGTGTGTCGATGATGCGTGTGAGAAGGGCGTTTACGGGACAGTAGCATCCTTCGCCTTCGCCGCGTCCCATCACGAGAAGGTCAAAACTCGGCGTTTCTTTCAGAACCCCGAAAACACGGGATTCGAGGACTCCCTCTTTCGTCATTCCGAGCGGAATCTCAGACTTTTCAATTGACTTTTTCAGTTCGTCTGTTATCATCCCAACGGTTTTGGTCACAGGTACGCCCAACACGTCTGGAAGGTTGGAGTCTGGATTCGCATCTATGGCTAAGATGCTTCTTTTTCCTGCTTCGCTGAGGATTTTTATCATTAGAGCCGTTATGGTGGTCTTGCCTACCCCGCCTTTGCCAGAAACCGCGACGACTAGATTTGTCTTCTTTGTTGACAACACTGTCCACCTAGCGTAATAGCAAACACGGGTTTTAATTAACTCTTTTCTAAACAGCCATCCCCTCATATTGACAATGAAAAACAAAAATTTTGACAGCCCTTACACGCCCAGAGGAGTTTCGCAAGAACGTTACCAAATTCGGATTGGAACTATGGGAGAAAACAGACGTAAAGTAGTTAACGATATGCACGGGTGATAAAAGGAAGGAGTCAGCGAGCCTTCGATCTACTCAAGTTTTCCAGGTCCTTCTATAGGCCTCCAGCTTGTCTTTGAAGCTGGCATCGTTTCTTGTCTTGATTTTCAGCATCTCCTGTGCGAAGAACTCGGCGTTACTCATGTAATCTTGGCCCCAAGCAACGCCTCTCCGACTCTGAATAATGTCCTTGTACTTTTCCCATGCCCGTATGGCACCGAAGCCACCCGTGGAATATAGTTTTTCAGCTTTAACAACTTTGTTTTTTATGAGAACTCCCATGTTCTCCCAGGCGAGGAATTGTGAAACCCATTTGCTGAACATTTCGGGGTTTGAATAGCCATATTTCTCCATGAAATCCTCGTAATCTTTCCACTCCATGTTCATCATCGTGGCGTATCTCTGCATGCCCTGTTCTGAACCGTAGTCTGAGGTGACTAATCGGCATAACTCCATCTCCCTCGCCTTCATGTTGTATCTCAGACTGATGATGTAGTAGATTGCAGCAACCAACACGCCCGTTGCGGCCAACATGTAATACGCGAACTGAATCTCAGCCAGATCGACCATTCAAGTTCACGCTAACGAATTAGTAAGAAGTGATGATAAGATTATGGGTTTGGGAAGAGTCTAAATCTTGGAAACCATTCCAGAAGCCTTACTGTAAGCCTTCATAACCTATTCTAGAAAGGTTTATGAGGAATATCAGAGGATATTCCGTGACTCAAATCAACCTCACAAGTTGTGTGTGATCGTTGTCCAGAAAAGCCTTACACGTGAAGGTAAAAGAACTCAAAACAGACACTGCCATCATAAAGGATTTGGAGTTGTCTTTTGGAAGAATCTTTGAAGAAACATGGGCTGAACCCGTCGGTCCAACTCCGTTCCCGTCTATAACCGACCTTCGAGAATGGGACCTCCAACTTCTTCAGCGCTACAAGCCCATGTACATGCCATTCTGCGACGTCTGCTGCCTCTGCACCTTCGGCAAATGCGACCTAACCAAAGACAAGCGAGGAGCGTGCGGACTAAACATGTCAGCCCAACAGTCTCGCATAGTTTTGCTCGCCTGCTGTATTGGAGCCGCAACCCACATCGGCCACGCGAGGCACATGGTCGAGCACTTAATCGAAAAGTTTGGTAGAAGACACCCCATCAATGTGGGCGGCTTGAACATTGATGTTGAAGCCCCGATAACTCGCCTAGTTTGTGGCATCCGACCAACCACGCTCGGTGACCTTGAAGATGTTTTGGACTACTTAGAAAGCCAGCTTACTCATCTGCTTTCGGCGACTCAAACTGGGCAAGAGGGAAGCAACCTTGACTTTGAGTCTAAAGTTTTCCACGCCGGAATGATCGACCACGTTGGACTGGAAGTCGCAGACATTGCGCAGGTCTCAGCCTTAGGTTTCCCAAAAGCTGATCCCAAGTCGCCTCTCGTCGAAATCGGGTACGGCGCCATCGACTCTAAAAAGCCTGTAATCATGTGCATCGGTCATAACGTTGTTCCAGCCGTCGGGATTGTGGATTACCTAAAAGAGAACGGGCTCCACGGTAGCGTTGAAGTCTGCGGCTTATGTTGTACCGCCCACGACACAACCCGGTACGACCCGAAAGCCAAAATAGTAGGACCCATCTCATGGCAACTTCGATTCATCAGAAGTGGCATCCCAGACGTTGTAGTTTTGGATGAACAGTGCATCCGCGCAGACGCGCTGGTTGAAGCCCAGAAGATTAAGGCGCCAGTAATCGTCACCAGCGAGAAAAACTGTTTGGGACTGCAGAACCGAACACGTGACCCCCCAGACCAGATCGTAGCCGACCTAGTGAGTGGCAAAGTCCCAGGCGTGCTTATCCTTGACCCAGCCAAGGCCGGAGAGGTTGTTGCCAGAACCGCGGTGGAAGTCGCCCAAAAGAGGAGAAAGTTTAAGGCTGTTCCCAGCGCCGCTGAGATCGTTGAATCTGCCAAAAAATGCAAAGTTTGCAACGATTGTAGACGAGCCTGTCCTCAAGACCTTCGAATTCCAGAGGCGATGAGCCAAGCAGCCTCAGGAAACCTGCAGATGCTCGCCGACCTATACGAGACGTGCATAGGCTGTGCCCGTTGCGAAAGCGCCTGCCCAAACAACTTCCACTTGCATAGTTTCATTGTGAAGGCTGCAGAAAAAACGCTGAAAGAAGAAAAATTCAAGATTCAGGCTGGAAGGGGCGCCATACAAGACGTGGAAATACGCAATGTCGGCAGCCCCATAGTCCTCGGCGAAATTCCAGGCGTGGTGGCGTTTGTTGGATGTGCCAACTATCCCCACGGCGGAAAAGAAGTTGTCGAAATGTGTTCAGAATTTGCCAACCGCAGATTTATCGTGGTTACGTCTGGATGCTCCGCCATGTCAGCCGCGATGTACAAAAACGAGGAAGGAAAGACGCTCTACGAAGCTTATCCAGGCGACTTCGATGCCGGAGGCATCGTGAATGTTGGCTCGTGTGTCGCCAACTCTCATATCGCTGGGGCGGCAATCAAAATTGCCAGCATTTTCGCCAAGCGTAACCTACGAGCAAACTACGAAGAAATTGCCGACTATATCCTTAATCGTGTCGGCGCGGTTGGAGTTGCTTGGGGTGCCATGTCTCAGAAAGCCGCTGCAATAGCCAGCGGATGTTGGCGGTTAGGAATACCCGTAGTTGTTGGTCCTCATGGGTCTAAGTACAGGCGCATGCTTCTTGGCAGAAAAGACCGCGAAGAGGACTGGTATGTTTATGACGCCCGCACTGGAGACCGAGTTTATGTTGGTCCGGCTCCTGAACACCTATTCTACACAGCCGAGACTAAGGAAGAAGCCATAGTAATGATTGCGAAACTTTGCATGAGACCCAACGACACCATGAAGGGACGAGCGATAAAGCTGACCCACTACATCGACTTGCACAAACGCCTGTATGGCACAATGCCAGACGACATTCACCTCTTCGTCCGCACAGTTGCTGACATTCCAATCACAATGAGAGACGAAATCCTCCAGATTCTGAAAGAGAAAAAATGGAAAGAGGGCAGAATTCCTGACCCAACCCTTCTGCCGAGAATGATCAGAAAAAGGAAGGAATAAGCATGACAGCGGAACCTTGGCAAACAGCAGAGATTCCAGGTCCAACAAAGGCATTGGTCATCACAAAACCCGAAGTTGTAGTCGCGATGGTGAAGAGGGCAAAGCGCCCCATCCTAATTGTTGGACATGAAGCGGCTGAGGCTGATTTAAGCAAGGAAAAAATGATTGACTTTGCCATAAGTATCGCTGAAGCTGGGAGAATTCCGATAGTAGCCACGGCTCATATAGTCGGCGAGTTCCTCAAGAAAAAATTTCCGCCCACAGCTTGGATGCCCGCAGTCGACATCGCGAATAGGCTTCAAGATCCTGATTGGAAAGGACTCGACGGCAAGGGACAATATGACCTTGCCTTGTTCACTGGCATTCCATACTACATGGAGTGGGTAATCTTGTCCTCGCTCAAGCATTTTTCCCAAAACCTTAAGACAATCTCTCTAGACAGATTTTACCAACCTCACGCAAGTTGGTCGTTTCCAAACTTATCAGTCAAAGACTGGAACGAAAATCTCAGAGTAATCGTAGAAAAGTTGGGAGAGAAGTAAAATGTCTATGTTTGAAGACATCCCAGTGGATGTGGGCGTAATCTATGAAGGAGAAAGAATCAGATATGCGGACACGCAGGTGGAACTCGGAGGAGAACGAATCGAGACCAAGTTTGAGCTCGTACGCACCAAAAGCCCAGACGAAGTTGAAGATGGAAAAATAAACGTAATTGGACCCGACATCAAGGACATGAAAGTGGGGAGCAGTCACCCCTTTGGAATCTACGTCGAAGTTGCGGGCAAACAAATCGAGCAGGAACTTGAGGGCGTCATTGAACGGCGCATCCACGAATACTGCAACTTCGTTGAAGGACTCATGCACCTGAACCAACGCTACGACATTTGGCTGAGGCTGAGCAAGAAATCTTTCCAGAAAGGCTTCAACTCCTTTAGTTTCCTTGGAAAGGTCTTACAGAGGCTGTTCAAGAGCGAACTGCCAATCATCGAAAAAATCGAAATCACATTCATCACCGACCCAGAAAAAGTTAGGGAAATGTGGAAAGAAGCCCTGAGCATCTATGAGGCTCGCGACGCCAGAGCCCGAGGAATGAAAGATGAAGAAGCCGACAGATTTTACGGCTGTACGCTCTGCCAGTCGTTTGCGCCGACCCACGTTTGTGTAATTACGCCCCAACGATACTCCAACTGCGGTTCCATAAGCTGGTTTGATGGTCGAGCATCGGCAAGAGTTGACCCGAAAGGTCCAGTCTTCGAGATTGATAAGGGCGAGTTGCTTGACCCAGTGAAAGGCGAGTTTGCGGGAGTCAATGAGGCTGTGAAGAAGAAGTCGTTGGGCGAGGTGACTCGGGTCTGTTTATACACGGCGTTTGGTTATCCACACACCTCCTGCGGCTGTTTTGAAGGTGCAGCCTTCTACATCCCCGAGGTTGACGGCTTCGGGATTGTTCATCGGGGCTTTAAAGACGTAACCGTGAACGGACTGCCCTTCTCAACTATTGCGGATTCAACTGCTGGAGGACGCCAAGTAGATGGTTTCCACGGTTTATCCATCGAGTACATGAGGTCGCCCAAGTTTCTGCAAGCCGACGGAGGGTGGAACCGCATAGTTTGGATGCCAGCCAGCGTCAAGGAACGAGTGAAACAGTTCATACCGAAGGAATTAGCGGACAAGATTGCAACAGAAAACGAGGCAAAAACAATCAGCGAATTGAAGAGCTTTCTTGAGGCTCGTGCACATCCTGTTGTGGAAAGGTGGAAGGCTGTTCCTGTCGAAGCAGTGCCTGAAGTTGTGGCAGAGGAGGCGAAAGAGGTCCCAACGATGCCTTTAGCCGCTGTTCCAACCGTGCCCATCGCTGCAGGCGGCTTCAAAATCATCCTCAAAGACGCCAAAATCCACGCAAAGAAGGTTATCATCAAAAGAATAGAAGCTAAAACAGCCGAGAAGAGGTGAAAACTTGGCGAAAGAGGAGGAAAAAGAGGAGAAAAAGGTCGGCATCAAATTTGCCCCAGAACTCCTCGAACTCCTAAGAAAGTTTGGAGAAATAGAACTTGAAGACGTAGACATAGAAGTCGGAGACCTCGAAGTTTGGTTACAACCAGGCGCGGCGGTTACTGCCCCTCCAGTTCCGCCAAAACTTGTTGCGCCCCCAAAGGCTAAGCCAACCACGATTCTTGAGGCGGATTTTGCTCCTCCAATCGAAAAGTATCTCGGACAGATTGCTGAAGTGAAGCTTGGCGCTACAAAAAGCGAAGGCGGAACCCGCGGAAAATCCATAATTATCGGCGACGAGAAGTCTCCTGCCTTCTATCTCTTTGAAAATCCAACTCCTCATCCGCCAGTGATTTCACTCGATGTTTTTGACATGAAGATTCCCTTGGCGAAAGCGGTGAAAATGCATGTAGAAGAAGTCTTAGAGGACCCTGTGGCTTGGGCTAAGCTGGCTGTGAACAAGTTCGGGGCAGACATGATCACGTTGCACCTGATAAGTATTGACCCACTTCTCAAGGACACATCTCCAAATGAAGCTGCAAAAACCGTTGAAAACGTGCTTCAGGCAGTGGATGTCCCACTCGTTCTCGGAGGTTGTGGAGACCCGAAAAAGGACATGGATGTCTTTGAAAAAGTTACCGAGGTGGCTGAGGGCGAAAGAGTCCTCGTCAGCTCAATAACTGAAGACATGGATATTGAACGGTCTGCAGGGTTTGTTAAGAAACATGGGCATGCGGCACTCGCGTTCACGCCGATGGACCTAAACAAGGCGAGGGAACTAAACCGCAGACTGTACGATTTCCTTCCAAAAGACCAGATTGTGATGGACACGACAACGGCGGCTCTCGGCTACGGACTCGATTATGCGTTCACCATCATGGAGCGCTCACGCTTAGCCGCCTTAATGGGTGATTCCGAACTTCAGCACCCCATGTCGTCCGGAACAACAAACGCTTGGGCAGCAAGAGAAGCTTGGATGAAGATGGCGCCTGAGTGGGGTCCACGAGAGTTGCGGGGTCCGATGTGGGAAACCGTGACTGCGTTAACGCTCTTACTGACTGGCGTTGACTTGTTCATGATGATGCACCCAGCCGCCGTAAAAACTGTCAAAGACGTGATTAAGGAGTTGACAGGCGGAGGCAAAGGCAGACCCGAGAAGGTCGTTGACTGGATTACCCTTAAAGTTTGAGTGAGGCGTCTGACATGACTGAGAGAGAAGTCAAGAAGGCTGGAGCTAAAGAAATCAGCCCCATCGACGTGTACATGCTACTTCCTAAAACGAACTGCAAGAAGTGTGGCGAAGAAAACTGTATGGCTTTCGCAACCAAGCTGGTTAACCGAGAATACGCCATAGAGAAGTGTCCTCCACTTCTGGAAAAGACCTACGAAAAGAATTATCAAAAGCTCTGGGAAATGCTAAAGCCACCAGTAAAAGCGGTCACCATAGGTATGGGCGACCGAGCGGTCAAGATAGGCGGCAAACTTGTAATGTATCGCCACGAGTTCACGTATTTTAATCCAACAGCCATTGCCATCGATGTCACAGACGAGATGTCTGACGACGAACTATTGAACCGAGTGAAGAAGAGTGGAGAGTTCACGTACGAATACATTGGTCAAAAATTGAAGCTAAACATGATAGCGGTTCGATCCGTCACAAACGACCCAGAAAAATTTAAATCAACCGTGAAAAAGGTGGTCGAAAACACAAGTCTGCCCATCATCCTCTGCTCGTTCAGTCCAGAAATCCTAGAAAGCGGAATAATGGCCGCCCCAAACAGAAGACCGCTACTTTATGCCGCCAACAAAGACAACTGGAGAGACATGGCAGAGCTAGCGTTAATGTACAAGTGCCCACTCGCTGTTTTTGCTCCAGACGACCTGAAGCTTCTGCGGTCTTTGACGAAAACACTGCTAGAGTACGGCGTTGAAGACCTTGTGCTTGATCCAGGCACGTTTTCTGGCGAAGGCCTAGCAAACACTATCAACAACTTCACTATGCTTCGTCGAGCTGGGTGCAAACGGGGAGACGAGCTTCTGGGCTTTCCACTGTTGGGTACGCCTATCGTGGCTTGGGCAGAGCGAACGGATGCTCCTGAGGTGAATGAGTGGAACGAGGCTTTTATCGCGGCGATGCTGATCACTCGATACGCAGACGTTCTCATATTACATAGCACAGAGGGTTGGGTTCATCTTCCAATTCTCATGCTGAGGCAAAACCTCTACACTGATCCCCGAAAGCCTGTGGCTGTAGAATCGGGAATGCGAACCTTCGGGAAGCCGGACGAAAACTCGCCTATGATGATGACCACAAACTTCGCGCTCACATATTACACCGTGGCTTCAGACATCGAGTCTGCGGGCGTAAACTGCTACCTAATCGTGGTGGACACGGAAGGAATCGCTGTGGAGAGTGCGGTCGCTGGCAGAAAGCTCACAGCCGACAAGGTGGCAGAAGCCATCAAGAATGTTAAGGCAGAAGAGAAAGTGAGGCACCGAAAACTCATCATACCTGGTAAGGCAGCACGCCTCAGCGGAGAAATCGAGGAACTGTCGGGCTGGGAAGTCATGGTTGGTCCCATGGACTCGTCTGACATTCCAAAATTTTTGCAGGAAAAATGGCGTTAGTTTAGAGCGTTACCCCTTTTCTTTTGTTCTCTTATCTTTAAGCATTTAAATTGTGAATTTCAACTATTGATTTCCTCTTCATAACTCATTTTTAAGCAGACAGCTTAGTCACCGTTTTATGGAGAACAAACAAAGCCTAGGAAACAGGGCTTTAAGACAGATGCTTAAAAAATCTATCCAAAACATAAAAACTAACCATTGTGATTAAGCCGTCGGCTTGCCATACCGCTTAAGATAGGCTTCTGCGTTTGGAAAAAGCGATTCCACAATCTTCGTCCTCTTTCTAGAATTAATGTCTCGTAAAAGCGCCAAGACATCTGCCTGAGTGCTAAACTGTTCTGTCTGCCCGTTTGAGCGTTTTCTTTGCACTTGGATGCAGTCGTCGACTACGCAGTTGTAGACGCATGTTGCACAGAAGACGCAAAGTTCCTCGACGATGCCGATTTCGCCCGACCTCCAATAAAGAGCGTTAGTGGGACACGCCTTGATGCAGAGTTCGCATTCAACCCCCTTACAGGTTTTCATGTCGATTCGCACGCTTCCCTCTTCGAAGTATTCTTTTACCCCGATTGACTGGAGAAGCTGAGCTCTTTTCTCCCGTTTCTTCCTCTCCGAAGCCTCTAGTAAGAGCTGATAGATGTCAACATCCGAAGAAGTGGCACTTGGCTTTTTGGGCATTCTGCTCAGCTTCCGCCCACACTCCCTTATGTGGCGATTATGATTTGAGTCGTATATTAATGATGGATATCAAGTATTTATTAGGGATAAATGCCAGTTCTGCGCAGGCACTCACACGCCTCTAGACCATCCCATATATGATCCAAATATGACCCAAATAGGCTCCAAATAGAAAGTAAAAGGAACAAGTGGCGTCATTAATGTTTAAGGAAGTTCGTCAACTTGGTTCAAAAAGTCTACTATGTTGTTTACGACGGCGTCTAAGATTTTTTCGCCTTTCTGTTTGGTTGCTTTTGTTGCGTCTCCCATGACGCCTGTTTTCGTCCAAACCGTGAAGGGCCGGTACGCATGGGGCATGTTTTTAGGCTTTCCGCCTGTCAGTTTTTTCGCCATTTCAATGTTGGTCTCGTCCTTCACAGCCTTCTTCATGTCTACTAGTTCTGGCCTACACGCTAGCATCATGCTTGTTTCACCCTCATCCGCATGCATCACTCCAGCCTCACAGATTTCCGACATTTCTTCCGCAACAATCAGCCACCAGTCTATGCGAATTATTTTCGTGCCTGTTTCAATCCGAGCCCTCTGCCCAGTAAAATCCAATACTGAGCCGTTTCCGCCGTGTCCATTTATGAAAACAATTTTCTTAAAACCCCGTTTAGCAAAAGATTTGCATAAGTCTAAAAGCAAATCTGACAGGGTTGTCGGATTAATGGTTAAGACTCCGTTCATGTCTTGCATGGACAGAGAGTTTCCGTAGTAAATTGGCGGAGCGATGAGCACGTTAGCCTTTTCTGCCACCTTCTTGGCTACTTCTATTGGGATGAGAATGTCGGTTCCAACTGGAAGATGAGGCCCATGCTGTTCGATTGTGCCTAACGGAATCAGCACCGTATCGACTCTTTTTAGCGCTTCCGCCATTTCTTGCGCAGTCATTTCCTCAATCAAATATTTCTTCATTAATGCACACCTACGCTCAAAGCATGTTGAAGCTTTAGAATCTTCCATTCTCAGAGGATAATAAGTTTTCGCAACAGAGAAACGGTCTACATTCATAAGGGACATGGGATAAAGATAAAACACATCGAATAGAGTAGTTGAAAATGTCGGACAACGATTTTTCATCAGCACAATTTCCGACAACTTTTAATACAAGTTCTGCTTTCAGATTCTTGTAGAGCGTGAGAATATGTCGGAATTTGAAGGAAAAAAACCAGAGACAAAAGGAGAATTCGTCAAACTACTTGCAGCAGCAAAGGAAAAAGAAGTGGAGATAAAAAAGGCTAAGGGTAGTAGGTCCAAGAAACCGACAGTTTTTGGCACTGCAAAAGTAATGAAGGTACATCGGGATACGCTGTATCAGTGGATGCGGGAATTTGGTGTCGACTTTGAAGATGTGGGTAGGAAGGAGCCGACACTTTTGCCTGCAAAGCCTGAAGCAGAAGTGGCGGAAGAAGGGTTTACCTATCTTATTGGTGAGGCGTTGGCGGGTGAGGGAACCGATGTTGCACACATTGACTTGATAATTGGCGACAAGAGAGGGCCTGTAGGAGAAGCCTTTGCCAATGGTTTGTCGAATTTGTCGGCGGGACACACTCCTGTTCTCGCAGTCATTCGACCAAACCTTCCCCCTAAGCCGCATACACTGCTAGTTCCAAAGGTTACGATTCAAAATCTTGAGGATGCCGGAAAGATTTTTGGTCCAGCTCAGGCAGCCGTGGCAAAGGCAGTCGCTGACTCCGTTGAGGAGGGACTTATACCAGAGGATAAACTTGACGACTGGGTGATCATCTGCAGTGCTTTTGTGCACCCGGAGTCGAAGGACTTTAGAAAAATCTACCACTACAATTACGGAGCCATGAAACTAGCGTTAAAGCGGGCGTTACTCAAGTATCCGCCATTAAAGAAGATCATATTTGACAAAGATAGGGCGAAACATCCAGTGATGGGATTCAGGGTGCCAAGACTGTGGAGACCACCATACCTCCAAATAGCTTTTGACGTCCCAAGCATAGAAGCCACAAAGAGAGTCTTAACTGAGATACCCGAAAGCGACAGAATAATCCTAGAAGTTGGCACGCCCCTGCTTAAGAAATACGGAACCACAGTGATTCGCAGTTTCAGAGAACTAGCCCGCGACGTATTCATTGTGGCGGATCTCAAAACTTTGGATGTCGGAAAAGTAGAAGTTGACCTCGCGTTTGACGAGACAGCCGACGCAGTGGTAGTCTCAGGACTGGCGGTTAAAGATACCCTCGACAAATTCATTTACGAGGCACAGAGACTGGGAATTTATGCAACAGTTGACTTAATGAACGTGGCTGACCCTATTGGAAAACTTAAGTCACTTGAAGAGTTTCCTGACATCGTGATCTTGCATCGAGGCATCGACGAGGAACTGACTGGGAAAACCCACTGGGAACTAATAAAGGAAATGCGACAAGTCTTTAAAGATAAGAGGTTCTTAGTTGCGGTTGCTGGCGGAATGACTCCTGAAACAACGCCCGAAGCCCTAGCGAAAGGCGCAGACATCATCGTAGTCGGAAGATACATAACTCAATCCAAAGACGTGAGGCGTTCAGTTAGAGACTTCCTCGAATGCACCGCTGAAATGAGGGTAGACATAGACCTGTTCAGGGAGCATGTGGAATAAGTAACTTCCACATACTCCTCTTTATTACGACTGCGCAAAGTAGGAGGCCAAGCTAAACTTCAAAGGTCTCAACTCCGTTAGAGTTAAAGCTAAGTCTAGAATTCTCAAGTAGACGGAGTCACGTTAAGGAGGAACAAAAGCCATGAAAAAAGTGTTCGTGGCTGTCTTCATTTTCATCATTTTACTTGCGGCGATGCTTCAAAGTAATCCCACAGTAGAAGGCGACAAAGATGACATAAGCTTCATAATCCAGATGAGTGGCACTCTCTCTAACAATGGAACAAAAACATGGGACCTCATTGAAGAGGACCGAACATTTAACCTTTTCATGAACAACACATGGCAAACAGTCATGCTGATAAACCATTCATACCCTCTAGAAACAAATAAAAGTGACGGAGATGGAAACCCAATCGCCGTTTTGCAGTTTCCAAAGTCAGAACTTCAACCAGGCGAAAACATCAGCTATACCATATCATGTCGTGCTATTTGGAAGCCCCGCTTAATTCCAAGCATAAGTGAGGTGCTGTCAGAAACCCTAAATGAAATACCGCAAAACTTGACTGAAGAATATTGTCAAGAAGAAGGTCCTTGGCTACTTAGTGATACAGAGCTTCGAAACTTGACTCAAAATGTGGCACAGAACGAAACGAACGTTCTTGCGGCTGTCAATAAATTTGTCGTGTGGATTTGGCAAAACATTCAGGCTCCACACACGCCAGTTTTGCATGAAGTTCCCCTTTACCCAAATGAAACTTTCAAGTATAAAGAAGGAGACTGCGACGATCAAGCGGTTCTACTGATCACGCTTTGCCGCATTTATGGGATTCCTTCATATCTTCAGACGGGTTGCATGTACATGCCAGAACTGGGAAGCTTCACGGAAACGCTTTGGGATGGTCATGCAACAGTCGTCTCGAAGAGGATTGGTTGGCATGGCTGGGCAATAGTTTACGTGCCGCCGTGGGGTTGGCTTCCCTTCGACCTCACCTATGCGATTGGAGGAAAAGGCAACCCTCTCAACGCAATAAAAACATCTGCAGTGGTTATGCGGAAGACGATTCAATGGATGAACGTTAGCCAAACCGACTATGTGGCCTCAGCACGGAAACAAAGAGAATTCGTGAAAAGCAATAATCTCTACATTTATGAGGAAGATGAAATAACTCAAGAAACCCCTACAGAAGATTTCTGGAACGAACAGCTTCCATGGATTTTTATTGCAACGCTGACAGCCACGGTCATCATTTTGGGAGTTGTCGCTTGGAAAGCGCAAAAAAAGAGGCTGAAACGGGTCAGCCAGCCCGTAGATTTAGGTAGTCAACAATCACCTTTGCATAAACTTCCGTCATCTTTACAACATCATTGATGTAAACAAATTCGTTGTAGGCATGAGCTACCTCAGTATAGCCAGGACCAAACGCAACTGTCGGGACACCCAACATTTCTCTAAACCTGTGGGCGTCGCTGGTTGCAGCCATAAAAGTAGCAGGCACTCTATAGCCGAACACTTCTCGACCCTCCTCTTGTATAGTCTTAATTAACGGATCATTAGCCGGCGTGTATGAGGGCATCTCGCGGTTTACGACTTGGCATTCAAAGCTTTCGGGAAGAAGAGCCCGAACAAATTCTTCAACACTATCTGGGTTGCCGCCTACAGGAACCCGTATATCAAACTCGGCTTTACATTTCTCCGGCACAACATTAACCTTAGTCCCGCCAGTCAGCATCCCCAAATTAACTGTATAATGGTCAAGTGTTCTGGTGAGGCTTTTACCAGAGATTCCATGTTCTTTAGCAACTCCTGCCAGCATGGCTTTTCCGTCTCGAATCAGCGTCTTAGTGTCGTCTGGAACCTTTACTGCAGATTCTTCCAGCATCCTTAATTTAGGCAGAAAATCCGTTAGCCTTAGAATCGCGTTCTCGCCCAGCATCGGAGTGCTCCCATGAGAAGGCTTCCCAAACGCAGTGATTTTCAACCAGCAAACTCCACGCTCCCCAGCAACAATCGTGTAACCACCTTTAAGGTAGCCAGTCGGTTCCGTGATTAAGCAAGCGTCTCCAAACAATTTTCGGTTTTCTAGAAGCCAAGGCGCACCAGCTAGTCCCATGGCTTCTTCGTCGCAAACACCTGCAAAGACCACTTTTCCAGAAAAATCATTCTCAAAATCTTTTAGAATGGCAGCAGCCATTAACATGGCTGCTATGCCGCCTTTCATGTCGGTTGCCCCACGGCCAAGAATCTTTCCTTCACGTATTTCTCCGCTATAGGGATGAGCAATCCATTGTTCAGGGTTGCCTGCCGGAACAACGTCGATGTGCCCACATAAAATCAGTGTCCGCGTTCCTTTCCCAACCGTGGCGAGAACATTTGCATGTCCCTTAACTGGTTCAAATCTTTCATGTAGCACTCCCTCATCTTCGAGAAAATGCTCAACTACATTGGCCACTTCAGAAACGTTGCCTGGCGGGTTCTCGCCTCCAGCTTGAACGAGCTTACAACACAGTTTTGTTAGTTCCTGCTCGCGATCTTTGACACGTTTGGTGATTAATGACCTCAGATTCCTCAATTCTTACACCTCGATGAAACTTGGCTTGTTTTATTACATGACCAGCAATCCTTAATAAATGGATAGTTCCCTTCACTTAACGTTACATGAGATAGCCAACGGAAAAGGAGAGTAAACATAAGCACATGGCAAAATTCAAAATAATAGTTTCTGATCCCGAAGTAGGGAAGTCCCGCGTTGTCGAGGCAGAAGGAACTCGCGCTGTTCCTTTAATTGGAAAAAAACTTGGCGAAGTGATTGATGGGTCTGTGGTTGGGACGCCTGGCGTTAAAGTTCAGATAACTGGCGGATCCGACAAAGACGGTTTTCCAATGAGACCCAACATTCATGGAGGAGTTCGAGCCAACGTCATCCTCAGCGAGGGCGTAGGTTTCCAGCCTTCTCAAAAGGGGGAAAGGCAGAGAAAAACTCTTCGAGGAAACGTTATCACTGAAGAGATTGTCCAAATAAACATGAAAATTGTTGAAAAGCCAAAAAAGGCTGAAAAAGAAGAAAAGGTAGAGGCGGAAAAAGAGAAGAAAGTGATAAAAAGGAAAGCGTTAGCAGAAGGGAAGAAGAAAGGAGAAAGTGAACCGACTGAAGAAACTGCCCAAACAGCCTGAAGTCAATATCGGAACCATCGGCCATGTGGACCACGGAAAAACCACGTTAGTAGAGGCCCTTACTGGTGTTTGGGCAGCCAAGCATAGTGAAGAACTGAGACGAGGCATCACCATTAAGCTTGGATATGCGGACGCCCCCATTTATAAATGTCCAAAATGCGAAGCTCCTCAAGCTTATTCTACTGAGCTTAAATGTCCTCACTGTGGTTCCCAAACCGAATTCCTTCGGGCGATCAGTTTTGTTGATGCGCCCGGCCATGAGGCGCTTATGGCCACGATGCTTTCTGGAGCAGCCGTTATGGACGGAGCCATCTTAGTCATGGCAGCCGATGAGCCTTGTCCGCAACCTCAGACTCGGGAACATCTTGCCGCCATCGAAATAGTTGGAATAAAAAATCTTGTAATTGTTCAAAACAAAATTGATGTGGTCGACGAAAACCGGGCGCTGGAAAGTTATCAGGAAATAACGAGGTTTATAAAAGGATCAGTGGCTGAGAATGCGCCCATCATTCCAGTTTCTGCCCAACACTCTGCAAACATTGACACCCTAATCCAAACCTTAGAAGAGCGGGTTCCAACCCCTAGTCGGAATCCTGCAAAACCTCCCAGAATGTACGTTGTGCGGTCTTTTGACGTAAACAAGCCAGGAACCCCCGCAGAAAAGCTGGTTGGCGGGGTCATTGGCGGCACCATTCTCCAAGGAAAACATAAAGTCGGAGACGAAATTGAGATTCGCCCCGGAATACGTGTCGAGAAGGAAGGAAAAACTGTTTATGAGTCCCTTTTCAGCGAAGTTGTCAGCCTGTACGCGGGCGGAAGAGAGGTTAAGGAGGCTCAATGTGGAGGCCTTGTAGGCGTCGGAACCCTTCTGGACCCGTCTCTCACTAAGGCAGATGGTCTAATCGGAAACTTGGCAGGCAAGCCCGAAACGCTTCCGCCAACCCGGTCCGATCTGTCGTTGGAGGCTCATTTTTTTGAACGTGCAGTCGGAACTAAGGAATTGTTGGAAATTGAAAAGGTGCATGTGGGCGAACATCTTCTACTAGATGTTGGAACCGCAATAACTGTGGGAAATGTTGTCTCTACGAAAGAGGATGTTGCCACACTACAGTTGGGGCGCCCAGTTTGCGCTGAGGAAAGTTCTAAAGCAGCTATAAGCAGAAAGATCGCTGGAAGATGGCGTCTCATCGGCTACGGAATAATCGGATAGTCTTATCCTTGTCTTTCAGCAATTGCTAAATAAGAGTAAAAATCCATCATAGCTTTAGCAAACTGGATAGGCAACAGCTCAGTCAGGTGAGGAAGTTGAAAATGAAAAAAATAATTTTTCCTCTACTTGTCTTAGTCACTTTTCTTTTAATCTCAAATGTGGCTTATACACAGGACCAATTTAAGTTTGCATCATCACCCTACCAATCTACGAACGACCCAGAATGGAGTGTTTATGATATAGTAAGGCCATCCTTAGACGAGGTTGAGTGGATAGAGGAAGGAGGGACCAATGAAACATTCGAGGGAATATTGAACGGTACATGGTATGAATTTCACATCCGCCAAACTTTCATCAACTCAAACGATATCTTCGTTACATTCTACGGATCCTTTAATTGGTCGCTTTTGAACTCTGTGTTTGCCTCTCCTTTTGTATCGTTTGCGGATTTCATAAAGAATATAACCATTAATCCAAGCTGGTGGCTTGGTTATCAGTGGTATGGAGTTCCATCGAATAGAACTGTGGTGAGTTACTGGTTTGATGAGACAAATTCTACAGCACGATTATACGTATCCTTCCATATCACTTACCTAGCGGAATACATTGTGGGTGGGCAAGGACTCATAGGGGGCTGGCTTACAGGATTCGACTTGATGTCTAATATTTCTATCGGAACCTTAAAGGCTTGGAAATATTATATGGACTCCACAATAAAGGGAATCTATTACTACATCTACTTCAAAGCCCCAGCAAATGTTCTTTCTCAACATAAAGACACGTCTACATTAACACTCGACGTTTATTCCGCCTATTGGGGTCAGAAGATTGAGAATGTTTCACGAGTTATCGAGATCAACATGCCGCCAAACACTGAAATTCAAAGTATGACCCCCTCAAATTTGGCTTTTTCAGAAGAGAACACCGCTAAATTTGTTATAAGTGAGGATGATGAATACCCAGTATCATTTATTGTCGTAAGTGGCCCTCCAACAAAATCCCTTGGGCAGGTTGTTTGGGAAGCTTTAGCTCGCTGGGTGCTTGAGCCTTCGATATGGGTCGCTTTTGCAACATTGTTAGTACTCGTCTTCACAGGACTTCGAGGCAAGCAGGTATGGAGTCGACATAAGACGTATTATCGTTTGTACAGAGCCATGGTAAACATACACGATTCATACTCTACAAATTTTCCGAGGTTTCGTCAAGAGATCGATAACTTGTCAAGGTCAGTCACGAGGCTTTTTATTGAAGGCAAGATCACTGATGATCAGTTCGATAAACTCTTAAAGCGGCGTGATGATCTTATAGAAAGAGTCGCAAAAATACAGCCTCCACCACCCCCATGACTGGAGGACTAGTTGAATTTTGCCTCAAAAACCGGAAAAGGAAACGTTAAGAGTAATTTTAGATTTAAACTTTCTCTTTGTTCCTTCACAGTTTCGGGTGGACATTTTCGAAGGACTGTCGAACCTTTTGGGTCGACGGTTTGTTCCAGTTCTTCTCTCTTCAACGTACGAAGAGCTTCGAAGAATGACAAAGCTTAACTCTCCCAAGATGCGTCAACAGGCATTGTTGGCAATTAGGCTTGCGGAAAAATGCCAATTGTTTCCTGGGAAACAAGGCGTAGAGGAAACGCCTGACGACGTGATTGTTCGAGTGGCAAAGGAGTGGCGGTGCCCAGTTGCAACAAACGATAGAGTGCTCAAGAAAAGGTTAAGGGATATAAGTGTGCCCGTGATTTATCTGAGGCAAAAAACTCGTTTAGCGATAGAGGGCCCCATGCCTTGACAAACGCATCTCACAAACTATATAAGCGTTAAAGAATTCAGACTTAGGGAGCACTTATGTTCAAGCTTGTAACAGTTGAGGACACCATTCGCATACCTCCAGAAAAGTTCGGCGAACCCATTGAAACCGTAGGCCATGAACAACTAAAAATAAAGTACGAAGGCATGATTGACGAAGAATTAGGCTACGTCGTAGCCGTCACCAACATCGAAGTCAACCCAGTAGGAAAGATTATTCCAAGCGACGGAGCAACCTACCACAAAGTCACGTTTTCCCTCCTAACTTTCTACCCAAAAATCCAGGAAGTGATCGAGGGCGAGGTGGTTGAAATAGCAGATTTCGGAGCCTTCGTCCGAGTTGGACCCATCGACGCATTGCTTCACGTATCCCAGCTCTTGGACGACTTCATTTCCTACGATGAAAGACAAGGAGTCCTAATGGGAAAAGAAACAAGAAGAAAACTCGCGACAGGAGATCACGTGCGAGTTCGAGTAACCGCCGTATCGCTTGGACGTGGCGGAAGCTCAGGAAAAATTGGAGTAACAGCAAGACAACCTTTCTTGGGAAAGATTGAATGGATTGAGGAAAGCCTGAAGAAAACTGAGGAAGCAGAGGCTGTGAAGGAGAAGACGCCTCCTAAACCTTCTGGGAGTCCACAACCTTGAGTGAAAAAGCCTGCAGAGAATGTCGCGTACTATCACACGGGTCTGTTTGCCCACGCTGCAAGGCAACAGGCCTCAGTGACGACTTCGCAGGCTTAGTCATCATTTTTGATGCTGAAGGCTCAGCTATAGCTCGGGCAATGAAACTGAAAGAGGAAGGACGCTACGCCCTTCGTGTTAGGTGATTAAAATACGTGGTCTCACACCTGCATTGCGTAAGGAGTTGAGGCGTCCGCTAGGACTGCTAATCCGTGGCTCATTTGACGAGACGATGAAAAAACTGAAAAGACTAGTCAGTAAGGAAAAGCCGCCGTGGATAATTTCAGTGGGCGACGTCGTTTCTGAAAACATGATTAAACATGGGATTCACCCCCACGTCTGGGTTGTTGACCATAAAGTTATGCGTAAATTTGTTACACCCCTCTTCATAGAGGGAGAACAAGTATTACACGTGAAAAACCCTTCAGGAGCCTTAACTGAAGATGCATGGTTTGTTATGCGTGAAGCATTGAAGACTAGGCGACGAACGAAAATTTTGGTGGACGGAGAAGAAGACCTTTTCACTATGGTAGCAGTCTTATGCGCACCCCAGAATTCCTTAGTGGTTTACGGGCAACCCGAAGAAGGAATAGTCGTGGTTAAGGTTACTGAAGAGAAAAGGGAGAAGGTGCGCCTAGTGGTTGAGGCAATGAATCCCCCCTACGAAAAGCTAAAGTAAAAGAGGCGCACCAAAATCACCAATCCAACGGATGTATGCTCATGAAAGTCAAAATAAGTTCCCAACAATACAATCCGCTATTAAAAAGAAAAGAAATAATGTTCGAGGTTAGGCATGAAGAAACGAAGGGAACTCCTCCCCGCTTTGAGGTGAGAAAAGAACTCGCAGCCCTTCTGAAAACAGATTACGAAACGGTTTATGTTAAGAGGCTGGAGACAAAAACTGGAACAATGACCGCTGTTGGCGAGGCTAACGCCTATGACTCCGTCGACCAAGCCAAAATCTTAGAGCCTGAATACATCATTGCCAGAAACGCACCCCCAGGAAAGCCTGAAGAAAAGAAAGAAGAGAAAATGGAAGAGGCCAAAGAAACGAAAGAGCTGAAGGAAAAGAAAGAAGCTAAGAAAGAGGAAGAAGAAAAGGAGGAGTAGCTAAATGGCCGAAGAAGAAGTCGAAAAACCGGAGAAGCCTGAAGAGAAAAAAACGGAGAAAAAGAAGAAGAAACGGAAGGGAGCTTTCTCTTACTTCAGCATTAAGGAGAAGAAGTTGACGAGGGTGTTGCCCTTCTGTGAACGGTGTGGTCCTGGCTACTTCATGGCTGATCATGGCAACCGCTACACTTGCGGTCACTGCGGATACACAAGATATAAGCCTACTGAAACGAGCCAATAGCTTGTATTTATATTGAGAGATGCATACCTTTCAGTGATAATGAGGAAAGTATCATGATCCAAGTACATGTTTCCATACACAACCTTTCAGCCGAACGTTTTTGGGAAGCTGACAAGCCTCTGCCTCCCGTTCAAATCTCCACAAATCTCAACCTTGTAGGGATAAATAAGAGAGGCGAAGACATGCTTGAGGTTCCGTTTGTTTTCACAATAAACTACACGCCTACCGTAGCCCAGATCAGCGTAAAGGGAAAAGCCCATGTAAAAGGTCCAGAAGATGAACTTAAAAAGATTCACGACGCCTACACGGAGAAAAAGCCTCCGCCGCCGATGATTGTACAATCCATCTCTAACGTTGCATTTATAGAATCAATTCTTATTACCAGAACATTAAACATCCCACCGCCAATTCCTCTTCCCCAAATTCCCCCGGTGAAGGAAGGGAAGCCGCCAGAACCGACCTATCGGGCATAAGATGATGAAATTGAAATTTCTTGATTGATAAAAGCGTTTTTGACGGAGACAGCTACGAAAGTTTCAGTTACGCTATTTTAAGGGAACATACATTGAGGATCTAGACGCGCCAATGCCTGGCGACCCATGCTTGACCGGTCTGTTGGTTATGGCAAACTCGCCGATATAGTGGCCTATCATTTCAGGCGTTATCTCAACAGCCGTAAATTCTTTCCCATTATGAACCAACACGGCAACGCCTACCATTTCCGGAAGAATAACCATGTCTCGGGCATGAGTCTTAATAACCGCCTTCTGCCCTTCCTTCCCGGCTTCCTTAATTTTTCGGATATTCTCAAGCAGTTTCCTTTGTTCTGCTGTTAGTCCTCGCTGGAGACTTCTGCGTTGCCGAGATGGAAGTAAGGGAATAAACTCATCCATCGACATGGTTTGCAGTTCCTCAAGCGAATGACCACGATAGGCAAACTCTCGCGGCATCTCAGTTAGTCCTCACATGATTTTGCTTGTCCAATTTATTAAACCTTATCAATATGTCTTATTCCTTCCTTCTTTTTCGTTTTCGACTTGGGCCTCTTGCCGCGATTAAGCCCACTTTCTTGCCAGGTGGAGCGCCACGTGCAACCGTTGTGACCTTGCGTCCACTTCGCTTGCTGCTTCCATACGGATGAGCCGCAGCAACCATAGCAATGCCACGTGTACGCGGGTATTTGCGACCTCTTGCCCGCATCAAATGAAACATGTCGCCAGCCTTCAAGAATGGTTTTTCAACACGACCAGCCCCGGAGACAATCCCAATAGTTGCCCTGCAGAGGTCATTTATGTATCGGGTCTTTCCTGACGGAAGTTTTACCATAGTTCCTTCGGGCGTGTGCGCCACCACCGTCACGTAAGAACCGGAAGAGCGAGCGATTTTGCCTCCATCACCTGGTGAAAGCTCAATGTTACACACCATGGTGCCTTCGGGGATTTTTCCTAACGGAAGCACATTTCCGATGCTTATTGAGGCGTTGCCACCAATCTGCATAGATTGACCCTTGTAAACTCCTTCTGGAACAACCGAATAGTAGGTTTCGCCAGTTTCAAGCCTAATCGAAGCCAATGGGGAGCCCCTTCCAGGCTCGTGAAGAATTTCCACAACTTGACTTTGAATAAGTCCTTCTCGTTCCGTTTTTGACGTGGGCGGATACTGGACTGGAGCCACCCTCTTATGGGTGGATGCCCTAAAAGTTGATGAGCCTGCGCCACGCCTCTGAACGCGGATTCGCTTGCCCAAGATTTTGCATCCTCCTATAGAATGCCCAATTTGATGGCTACGTCCACTGCCCTATAGTCTGGATGAAGCTTCACGAAGGCCTTTTTTTCGCCTTTAGACGTGATTACCACGCTGACTTTCTGGACTTCTACTTCGTAAAGTTCTTCAACTGCGCGTTTGATATCATTTTTCGTAGCCATCACATTAACCATAAAAACCAGCTTGTTCTCGGCTTCAAGTATGCGACTCGTAACTTCAGTCATAACTGGATACAATACAATTTTGTAAGGGTCCAAGCCTATCTTCCTCCAACCAAGATGTCTAACTTTTCAATGGCAGAACTTGTCCAAATGGTGAACCTCCCAGGATGAGTTCCAGGCGCTAGAAGCTCGACGTTTAAGTTGTTCATAGTGACCGTGTCTACACCCGGAATGTTGCGGGTTGCCTCAACAATGCCCTCGTTTTCGTTTATTATAAGTAATGGACCCACAGCGTGTTTCATCTTTCGGCCACGTCCCTTACCTTTCCCAGCCCGAACATTTTGACTTTCCTTCACTCTATAGATGTCGGGCCAAATCCCCAAGTGCACGAAAGCCTCCATAACTTCTTGAGTCTTCTTTAGGCGCTGAATGTCATCCGAGACCACGAGAGGAAAATCGGGGACTTCTTCTACAGCGTGTCCACGAGAGGCCACAGTTTCTTTAGATGCGGTGGCGGCTATGGCAGAACGCAGGGCCAGTTTCAGCTCCCTTCGTGGAATTTCCTTCCTAATTTTCTTCTCAACTACGGGAGGATGAGCAGCTCGACCACCTACAGTGCTGGGGGCAAGCGTGGCCTGTTGACCGCTTTTTAATCGTGGGACTCGTGAGACTCCAAAGCCTGCTCCTCTAGACTCGGCTGTTGTTCGCTTACCGGCGAAAATGTCTCGACCTTGAGACTGAAAACGATGAGACTGAATGGCGACTACGGCTCTTTTTATGACATCTGGCCTTATAGAGGTTTTGAAGACGGATGGAAGAGTAACCTTACCAGTTGCCTTTCCTCTTAGGTCAAAAACTTTTGCGGTGACTTTACCCATTTTTATTCCTGCCTATCTGCCTTGCGGTGATTCTAGAGAAATATGAGTGATTTTAGGAGGGGCTTCAGCAATTTTTTTTGGGGGTCTGGCTGGATATCGGAAACGTATGAGACGCTTGGTAGGTCCGGGTAAGCTTCCTTGTAACAAGATATATGTTCCTCGAACTGGGCCATATCGTATGAATCCCCCTTTTGGAGAGACTTCGTTTCCGTCTGTGCCGATTTTAAGTATGCGCTTGTTATATTCGACCCTTTGGAAGTAGCCCATTTGACCTGCTCTGGGAACGCTGTACAAAACGTGAGGTGGATGCCAAGGTCCGAGGACAGCGATGTCTCGCTTCTTCTTTCGGGACTTACGTTGCAGAATTCTCACCCCCCAACGTTTCACGGTTCCCTGAACGCCTTTCCCCTTGGTTACGGAGACTACGTCTACGGTTTTTCCTTCCTTGAAAACTTCTGTGACCGAAACAGTCTTTCCCAACAGTTTCTTCGTATATTCAAATTGTTCCTTGACAGAACTCCCGTCAACTTTGATTTCCATGATGTCTGGTTTTTTCTTTGGAACTCCGGTCGGTTTAGGCTGGGTAATAGTTAGAAGACGAAACTCAGTTATCTTGTCCAAGTTTTCTTCCATTTTTTTTAGGCCTTGGTCTGGATTGAATTTTTCTGGCAAAGTAAAGACACGGTTAAGGTCTTTGGGTGGATCTTTCATCCATGTTTCAGTGAGTGTTTGTAAGCCATATTCGTTTTTTGTGTAGGCCCGAACGGCGCAAACGAGGATGGGGGGAGTCTCCACAACTGTGGCTGGGTGAATTACTTCTTTGCCGAGGTTTGGGGAACCGGGCTTGTCTTCTACGAAGAAAACGTGTGTCATTCCAGCCTTGTATCCCATAAATCCTAGTAGGGTTGGGCCTTCCTTCACTTTGGGCCAGAAGCGAATTCGGCCAGTCTCACGGGCAGCACGTCCTCTAGGCAAATAGGCTAATGAGCCCCTTTTAGGAGCGTGCTTTTTCCTATGGCCCATTCTTTTGATATCCTTCTTGGCTGTCTTTGTTCTGTTTCGCCTTTGTTCAATAAGAGTGTTGAGTTATAAATGTTGCGAATTTTAAAGAAAGCAGTGCAGATTTCTCTAAATGCCCTTTAGAAGAGCCGTGTTGAGGGAAACTTATTTAAAAAACTATCAATCAATAATTAAGGCAAAGTGATAGGTATGTATAAGAATAAAAATTGTGGAGCTAAGGCGGCGATTTTCTTCGTAGCAATGACTACGTTACTGGTTTCGATGATGCTGATTCCTGCGGGTCACGCCACGGTTGGAGTGAAGGCTGGCGACCAAGGTAAGTATGGCTATGTCTCTGCCTCATGGAATTCAAATATACCTGGGTTAACGGAGATCCCACAAATAAAAGAGTTCAGAGACACGGCATGGATGAGCTTTACAGTGCAGAGTGTTTCTGGCAACACTGTCACCGTCCAATCGACTGGCCAATACAAGAATGGAACACCAATGGCAACTACAACGCTAAGCGGCGATATCGAAACAGGCTCAGGAAATCTCGCTTTCTTCATTATTCCGGCAAACCTTGGTCCAGGGGATACTATCTCCATTTCAGGCCTTTCAGGCATACCATATATGCCCACCGGCCCCATTTCCATAAATGAAACAATCACTTATGCGCGCACAAATAGACCAACAAATCGAATACGATATTATTTCCCTATGCCTGCGCCTACTAGTGGGTCCTTAGACATAAACTTTTACTGGGACAAAGCGACTGGGGTCCTATGTGAATTGTCATTGTCACTGTCAGCGTCAGCTGCGGGCTACTCAGTCTCAATGACAATGCAAACAATGCTCACAGAAACCAATATGTGGTCTGGCGCGATAGCCCCGCCAGGAGCAGGCGGGTTGGGCGACGTCTTTGGACAATGGTGGTTCTGGCTAATCATAGTAGTCGTCATCGTTGGCGCCGTTGGAGGAGTAGTGGTCGTAAGGATGCGGGCAAAGAAAGTGCCTGTGCCACCACCAACGGTGCCTCCACCTCCTCCTCCGCCACCAGCCTAAGAATCCTCTGCTACACTAGCGGCTCGTGAAGAAAACTCTTAAGCCCCCCATGTTTCTTTGTAGATTTTAGTTTCTAGACTGTCAATGAAAGCTTCTAAACCCTTCTTAAACGTCTGACGTCTAGGTATCGAGCTCCTACAGCGATTAACCAGCCGCCGATTATTAGAACCGTGGCTGGAAAGGCTTTAGGGTAATAGTTCAGCAAAATCGTCTCAAGCAATAAGAAGACTCCGGTTGCTAGTGCAGTAGAGGTTAGTCCAGATTTTCTTCCGTATTTTTGCGTCAGTTGAATTCCGAGGAGTCCAAATAGGAAGATGTCACCTAATCCGAGAAGTATTCTCCCTTCAGACGGAAACGTTGGCAGAATGACTGCGACAGGGAACCGTAACGCGAGCAGTTTTTCGCTAGATTCTACCATGAACCCGGTGACTAATACTTGAACTATATCCATAGCGGTCAGTAAGACAACGAAGACAGTCGTGGTTTTCCAAGTAAACAATCCGCCAAGATAGACTGAAATGTAGATAACGAAAATAATGGCGAACAAGTTTACCAGATAAGGATCCCAGATGGGCGTATCTCTGTACAAAAAATATAACTCATTAAACAGAGCTGCGACAAGAACGCCCACATACCATTTGGGCACCACTAAATACGTAAACAAAATCAAGACAACAGAGTAGACGTACAAGTAAAAAAACATTATAGCCGTGCCCAACCAAAAGTGAGTGACTGCGAGAACAGTTACCATGCCGCTCATGGCTATCACTAAAAGGACGACATCTCGAGTTCGGAGTTCCCTGCCCTCAAACAATGATTTAATCTTCTTTTCATACCTTCCGTAGAGAAAGATCACTGCCACGGTGACTAGGAACAGGATTAATGGAAGCGAAACATCCAGTCGCATGCCCTCATATGTGCTGACCGTGGGAAATTTACTTTGCGGTTATTCGTCAGTGAACACGTTGAAAATTGCTAGAGTGGCATACAGCGCTTCTTCAGTTCTAACAGTTTCAGTTCCCTGGTTTGGAATTGTGTTGACCGTGAAGTGCGCAACTTCATCCAGCCTAATTCGTTCATGTGCCAAAATCTCATACAGCCCCTGAGTTGGCGCCCCGAACGCCACTAAAACAGTGTGAGATTTTTTCCAACGCCTCGTTAACTCATCCCTAACCTTGTCGAAAGGAATGCCGAGTCGAGACGTCGCAACTAATAGGTCAAAGGGTCGATTTTTAACCAATTGCCCTAACGGAACATCTGAAACCGTTACACGATAACCCCAGTAGGTTTTGATTTCGTCACGACTGGCTAACACGGCTAAAGGCGTTTCTTCGAGCCCCATGATTTTGACTGTGACTCGAGTATTAAGCTGAAGCCGCATATCTGGAACGAGCACTGGGCGTTCTACACCGATGTCTATGAGCGAACCATTTTTTGTCAATGCCGTGACTACTCCTTCTCGATACTCTCCAACTGATAAGTCTTTGATTCTGTCAGAAAGTGGATGATGCGGCGTGCGCAATGGAGGAAGAATACCAGCATATCTGAGTTCGGGTTCAATCTTAAACAGACGCTTTCGCAAGTATTGAGGCGTCTCCATGTAGGAAAGGACGACGGCGATTAGGTTGGCGTCACGACTTTGATCTACAGTGGACATGTCTGGAAAAACAATGATTTCATCAACACGAAAGATTGCGGCTGCTCGCCCCACCAGCCCAATTTTGAGAGTTTTCTCTCTAAGATGCGGAACATCCGAAACCATGGACGCAGGCACCGCAATAGAAAGCTTCATGGCGTTTTCTTCTCCTTTTCAATTCTGAAATATCTAAGTCAAAGCCTTTAAAACCTCTGAAACAGAAAACATAAAAACAATGACGTAACAATGAAATAACCAACATTACGAGTGGATAAAACATGAACAGTAGCGAAACTAAAGAAGAGAAAGACCCGATAAAGATTCATAGGGAGGGAACCAGCCTATACGACGCTGGAAAGCCTAAAGAGGCTATGGAAAAGTTTCTTGAAGCCTCCGAGCTATATGAAAAGGCGGGCAACTTTTTCGATGCCTCATACGCCTTGTTTAAGGCGGCTGAGTGTGATTTCCTGTTAAAGGACTATAAAACTGCTGTAGAACGCTTCCTGAAGGCAGCCGACATAGCCTTCAGTAAGGGCTATGACCGTTTTGGGGTAAGTGCACTAGAATACGCTCTTGACTGTTATACAGCGCTTGGGAAAAAGAAAAAGGCAACAAACCTGAGGAAGAAGATAAAAGAAATAAAAGAAAAACTTTCAACCATGTAAAATTTTCTTCAAGCAGGCTGAAGGAAAGTTATTTAAAAACTCTTAATCAATAATTAAGGCAAAGTGATAGGCATGTTTGAGAATAAAAAATGCGGAGCTAAAGTGTTTTTCTTCGTAGCAATGGCTACTTTACTGATTTCGATTATGTTGATTCCTGCTGGCAATGCTGCGGTTGGGGTATCGGCTGGTCAATGGGCGAAGTACGGTGACTTTTCAACCTCATATTACCCACCTCCAGAGCCAACAGAAGTAACAGATATAAAAAATACGGAATGGGAAAAGGTTGATATTGTAAGCGTCACTGACAGCAATGTTGAAGTTAGGGTCACTACCCATTACAATAATGACACAGAGAATACATATACACTGACTGAAAATGTAGAAACAGGAAACCTATCTGTCTATATTATTCCCAAAAACCTCGGTCTTGGAGATCCTATTAATGTCACTGTATATGGAGTTCCTCCAGACTATCTCAAAATAAATCAGACAGTCACACGAACCTATGCTGGAGCATCTAGAGAGGTAAACCTACTACAATTAAATTACTCTGGTCTCTTGTCCTCCACGAACGGGAGTTTTTACTGGGACAAAGCGACTGGGATCCTCTGCGAACTCTCATATTCCACGATAGATTATTTCTGGGAAGCGTGGTGGACGATGGCAATGAAGATAGAGGAAACCAACATGTGGTCTGGTGGCGTAACCCCGCCAGCAGGCGGATTAGGCGACATCTTTACGCAATGGTGGTTCTGGCTAATCATAGTCGTCGTCATCGTTGGTGTCGTTGGAGGAGTAGTAGTCTTAAAGATGCGGACAAAGAAGGTGCCTCCTCCACCTCTGCCGCCTCCTCCCCCTCCTCCGCCGCCTCCAACACTAGCTTCTGCCAAGACCTAACTTTTCCACGAAAACGTTTATTGTCTAAGGCAGAGATTAAGTTACTCGCTAAACTCGGCTGAAAAGGAAAACTTATGCAGACGGAATTTCGAGTCTTAGCTGAACTCTGCGAGAAGTTGGAAGCCACAACAAAACGTTTGTTGATGATTGATTTGGTGGCAAACTTCCTCAGGCAACTCCAAGCGGATGAGGTGGAGCCCGCAACCTCCATGATTCTCGGCAGAACGTTTCCAAAATGGGACCAGAGAGTGCTTGAGGTTAGCTGGGCAACCATGAGTGGCATAATCCAACGCCTGACTAGCATAGATTGGAAAGAATTCATAGAGGCGTTTGGCAAGACAGGCGACATTGGGGCGGCGACAAAAACCGTCTTTGAGAGAGGGAAAGTAAGGAAGCAGGCTACGCTCATCGAAAAGCCTCTGACAATTCTTGAAGTGAGACGCATACTAGAAGCCATAGCGGAAAGCACTGGCTTTGGCTCGAGGGAAAGAAAAGAACGTCTACTAGAAGCCTTGTTGGGCGGAGCCACACCACTCGAAGCTAAATATATTGTTAAGGTTTTGATTGGCGAAATGAGGACTGGTTTTCATGAGGGGCTGATGGAACTCGCTGTCTCTAAAGCCTTCAACATCCCGCTGGAAGTCGTTCAGAACGCAGGCATGCTAGTAGGCGACACGGCTGAGGTTGCAGCCATAGCCAAAACACAAGGCAAAGAAGGCGTTTTAAGGCTTCAGTTCAAGCTTTTTAGACCCCTCAAGCCCATGTTGGCTCAAACAGCCGAAGACGTGAACGAGGCTTTAAAGGAGCATGGTGGAGAAACCGCTTTTGAGCAGAAGTTGGATGGAGCCCGTATCCAAATTCACAAGTCTATAGGTCAGGTAAGAGTTTATAGTCGTAGGCTGACTGACGTGACGGAAAGCCTGCCTGAAATTGTATTGTTAGTTCAGGGTCAAGTGAAAGCCCGTGAAGCAATTTTAGAGGGTGAGGTCATAGCCGTCGGCGAGGATGGCAGTCCTCTGCCGTTTCAGCACCTTATGCGAAGGTTTCGAAGAGTTCATGAAATTGAAGAGATGACGAGGCGAATTCCTGTTAGGCTTTACCTTTTTGATGTCCTCTATTTAGACGGTCAAAGCCTAATTGCTAACCCATACGTGGAGCGGAGAAAGAAACTCTCAGAAATTGTGGGTAATTTACCTCTAACTAGGCAGATAGTCACCAGCAGTTCTCAGGAGGCGGAAAAGTTCTTAAAAGAAGCCATGGATGAGGGGCATGAGGGACTTGTAGCCAAAAAATTAGACAGCCCCTACACGCCTGGAATTCGTGGGAAACGCTGGTTCAAGATTAAACGACCGTTGGAGCCCCTCGATCTCGTCATTGTTGGAGCCGAGTATGGGTATGGGAGAAGGCATGACTGGCTCTCAGACTATTACTTGGCTGCCAGAGACGCTGAGACTGGCGAGTTTCTTGCGGTTGGGAAGACGTTTAAGGGGCTTACGGATGAGGAAATCATCCAGATGACCCAGCGACTGAAAGAATCTGCTGTAAAAGAGGAGCATCGTAGAGTTGTGGTAGTTCCCAAAATCGTGGTGGAAGTGGCCTACAACGAGATTCAGAAAAGCCCAAAATACAAGTGTGGAATGGCGTTACGGTTTGCTCGCATAACACGAATCAGAGAGGAGAAAAGTCCAGAAGAGGCTGACACCGTCCAGAAGGTTAGGGAAATTTATGAGAAACAATTCGAGAAAAAAGCAAGATTATCGTAGTTTTTACGCGATTATCGAATTCTGTATATAGCCTGCTCAGGCTGACTGTGTATATTAGAGTACTCTCCATTCTAAAAAACGCGCGCCTAAGAATACATTAGATTCTTAAACTTTTTTCAATGCCGCTCCTGAACCATACTGGCATTTTTCACTTATAGAGCGCACTCAAAAAAAAGGATGAGGTTGATGCTAGTCGGTTTCTGACTCTTTAGAAGAAACCTTCTATCCATTCAAGCACTTCTGGTATGTCGATGCGACTGTGATACGTTTCACCTGCACAATTAGCGTTGGTCACGTAAGAGTTGACCGCCAGAATAGTCCTCGTGCCACCCAGCAGAACTGGGCCTCCAGAGTCGCCGAAAGCAGTGCCGCCTTTGTCTTGCCCTGGATTGGCTGTGACTCTGATAAACTCGTCGCTCCAAGCGAAGTTGCCAGACAGAAGCTTTGCAGGAGCATAGTTGCGTACCCGAGGTCCCGTCCAAGCTCCCCGAGGTCCTCCCACATTTCTTGGCTGAACTTGATATTGGACACCGTAGCCCACGAGGTCAACGTTCGTCATAACTGGCAGCGTATCCACTAATCCTGCAGTTGGCAGTAGACCGTACTCACTCATCGGAACTGGTTCAGATAGGACGACTATTCCGACATCGCGATAATCGAATCCTGGAACTCCTTTGCCAACACCAATAGCGAAATCGGGGTTAGTATATGGAGTGCCTTCGATTGCTCCACTACCTGGACCACCGTAAGGATACAGCGGAAACGGTACGTGATCATAAGTAACGTCTTCATAGAACCAGACTCTTGCCGCTACAGCTCCGTCCGTGACGTGGCCTGCAGTTAGTACGACGGTTGGCGAAAGTAGGATTCCTGTGCCGCGCCATGCCGGATGCCCAGGTGAATCATCGCACACGATTAGGCCCACATACGGATGCCTGCCCGCATCTGGCTCGCCGTTGGTAATCGCGTATGCAGAGTCACTCAGTAGCATAACCGCAATCAGAGCAGAAGCAACTATCAAAGTGCTGAGTTGAATAATTCTCGTTTTTCTCATGTTGTCACATCCCTTCTCTTTTTCACTATTAAGCTTACGGCATTAAGAGTTAAATAAGATTGTGGAAAAATCTTCTAGTCTATTTCCATGCATGCATATGAACCTGTTAAGTGCGAAAAATGCGGAAAGATGTTGGTGGAAAGAGAACAGGATAGAAAAAGAGGGGATTTTGCGGGAGACATCTTCACTGTTCGAGAAAAAGCCAAATACATGTAACTGCAAAGAGAAGACACGCGCACACGCTCCTAGACCATCCCATACATGATCCAAATATGATCCAATTAGGCTCCAAATAGGTTGATGGTTATGGTGGTGCTTGGAGGCGTGAAACAAAGATGGGCATATACTTTACACACGAGTCTATCTGCTAAGGTCATGAAAGATTTTTCCAAAAATGTTATTAATTAATTAAACTATTGCTGATTAGGGGGAAGGAGGACACTTTTATGGATAAGAAATTTGGTGTTTTTGTTTTTTTGATTGGTTTGTTTGTGGTTTCTTTGTTTGTTAGAGAGGATACAAAGTCTGCTTCTGTTTGGACGGGTGGAGGAGGCTTAAGCGTCTATTACTTTTATGGGGAGGGTTGTCCTCATTGCGCGAAAGTTGCGCCCTTTATTGCTGAGATGGAGCAGAAATATCCCTTAAGGGTTTATAGGTTTGATGTCTATAACAATAGGAGTTGTCTTTCTCTTTTTGACGAATACAGTGACATGTACGGTCTTCCCTTGGAGCGTAGGGCGGTACCCACGGTCTTTGTTTCTGGCACATACCTTGTTGGTGACACTCCCATTATTGAGGGGTTTGAAGAAGCGGTTAAGAAAGCGTTGATGAAGAATTCGTCAACTGGTCGGCCTTCGGAGGTTGAGGTTCCAGAAAGTTCTGGAGAGCAATTAAAGCCTGTGGCCAGCAATTTTTCCATCCTTACTTTCGTAGTTGCCGCTTTAGTCGATTCCATCAATCCTTGTTCCATCGCTATTTTGGTCTTTTTGATAGGCGCTCGAGTGCTTGTTTCAAATCGTAGGAAGAGGGCGCTGAATGTGGGCTTAGCCTTCTGTCTTTCAGTTTTTATTGGCTACTTCCTGTTTGGGTTAGGTTTGTTCACGTTTGTGCAGTTTAGCGGTTTTGCTGGCGTTTTTAGTCTTTTGGTTGGGTTGATTGCGGTTTTGGCTGGATTTTTCTGTCTTAAGGATGCTCTCTGGCGTGGTCGTGGCGGTTTTGTGATGGAGGTTCCTCGTTCTTTGAAGCCCCTACTTATGAAGTTGCTTAAGGGTGTGACCAGCCCGTTCGGGGCTTTTGCAATGGGTTTTGTGGTTGTTTGTTTTGAACTGCCATGTTCAGGTGGGCCTTACCTGTTTATTCTTGGACAGTTGGCAAATAGTACGACGAGGCTTCAGGCGATTCCTCTCCTGCTGTTCTACAATTTTGTTTTTGTTTTGCCATTGATTTTGATTTCTCTGTTGCTCTATTCTAACCTCTTTTCGTTAGGCAGAATCAGAGAGTGGAATGAAGGAAACAAGCGTTTGTTGCGCTTGATTGGTGGGCTTACGATGATGGGTTTAGGCTTTTTAGTGATACCTGCTTCTCAGGTTTTTCAGATGATTCAGCTGTTTCTGCGATGTTTCAGGGTTGTTGGTCTGCCTCTATTGGCTATCATGTTTCTCTACTTCTTTGTTTCTTTTGCCAACAGGAAGAATTTGGGAAGTAAGTTAACTGGGCGTGTTGGACGTACAATTCCGTTGGTTTCTCTGTGTGTTGCGGCATTGTTCGCCGTTCCGACACCTTCGTATTCGCAAGGGGATGGGGCGTCTTATCAGATCTTAGACATGAAATTAGGATGGCCACTCCTTCCTGTTATTGGGGATTATCCTTTTTATGCGGCTAGATGCCCAGAAAAGCAGACGGCTGTCTGGGGTACTGCTGATCATGTGTGGTATGTACCCCCGCATTACAGCACCAGTATGACTGACCGCTTTGTGGTTTATGGCAAATATAAAGACGAATTGGTATGGAATCGTTTAGTAAGCTGGGAGCCTCCGTCTTCTGAATCTACATGCGATAATGATGCGGGATGCCCTGGTTACGCGGATGACCTCCCGTGGGTGTTTGATTTCCCACTCCCAAAACCTTCTGAAGAGGAATCTTCAGGAGTGTTTCAAATATGGGTTTTAGCTAGAGGGTGTGTTACTGGGACTTGTGATCCGCCATATGTTTCTCCGGAGGGCGTTGCTAAAAATTTCCAAACACAGGCGCAGACTGAATTTGGAGTCTTTGCAATAAAAGAAATAAAAATCGAACCAGACAATCCCGAAACCACAAGACTGGTTACATACACTGCTGAATTACCTTCAGACCTTGGAGCTTTCTCTTCACTTACTCCTGAGGTAAGTTGGGAGGTGGAACCTTTTGGATCAAGAAAAACGATGTCTCCTGAGGGTGGTGGGAAACCGCTCAAAAAGTGGACGGGAGAGGGAAATCCTTGGAGAGATACTCCAGAGATAGATACGCATGGTGAAAAGAAGGTAAAAGTAAAGGTAACGTGGGGAGAAGAATATTGCAAAGCGGAGAAAGAAAAAAAATACAAATTGTTCTTTGTAAAAAATGGAGATGATTACCCTGGTTCTCCTGGGCCAAATTGGTTTTCATACTGGTCTAGTCATGATGACAGGGCAGTTACTACTAAAGGTTTCACTCATACAATTCCTACCACTAATTCTATGTATGGCGGACACGGGGCAGGACCAAGTGACTACGGTCGAACAAATCCTGGTACTGGTGTAACATATATATTTGACCCTTCTTCTCTTGCCTATGTTGATAATCTCGCAGCTTGCGGTATTAACATCAATAAGGAGGGTATAGACACTCTCGCATTTATAATAGGACATGAAAGATGCCATGCCGATGTTTGGAACAATTGGCGTGGTGGCCCATGGCAAGGTCTAGCTGATAGTGATTGTGACGGTATTCCAGATACAGTAGAAACAGCAACTAACGCCTGCCTTAAACCAAATACTACAGATAGTTTTAATGGGAATTACAGTTGGGCGCCTACCCCATCATCAAGTAATCCTTGGGGTCGAGACGGAAAGCCAGGAGGTGGCGATGACGGCACTTGTGCTAGAGTTAATTCAGTTGATGAGGAAATCTATTGTGACATTCGAGGTTTGGCCGATGCTGTATCAAATGCAAAGAAAGATTGGGCAAATCCTGGAAAGCAATCAAGACCGCCTGGCTGTAAAAGATTGATTGTTGAGAACGGGACATCAGCAACATTAACTGGTAAGTTTGCTGAATACGGGAAGGATACTGATGGAAATGGGTTGTTTAACTTCCTTACCATAGAAGCTGAAATAAATGTAATATCCGCTGGAACATATTCTTTGTTGGGTCTTCTTTCTAAGAACCAAAACGTTTTCTCCGCCTCTAACGACACATTCTATTTCGATGTTGGTCTTCACAATTTTACACTAAACTTTGACGGCATCACATTCAGAAAACAGAGAATAGATGGTCCTTTCAACCTAGAATCAATCAGTCTATTTCTTTCAACCAACGGATCAGACAGCAGAACAAATGTTCTAAACACTTCTGCATACAGCTACAAACAATTTGAGCAACCAAAAGCAGAGCTAGTCGGAAGCTTCTCCGAATCAGCAATAGACACAAACGGAAACTCATTGTTTGATAGGCTAGACATTTCCGTAGCGGTAAACGTGACCGAAGCCGGATATTATACCATTATTGGAGATTTGAAGAACGAGGGAATCCTAGTCTCTTCTACTAATTCTTCCTATCTAAACACGGGAGAACAAGACGTAATATTAAGTTTTGATGGCATGGCAATAAGGTCTTATAGAGCAAACGGACCCTACAGCCTAAAAGTCGTAGAAGTTCAGGACCAAGACTACAATCGAACCGACGCCATACAAGACGCCTACAACACTTCAGCATACCTCTACACTCAATTTGAAAGGCCAAAGGCTGAATTCACAGGAAAATTCAACGACTTTGGAGTTGACACGGACACCAACGGCCTGTTCAACATCTTGAAAATAGAGGCAGAAGTCGATGCAGAGGAGGCAGGAAACTATACCTTCTCTGTAGATTTAGCGGACATCAGCGACAACGGAATAACCCACAACTACACCTACGTCTGGCTCAATCCGGGAACACAAAACATCACCATAGACTTAAACGGCACAGCCATAGGCGACCATGGAGTCAACGGACCATACGTGCTAACCTCCCTAGCCTTGTACGAGTCAGGTGGCTTTCCGCTATCTGTAGAAGTCGACTACCACAACACATTAGCTTACTCTTACTCACAGTTTGAAAGTAGTGGAATAACTGAAAACGTGCATGATATCGCTGTCACCAACATCACGCCCTCCACGACCTTAGTATACCCTGGAGACACTATACCCATCGACGTCACAATCGAAAACCAGGGCAACTACACCGAAACCTTCAACGTCACCGTCTACGCCAACACAACCATCATCCAAACACAAGTCGTCATCCTAGAAAGCGGAGGCTCTGAAACGATCACCCTCACGTGGGACACAACAGGCTTTGCCGAAGGCAACTACACCATATCAGCCCAAGCATGGCCAGTCCTCGCCACAGACGAACCAGACACACCAGACAACACCCTCACCGACGGCACAATCATCGTAATTCCTGAATTTCCCTCAACAAAAATCATAGCAATATTCATGACCGCAACACTATCCGTAGCCATAATCTACAAAAGAAAACGTTTTACCATGCGCACACGCAACTTCAAAGCAACATAGCAAACTCAACGGTTTTCTCAGCATTATCACCCTATAATATAGAGCCCTGCGAGAGAATTGTGTATATCTATCTATTTTCTGCTTTTAATCAGTGGAATACCCACCACGGCGATTATCACCGTGGCTAAAATTATTAGGACTGCAATGTTAATGTAAAGAGGTGACAGAGCCTGAAAAATAGGGCCTGCTCCTGGATATTTGCTTGGATCAGCGTATTGCAGAGGTAATGTTGCTAATACAGCGGTTGCTAGGCCTCTTGTCAGCATTACGCTCATGATTGGCCGCTCTTTCGTCAATTCGCTGCGGATAGTTGCTAATGTTACAGCACCAAACCTAATTAGCAATAGCATCAGTGAAAGGATTATCCCCGTTATTACAATCGTGATATTGCCGATTGTGACTATTAAACCTATATACACAAGGAAGAATGTTCTCAACAAAAATGCAACTTCAGATTCAAATTTTTTTAGTCCAATATCAACAACAAAGTTTGACGGTCTCTCCATTCTAAGGATTTGGTAAATTTCCTTTTCGTTACCTAACATGATGCCGAATAGAAGACAACAAAGCGAACCGCTTCCACCTAAGAATTCCGAAAAAGCATAAGCTAGAAGCACAACAGCCAAGGTAAGCATATAAGCGTAAGATACCTTTGCAATCCTCTTTAAAACACTTAACCAAACGAGGCCGAAAATTACCCCAAATACTACTCCTATTGAAAACCTACTCGCTACGGATTGACTAATTGTTGCTAAATTTACGGCTCCTTTCAATATTATTTCGATTACTACTAACGAAAAAACTATGCACAAAATGTCAGTTATTGCGGATTCTAAACTTAACACTGTTGAGCATCTTTCACTCACTTTTCTAGAAGCCAATGAAATTACCACTATGCTACTGCTGCCTCCGAAAATTGTTCCAAACAGCACAGAATATAACAGAGGTACATCTGGCGGAAGGACAATGAACTTCACAAAGAGAGTTGTTGCTATAACACTCATTGTGAAACCCACTACAGCAAGGATTGCAGCCCTCGGACTTTCAGAAAAAACATGATAGATGTTCATCATCATTCCACCATTGAACAATATGAAAACTAGGGCTAAAGCAGCTAAATATGGGGCTAAGTTTATTATTGAAGCAACATCTACTAAACCTGTCACCGGTCCAAGCAGCATTCCCAAAATTATGAGTAAAAAAATGTCGGGAAAACCAGTACGTTCAAAAATATAATTGCCCAAAAAACCTATCACAATTATTGAGCCACCAAGTATCAGAGCAAGTGTAACTGGATCCATCAATCTTGAACCCTTTTCTCCATATAGATTTTACAGTCAGCTCAAAGAATTTTTGCCTTCTAAATAAAAATTGGTATGTAATTAAGGCTTTCTATCGTTTGCCAAAAAACTGTTAGTTTCTTACGTTTGAGCGTAGAGTACTGCATAGGAAAGCCCATAGAGAATGATCAACATTGCTCCTGCTTTCCTGTCAAACCGTTGTCTCAGAGCAAGCGTTAATGTAACAACAATTGAAGCAAGCAACGCGTATAAACCAGTAGTTTCGGCAAGTCTTCCCAAACGAAGCCTGAAAAAGATTAAAGGGATAAATTAGCATCAACGATGCATGGGTTCCTTAGAGTTAACGGAAACGCAGAACAAAAACTAAATTAATTAGTGTGAATTTTGCAGTGGTGGCGATGAGTCACGTCCAAATTGAAGAGATTTTTTAAAGCAGTTCATAATGTGCTAACTGGCTTGCGTGACGCTCTTTATGGTTTTGTCTTGTCATTCTTCGAGAGCCTAAATAGAAAGGTCAGGTCAAAACTCGCCTTGTGGCATATGGAGATTGAAACTTCAGAGCACATTCACTCGCTAATTATAGTGTTCAAATGGATAGTTTTGCCAGCAAGCCTCATTTATGTTTGTTCAGTTTTCTATTTCTTTAAAGAAAATGCTCTAGACTCCATGTTTTGGGGCATATTGATTTTCATTTATAGCAACTTCCTTCCTGACTTGCCCTCTATTTATAGAAGACAGAAAAACGACGAAACAACAAAAGATTTACCGTGGTATATGAAATATGCTCTTTTGTTGTTTGCTCCATTGCTCATTTGGGTTTTGTTTTCTGGGACACGATTTAAATGGAAGACAACCGAGACTTTCCATAACTTTAAATCGCTGGCAATATATGGAGCGTTTCTTCTTATATTGGGCTTTTTTGCATTTGTAAAAATTCCAATCTCAATAGGAAATTTGACGAAGATTCTTTCTTTCCCATCGTATGGCATGATAGGATATTTGACTCATCTGAAGGCTGATAAAATCTGGTAAAAGCTCTCTCGCTATCCAGTTGATGATGAAAACAAAAATTTTTTTAACCGTTATCACCCAGAAGACAGAGACCCCCCTCTATAGAGAGGACCTCACACACACGCACACAACGCACAACCGATAACTTATTAATGTCATTTTCTGTAAATGGTTGCCAACCAACGGAGGCATAACCGTGCGGAAGCTTTCAACATACGCTTGGACCGTAATATTCCTAACCATAATCTTCTCAATCAGCATGGGCGCCGCAGCCTACTACTATTATGGAATACCCCAACCCACACAACTTCGCATTCTCCACACACACTCAGACAAACTAGTAAGCGAAATAGTAAACGACTTCAAAACATGGTATCAACAACAACACGGACACCCAATAGAAGTAACCACAACCCAAACCGACCCCCAAACCGCCTACGCCACAGTAACAAACCCATACACGAAACCTGAAGCCGACATCTGGTGGGGAGGACCACTCCGCCTGTTTGAAGACGCACACGACATGCTTCTTCCCTACAACTCAACAAATATAAACCAGATAAACACAACATGCCACTTCTGCCCCCTCATGGACCTGAAAGAAAATCACACCGCCCCAGACTGGTATGCAGCCAGCCTACACGGCTTGGGCGTAATGTACAACGAGCATGTTCTCGAAATGATAGGTTTACAGAAGCCTCAAACTTGGACAGACCTCCTAGAAGAAGCGTATAAAAGAAACGTAACCATGGTGAACCCCGGCGAATCTGAAGCCGTATCGACGCTCACAACATTAATATTACAAAGGAAAAACTGGACCAACGGATGGGAATATCTGCTCAAGTTAGCTGCTTCAATCGAAAACTACGACATTAGCGAAGCAGACAGCGCCCTAAAAGTTGCGTCTGGCTACATGCCTCTAACAATTGTTCCAGACTTTTACGCATACGACAAAATGGCTATCTCCGTTCCAAACATCACCTTCACGTACTTAGACGCTACCGTGTTAGAGCCAGACCCAATAGCCATCATTTGGGGCGGCACCTACTGGCGCGAAGCCCAAGCCTTCATAGACTACATCCTCACTCAGCAAGCCCAAAACATCATCGGGAAATATTACTTGCCCATACGCCAAGACGCCAACACAGTTTTGCCCAGAATCAACCCGTTCGACGAAGACTTCCCCTACATTCGTGACTATAACGAAACCTTCCAACAAATTGGGGAAGACATCATTACCAACTATTATCAAGTCTGGATTGCAGAAGAACACGACCAGATAAAAACTGTGTGGAAAGAAATTGTAGAGGCAAACAAGACTAAGGGCGTCAACGAGAATGCCACACGCTATTATGACTTGGCGTGGAGCAACTTCACTTATGCAGGGTATTATTTGAACCGCACCCAAATCGACACAATATACGATGTTACGGCCAAGTGGACAAACGCTACAAAAATAGCAGCGTACATTGACCAGTGGCGAGCCAACAGTACAAAGGCATACAGTGATGCATTAACAAACGCCCAAAAATCCAAGCAATCTGCAGCAGGATTTGGTGGCGGTTACAATTTCTTGGCAACAAAAGACATAGAGGAAGCGAATTTTTTCGAATCTTAAATATGCTAGCACTTCCTAAGCTTCTGTGATATAGAAAGGAAAACAAACACCACAGTAGATTGATGCGCAAGTTCCACGATTAAGAAGAATAGAGGTGCCATCAGTAATTCGAGCTTCTTCCCTTTCCCTCTTTTCTGATGTGTTACTGACCGAATTAAAATCGAATATTTATTTTTATAGTTCAATACGGCAAAATCGTTCATCAACAAAACATCTTTTCAAGGGCAATTGCCCCAAAACACCATTTCTGAATCATCGAAGTCAAAACGAAGGATACTCGCCAAAGATACCAATTCTTTGAAGAAGAAAAAGATGAATGAGTCCCAAGAATTTGCTTTCACCGTGTTTTACTCACCAATCACTTGCACAATCACGGTCCTTCGTCTAGAATACACATCAGTTTCGACAAAAACTAAAGACTGCCATGTGCCCACAGCCAAGTGCCCATCGACTATCGGCAACGTTCTGTCTGGGCATAGCAACACTGATCTGAGATGAGAATGGGCGTTGGAGGGATGCTGATACGAAGCACGTCTTGGAATAAGCTTTTCAAGAGTATCTCGGATGTCGTTTAGTAGGCTGGGTTCATACTCTGTTAGAATTAGGATGCCAGTTGCGTGGGGAGCGAACACGTGCGCCAAGCCGTTTTTGATGCCTGATTTTCTTACGACTTCCTCGACTTCGTGGGTGAGGTCAACGAAGTCAACTTCGCCTTTCGTAGAAAACGTGAAGCTTTCGTTCAATATTCTCATTCATGGCACCTCTCAATAAGACTTGTTACAGTCTATAGAATAAAAAACATTATGAATGAACAGCTGATTATAAAGAATTGAACGGAGAATTAAGCCGCCGTGAGTTCTTCAAGCTATGAAGGCATTGTCGTTGCGCATTACAGTCGCAGAGAGGTTCAAGAAGAAATTGCCAAGTTCAGTAAAAGTCGATGGGTAGCACTGCATTGTGAGCTTCAGAATGCGAGCGGACGACCCTTTCTACTGCGCTATCGAAGAACACGAAGGACTAAAGAGCCGCTGACCATAGATGCTCCTGACGACATTCCAGCTCTCTTGAAACGTTTTGAAAAACTGAGGCCAAGAACGTTTTACGCTTCTGCGAGCGTCTACAAGTCTTTCGCCTCTCCCGAACATGTGAGAAGCATAGACAACGTCGCTTCCTGCCTTCCCACATGGGACATTGATAACGTCATAGACAAATGGGAGACAACGATCACAGTCCTGAAGGAAATTGTTGACTTCCTAGACAAGGAGGGCGTCTCAAAATCAGTCTTTCTAAAGTGGTCAGGAAACGGAGCTCACGTTCACATCCACGAGAAAGCCTTCTCACCCGAACTGCTTCAAAAGATTAATCCGCTAGACGTTGCCTACGCCATCGTTGAATACGTAAATGGCAAACTACGTTCTCGATACTTGGAAATCGCCGAAAAATACGGAGCCAAAGAGCTGAGGATTGAAAATGAGATGGACCCGCAACGGGTCTTCACCTGCCCGTTGAGCCTGCACCGCAAACTAGATGTCGTGGCAGTTTGCTTCTCGCTGGACAACATCAATAGTTTTTACTTAGATTGGGTTTCAGTTGAGCACTACTGTCACTGGAATGGATGGAACAAGTTTGAAACAGGCGAGGCAGATTCTTTAGCCCAAAAAGCCCTATCAGACCGTAGGAGCCTACCCAATTAGAAAATTTCCTATGCCCCAAAAACAAAGGAGAAAGTCGGGTGCAGAGATGATAACTAAGTGGCTGAGGAAGGAAAAAGACGAAGTCCGTTGATGCTTTTGTATACAAAAAGTTGAGCCTATCGACTCAGTGGCCATTCAGAAATTGTGTAATACTATGCTCACCGATATCACCTAACCTTATTTCTATAATCCTACAACTGGAGAAAAATGGCCAGTTTTGCCTACATAAACCAATTCACAAGAATGTGGTCTTACCGAAAAACCCTGAAACAGACTTCTTTTCCATTGCTTAAGTCCATGATTTTATGGTGATAAGGGATTTTGCGCGGATTTCTCGCGACGGTTAATTGGCTAAACAAGAATAGACTACTTTGAAGTTAAGCTGATGCTGAATACAGAAGCATCAACAAAAACTGAAAGAAAGCAGCAAATGGCAGCTTCATTAAAAAATACTGTTGATAACTGACGGGGAGTTGCCGAAGCCTTCAGCCATCCAAAATATGCGTGGCGATTAAGCGTAATAATCATGGATTTTGGTGTTAGACACGAAAAAAGTAATATTGAGATGTTCTTTTCAACATCATTTTTCGCGAGTATTTATATGAGGCTCCCAACTTTCATGGTTCTGCTAGTTTTTCTAGTTTAGCATGGCTGTAGTTAAGTTTCTTGCAGGCTTGACGCTTGATTTTTTTTGAATAGGCGTGTGATTAGACGTGTTAGGGGTTTTGTCTCCGTCTTCCAGATTCAGCCTGTTTGAACATGGGCTGGGACACACAAAATCGACTAGAACAAATCCTCAGGATATCCTCTGTATCTGATAACACATAACGAGTAATGAACGTGAAGCCTTGAAGGTGCACTACTCTTTTTTACTTTCAGCTTCTATGCCGAGCAAATGCTTTGCTACCACTACGTGCAGTGTGGGCCCCATAGCACCCACCATGGCTAAGATTGCCAGCAGAAGCCAAGACATCGGCTCCAAACCAAGAGTGATGTTCAAAGCATCACTAATGATTCCTAAAGCAGCGAATAGAAAGCTAAGAAGCGTGACAACGCCACCAGCCCTCGCACATAGTCTAATCTCAGCTATTACGTGCTCACGGTTCTTGAACGGTTGGTCCACAAAGGCATCGCTTGCCATTTTATCACCCCCTCCAAAAATTATCTCTTTTCAGCGTTTAAGTCAATACCTCTCTAGTTAGCTAGGTGTATTAAAGACTTGAGACGAACGCCCAGGTCACAAAAAAGCCCGATTATTATAAGGGGTCTAGAAAACGGGGGAATAAACGGGGCAAATACAGAGAGACTATGCCAACTGGAGCTACAATCATCGCTATACAGCCTAGAAATCAACCATAAATAGAGAAAAATGGAGACCAAGCAGTCGGTGAAATTAAATACGAAAAACAAGGAATATTGATTTTGAGAAAAATGGAGACAAAATACGGTAAAGGAACTATCCAACGCTGGCGAAGAAGAGGATTTTATAGCGAGTCAGTCTTGGTCAAAACCCTCCAAAAGCACGGGTATAAGGCAGTGCGTGTGCCAGTCAGCAACCCAAGCCTCAATCCCCTGCCTGACATTATTGCCAGACGCGACCTACACGTTTACGCTTTCGAGGTGAAAAACGCAAGTTACTACGCATATTTTCCTAGGCAGCAAATTGAGAAACTTTTTGGATTCCTCGATCAGCTCATCCCCGTCCCACATCAATATAAACACGCAGTTTTGGCTGCCCATCTTGGCAAGCTCTGGAGATTTCGAGAGCTGAACTGGGAAGAATGGGAGAGGGGGAAGCTGCCCAAACAAGAACGCATCCTAAAAAGAGATAAAGGCAATTTTGACTTAAAGAAGGGACAGAGGAAATAAGCCCATAAAACATGGCACAACGAAAGCGGGCACAAGTTTATTTTTCCCAGTTTCCCAAAATATCAGATGCAGGCACACATAAATGAAAAAGAAAAGAGAAAGTGTGGTCTCCGCCTCTTCTCTATGCAAGGAATATCAAATCGGCGACATCAAAATCGAAGCTTTGAAAGACCTAAACCTTGATGTCGTAGAGGGCGAATTCGTCTCTATATACGGGCCCTCAGGCGCCGGAAAAACCACCCTCCTCAACATTGTTGGTGGTCTCGATAAACCAACAAATGGAAAAATCATCGTTTTTGGGCACCAACTTGACACGTATGACGAGAATTTCTTGGCCACTTTCCGCTCTGCCTATATAGGATTCGTCTTCCAATCCTACAACCTTATTTCCACGCTCACCGCCATCGAAAACGTTGCATTCCCCACAGAACTAGCTGGACTGCCAAAAGGACAAGCAAAGGAACGATCAAATAATCTGCTCCAACTGGTCGGTCTCTCACACAGAGCCAACCATTTCCCCGCCCAACTCAGCGGAGGCGAACAACAACGCGTCGCCTTCGCCAGAGCCCTAGCCAACAACCCACCGCTCCTACTAGTTGATGAACCCACGGGAAATTTAGACACAGAAACAGGTCTCGAAATCGTCCGAATACTGAAGAAAATGAAAGAAGAAGGAAAAACCGTCATCGTTGCCACGCATGACGAAAGAATAATGCAACTAGCAAATCGAACAATGCACCTGCAAAATGGGAGGATTGTTGCAGAGAAATGAGTGAATCGTTTCCGATAAAAGATTTAGCGCGGAGAAAATTTCAAACAAGCTTAGCGATCATAGGCTTGACAATCTGCACCGCCACAACCGTTTTCCTCACTATTTTTGGGGATAGCCTCGGCCTCGGAGTCTCTTTTCTCACGAGTGGCAAGCTCACCGTTGGGTTTTCTCGAATATCTTCGGTCTTCATAACGTTTGTTAGCCTTCTCAACATTTTAGCTGGCGCTTTGATAACGTATTTTCTCGTTTCCCTAACCATGTCCGAAAGAGTAAGAGACATCGGGGTAATGAAGGCATCCGGCTGCCTGACCGAATTAGCTTTCAGCTACTTCGCTACGGAGCTTTTCATCATTGTTTTCATAGGTTGCCTCGCAGGCACAGTAGTTGGCATATTCACGTATTACGCCTCAGCCAACGTACTGAACAGTCTAGGTTTTTCAATCGCACAAAAACCCCTTAACACGTGGTCAGTCCTCTACGTCTTCCTCATCTTCTTCGTCGTCTCCCACATCTTCGGAATCCTACCCGTAGTCAAAGCAATCCGAATAAAACCAGCCGAGGCGCTGTCCCCCACACAATCGCTTGGAACAACATTTGAGGCGGGCAAAGCCGTTCCTTCGAGGCTTGGTTTTACGCTTAAGATAGCCTTCCGGGCTTTGGTGCGAAGGAAATCCGCAACTAGGCAAGCAATTATCTGCCTTGCAGCGATCTTGACGTTAACGACCGTGACGATTGTTGGCGGAGTAGTGGCCAACCAAACTACCCAAAGTTACGTGGAGCGAGCAATCGGAAGAGACGTCATCGTCATAAGTCATCCCGACATTTTTGAACAATACGTGGACTTTCTTTCTCAATTTATAGAGGTTAAACAAATGGAACCAATCGACTTTCTAGATCCAAAATATTTCATAATTTCGGACTCTCTAATCTCCAACCTAAGCCGCATTTCAGGGGTTGTTAAAGCGGAACCACGCATCATTCTAGATACAACCATATATGAGGTACAGGTACTCATCATTGACCCCGAAGACCCTACCCAAAAAATGCTTGTGGGCGATAATCGGTTCGGTGAGGCTCTCGTTCTCGGTATACAACCCGGTCAGGTCATAAACGATTGGCTAATTCTCGGAAAACCTCTCAGCGAAGGCGAATTAGATTCCGCCATCATCGGTGACTCTCTGGCGTCTGCCATTTTCAGCGATGCGTTGCTACAAAAACTCCGATTATTCGGCAATGAAACTTTTCAGATAGTTGGCGTATGCTTAGATCCGCTCAACAAAGGAAATGTAGTGTACGTTCCCCTCAGGACATTGGCATCATTAGTTCCTAGGTCAGGTTATAACATTGTTTTTCTTAGGGTTGATCCAGCTAACCGCTCACAAGTTTTAGCCAAGATAGAAGAAACAATTTCGGGAACAGAGTTAGAGTTTTTTGAACTTGACGAAATTTTAGGAAAGCATCTTGACTTTGTTAATCTCATCTGGTCGTCAGTTATGCTTCTTCCTCTCTCTTCCCTAATAACCGCGGTACTCTGTCTCCTCAGTTACGTAATGCTTTCCATTGCTGGTCAGCAAAGAGATTTCGGAATCATGAGAGCCCTAGGAGCCAAACCAAAAACCATTCTAAAAATAGTTTTCACCGAGGCTCTACTGGTTCTCTTAATTAGTGGAGCCATCGGGATCCCAACTGGACTCTTCATCACGTTCACGTTTCTAATCCCTGACCCAGTCATTTCCCAATTCAGTCTCCTTGCGGTGAGCGGATGGTTAGTTCTAACTTTAGGCTTCCTGAGTTTGTCAAGTCTATACCCGGGGGTAAAAGCCGTGAAAAAAACTATTGCACACATAATGTCCCAAACTTACTAGATTAAGTTTAGTTTCTTCATCTCTAAACATATAACGCATCCTTTTTATGGCAGGAAAGGAACGACTAATGAAATACGTAACTGAATATTAAAGGCTAAAAAGAGGGAGTAATCGTGTCGCAAAAAATTGTTGGTGTCATTACTGGCTACCGAACAGGCCCAAAAACTCAGCATCCAAAGCAGTACATCCTCCGGTTTCCTGGTTTTACGTCCTCAAATGAGGCAGCTAGGCTTTTAGGGAGGAAGGTTGCGTGGTCAATTGGTGAGCGAAAAATTCGAGGAAAAATTGTGGCGTTGCATGGAAAAACTGGGCTTGTGAGAGCCCGTTTCGTAAAGGGAGTGCCAGGGCAAGCCATAGGGACTCATGTTGAAATAATCGGATAGTACCTGTCTGAAAGAAGTGATATGCGAGGTTTTCTTTTTATAGACTGAGAAATATTAGACAGTTTTACATACAAAAATAAGTCATGAAAAGAATTTCTATTCTTGTTCTTGTAAATTGTAATCATAGAAAGGCCGTTTTTGGATTTTTGATAGACATTTTGTAGAAATATTCATATAGATTATTCTGAAATTTTTCTAAAATTGCGCTTTTCATTTCAAAAACCAGTTTTCATTTCAATCTTTTTCCATAAAAATAAGCCACCTTTAAAGACGCACGGAAAAATGTGTTAACCAGTTTGTATGAGCCGATATCTCATTCAGGAAATTTTGGAATTGCAAAATTGGAACTATGGGCGTATTTTGGTAAAATTTTAGGGGTCCAAAAGTCAGCGATAAAACTACTGGAACAAGCACGGCCTGTTTCCAGTCGACTACTCCTACTTTTTCACCTAGTTGAGGAAAGGCTTCGGCTAAGGCGCGGGTTCTTTCTGTTTGAGCTTCAACTGCCTTTAGTGTTGCTGACCTTGCCCAACCGTGATGCCAATGTTTACAGTCTACGCAGACGATGATTGGCCGTTGAAAGCCCAAGACATCGATCTCCCATCGTTTTCCGGCCCACGAGAAGTGGAGGTGCTTTTTCACTGCGAAGTTGTTGGCTTCTAGGGTTGTGGCTGCAATGTTTTCAAACTCGTCCCACTTGAGGAAGTTGCATGCTCTTTGAAAGTCTGCTCCTAGCTTGATGGCATTAATGACAATTCGGATGCGTTGGTCCGACGACGCTTCAATCACGTTGCCTTTCCGTTGAACTAACCCAGCGTTCAGAAATTTTTTGAGCATCTCATCAACAACTTGAACAGGAACCTGAGCGTCTCGGCTAATCAGCTCCCTTGCGACTATTCCGCTCTTTGTCAGTTTTAGGATAGAGATGAGGATGTTTCTTTCAATGGTCATGTGATTCAAACCGTGGATGAGGCTCTCACTTTTGATAGTGTTACTCTTTAATGCAGATAAGCAATATAAGAAGTCAGTTTGAGAGAGGCCATAATCATGTTGAGCTGTTGCTTGCCTAAAACGCCTAAGTCTCAAAGACTATATCGAAGAGCTGAAAAGGTTCTTCCTGCTGGAGTTTCATATTTTATTCGCTACATTGAACCGTATCCCTTCTATACGGCTAAGGCGAAGGGAAGCAAACTAGTTGACGTAGACGGAAACGAATACATCGATTTCTGGATGGGCCATTTCAGCCTCATCTTTGGACATAGTCCGCCAGAGGTTATGAAGGAAGTTAAGCGGCAAATCGATAACGGAACACACTATGGAACAAGTCACGAGCTTGAAGTTGCCTTAGCCGAACAAGTGGTGAAGATGGTTCCGAGCGCAGAGATGGTACGTTTCACAAACTCTGGAACCGAAGCCATGATGTACGCTGTTAGGTTGGCTCGAACATTCACAGGCAGGGAAAAAATTGCGAAGTTTGAGGGGGGATGGCACGGAGGCTATGACGCCCTTGATGTGGCGGTTAAGCCTCCTTTGGATGTTCCAGAATCTAGCGGAGTAACGTCTGGAGTTGTAAAGGACACGCTTGTGCTTCCGTTTAATGATATTGAAGAAACGAGAAGAAGAATGAAAAATCAGAAAGTCGCCGCCGTTGTTGTTGAGCCAATTCTCGGAGCTGGAGGCTGCATCCCCGCCGAAAAAGAATTCTTAAAAGGGTTGAGGGAGTTATGCTCTGAAAACAGTGCGCTTCTAATCTTTGACGAGGTCGTCACCGGGTTTAGACTTGCGCCTGGCGGAGCTCAGCAATCTTATGGAGTCTTGCCTGACATCACAGTTCTAGGAAAAATTATGGGAGGAGGATTTCCAATAGGCGCGGTTGCTGGTGGTCAAGAAATTATGGAACGCATGAATCCTCTTCTATATGAGCGGCCAAAGTTTTCCTTCCACGGAGGAACTTTCTGCGGAAATCCTGTGACTATGACTGCTGGTTTGGCGACATTAAAAATGTTGGAAGATGGGCAAATTTTGAATCAACTAAACAAGCGAGGGAACGAAGTTCGAAAGCAACTCTCAGAGATCTTTGAAAAAAGAAACATAGATGTTCAAGTTATAGGCATAAGCTCACTCTTCCATACGCACTTTACCCACGAACAAATAAAGGATGTTCACGGAGTTTTCCGAGCAGATCGCAAAAGACTGAATGACTATCACATGTACCTGATTGCGAATGGAGTATTCTTTCTCCCAACAAAAACAGGAGGACTCAGCACGGCGCACACTGAAGAGGACATAGAAAAACTCTTCGCGGAGACTGAAAACTACACGAAATCACTGTAGAAACATTTAAATGAACAAATCCTAAGTGACGACATCTCCACAAACTACCTTTTTCTTTGTCCACAGCATATTTGGAGCCTAGTTGGATCCTATTTGGATCATGTATGGGATGGTCTAGGAGCGTGTGCGCACGCCTAAAACCATACTCAAACTGATCACTTCAAAAAAAAGGGAAATCTTAGGAACCCTCTACATGTACGTCGCACTAAGGGGGTTTTCTTATATTCTCAGAAGATTTTGTAGAGCGGATGATTTTCCACGAGGGGTTTTACGCCCAGCCGTCTCATGGCGTGGTAAGCGATGATTGCGTCGTTCATAGCGGATGTTGGAATCAGGTTTTTTGCTTGTTTTATCGGTCCGTAAATTAGGAAGTTGGCTCCGCCGAACTGGGCTATCGTGTGCGCAGACGCGTTATAGGCAACGAATCCTTGCTTCAAAGATTCATTCTGCACCCCCCTCCAGTCGTATGTAGCATTAGCGGGAGAACAACCCGCTGGATAGCCCAACTCGTTTTTTACAAGTTTTATGGCTTCTGTGGCGTAGGCTATGCTTGGCACATCAAAAACTATGGTGTCGACTAGAATTTTCTTTACCCCCGCCTTTCTTGCTGTCTCCAGCAAGCCAACTCGTCCATTGAAGCCCTTCAGAATTGAGATTCTGCCTTCTGGCGAAAAATCAACCTCATTATTCGCGAGAAGAACGGCTGCGGTTATGCCAGAGTCACGAATCGTTTCTAGCTCTTTTTCGGGTGTTTGAGGGGAAATAGCATTAAAAATAGTCCTTTCTAGAAGCCCCAGTTCTGTAACGAGTTCTAAACCAGCGACACGAGTTTCTGTGTTTGCTCCATCGATGAGGAACGCGCTTTCGCTTTGCTCAGATATGAATGCTATGTATTGTCTCATGGCTTCTGGATATGTAGCCATAACATCTAGAAAATGCGGAACTCCCGTTTTCTCAGAAAGCTCCCCAGCCATTGTTATCCATTTTAGCACAGATTTCTGATCAAATTCGCCCTTCACGTGGCTCGTTACTTCGGGCATGCCCTTGTAGAAAACATTTCCTACGAGAACCGTGGGCAGTTCTCCTGGCTGTCCGCCAAGTTTTACATTTCCGATTTTGAATATTTTCTGTCTGCATTTGAACTTGAACAACTTACCCACTTGATTGTTATGTTAGTGATTGCAGTAAATAAATTTCTGATGCTAAGTCAGTGGCGGAGCTAGAGCTTTCGACCAATTATTAGGACGCGCAAAGAAGTTGTTGACAAAGTTGCTGAATCCTTGGTTGCCTACTAACGCTCCCATTAGGAAACTCATGAAAATGATTTCAGCCCATGCTTTTAGCAACACAGATACTATTATAGTGACGGCGATAGAATATGGCAAGCCAAAAAAATAGGGAAGGAAACTTAGAAAATAGGCGACTGTAAAAAGACACTCTGGAACATAAGAAACAAGCACTAGAGGAATCGTCAGAATTGATCGACGATTTCTACTGTTTATGTCGAGGTCTTTATAGAACAAGCCTGCAGTAAGTCCCGTCAGCGACTTTCCAATAGGTAATGATATTAAGCCAAGCCAAGAACCGCTACCAAGAGGGCCAAAGAAAATCCCTGGAAGAACACCAACAAACAATCCTGTGACAAACCCAGCGAGAGGTCCTCCGTAAAGGGCTGATACGAATGTGGGTATAAGGGAGAGATCGAGCGCGACTCCTTCCGCTATTGGCCCTAAGTAATAGGAAATCAAGAATAGAACATTTCCAAGCGCACCCATCATCGTGATAAACGCGATAGTTTTTGAGTCCATTCGTGAACATCCCATTCATTAACTTGTTTGGCGTAGTGTGGGCAAGCTAATTATTTAAGAGTAGCTACTTAAAAATGCGTTAAAATCTCATTGAAGATGATGAAGAAGAAACAAAAATAATTTTGATCCCCTCTTCAAACCCGGAGAACAACATCGACTTACAGACCTACACAAGATTAAATAAACTCAACTCTTACAAAAAATTGGGAACTAACTCCATGTCAAAGCCGCTTGAGATAAAACTCGAAGACATTAAGGGATGGTTGGAGCAAGAAACACTTTCCATTCTCAAACCGCTAAAAATTGAAGGAACAAGTCTGCTCAATGACGTGAAGAGCAAGATGGACGACTTTTGGAAATCCTGTGACAAAATGATGGAAGACAGCGAGAAGGAGATAGAAAAGAACAACCCAAAAACGTATCGTCGAGCAAGAGAAGCCTACAAGCTCGCCCGAGACGTCTCCGATACAATGGACCGAATCACTGTTCCTGAGGAGGTTTCACACGAAGGCCTTCGGGTGTTATGTGATGAGCTGGAAAAGTTTGTTGCCACAGTTATGCGAGAAAGAGCGGAGAAGTTCCGACGGATTACGCCCTTCTTCATCATCGACCGCAGAAGATTCGACATCGCACTTAAACGATTCATGGACTCAATTCAGAAACTGCGCGCCTTTTCATCCCATAAATATGTGAAGACAAAGGATGTGGACGACTCGCTTTCCATGATTGATAGGCTTTCTGAAACGCTGAAAAAACTCGATGAAATTGATGAGCAAAAGAAAAAACTAGGCTGGACAAGGAAGGCTATAGAGAAAGAAATAATGGAAAAGCAACAAAAAATTGCGTTGGCTCAAAGTAAAGGCGAGGTCAGCGAACTCAGTCAAGTAAATAAGCAAATTGCAGAGTTGGATGGAAAAGTAAAGTATGGTTTACGCCATCTTCAAAAACCTTTTTTCAAGTTTCAAACTCTAGCCCGAGGACCTGACTATCCCATACCGCCAGATGAACTGAAAAAGTTGGACGAGTATTTGAGCGATCCATTCGAGGCATTTGCAACCGAGGAAGACGGGTATCCCATGCTGAAGAGAGTTCTTCGAAAAGTGAATGACGCGATTGAGAAAGGAAAGCTAAAATTGAAGAGCAGTCGCTTAAGGAAGGCTCAAGACCAGATAAAAGGAATTCTCGAGAAGGATGCTCTGGCTTCCGTACATCAAAGTTGCAAAGAAGCACTTTCTCAAAAACAACAACTTTCAACTTCCGAAGCCATAACGACTTTTCAAACCGAGTTTGAGCAACTTCAAAAAGAACTGAGAGAGCTACAGAAACAAAAGGGAATCATCGAATCGAGGAACAATACCCTAGACGATGAACATAAAAAGGCATTGGAAAGAATTGAAAGTCAGAAAAAGAAGCTTGAAAGTGTTGCCTTCGAGTTGACTAACAAAAAGATTGAAGTCATCTTACCCCAATAATTTTTAGCCTCACTTTGTCTCTCGCTTTCTTTTTGAGAGTTTAACTAGTAAGTCGAGGGCTCTTTTTCCTTCCTCGTCTTCAACTGGCTTTGTCCTGAGAACTCCTTTTTTCTCCGCGTTTTTGAAGAGTTCTTCGCCTCTTTTTGTGCGTAGTATAGTAAATGTCCAGTCGCTCATTCCTAAGCCGCCGGCTGAGATGTCAGCAAGTTCAGCGGAGAAGTCGGTACATAACGTACAGCTTTTTCGGGTGTATTGTTTCGCTTCTTTTAGTGGGATGATTTTTTCTTCGCCAGATTTTGGTGTGACCAAGAGTTTTGCTTTGATGTTAATTTTCTTTATGTCGCTTAGACTAATGCCCATTTCCTTTTCGATGTGTTTTTTCATTAGCCCCTCATAGTCGAAGGATTCAGTGCACATCAATCCTATAGTAAGGTTGAGTGGGTCAGCGTACTTCTTCAGGGAAGCCATCTGAATTCTTCGTATGGCTTGAATCTGACAGGGTGTCCCAACATAGACTAGGTTCTTTTTCTTTTGTTTAATTCCTTCTCGGAATGCAAGGAGATTGGGCGAGTATGTGTATCTGGTTCCAGCGCATTCTAAAACTTCTTGTCGTGATGTTGCCAGTTTTGGGATTGGATACAGTGGTTTTTCTGGGCTGAGTCCTGAAACGGCGGCTCCGTCGATAATATGGTTTTCTAGAGCGAATGTGAGTAATGCTGTGACGACTCCACCGTCTTGGCAAACTCGGAGTATGTTCTTGTCAATGGCTTGAGCGATGACTAAGCGTCTATAAATTCCGAACTCTTCGTCAGGCTTATGTTCTCTTTCAAACACCAGCTTTTCTAGGGCTGCTTGAGAAAAGTCATATCTAGGGCAGACTCGAGGGCAGATGCCACAGATTTCACATTTCTTAACTAAGTTTGGTCTTTCTTCAAAGTATTCTAAGCAGCCAAAGGGACACACAAGAACGCAAGCAGCACAACCAGAACAGATTTCTTTAAGAACCACTTTTTCTAGGAGAGTTTCCTCAAAACTCAGTTTTGGGGCGCTCATAATTATCCCTCTTTTAATTTTTTGGCAAGATTTCCTTCAACTTTTCATTATTTGTTTGATATAGACGTTTCAGCACTTTTAAGGCGTTTAAGGTTATCCACTTACTAGGTTTACTCACAGATTCAATGTTTGTTTGCATTCTGCCAAGTGGGGAGCTGTCGAGAAGCCATGTTCCATCAGAGCGACGCTTTTTAATCAATACTCCTACAGCATCTGTCAAGCGTTCATCATCGATATAATCTAGTTTTGTGAGAACTGATAGCCCTCTTAAAATGTCGTATCCGTAGAACCATGGAAAACTGAACCTTAACCACTGTCGGTTAATCACTTTGTATCTGTGATGGTCTGCCTTGTACAAGCGATGCATCAGCAAGAACTCGGCACCTCTCTCGATTGCTTGTTTCATTTCCGGTGGACGTTTGGTTTCTGGAACTTCTGAAAATGCTTCGAGCGGGCATATAGTTCCGTAAAAACAGCTGTGCGTGTCCTTAATGTGAGCCTTCCAGTACGGGCACAGCCATCCGCCATCTCTGTTTTGAACACTCAGAAGCCAGTTTATGGCTTTCTTGACGCGATGGTCTTCTCCATATCCAAGTCGAATGAGAGCAGCAACCACATTGCCAGTAAGACAGGAGTATTCATGCTCGTTAACGAGAGAACTTATCCAATTGATTGATTTTGGCGGCGATTCGCCTCTGGCTGTCAGTCGTCTTTTCACTCTGTTGTATTCTGTTGCCGTCCCCTTCTTGGTATACATGGAAAATCCGCCGTTTTCTAATTGGAGACCGAAAGTGTAATCGCAGGCTTTTTGAGTTCTCTCTTCGCTTTTATCGATTCCAAGTTGCCCTAAAGTCATCACTTGCCAATAAGTAGCCTTATACTTAGGAAGATAGGGACTCTTCGAGTCTTCCCAATAACCTTCAAGTTTCTCCTTAGAAAGAATCTTGACCATAATCTTTGAAGTCGAAATGGCTGCTTTAGCCTCCGCCACTTCAGGGTTGTCTTCACCTTTGTCTAAGAGGTCGCGTAAAGTAAAATATCGAACCGATGGATTCGTCTCTTCAAGCAACCATTCGATTGGACTATTTTGAAGCAAGTCTTGCCAGCTTAACACCTGAGGAGTCGCCATCAACCATCGGATGTGAAGCATTAATTACATCTAGCGCATTATAAAAACTATTTTACATGATAGATTCAAGTGTGTTTGATGAAATCTAAACTGGTGCGTTTATGCCAGCTCAAATGAAAGATTTGAAGAACCTTGTGAGCAGTTCGTTAAAGACGAACCTCGATGAATTCTTGCAGTTGACCGACTATGTTGTTGACCTGTTGCGTACTGAAAGCGGGCATGTTGGAAACCTAAGAATTACTGGAAGACTAGTTGAGATGTCTCCTGAAGGTAATGCAACCATCATCGGGGACCTTCACGGCGACTTAAACAGTCTGGCACAAATTTTGAAAACCAGAGATTTTCTAAAGAAGGCTCAGCGAGGAGACCAGTCACTACTAATTTTCTTAGGCGATTACGGAGACAGAGGCATCTACTCACCCGAAGTCTACTATGTCGTTCTAAAACTCAAGAAGCTGTTTCCTGAACGTGTCATATTAATGAGGGGAAACCACGAAGGTCCGCATGACATTCTCGCTTACCCGCACGACTTGCCAGAACATCTGAACCGAAAGTTTGGCGAACACTCGCAAGACATATACATGAAGCTACGAGAACTCTTTGACCAACTTTACAATGCCGTGCTAATAAGCGAGCGATGTATCCTGCTTCATGGCGGAGCGCCAAGCCAAGCCACTACAATAGATGATTTAGCCTACGCGCACAAGAAGCACCCGCACGAAACTCACCTAGAAGAAATTCTTTGGAACGACCCAGAAGAAGACATTAGGGGAACTTATCCATCACCACGAGGCGCGGGAAAACTCTTCGGAGAAGACATAACAGCCAAGCTTCTAAAAATGCTGAACGTCAAACTCATGATCCGAGGACACGAACCCAGTGAAAACGGGTTCAAAATAAACCATAGCGGAAAAATCTTGACTCTATTTTCGAGAACTGGTCCGCCCTACTTCAACCGTCGTGGGGCTTATTTGCAACTAAACTTGTCTGAAAAGATAGAGAGTGCTGAAGGGCTTAAGGGTTTCATCAAGTTTTTGTAAAGGAGACAAACCTTTATTCTAAACGTGAGTAACGCCAATGATGTGGGGGACGCTCTTTGAAGATGGGAATTGTGACGAGAAGCGAAAACGGGTGGTGTTCTACTCAACTGATGGAGGCGATGAAGAAACACAACATAACGCCTCTGTGTTTCAGTTTTCCTCAGCTTGTCGCTCGAGTGAGGTATAAGCCTCAAGCGTCTCTGGGCAAACTCAATGTTCTTCAAAATTTTAGCGCCCTAATTATACGTCCCATCGGACGTGGTTCGTTGGAAGAAATCATATTTAGAATGAATCTTCTATATCGGCTTGAACGCTTAGGAATGCTCATTTTAAATCCGCCTTCGTCTATCGAGCGTTCTGTGGACAAGTATTATGCGCTTTCTCTTTTGGAGGAGGCTGGCTTGCCAGTTCCACGAACCGCCGTAACAGAAAATCATGAAGAAGCCCTCAAAGCTTTTCATGAGTTAGGAGGAGATGTGGTCATAAAGCCCTTATTTGGGTCCAGAGGAGTAGGCTCTACGAGGGTTTCAGACCCAGACACTGCCACAAGAGTGTTTAGGGCTGTTTCATTTTATCACGGTGTTAATTATCTTCAAGAGTTCATTCCACACGGGGTGTCTGACATACGTGCCTTTGTTGTGGGTAACCGTGTCGTGGCAGCCATGAAACGTGTTGCACAAACTTGGAAAACAAATGTTAGTCAGGGGGCAAAACCCCTACCAGTTAAGCTCAAAGAAGAGTTGGAGAAACTCGCCGTCAAAACAGCGAAGACGATTGGCTGTAAAGTGGCTGGCGTAGACATCTTAGAAGGACCAGACGGACCGGTGGTGGTTGAGTTGAACAGTCAACCTGGCTGGCGGGGGCTTCAGTCCGTCACAAGAGTGAACATTGCAGACGAGATTGTCCGTCACGTCCTTTCAGAGTTGAAGGCTTAAAGGATTGTAGATTATGAAGAAGTTTTTAGTTTCACAAATAGACTTGTCCGCCAAAAAGCTTGAGAAGAAAGAGGATTTTGTGGCAGAGGAGCGCCCGCTCCATATTTTCTTAAACCAAACGCATTACGTGACTATTCTTTGTTCGCCGACAAACTTGAAGGAGTTAGCGATTGGGCATCTTCTCTCAGAGGGAGTGCTGAAGTCGGTGGACGAGATACAGGAGATACGGTTAGAGAAGGGTGAAAAATGTCGTGTAAGGCTAAGAGCGGACATCGACGTTGAAAAGCGAGTCTCGGTTTCGCAACCATTTGCTCGGCTAATTGTTTCTGCTTGTGGCTCTCCGGATTATTGGCCGCTCTCAAAACTTATTGATAGGCTTGGCCTTCCAAAGATGCCTTTAGGCCTTAACATTAAAGCAGAAGTTATTTCGCAGTCTGTTAAGCAGCTTAACACGTTGGCTGAGACATTTAGAAAGACCGGAGGGGTTCATGTCGCTGCGTTGTTTACGGCGGAAGGCAAGTTGGTAACGTTTATGGAAGATGTGGGGCGACACAACGCTGTAGATAAGGTTGTTGGAATTGGTGCGCTGAAGAGGCTTGATTTTGAGGAGTGTTTCTTGGCTTCGAGTGGGAGACTAACCGGAGACATTGTGTTGAAGTTGGCTAGGATGCGGGTTCCAGCTGCTGCGTCTCTTGCGGCGGCTGTTAGTTCTGGCGTTGAGGTTGCGGAGCGCACTGGCGTAACGTTGATTGGGTTTGTGAGAGGAAAACGTATGAACGTGTATACCTATCCCGAGCGGATAGTCTATAGATGAGTCATCCCGCTGTATTATTAATAACCTAAGGCTTCAAATGAAATGATGGAGATATCTTTTCGGTTCAGTTCAATACGTATGAAGTTTTTAAGGTCTTCTTCTTTGAAGTAAGCATCTCCGCCTTCAGAGGTGTATAATGGAAGTTTTGTTCGCCTGAAAGCTTCGCCATGAGCGAAGTCTAGAAAAACGTACTGAACATTTTCGGCGGCGAAAACAAGCCTCAAACCCACAGGAGGCCTTGAAAGCGGTGCATTCTGCACAGTGTACGCCATGAAATTTGGATGCGAGGCTATTGCCAATTTCTTAAACTCTTCCCAAGTGTTTATATGAACCACTTTTGTACGCTCTTTCACTTCCCGAAGACCCCAACTCATTTTAAATCTTCATCACTTTATGTATTCGAGATATGGTTTGAGAACCTGAGACATATTTAAATATCTTGTTTTATTTAACTCATAATCACAACATACTAGTTGAATATCCAAACGGGATTCGTTAAAATGTCAAAGCCTAAGTTAAACAGAAGACTCAAGCGGTTGATAAGTTCGAGAATCTGCCCTGGCGAGGATGCTTTAAAATATGCAGATGAGTTGAAGCAATTAGCCGACAAGGTTGCAAGTGTTGAAACTGCGGACAAAAAGAGCAGGTTTTTTAAGGCTCTTGCAGATGAAACACGGTTGAGGATTCTGAGGCTTCTTGAGGTTCGAGAGATGTGCGTTTGCGAGGTAATGGTGGCGTTAGACTTAACCCAGCCCACAGCTTCGCACCATCTAGGTCTCTTAGAAAATGCAGGATTAGTTAAGGATAGAAAAGAAGGAAAATGGGTTTTCTACAGTATTTCAGGCCCAGAACTGCTTGAAAACATGCGCAAATTGAAAATACTGTAGAACACAAGTGCCACGCTTTTTGAGGCAACTCATTCCATGATAGTTTATACAGCAATAAATTTAAATATCTAAATACATTCTCCAACTAACACAACCGCTGAGACATCCCTAAAAAACGAGGATTTCGTAGGAGAAGCACGCTGGTGGCAGAGAAAAAAGAAGCGAAACTTGGTGTTTTCGAGAAATACCTCACTTTATGGATTGCCATTTGCATAGTTGTTGGGCTCTTATTAGGAAGGTTTCTCCCAAGCTTTGGTGAGTATCTGGACTCATTGAAGTTTGCTCAGTTGTCGATTCCAATCGGCATCCTTTTGTTTTTTATGATGTACCCGACGGTTGTGGGCATAGCGTTTAGTGATGTTAAGAAGGCTGTGAGGAAGCCGAAACCCATGCTTCTCACCATAATTGCGAACTGGGTTATCGCTCCACCTATCATGACGCTTTACGCAAACTTGCTTCTCACTGACCCATATCAGAGGGCTGGCGTCATACTTCTCGGCATGTCTCCGTGCACAGCCATGGTCATGTGGTGGATCATGCTAGCCAAAGGAGACCTAGCTCAAGGACTGATAAATACAGCTGTTAACGCGTTATTGATGCTAGCTCTTTACGCGCCTCAATCAGCATTTTATTTGGGCGTAAGTGGCATACCAGTCCCATGGGATCTAATTGCCGCGAGCGTAATCATCTTCATAGCTCTTCCAGTGTCATTAGGAGCAATTTCCAGAAAGTTGTTGATAGGCAGGAAGGGAAAGGAGTGGTTTGACCACACCTATCTTGAACTTGTGCGTAAAATATCCATCATAGCGTTGCTGCTCACTCTAATCGTTATGTTTTCGTTACAAGGAAAGATAATCCTCACTGATCCGCTTCTAGTGGCTTACCTTGCCGCTCCGAACCTGCTCCATTATACAACAATGATCGCCATAACCTACTCTGTTTCGTGGCTGTCTAATTGGGACTACGCAACATCAATAGACACTACCCTCATCGGTTCTAGTAGCCACTTTGAAGTTGCCATTGCCGTGGCGACAACCCTTTACGGTCTCAATTCAGGTGCTGCCTTGGCCACAGTAATAGGGCCTCTAATGGAAGTTCCATTGATGCTGTCTCTTGTTAAGTTTGGTCTACGGACACGTCACCTTTTTCCGCGGAGCAAAAAGAAAAGCTAAGACGCAAGAAGAGCATTCTTTAAACAACAGATGAGAATTCACAGTAGGGTTTGAATATGTCACAGGACGCTATGGAAAAACCCGTGATTCAGATACACTATGCGAAAATGGAGATGTCTCCCGCACATTCCCTTTTTTCTATGTTTTGTCAATTGCATCCTCGTAGTAAGAAAAAAAGAGAGGGTTATGAAGGGAAATGCACTCTGATGTGCATGCTACAGTTTTTGCAGACTACATCAGCGATTTGTTTCTTTTTGTCTATGTGAACTACTCAAAGCTTTTATTTTAGAAGGTAGAAACTCGAAAATGAGGGAAAAAGTTTTGAGTGAATCTTATCCACCGCCTCCGCCACCGCCGCCTCCTCAGTCGCCCTTAAAAGGCGAAGGTAAGCACCCTACAGCAGGCTTTATTATAACTCTCATTGGTGCTATCTTAATAATTCTCGAAGCGTTGGTCTATCTTTATATTAGAAATATACTTGTCGGCGCTCTTGGAATCATTTTTGCAGTACTCTCGATATTTTTTGGATATAGAGGTCATGTGGCAACTGAAAAAGCAAAAAGGAACATCTACGGCTTAATACCGATGATCCTTGGATTCATTGTCATGGCTGCCAGTTCACAGATCTATGTAGATTTTCTAGACACGCTTGTAGTTATCTTTGGCGGCCTTATGTTAGCGATGGGGGGCGGGATTCTCATATCTGCAGGTAATCTCTAAGGTTTAGGAATAGAAGTCACGGGTTTGAGTATGTCACGGAAATCGATGGCAAAAAAATCTTCAGAAAGCGAAAGTGAAAATTCATATGATTCAGTGAAAACCCCTGTGATTCAGATAATTGGCGTGAAAAATCTGCCCATTGTAAAGGGCGGGGATGATCTTGCTGGGCTAATTTGTGAAGCGGCTGAACGTCAGGAAACCCCGATTCAAGACGGCGACATCATTGTAATTACCCACGTCATTGTTTCTCGGGCTGAGGGAAACGTCGTAAACTTGGAGAGCGTGGTTCCTTCAGACTTCGCTAAGGCTTTTGCCCAGAAATTTGACAAAGACCCAGCCGTTGTGGAAGTCGTCCTTCGAGAGTCGAAAAGCATTGTTCGAATGGGTGACGGAAAACTCATCACAGAAACTAAGCATGGGTTTGTTTGTGCCAACAGCGGAGTTGACCAGTCTAACGTTCCTGGGAAAAGAAGTGTGGCACTCTTGCCAGCGAATCCCGACCGTTCAGCACGGAATATTCAACAGAAAATAAACAGACTAACTGGGAAGGATGTGGCAGTCATTATTTCGGACACTCATGGACGCCCACTACGCATGGGCGAAATCAACATCGCCATAGGAGTTGCTGGAATCAACCCCATACGAGACCGAAGGGGAGAAAAAGACCTTTTCGGATACGTCTTAAGAGTAAAGCAGACCGCGGTTGCTGACGAACTGGCGTCAGCTGCAGAACTGGTCATCGGGCAGGCAAACGAGGGAATTCCTGTGGCGATTATTCGAGACTACCCATATCTAAGGTCTGGAAAGGCGAAGGCAACAGAGCTGATAAGACCAAAAGAAGAAGACTTGTTCATTTAAACAAAGCCACTTTTCAACGAATGAGGCTACTTTTTTTCATTTCCGCTTTCGGAAGATCTTGCCACCATCATTGTATTCTCCAGTGACATATTCAAAGCCTGTCTCAACTAACTCTCAGCGAGCTCTGACCCTTTCTCAACAATCCGATAGCGCGCTTGACGACCTTCTCAGCAACTCGATAAGAAACAAAAAAGTCAAGCTCATTATTGAAAGGAACCAGAAAAAAGGGGCGGAGGCAATAGGAATGCGTTAGCAAAAACGTTGGTGTTTCTGCTGTAGTGCTATTATTGCCATGGCCTTCTTTTGTTCGGCTTCCAGCATGGCATTTCTAGTCTCTTTCTGGGAATCAGCAGAGAAGTCTTCTTGTTCTGCTGCATCCAGGTCGACGATAGAGGGTTGAAAGCCTGTATTTGATCTAAACAGTCTCAGAAAGCTGTTTTCTGATCTTCTCCCACTCAGGCTTCTTTCAAGCTTCTCTTTTATCTTGAACATTCCTATCACCTCCTTCGACTATACCCTATAAGCCTTCATCGATAACAATCTAACTGAACAAGATTCAAATATGCAGCAAGAAATCCTTAAGAAATTGAATGCCATTCAACAACACAAAAAAAAGAAGACGTGCAAGCAATCTTCAAAGATAGGGCAAAAAAGCTATTAAGAAACCGAACATTGTTCAATAATATGAAAGACATCAAACCTAAATTGATACGGCTGTTCAAGGAAGGCTATTGTACACCACAGATTGCGAGAATAGCTAAAAACATAGATGAACCATCCGCCACCATCCACTATAACATAAAGAAGTTGGAACACGAAGGAGCAATAAAAACCTACAAAGCTGTTTTTGATTACAAGAAAATAAGCGAAGGGTTCTGTGCATTTGTTCTTGTAGCGCTGTCATCTGAGGAATACGCTGATCCCGAAAGAGTTGCAAACAACATGGCTAAACATAAAGAGGTTGAAAGTGTGGATATCCTTGCTGGAGATTGGGAATTGATTGTTAAAGTCAGAACAAGTGATCAAGACAAATACTTTGAGTTCCTGAAGAAAGTTATTTCAGTGGAAAAAGGCATTGAAAAGACCAATTCGATAGTTTCCTTGAAACAGGTCAAAACCGAGTTTGTCTTGCTTTAGCTGATGAATGAAAGGAAGCATTTGTTCACGCATCGTATTCGTTCGAGTTCCACTTTCAAAACGTCGGTACGCCCCTAAGTTCTGCACACTGATGTCCTTCCACAGGCTTGTGCGCTTATTTATTGTTGAAGGAGATGTCATTCTTCTCGAAAAAAGGGGGAGTTTGCGGGAGAAATCTCCACATTAGTGTTGTTTATATAAACAGGAACCACTAAACAGAAAAACAAAAAACTCCGAGAGAGCGGTCAGACACGCGCACACGCCCCTAGACCATCCCATACATGATCCAAATAGGATCCAACTAGGCTCCAAATATGCTTCAGTCGATTCTACAGGGTGCTAAGTAAGCTCTTGACCTTTCTGACACAATCCCATGCATCTTTCGCGTAGGCATGAACACCGTATTCTTGGAGGGTTTGTTCAGAGACTGCTCGCCCCCCGACTACGATTTTGATTTTTTCGCTCAGTTTTCTTTTCTGTAGAAGGCCAACTACATCCTTTAGGAAGGGAACGGTTTCATCCACTAAGATGGAGATGGCAATTATTTGAGCTTCTTCTTTAACAGCCGTGTCCACGAAGGCTTCAGGCGAAACATCAACACCTAAGTCTACAACCTGAAACCCTGCCGCTCGGAGAGTCGCAGCCACAATGTTTTTTCCAATTCCTTGGACATTTCCCTTCAGCGAGCCAATTACAACTTTTCCAACAACCTTAGCGGGTTCGACTTGGAGATGAGGCTCTAAAACCTTAAAGGCTTCTTGCATGGCTGAGGCTGCGGCAGCAACATCCACTACAAAGTATTCTCTCCTCTCGTATCGTTTGTCGACGACATTCATGGCTTCAGTCATTTTTTCTAAGGCTGTGTTGGCAGACAGACCTCGACCAGCTATTTGCTCCGCGGTTTTGCGTGCTTTTCGAACGTCACCAACAACCACCGCATCAAACAGTGTGTCTAAAAGGCTTTTTCTAGGCAAGCAAACTCCCCAACAATTTGTTCAGCTTTTTAGTCCTAGTGACTGCTTTAACACGTCCACGTTGATTTTGCCAGCTCTAAAAGTGTTGCCTGTTTTCGAATTGTTAATAACCATGACTGCTGGCGCGAACAAGCCAGGGTCAATTTTGTAAAAATCATAGCCCGCTTCTTTGAAGATTTCGAAGAACGGTCGCCCATAGCTTTTAGAGGCTTGAGACGGCGCTTTAGTTATTAGCTCCTTTAGTCTTCTTTCATCTTCATAACTTGTCGCATAGTATGCCACGCCCCCATACAAAATTGCGTCGTTTGTTCTCCCCATTGCCTCTGCAAACTTTGGATGCGTTGGGGCGATGGGGGCGTATCCCCACCCGTGCGTTATCAACTTCGGGTCGAAACCAAGCTCCATCAGCTTATGCAGTCCTGTTTCCACGATCCTCCCTGATACTTGTGTGGACCCAGCTATGGATGTGGTCGGAACCAAGATCATGTATAGGCTATCTTGCTTGACCTTGCATTCTTTGGCAACTAGGGCTGTCACATCTTCTGGCGGTTCTTTACTGGTTTCCAGCACCAGCACTGCCGTGTCAGCCTCATCTCCATATCCTATCTTCTCATAGAGTTCTCGAGGTTTCTTAGCCAATGCACGGGCTGGACCTGATCCCAACGCGAAATAGTCTCCACTTTTAATCTGCCAACCAGCAAACTGAGAACCCAACGTCGCTATCACTGGATGATCCGTAAACACAAACACGGATGGGAGTTCCAAATCATCATATCGGTTGCAGAAGATTCTCGCTTTGCCATACCCGCCGAGACAGATTTCTGTTATGATTTTGCCAGCGAGGAATCCTCCATTGGCCTTGATTCCAGCATCAATTATGGTTGTGCCCGACTTTGTTTCTTTAACTATTACTCCATACTCTTCAGCGTTGTCGCACAGTTTTTTTACGAGTCGTTGTGCGGAGCGATTTATGCTCGGTCGTGGTTGAGGCATTTTCTCCCTCATAGGTAGTTTTCATAAGGCTTCAAGTGCGGATTTTGGGTCTGCGAAACGAAAAGCTTCCCATCACCATTTTCAGTTAGGTCGCCGAGAAATCTGTAGAACGGGCCCGCTACTTCTTCCCCGTCTACCTTAACCTTGGGCGTAACGGTATCGATAGTGAATGTGGGAAGGATTGAGGGAATATGACCGCAAACGATGATTTTTCCACCTAGCATTTCGGCTCCAGCTCGTCCTTCCGAGTTTTCTCGAACCAGTATTGTTCCGTCCTTCATATGCATACCCGCAAACTGACCAACGTTTCCCCGTATTTTGATGATGCCTTTCCTCATGAAGCATCCAGCCTCGTTTCCAGCGTTTCCATGAATAATGATTGTCCCCTCACTCATTCCCAGGGTGCTTCCCCGATAAGCGGCTCCCACATAGTCGCCTGCATCGCCTTTGATCTCAATTGTTCCGTTTTTCATCATGCACCCAGCCCAAGAGTCAGCACTTCCACCTACGGTGATGACGCCTCCTCTCATCTCTTCGCCTAGGTGCATGCCAACATCACCATCAACAACTATTTTACCTGTACACATTTTTGCGCCGATTTTTCGAACCCTTCGAAGGTCTCCAGAAATCTGTATGGTGGGCTCCTTCGATTCAGTCTTCGTTTGCAGTTCTATTTTGAAAAGTTCGCCGAGAGTTCGTTTTCGGTTTCCTTCCCAAACCAGCAACTTGGCGATTTCACTAGCTGACTTCTCTGCGAAGATGTCGGGCGAGATGCATTCCGCATCTACAGGAACTTTGAACACACGTTTTGGACATAATGTGATCATGGTTTAAATCTCCGCCTTGACAACGATGGGCGCAGAAGCTGTTAAGAAGCTTTCAGGGATGGGATAGTTCTCATATTCCACGGTCCAGTATTCCCGAAATCTTCGTTTCATGTCAGCCCCAACATCCATAGATAACGAAGAATTTACATTGACCCAGAACGTTTTTCCATAAACTGACTTTAAAATTTCTCCGTTTTTCGCCACGACTTCGCCGCCTTTAATCGTGTACGCAGCCCTTTGGAAGGCTCTTCGGACTGTTTTGTATTTTTTCGAGGGGTCGACTAACTCAGGGTTCACGTTATAGATTGCTATGTCGGCATCGGCGCCCACGCCAAGATGCCCCTTCCACGATAAGCCAAGAGCCCTCGCCTGACCAGCCCGTGTAACAGTAGCTACCTCATAAAAGCTGTATTCTCGTTTGATGCTGGGCAACAAACTGTTCCGTCTCGCCCGCTTAGCGATTTTCTTTATGGTTTTCTCTCTTGCTGTTTGGCTCATCAGCCACGAGATAATCCTGGGGTAGGCAGTGAATGGCCCGCCGTTAGGATGATCTGTTGTTAAGTAGATTCTCCACGGGTCTTTGATTAAGAGGGCGAGTTCCAGCCCAATCGACCACTGGGTGGCGTGCACCGGGCTCTTGCGTTTGTATCTGAACGGCACGATTCCGGCGCTTGTCTCAGTTTCCACGTCATGATTGACCCACTTGTTCCCGCTAAGCTGGTATAGGCGATACTGGAATGGGCCGTCAGCGGTCATCGTTGTCGTGTCTGTGAAGATTACTTGCCCCATGTCAATGGTCACGTGGCTATGCTGATTCACGTAGTTGGCGATTTCTTCGGCTCCCGACCCCATCGTCCGCCAGTCATCTCCCTTAAAGGCGCTGAACTGACAATGCGTAATGTGAATAACTGGCCTGTCTCCCTTAGCAAGGTCTTCAACGCACTTCATAGTCTCCAAGGCAGTGACGTAATTTCCGGGCTTTCCAAGATTGTTCGTGTGAACATGAATCGTATGCGGCATATTCAGAAGCCTGTTCACTTTGCATAAGCCACGAATAATCTCTCGGGGGGTGATGTTGAAGTATGGAACTGGGTCATCGATGTTTTGGACGTTTCCCCCATAGCCCCAAGCTTCTAAGCCGCCTGGGTTGACGATTTTTATTGCGTACCCCTTGATGGCGTTCATCATCCAGGCTATGTGAGCGGCGCATTCTTCGATTCTGTTGTCTCGCAGGTATTCGAGGACAAACCACCAGTCGCCAAGCAACGGATACGTAGCCTTGTCCAACATGGGCGTGTCGTCTAGTTCCTCGTGAGTGTGACGAGCCTCTAGGGGGGGCATAGACGGATTCATAATGGTCGTGTATCCCATCCTTGCGTAGCGATAACCAGTCGTGAACGTAGAAGGAATAGAATGGCCCACGCCAGATCGTGTCACAGCCGTTTTCGCTTCCACGTCCCTAAAGTGATCTTCAGGACGTAGGAGACGACCAGAATTCACTTCAGCGCCAGCGATGTGGCAGTGGATATCCACTCCGCCTGGCATAACAATCATTCCAGAAGCGTCGATACGTTCTGCCTTTTTCTCGTTAACTCTTTCAACAATTTTTCCGTCGCGGACGGCGATGTCCATTCTTTCTCCGTCTACGCCATCGAGGGGGTCGTAAACAAACCCGTTTTTGACGATTAGTTCTTTCAGTTTGGTCGCCTCCTCAACTTGTGAACCTGGTGGAGAATCCTTCGTAGTATTTCCTCGTCTGGAAGGCACGTGTTCGGAGGGTTTACAATTTTCTTTAAGGGTAGTGGAACATGGTCCATACGATATGCGGTTCCTTCGGTTTCAATTCCTACAAAGGCGGAGGGGATTACAACGTCTGCCATCAATGTTGTAGGAGTCACTTCAGGGTCGATGGCAATGAGCGGATTTTTCACCAAGTTCTGGGCAGCCCTCTGCGGAAAATGCGCAACCGGGTCTGACGCTATGACAAGTCCAGCGTCTGACTCTCCACGGCACAGTATATCAACCACCGACGTTTCGCCTGGGTTATAGCGCGGATAGCCATGAGAAAAGTCCACCGCATACGGATAGCCTGTCTGCCAAGTGAACACAACATTGGCTCCGGTCACGTTGAAGTGTCCACGCATGGGCATGATCAGAAACTTTGTGCGTTGATTCAAGTCTCGAACTAATGAGAGGGCAGCGTCCACGTTTCGGAGTTTTCCCTCACTCATGGTTAAGCCTAGCCCAAAAAACAGGATGCCTAATTCGCACCCGATCATGATGTCGACGACTTCTTCGAGAACTTCAACAGGCACGCCCGCGACCTCGTCAACGTCGAGTTCCTCGTCTCGAACCAACATGCGGAAGGCTTGTAGAAGCTCAAAGTCACTGTTTGGCTTGACTTGAATGAAGTAGTCAGCTGTCTCGGCAGAGCGAGTCTTGCGAACATCTATTACTATCATCTTTCTTTTCTTCTGAAAAACGGAGTATGGCAGACGACGGTCAGTTTCAGGAGGAACCGAGACATCACGTCTAAGAATTAAATTGACTGCCCTGCGCAGTCGCTTTTTAGTAAGAGTGGCACTCAAGCGCGAGAGGTATCCTCTCCAAGCAGTCTTCTGGAATCTACCGTCTGAAAACGTTGTATACCGTTCCAAGTGGCGAGGATGCGCACTCCAAGGGTTGCTCCCCCAGTAAAAAACAAGGTCCGCTCGGTGTCGCAGTTGCCCCAACGTACAAGAAGATATGCCAATGTCCTGAATGCTTAAAATTGAGGGCCCGTGACAAACAGTCGAGGTGTTGTCAATAACTCCGCCTACTTCCTCCGCTAGTTCTAGTCCCACGCGGGTTGCCTCACAACTCGTGGAGCTCCAGCCGTAAAGAATAGGATAAGTGGCGTCAGCAAGAATTTGAGCGCTTTTTCGAATAGCCTCATCCAGTGAAGCCTCAACCAATTCGCCGTTTTTCCTTATCAGGGGTTTTGTCTGCCGATGTTTGGCATAGCCTAAAAACTTGGCTGCGCCGATGGCACACGCGTTCTTCACATCAGTAATCACGTTGTTTTTTATTGTTACTTCTATGTCGTCGCAGAAAGAACCGCAGACTGGGCAGGTTACTCCAGAGATAATCGTCATTTTTCTTCCTTCTTGAAATGTTCCTTCAGAAGGTTGGTTAAGCCTAACACTTTTTCTGTAGGCGCTGGCTCAATTTCGGCGGTTAGTCCCTTCAATGAAGGCATGCCTGTTCCGTGAGTTTTTGGGTTCATGACTATGCTTGCCCATGGTCCGTATGGAATGAAAACGACTTTTGGGTGTGGAGCTCTCGCCGACTTGACGGCTTTCAAAACAACTGAGCCGAAATCTGTGATAACTTTTACGTTGGTGTTCTCTCTTATTCCGAGCGACTTCATATCGTCAGGGTCGATTTGGCAGATGGCTACGCTCTGCTGGTATTCCTCCGAGAGTTTGCCATATTCCTTTCCTTTTCCCTGATCTACTGTTCGGCCAGTCAACAGTGAAACCTTCAACTTGGGCATCCGTTCACCTAGCTCTCAACAACGTGTTCATTCTGCTAAATCTTGAATTTTGATCACTTGCTTTGAACAGCTTACTTAGATAACACATCCTATTAATGTTTATCACAATGTAAGGGGGTGTGAAGAACAGGATTCTAAGATTATCAGGGTTCATCTAGGAGTGCGCGTTAGTGGATTTGGCCCCAGTTTTTGAATTCTTTCAGTGAATCCTGTTACGCACTCAACGAACTTATCTGGCATTCCAGCGGACATGAAATACATTTCCAATCGGCTTCTACCCAGTCCAACAGATTCCAGCGATTTCTTGAGGGCGTTTATTCTTTTTTCGGCTTTCATGTTGCCATCGACATAGTGGCAGCCACCATCTTTTAGGCAACCTGCCACGATTACTCCGTCTGCTCCTTCTTGAAAGGCTTTTAAAACGTGTAGAGGGTCTATTCGTCCCGTGCAGGGTGTTCGAACTATCCTAACATTTGGAGGATAGTGTAGCTTACTCGTTCCAGCCAAGTCCGCTGCCCCGTAGGCACACCACCAGCAACAAAACGCAACTATGGCAGGTTCAAACTCTTGTTGACTCACTTCCGTCACTCTCCTAAAACCCCTTCGACAGCAGCAAACAACTGCCTGTCCGTGAAATGGCGAAGTTGCATTGCCCTCGCTGGACATTCAGCGGCGCAGACACCGCATCCCTTACAAGCAACTTCTATGACACGGGCTATTCCTGAGGGTTCCATTTCAATCGCGCTGTAGGGACACATTGCTACACAGTTTGCGCATCCTATGCACAGATTTTCGTCTACGATGGCTTTTGCGAGGTCGATTTTTATTTTACCAGCCGCCATCGGGGGAACCGCCCTCGCAACCGCTCCCAAGGCTTGCGTGACGGATTCTTGAATGTCCTTTGGACCTTGGCAGGCTCCACAGAGGTATATGCCATCAATATTCGTGTCGATGGGAGCCAATTTTGGGTGTAGTTCCATCAAGAATCCGTCTGGACTTAGGCTCAGGTTCAATGTTCTCGATACTTGGACGATGTCTTTGGGAGGCACGAGCGCGCTTGCCAGAACGAGCAGATCTGCCTCTATAACCTTTTTTCCGCCAGTTGCCAAATCAACATTCACCTTTAAGCTCTTAGTTGGGTCTTCTATGACCTCTTTTGCGTCACCATGAATGAAGTTGACGCCAAGGTCTTGACAGTCCGTGTAGTAGTCTTCGTAATCTCTTCCGAAGGGTCGAATATCCTTGTAACAAACCGTGATGCCAGTCTTCGGGTTCATTATTTTTAGGCTGCGGGCATGCTTCAATGCAATGGTACAGCAAATCTTTGAACAATAAACGTGCGTTGCCTTATCTCTAGACCCGACGCATTGAAGCATAACTATGCGTTTCGGAGCATGTCCATCAGATGGGCGAACTATGCTGCCTAGAGTGGGACCGCTCGAATCCATCATCCTCGCAAGTTTTAGCTGCGTTATCACGTTCTGATAATTTCCATAGCCAAACAGTCCTGTTGGCTCGAATTCGTCAAAGCCAACAGCCACAATGATTGTTCCAACCTCAACATCAGCGTATGAAGCTTTTTCTTCCAGGTTAATAGCCTCTGTGGGGCAAACCTTCACGCATTCTCCACATCTTGTGCAATGATTCATATCTAAGGCGTAGACGTGGGGGACAGCTTGAACGAAGGGCAAGTATACGGCTTTTCTCTTGCTTAGTCCCAAGTCAAATTCGCTTGGCACCTCTACGGGGCATACTTTCTCACATTCACCGCAAGCTATGCAGAGTTTTTCGCTGACGTATCTTGGCATCTTTTCTATTCTGGCTGTGAAGTGTCCGATGTATCCAGTCAACGTTCTAAGAGTGGACAACGTATACGTTTTGATTTGTGGGTGTGAGAGAATTCGTCCTTTGTAAAGACATTTTCTATCCATTTCAAATGGTCTTGGAGTGATGCACACTCCACAGTCTTCAGTTGGAAAAGTCTTTCCCAATTGTGCGGTTTTTCCGCCGAGCCATGGCGTCTTTTCGATTAAATGTACCTCAAATCCGAAATCTGCGAGACCAACGGCTGCTGTGATTCCTGCTATTCCGCCGCCTATCACTAGGGCTGATGGTTTAACGATCTCTTCTTTTTCTCCAATCTCCTCCAGATATTTACATCTCTCAATTGCAGACTTCACGATGTGCAGGGCTTTTTCCGTGGCTTTTTCAGGCTCGTGCAGATGAGCCCACGAACAATGTTCCCTTATGTTTGCCATTTCGAAAAGGAAGGGGTTTAGACCAGCTTCTTTGACGACTCTGCGAAAAGTGAGCTCATGTAATTTAGGCGAACATGAAGCCACAACTACACGATTCAAACTGTGTTCTTTTATAGCCTCTCTAATCATCTTTTGACCCGTTTCAGAACACATGAACTCGTAGTCAACGGCATGTACGACTCCTGGAAGCTTTGACATTTGTTCACGAAGGGCTTTAACGTCGACAGATTTTGCTATGTTAAGCCCGCAGTGGCATATGAAAACTCCTATGCGTGGCTCTTTTATTTTCGTCCTCTCCTATGCGATTGTTTTGCCATCTGCCCAGCCATCGACGTGAATTCTTGAACCATGCTTCCCGAAAGTGGCAGAACGTGTACCCTGTTTGCGAATATCCCTACTTCGTGAAACACTTTCTTGATTAAACCCATCCTCATTCTGGCTTTAGCGACTCCTTCTTCAAAATGGCACCTTTCATCTTGACATCCAAGAATCAAAACGTCCTCTGCACCCAACGTTAAGGCTTCTATCACGTGTTGAACAGAAAGCCCACTTAGGCATGGCACAAAGATGGGAATAATTCCAGCCGGGTAGTGTTGATGACGAAATCCAACGTTGTCTAACGCCGTATACCCACATTCGTCGCAACAGAAAGCAATTATGATTGGTTTTAATTTTTCGTCTGCGCCTGTCAAGACGCTACGGATTTGTCTTGAAACCAGTCCATATTCATTGTTAATGAGTTGAATAGCGTTAGCTCCGCAAGCGGTAACGCATAACCCGCAACCCGTACACGAGGTTTCGTCAACTTTTATTTCTTCTTTTTTCTCATCAAAAACGATAGCCCTGAATGGGCATGCGCCTTCGCATAATCTGCAGCGGCTGCAGAATTCATCCTCGATAACGGGAATCAGCATAGGCTTTTGAACAATTTCTGCCATTTTCAACGCTGCTTTTGAAGCGGCTGCGCTGGCTTGAGCGACAGATTCAGGAATGTCCTTAGGTCCTTCAGCCACACCGCAAACATAGACTCCGGCAGTGCTAGTTTCAACGGAGCTCACTTTGTCGTCTAATTCTTTAAGGAAGCCGTCTGGGGCTATTTTAACGCCAATGATTTTAGCTAGTTCACGCAAGCCTTTCGAAGGAACTACGGCGCAGGAGAGCACAACGAGGTCTGAGCGAAGCACGGCTTTTTGATTGGCTGGAGTTTCATATTCAATCTTCAATTCGTTGGCTTTAAAATCCTGCGAAACCTGAATTAACTCACCTTTAACGAACTTTATTCCATACCGCTCCTTAGCCCTCACATAGTACTCTTCAAAACCTTTTCCAGCCGCCCTAACGTCCTTATAAAGAACGGTTATATCCGCGTCTGGGTCTTGTTCGACTTTAATGAGCATCGCGTTTTTCATAGCCGCCATACAGCAATAGCGCGAGCAATAGGCGTTCACTTTTGGGTCTCTAGAACCCACACACTGAATCATAACAATACGTTTTGGCTTCTCCGAATCCGAAGGTCTCTTCAATTTTCCACTCGTAGGACCAGAGGGGTCTAATATTCTAGCCAGCTGAAACTGAGTTACGACATCTTTCAATTTTTTATACCCATACTTAGGCAAGGATGAAGGGTCAAACTCATCAAAACCCGTAGCCACGATAACAGCGCCAACTTCAAGTTGAGTTTCTTCAGGTTTTTGCTCAAAACACGGAGCCTTGGCCGGGCATATTTTTTCACAGATTTTGCAAACTCCTTTTTGGAAGTACAGGCATTGTGGGGCGTCGACGACGTATTTCTTTGGAAGCGCCTGCGGGTATGGGATGTAGATAGCCTTTCGATAGCCCAGTCCACCGTTCCATTCGTTTGGCACCTTAACGGGGCATTTCTCTGCACACATTCCGCATCCAGTACACTTTTCTACGTCAACGTACCGAGGTTTTTTCCTCACCTTGACCCTAAAGCCAGCGGGATTTTTCTTCACATATACGACATCATGGTATGTCAAGAGTTGTATGTTTGGGTGAGCCGCGGCGTCTGCCATCTTAGGTCCGAGAATGCAGATGGCGCAGTCGTCTGTTGGATACGTCTTTACGAGTAAAGCCATTTTTCCTCCGATAGTTGGGGACTGGTCGAGCAGATACACTTTAAAGCCTTGATTAGCCAAATCAAGAGCCGCTTGAATGCCAGCAACACCAGCGCCAATAACTAGAGCTCGCTCTTGAATTTTGAACTGTTTCGTTTCGACAGGCTTAAGGTTCTTTGCCTTTTCTATACCCGCTAATATGAGTCGTTTTGCCTTCGCTGTTGCCTCATCTTTTTTCGGATGAACCCAACAACATTGTTCACGTATGTTGACAATCTCTGCCAGAAACGGATTCAACACACCCTTCTTGGTGAGAGTCTCAAACATGGGCTTATAAAACCGTTTTGAACACGCAGCAATTACGATTGCCTGCGGCTTTCCTTCTTTTATCTTTTCTTGAATGGTTTCTAACCCGTTTTCTTGACAAAGCGACGAGTGAACCTGGACTGAAGTAACTCCTTCAACATTTTTAGAAGCCTCAACTAATGTTTCAAAATTGACGAACTGGTTGAGGGTTTTGCCGCAGTCACAGAAGAAGACCGAAACGCCCACGCTTTTCACTCTCTGGTCTGGTTTAGTCAAACTCTAAGCCTAGTTTGAAGTAGTAAGATTTAAAATTGCGGAATTAAAGTGTTACTGCTCCGAGCGTGAACCTCTTGATAGTCATGGAACAGAAACCGTTGGAAGAAATAATAAAAATGCTAGATGGAGTCAACAGCGTTCTAATAGTTGGATGCAATGGATGTGCCGGAATCTATCAGGTTGGGGGAGAAAAACAGGCTGAGATCATGAAGGTCTTGCTGGAAATGGCAAAGAAACTCAGAAACGGCACAAAAATAAACGCCAAAGCGATGACTGTTCTGCGTCAATGTGACGGACAGATCGCCGCAACTACAATCCAGCCGCTAATAGACAATTACGATGCCATCCTCAGCATGGCTTGCGGTGCTGGCGTTCAAACATTGGCTGACGCCTTTAAGAATAAGCTCGTTATACCAGCAAACAACACAAAATTCATCGGCATGCAAGACAGAGAACTTGGAAAATTCTACGAATTATGCACCGCCTGTGGAGATTGCATTCTTTTCGAAACAAGTGGCGTTTGCCCAATAACTCGTTGCGCAAAGAGTCTCCTAAACGGTCCTTGCGGAGGAACAGCCAAAGGCAAGTGCGAAGTCGGCGGCTGGAAAAGAGACTGCGCCTGGATTCTAATCTACAACCGCCTCAAAGAAAAAGGGCGCCTCGACCTTTACACCAAATTCAGGGAAGAAAGAGACTTCCGAGTGTCGAATCCACCACGAGAACTCGGCGGAACCGAAGAGAAGAAAGAGGAGGAAAAAACCAAATGACAAAAGAAGTTTACAGTGACTTAATGAGGCAAATAACTGAAGGAAAGTTTGTTTTCACTGGAGAACTTGAACCCGTCAAAACGACAAACCTTCATGAGGTGTTGGAGGGGGCAAAAATTCTGAAAGGACACGTCGTGGCGGCAAACATCACGGACAACCCAACCGCATTCGCCTACATGAACGCTCTGGTTCCTTCTTACATGATCCAGCATGAAGTTGGCTTAGAAGCCATTTATCAAATGACAACCCGAGACCGAAACAGAATAGCCTTAATATCCGACTTACTGGCAGCCGCAGCCCTAGGAATAAAGAACGTACTCGCCCTAACAGGAGACCACACAACAGTTGGAGACAACCCTCAAGCTAAACCAGTTTTCGACTTAGACTCAGCGACATTGGTTCGCCTCATAAGAAAGATGGTTGACGAAGGAGTAGACCTAAACAAGAACAAGATTGAAAACCCGCCAAAGTTTCACGTCGGTATAGCAGCAAACCCGAACGCAGACCCGTTAGAGCCGGAGATTTTGAAAATTGAGAGAAAAGTCAAGCTGGGCGCAGAGTTTCTGCAAACCCAATGCGTCTATGACATTGAAAGAGCAAAACGCATCGTGAAAGAATTGGCTTACCTGAAGATTCCAGTCCTCCTCGGAATTGCTCCGTTCAAATCCATAGCCATGATGGAATGGATGGTCAAGTTCGTGCCAGGCATCTATGTTCCAGACGAGATTCAGCAGAGACTGAGAAAAGCCAAAGACAAGGGAGGAAAAGAGGCAGTATACCAAGAGAACATTGAAATCTTCGGCGACATCATAAAAGAAATAAAGAAGACGACGAAGGCTGCTGGCGTACACGTTATGGCTGTCGGATTCGAATGGATTGTGCCAAAAATAATAGCCCAATCAGGGGTTAGGTGAGTAACAAAACTTTCTTCCGTACTCCTCGAGGCTGACTATCTTTTCTAGCCTTTTGCGGGGTCGGATCAAATGGAGGACTTTACTTGATATATCGGTTTTCTCCCTCTTGTAGCCCAACGCCAAGAGTGCAACAACCCTAAATCGGGACGGTATCTTCAACATCTCTCTAATCGCCTTTTCGTTGAACTTACCTATCCAACAAGTCCCCAAGCCCTCGCCTGTCGCAGCAAGCACGAGGTTTTCCATGGCAATGCAAGTGTCTCCCATATACCAGCGGGGAGAAGCCTTCTCGTCACCACACCCGACGATAACCACTGGCGATTCAGCCAAGAAACGTCCGTATCGACATCCCTTCGCAATCGTTTTTCTTTTGTTCTCGTCCATGACAAGAATGAAGTGCCACGGCTGAGTATTTCCAGCCGATGGAGCCAGTCTAGCCGCCTCTAGAATTTTCTTTAACGTTTCGGCTGGAACGGGTGTGGAAGCATATGCCCTGACTGATTTTCTTTTTTGAACTGCTTCAAAAACATCCAATCGTGGTTTCTCCTATGTGGCTTTCTTCATGTCTAGTTTGTAAAGTTCGACGTTTGCCCCTTTGCAGGCTCTCACAGTTTTTTCTTCGAACTGTTGACATACGATAACCTTTCGCATGGTGTCTTCGGCAACTTTAGCGGTTGAGGAATAGCTTGCGGCGAGTCTGCATACTTGAGCCACGGCAGTTTCGTTGGCTTTCGTCTCGATTTCAACCACCACGACCCTGTCCTTAGCGTCTTGAAGAAGAGTGTCGATTACGCCAGCTTCTACTTCCACTTCTGCCCCGAGAAATTTCATTCCCTCTTCGAGGATTGACGGGTCATCGGCTAGAATTTTCTGTATGGGATTTTCCAGCAACCCCCTAGCAACAATATGGGCTCTCGGTCCGTTCGTAGCAATCGTCTCTAAAGAACTCTCGATGTCAAAGTAGGTGGTTCCAAGAAGGTGTGGGAAAACGTTGACTGAACGGTCGTTTTGATAGAGAAGGAGGATTGGAGTGTTCGTCAAGTTTGGGTTTTTAGTCTTTGACAGGGGCAGTACCTGACTCTTTGAACTGACGATTTTTCCTCTAAGCTGAGGCAGAGTACTGCGAATGTCGTCTTTTAACCGTTCCACCTGAGAAGGAGAAAGGCTCTCAGCTTCTACGAGTTGGAACTCAACATCCCATTTATGTTTTATCTGTTCCAGCGTGTTCTCGATGGTTTGGACTCTAGCTGAGTACGGGGCATCTTTGTTATAGTAGAGAACAAACTTGTACATTCAAGCTTTCCTCAAGAAATCTTTGAGTCTACCTATTTTTATGTTTAGCATGCAGCCAATAACCTACACAAAAATAAAAAGGAGAAGATGACATTTCATTTCAGAAGGTGATTTAACGTGCCCAACATTGTCAAAGTAGGAGTTTTTAAATGCGGCAACATCGGTGCAGCTCCAATAATTGAACTCCTCCTCGACGAACTAGCTGAACGTGAGGACATCAGAGTACGGGTTGTAACGACAGGCTCAAAAATGAACGTTGAAGACGTTGAAGAAGCCTTACCAAAACTTTTGGAATTTAGCCCAGACCTAATAATTTCAATTTCGCCAAACGCAGCAATTCCCGGACCAACCAAGGTGAGAGAAATCCTATCGAAGAAGGGCATACGCTGCATAGTGATTTCAGACGGCGTGGCAAAAAAGATTAAAGAAGAACTAGAAAAACAAGGCTTAGGCTACATCATAATCATGGGCGACCCCCTCATCGGCGCCCGAAGAGAATTCTTAGACCCAGTAGAAATGGCGATTTTCAACTCAAACGTCATCAAGGTGCTTGCCATCACTGGCGTCTTCAGGATGATACATCGAGAAATTGACAGATTGGTAACAAACCTCAGAGAAGGAGTAATTCTCACTTTGCCCAGACTGATAATTGACACTGAAAATATTCGAGATGAATCCGAGTTTAAGAATCCTTACGCTAAGGCTAAAGCTATGGCTGCATACGAGCTGACTAAGAAAGTTGCGGAAATTGATCAGCGAGCCTGCTTTGTAGAGAAAGAAAAGGAAAAGTACATTCCTCTTGTGGCGTGCGCCCATGAAGTGGCTCAAACAGCGGCTAGACTGGCTGAGGAAGCTAGGGAAATCGAAAAATACGCAGATACTGTAGCTAGGAAGCCTCATTCGAAGGAAGGAAAGCCCCTAACGAAAACCCAGCTAATGGTCCCGCCGATTCTAGACGAGGAAGCCTATGAAAAATGGCTCAAAGAAAATAAGCCAACACGTTACCTCTACTGAGAACAGGAGCTATAGAAACCATGTCAGAAACAACGAAAAAGGGAAACATTTTGTTAGACAGCGTGGAAATTGAGGATACATTCGCCGAAATGTATCGTCTCAATGAGATTGTTTCTTCTGTCTTGGGCGAAAACGCCTTTTTCTGTTTGAGTGAGTTTACTACGACTATCTTGGGGAGTCTTCGCAGGTATGGTCTCTGTACTCGGTTATTGCTTTTCCTTTTCTTCCGGCTTTTCAGGAGCACTAAAGATATTTTTTGAATAACCTATTTGCGCGCAAATAGAAGTTTCTTCTATATTTTTTTATAACGCAAGTTTTTTAAAACAACAACATGAATAAATTTGGGTTACCAAGAGAAAGGAGAAAGAAAAATGCAGAAAAAGCTTTTGATACCAGTTTTCATGGCTCTATGCGCAATGCTGCTAAGTTCAGTAGTCTACGCCAAAACAGAAACGATTCAGCTTGAAGGAAAGATTGCATTGGCAGTCAAGCCCTACCCGCTTCCTGGCCAAGTATACGAAATCTTGATTGCAGGCGAAGGGATGATAAACTTTCCAGGTCCACCTGGCCCAATGAAGGGAATGGTCCTCGTTTTCCTAATTGTCAATTTCAGCACAACGCCGCCTACCATATTAGATTGGGAAGCAGAAGAGTTAGCTCCAAACGAATTTAAGTGGAGTTTTGGCGCGTGCCGAGTTTCCACAGAATTCATGGGTTACTCATTAACTGTTAAGTGGGATACAATTCCTCCAACTCAGACCGGCCACATAAATCTAAAGGACACAGGGATACACGTCATATTGAACGGCGCTGCCAGGATAGGCTCAGCCTCTATGGTGTTTGATAGCTATTCATCGCATGACTGGCTTGGATTGGTAGCACGAGGAACCGGAACAATAGTCTATAAACTTCCATAGCATTTAGACGTCCTTACGTAGTCTTTATCCTTTTTCCCTTTTTTCTTTGACTTAACCCTTTTTCAAACTGCGCGCGCAGTTTGCTGTCCTCAATGAGAAGGAATAGGCGTGGCTGAAGCCTCAAAGTTCATGAGGTCAAATGCGGACACTATGGCTTCCTCAACCTGATTCCAGTTAGCGAGAAGCTGAATGTTAGAGAGCCTGTCAAGTGCCACAAGTGTGCGAAGGTTTTGGTGAGGAAGCACAACCATTTACTAGAATAGTGAACCTAAGCAAGACGTTTAAACTTACACAGCGAAAGCGATCACCACAAAGAAGAAGCTGAAAGACTTATAGCCTTAGGCTATGAATTCCATTATCGCACTCAGGATAGTGTTGACATGTTCCGCAAAAAGGTGATGAGCATTGACTGAAGACTTGAATCAATACCTAGTTAAGACGGGTAAGGAACCCGACATCTACACGTTGAGTTTCAGAACACATTCTGTAGAGGTTCAGAACACGTTCGCCGAAATGTTTCCGATGTGGGCAAGCCGAATCCTCATAACTGCTGACAACGAAAAGTGGGCGTTAGCCGCGGCTACAGCCACAACGGGTTTCGCCGCATCTATTATAATGTCTCCAGCCGAAGCCGGAATGGAAGGCGTTGTTCCTCCTGAAAAAACTCCGGACGGACGAGTCGGGGCACTTATTCAAATTTATCACCGAACACGAAGAGAATTAAAAACCCAAATGGGCTTAAGAATAGGGCAATGTATTATGACGTGTCCTACCACTGCATCTTTCGATGCGCTGCCAGAAGCAAAACGAAGATTAAAAGTGGGGCGAAGCCTCCGCCTATTCGGCGATGGCTTCCAAAAAAGAGACGCAGTTGCGGGACGAAAGGTCTGGCGCATCCCAGTCATGGAAGGCGAATTCATCGTCGAAGACAGCTTCGGTGCCATGAGGGCATTTGCTGGCGGAAACTTCTTGATTTTGGCGGAAAGTCATAAGGCGGGTCTTCAAGCAGCCGAGGCAGCGGTGGAGGCTATCAGCAAAAAGACTCGAGGAGTTATTATGCCATTCCCCGGAGGCGTCTGCAGGTCAGGCTCTAAATCGGGCTCCTTAAAGTATAAGCTGATCGCGTCTACAAACCACCCTTTCTGTCCGCAACTGAAAAAAATTGTGTCTGACTCGCAGGTTCCAGAAAACGTCAACAGCATTTATGAGATCGTTATAAATGGCTTGAATTCCAGTGTTGTGGAAAAGGCTATGGGGGAAGGATTAAAGGCGGCTGCGAAGGTTCCGGGGGTTGTGAGAATTTCGGCAGGAAACTATGGTGGTAAGCTTGGTCCTTTCCGAGCCTACCTAAAAGAAGTTTTGCAACTAAAATAGCGGGTGCGCACGTGCGGCTGGTTGTGGCGATCACTGGGGCCAGTGGAGCAATCTACGGAAAGCGCCTACTAGAAGTCTTGCGCAACAAGAAAGTGGATACACACTTAGTCATCAGTAAAGCCGCAGAGAAAGTGATCGAACATGAGCTTGAGACGACCAAGCCAAGTTTAGAAAAGCTTGCAGACCACGTCTACGACGTAGACGATTTAACCGCTCCAATTTTAAGCGGGTCTTTCAAAACCGACGGCATGATTATTATTCCTTGTAGCATGAAAACTGTTGCAGGCATCGCCCACGGGTATTCAGACAATCTCATTTTGAGGGCTGCAGACGTAACCTTGAAGGAGGGACGAAAATTAATCCTTGTCCCAAGGGAAACGCCGTTAAACGTTATTCATCTTCGCAACATGCTGGAACTCGCAAAACAAGGCGTCACAATTATTCCCGCAATGCCCGCGTTCTATCATAAACCCAAAAAAATAGACGCCCTCGTAAACTACGTCATTGGGAAAGTCTTAGATTGCCTGGGCATAGAGCATAAACTTTTCATGAGATGGATGGAAGCAAAATCATAGCTTCCATAGACGATGCATAATTCTCCATTGATAGTCTAGTTAAAGTTAAATAAGGAATGTAGTTTATTACACAGCGGTGTTCCAAATGAAACTAAGCTCCCGAGACATTGCTCAAGTCTCGTTCTTCGCCGCCCTACTCGTAATCATATCGAGGCTTCCAGGAATCCCAATAATGGGCGGAACAGGTCATATCGAGTTTACAGTAATCCTTGCTCCTGTCATAGGAATTGTGCTCGGACCATGGCTTGGCGGTTTATCAGCCTTTATCGGAAGCTTTATTGCGTGGCTTATTCCAAAAACAACCTTTTACGGTTTGTTGAATCTTCCTCTCGACCCCATAGCAGCCATAGTGAGTGGCTCCCTGATTAGAAACGGCAAAATTGCCAACTGGAAGCTAGCCGCAGTTCTCATCGGTGTCTTAAATGGGCTTTGGTACTTGAGCATTCCAGGACAAGAGGTGCTTTACTATCCCTTTCTGCATTGGGGAGCGTTCATACTAATTCTGGTATTTAGAAATAAGATAGCTGAATTCGTGAAGAGTGGCAGTAAACGAAAACTAACGGTTGGAACAACTCTCTGCTGTTATAGCGGTCTTATGGCAAACCACATGGCTGGAAACCTTATCTACATCGTAACTGTGGGCTGGTTTGTTTCATTACAAGCCATTAAAGACGCGATTAAGTCGCTCGGGCTTTTCTGGGGAAGCTTTCTATACTCTGTTGGGTTAATAAATTCGCCAGACAAATGGATAACATTTGGCTTGAAGGCGCCGACAGACCCTCTTAGCCAAGTCTTCACTTTAGTCTTGCCGATTACTGTTGTTGAAAGACTTATAATGACTGTTGGTGCAACGTTTCTAGCGATTGGAATAATCTCCTACCTAAGGAGAGCGGGTCTTATTAAGATCTAAGAACAACTAGGGTTTACTTTGAGGCGGATAGTTCCGTGGGCGAGAGCTTCTATCCATACGTAGTTTTTCTGCCAGCAAAGAAAAAACAGAAAGTTTTGCGAGCCATTTTCGGGTCAAAAGTTCCCATCGACATCCTCACATTTTCTATCAATCAGGGGATTTCTGGGAAAATCTATCAGAAGAGCCTTATCGAAAGCCTCAGTTACTCGAACAAGACAGTGATAGATCACTTGAAAGCGTTGACGGATTTAGAAATTTTAAAGGAGTATATGGAAAAGACTGAAACCGCAGACGGTCGCACAGTTTGGGTGAAGTACTATGTGCTGTCTGATTTGGGTAAATGGTTTGCCCTCTTGTTGGCTAAGGAAGACGCCTTGTCTAATGAAGAAAAAGCAGAGATAGTGCGCAGCGTTTTTAGATCTTACATTCAATGGGTGAGAAAAATCTCAGAAAAACTCGGTGTGAAGAAGGAGAGTCTTCAAGAAATCTTCATGAAAGAAATGAAATGATTCTCTCTCCCTACCAGCATATTTGGAGCCTAGTTGGATCCTAATTGAATCATGTATGGGATGGTCTAGGGGCGTGTGCGCACGCTTGAAAAGGCTGGTTTATTATTTTAAGAGGTTTTCAAAGCCGTGGGTTTTTAGGGCTTTTATCAGGGCGGTTCCGATTAGTGCCGTGGCTATTGTGATTACTATCCTTTCAGTTGGGTATATGAATGTAATTATTTGCCAGTTGCCTCTCCACGTTTCCACTGCGGGGATGATTGTTGGCCAGTAGAACGCCTCAAACATTATAGAGCCAACTAAATGACTGAAAAGCGTCGCTACAAAAAAGGTCGTGGCTGCTCCAAAAGTTAGTCCTCCAAACGAGTTGGGATTCCTGCGTATGCATTTTACAGCTTTTGACTGCAAAGGAGAAACCAAGACGACAAAGCCGACGACCTGAAACCACATGAAATATGGACATAACCATGCTGGCCCAACTACGGGATAAAACGCAAAGATCAGCAACAAGGTAAGATAGACTACGGCGCAGATTACACGCCTACGTTCGTAGAGCATGCCCGAACAAAACGCAGCCGCCACGCCTGTCAAAAAACTAAGCGGTCCAAAGGGGCCCATCTGCGCCATAGATAACCCGACAATTCCACCCATCAGAACTGTGAGAACGCCGATGTAGGGGCCGAGCATAACCCCGACTAACGGAGCCATTATAGCTGCAACAGTGATGTTTTTCCCAGCGGCACCGACAACTGGAAATAGAGGCCACAAACCGAAAACAGCGTATAGTGAAGCGAAAACGGAAATCAACGCTATTTTTTGTCGGTTCTTTTGTTTCATGTGGTTTTTCTCCGTTGGGTGCTTTCACCCACCCTAGAGTTTTATAGGAAACTTTATTGAAGACCCTATAACTTTTTGTCTTATCTTAAATTCCAGAACGGTCTAAGATGTGTTAGGTATAGGAGAATAGTTCAGATGTTAACAGTTGCGGTTGTTGGAAGTAGGAAGTCTGGCAAAACCACTGCCACCGAAAGTTTAGTTCGGGGGCTTACGAAGAGGGGATATCGAGTTGCCACGGTCAAGCATGTTCCAAAGGCAGAGTTCACGATTGACACGACTGGGAAAGACACGTGGAGACATGCGAAGGCTGGGGCACGCATCGTGGTCAGCGTGGCTCCTAACGAGTTTGCAACTATAAAAAAGGTTGATACCAGAAAATACCGCTTGCCAGACATAATTGAAGACCTCGAAGATGATGTGGACGTCATAGTTCTTGAGGGCTTCAGAGAACTAACTGAACAAAACCTCGATGTGCCAAAAATAGTGGCTGCGAGAACGTCTGACGAAGTTTTAGAAGCCTCAGGACGATTTAAGCCATTACTAACGTTTGTCGGGCCCGTATCAAACGAAGCGACCAAACTGAAAGTTCCATACGTTGACGTTCTTAAAGAACCAGAAAAACTGGTGGATTTGGTAGAGAAGAAACTTTCAGTTTTGACTAAAGAAAAGCAGAAAGACAAAAGTAAGTTAGAAATTCAGTTTGATGACCGTGTTTTGCCTCTAAATCCCTTCGTTAAAAAAATTGTGAGAAGCACAGTCTCGGCGATGATTTCAGCATTAAAAGGCGTGTCAATGAAGGGAGACGAGAGTGTTTTTATCATGATTAACAGTGTGAGTAGTGAATGACTATTTTGGTTACTGAAGTGAAGCATGTACTTCGCTGAGAGAAAAATTTTTGAGAATAGTCTAGGAGGTCTGGTGGGAGAGGTGAAATTGGACGATGAAACTATTTTTGTTTTGTTAAAGGGGTTTATAATGGGCTTTGTTTGGAGAGTCCAAAATCAAACTTCTTGGGCGGGTGCATGCCATGTGAGTTGTACGCCGCAGAAACTCGATCCCTTATAAGTTCTAGGGTGTACGTCGCAAATCAGAAAAGAGGAGTTTACGGGAGATGTCTCCAGAAGAATGTTAGTTCGAAGCCCTTTTGGGTTTTTGACATGCATGCTTTAGAAGCTTTTAGACACAAAAGAAATAGATGATTCAGCAGAGCATGTTTTAAAAGAGGTGAGGGAGTTCTGACATGTAAATAAAGACGTATAGACAAAAGTTCTAGTCATGAATTTCAGATACTTTGAGAAGAAGAATTGGCTAAGTCTAATAGTGGCTTGGTTTTTCGGTTTCGTATTGCTGATTCATGGCATAGTAGGAGTTTTGAGTTTGAACTCACAGAAACTTCTTTTCGCTCTTGACTTGTTAGGCAATATTTCGGAGATTGTAATTGGTGTGGTTCTGATTCTGCTTGGAATTTTCCAATCTGACGCAATAGATTCACTTGAAAATGTAGGCGAAGAAATAGTCAAGTATATTTAACAATCTATTCTAGAGATAGTGTTTGATTAACTAGGCTTGTGAACTTTGGAAGCCTTATCTCAAAAAAGGGCAAAATAGAAAGGAAGAGAGTTCTTAAGTCTCATGCTATGTATTGTTTCTTCAGTTCTTTTCGTTTTTCATTTAACAGGTCAGCCTAGGTTCAGTAACTTGGATATAAGATTTAGCCCAAGATGATAATACAGAATTTGTTAAAGTCTACTTTAACTATAATATACTGTCATAAGATTATAGAAAGGTTCTCCATAAAACATATTAGTTAAGTAAGCTAGCCTCTAATAGGAGAAAGGAGAATGAGGTTTGTATCATTTCTATTGATAACATTGACAATTCTTTCAGTTTTCTCAGCATTCACATCTTCGCTGAAGGTTTTGGCACTGATCCGGGATTTAGCCATAACAAATGTGGTTCTATCAACAAACCGGATCTATCAAGGCTTGCCTGTAAGCATCACGATTACAGCCAAAAACCTGGGAAATGTCTCCGAATCATTCGATGTCAAAGCTTATTATGATAGCAATGTAATAGGGACAATTGGTGTTGTTAACCTATATCCAAATGCAGAAACCGACGTAACCATCACTTGGGATACTTCAGGTGTTCAAGCAGGCAAATATACTATAAAAGGAGAAGTTACACATGTTCCATATGAAATCAACACAACCAATAATGTCTATATTGACGGTATTGTAGAGATATTGACTTCATATACCTTAACAATCAATACGATAACTGGTGGAACGACAAACCCAACCCCTGGAACATACGGTTACGATTTAGGCTCATTTGCCAGCGTTACAGCCCTGCCCTTGGAAAACTACATGTTTAGTCACTGGATGTTGGACGGTTTCAATGCTGGTTCAGCTAACCCAGTCAACGTTTTGATGAACAATGATCATACTTTACAGGCTGTTTTCTCTCTTTTGCCGATTCCTATTAAGGGAGGAGAAAATGCAGCGATTGAAAGTAATGTGTTCATAACTAATATTGTTGTTACGAAAAACACACTTCATTTTGATGCCTCTGGACCCGCAGGATCAACTGGCTGGATTAACGTCACCTTCCCCATAGTAAACACAACTGATATCAAAGTCTTCATTAACAACGTCAAGCTCACTCCGCCACCCTTCCCAATCATTACAACCAATGGAACCCATTACTTCATATATTTTGAGTTTACATTAAGTACAAAGTCAATTGCAGTACTATTTTCTCTGGAACCCCCAATAGCAGACTTTACTTGGAGTCCATTAATGCCGAAAGCAAACCAGCCCGTGACATTTGATGGATCATCGTCTTCAGCTGATAATGCAAGCATCGTAAGTTACGAATGGGACTTTGGTAACGGTGCACATTCTTCTGGTCAAATTGCAATCCATTCATACACAGCCGCTGGCTTCTACACAGTCACACTCAATGTTACTGACAGCGAAGGATTCTGGGACATTAAGCAAAAACAAATAACTGTGACCTCAGTGCCAGTTGGAGGCTACTGCATCGCAATAGAAGGAAATACACCTGCACAGTCCTTAACACCCTACTTGGCGCTGATGACAATATTAACAGTGGTCTTCACAGCAATTAGACGCAAAACAACAAGAAAAACAAAGTCATTTCTGTCCAATCCTAATTAGCTCTTTTTTGGTTCAGCAATAATTTGACTACATCTCTCACATTTAGAAACTTCTAGAGGTTGATACATTGGAATTAGAACTTTGACTTTAGGTTCTATTGGATTAGGTTGTTCAATGAAGATCTTGTTAACTAGAACTCTGTTCCAATGACCACAAGAAGAGCATTTAATTCTAAGTCTTGTCTTCATGATTTTTCTTCTCGTTTTGCTAACATCATGTTGGAAGAACTCCTCTCTTTACTGTGCGTAGTGCTTTCAAAAGTTCTTTGCGTCTATCACCATGAATATAAACTTATCTAATATTTACTTCAGATGGAAGTAAGTTCGGGAGATATCTTTACTCTACTCATGGTTAAAGAAGACGAATATTTCTACAATGATTAAGTCTGCCTCTATAAAATGAGGTTGACCCGCTTTTGGGGTTTAGAGAAGTTGCTGAGAGGAGAAAGGAGAGTTTTCCAGTTCTATTAATTGGAAAACAAGCCTTCTCTAAACCTTTCCAACGGGGTCTCCCTCATAGATTACAGCGCCTTGAACGCCTCAAACCAGCGGTTATAAGCCGCAACCATATCCAACGAGACGCTAGGCTTTCTCTCCTCCAATATTTCTTTAAAGTCGCTCATGGCTAAAGGTCTCGGCTGAGCCTGCCTGTTATCGGCTTGACCTGACTCAAAGAACTCTCCGATTACTCTTAGATGCGCAGACTGACACATATCGCGTATGTCACTTCCAGAAAGTCCCTCACAGATTCTTGCGAGTTCATAAAGGTCCACGTCTTGTGATAAATTCAATTGAGCGGTGTAAAGCTTGAACATCTCAAAACGTGCCTCATGAGCTGGCAGAGGAACCAAGATTCGCTTCTGAAATCTCCTTATGAACGGCCAGTCTAAGTCCCATGGCTGGTTAGTAGCCCCAATCACGTAGGCGTGAAGGTTTTTCCCCTTGTCAATTACGCCATCCATCTCTTTGAGAAACTGGTTGCGGACTCTGGCTTCGCCACCAACCTCGTTAGAGTGCCTCCCAATCAACGAGTCTAACTCGTCGATGAACACGATGGCAGGGTGTCCATCATTTACTGACTTTCTGGCTGAGTTGAAGAGTTTGGCAACGTTTTGTTCTGCTTCACCCAACCATTTTGACATAATCGATGCTGCGTCCACCGACATAAACGTTGCATCGATCTCCGTAGCCACCGCAGCGGCCAATAGAGTTTTTCCACACCCAGGCGGACCAAACAGAAGAATTCCTCTCGGCCATCCTAACGGGAATAAATCGGGTCTCTGAACAGGATACACGATGGCTTCTTTAATGGCTTTTTTCGCCGGTTCCAGACCGACGACCTCATCCCATTTTACGTCGGGTTTTTCTTTCAATATAAGCTCGTCGTAGCTGGCTTTTTCTCCTCCCGCAGGCGTGGTCGTTTCCAGCATTTTTCGCTCAGGTTCTGGCTCGAATGACCCAACTCCCTGCAATGCCCGTACTCTTTGTTGGTATGCCATTGCCCGCTGAATGTAGACTTGATTTAAGCCATAGTCAGGGTATAACTGAACAAGTTTCAGAAGAGTTTCAATGGCCCTCTGATACATGGTGATGGCCATTCCTTTGGCGCCCTGCTTGTCGAGTCGAATGGCCTCAAGTGCGTAGTCGGTTGCTGCACTTTCAAGTTGTTGAGATGCGCTCATAGGGGTCCCTGCTCAATTTTTATTTTGCCTTGCGCCCCCAGTTTCTCTAACACTTGCTCGACATCGTTAGGTGAGACGTTTAGCTCAATTGCACACTGGGCAACGTCAACCTGCCCATCACGTTTTTTAGCGTATTCTAGTATGGCATCTTCTAAGGAAGATGATTCTCGAACTCTGACAGAAACGCGTTGCAGTTCCATGTCTTTGTATGAGACGTATTTTTGAGGCTCTTTCTGTTCACAAACCTCTGAGCAACTGGCGGCAACCGCGACCATCTGTCTCACATTTCCCAGAGGCTCGGCTTTCTCCGTGACAGTCACTGAAGGGGGAGGCTCAGGAAGCTTCTCCGCAAGCTGTTGTTCCATAAACCTAGACACTTCTTGAAGGATTTCCTCGCGCTCAGGGGTCTTGAGGTCAACTGGCACGATCTGTTGCTCGGAACTAATCTTGCTTACAACTAGCGTCTCGTTTATGCTGTCGCTCACTTTGTCTAAGTCAATTGCGACCTCAGGCATGACCTTAGAGAGGCAGTTGGACACGTCTCGGAGAACTCCCAGCATGGGTTTTATGTCTGTCATAATAGTGTTCAATTCTTTGATTGTCTCGAGCCGTATTATGAGACGCTCTATAACTATCTGAGTCTGTGAGACAATACTGAGCAGTTTTCTGACTTCAGCCAATTCGTTGGCAAAGACTACGGCTCTCTCTTTGTTTTTATCTCCAATCGCTAGGGTGCACTTCTTGAAGAGGACTTTATCCCTATCCCGCAATCGGACAGTAACCTGCTCAAGTTTAAGGCATTGAACCTTCAACTTGTAAATTGCCTGTGAAATTAGATCTCCAACAGGAGGAGCGCGGAAAAACCTCTTGAGCACTGTTCCAGCCTGCGCTAGGTTTTAAGTGCGTGGCTTTACGTGAACAACAACTGGTTGTTGCGGAGCCTCTTCTTTTACCTCTTTTGGCGATACGGTAGTGGGTTTCTCTCCAAGAATGATGTTAGACAACTGATTTCTCATGGTTTCAAGATCACTTTTTTCAGCGTTAGCCTGTTTCAATCCTTGTTGTATGATTTTCATTGCGGTTTGATAAGAGTCGGCGTCAATTCTGCCGATTTCACGTTCGATCTCTAGATTTATCAAAGCCGAGTTGAGGTCCCGAATCTCTTGAGTGCACCTAGCCGTCTGCTTGTCTATTTTATCTATAGTGGCTTGGGCGTCTGCTTTTAGTTGATCTAACGCCCCCTCGAAGTTTTTGTGAACAAAGCTAAGCAGCTCAGACGGGACATCTTTCTTTCCAGACAACCCGCTGAGCACCTGATCTTTCCGCCAGATGAGGGGGATTTCATCGCAGAGGGCTTTCACCTTCAATTTGACTTGCTGCAAAATCACGATGTTATCGCCGTCAATCCTGAACTGTTCGCTTGGATAACTGAAAAATTCTCCGTCACCATGCTCTAGGAGAACTGCGTTTACGCGCCCGTTGGGGCTGACCAGAAATGATGCTATCTGCCCGATTTGGCGCCCATACTCGTCCATTACAGGTTTGCCGATAAAAAGAAAAGGATTGGAAGGTTTGGACATGATCTTTTCCTCTCTTTACGGTTTTATTTTTTGGCTCGCTAAGTTGTTGGGGTTCTTTCGCCTAAGCCAACAGATGGTATGCCCGCAGGCAACTCTGGGAATTTCTCTTTGATCTTCTGCTCTGCTACTGTGGCTGCCTCGTTCAAAATTTTCTGGGCGTCCTCGTTTGCCGACTCAAAGTTTATCGTTAGTCCACTGCTCTGGCCAGCGTCTATGATTATTCCGCTGAGCAAGTTTCCAATCTGCCCAAGTTCGCTTTCAGCCTCTGGAAAGACGCTTGCCATTCCGTTCCTGACGCTTCGCAGTACACTTACTGCTGGAGCCAATGTGGTGACGACGTCGCCGAGTTCTGAGACTGTGCTCAACCTGAGGACGATTTGTTCCAATGCGAGTCTTGCGTGCATTATCATTTTTTCCATTTTTCGTATCTCAGCTAGTTCGTTGGCGAAGACGTGGGCGCGCTGCGTGTCATGTTTTTCGTATGCTTGAACGATTCGTGCGAAGATTGACTTGTCGCGGTCTGTGAAGCGGTCTGTCGCTTTGTCTAGTCTCTGAATTTGCATCTCGATTCGTCTGGTGGCGAATTCTAGTCGTGTCTTCAATGGACCCGGCGGCCTAACAGCTTCCTTCACCCTTGCAGTGAGAGGCAATTGACTCTGTCCTTCTCCCCACTTTTTAGCAAATTTTTCTGACAACTTAATTCCTCCGAATTGAGGAACGCTTTAAGCCTATTATTACATTTTTAACATGCTTAGAATATTGCAGCATATATGCTGCAATATACCTCTGGTTTGTCCTTGTTTTAGGCTTTAAATTCGATATGCAAAGAGAGGCTGAGCGGATTTGTCTGAATAGACAGAATTGTGTAAGTTAGGCTAAAAAGGAGCAAAATAAATTCTTAGAGGGAAGGTGACTGTGATGAGTGAAAGGATGAAAGTGCTGTTGACGTTTGCCCTGCTAGGCTTTCTCGCTGGAATCTTGGCTAACTTGGCGTACCACACGGTTATTCCTGCGATTATAGCGGCTTTCCCGACGTTACTTCAGGCTGAGTGGGTTCTGTCGGGGTTTGCTGGGGCTTTTCTGACGATTGTCGTTGTGGTGATTTGGGCGTACTTTACGAGGTCCAAGCACGAGTAAGGGGCAGACGGTTTAGGGGCTGGTTTCCGTGTTTCTCCCTTTCTTTTGATAGTGTTGGGGCTTTGTTTTTGATTTGTGTGCGCGTGTGTGACTAGCTCTATAGAGGGGGGAGGGGATAATTCTACAATGCTTTGTCACTTGCTCGACAGATTAATTAATCTAAAACGATGATTATGTTAAAAGGCTCTACAATTGTAAGCGCGCGCTGGAGGTATCTAACAATTGTGTGATTGGTGTAAAGAACATGGTGATGGCAAGAAATGGTATCTTAATATCAAGAACTACTCAAAAGATGTTCTCAAAGATAAGGCGGCAATCGAAGCAGCTAACGCATATTTTATGGGAATCGAGTCCGTCACAAGAAAGCCAATGGGACTTCCTCCAATTCTCAACATTCATGATGATGAGAAATTCGCTGAATATGTGGAACTTACAAAGGAGGCTGCAAAAACCAATTCTCCTCATAGAGGACAAATAGTTCCACTAGAAGATGTTAAGAAAATCATCAAACTATCAGGACCAATAGCCAAGATAGCCTGCGTATGCAGGAGAGTTGTTAGAGCGAGTTTCGATGAAAAAACATGCATAGCATTAGGTCCACTTTTCTTAGAATACGCTAAAGAGTGGCCTGACTATGCGAGAGGAGGCATAGATTACATCTCTAAAGAAGAAACACAGGGAGTAATGGAAGAATTCAACGGTAAAGGATATGTAGCCTCAATTTGGAGAGATTTCGATTCTCCTGCGATTGTAGGATTCTGTAACTGTGAGTTTCCAACATGTGGTGCAATCCGTGGAAGGAGGTATTATGGTGACTGGTTTAACTTCTTCCTAAGGAAGGCTGAGTATGTGGCTATGCAGAACTTCGATAGATGTAATGGTTGTCGTGTCTGCGTATCCCGTTGCCAATTTGGAGCCATATCGTATTCTCCTTACTTAGAAAAAGCGATTATCAACATGAAGAAATGTGCAGGTTGTGGTTTGTGTCGTGATGCCTGTCCTCAGAAAGCGATACAGCTTGTGCCACGAAGCCAAATTCCAGCAGTGAAGGAGCTGTGGTAAAATGGTGTCTTTGAGACAACTTAACTTTCCCGAATATACTGTAAGTGTAGAAGTAGATGAAGAGAAATGTGTAGGTCCATTTGAATGTGGGAAATGTTTGAAAAATTGTCCAGCAGTCGTATTCAGAACTTACCCCAAAAAAAGAGTTAAAGGCGAAATCTGCGATGAGTGGGGAGTAATAGCCGCTAACGATGCTTTTTGCTGGGGCTGTGGTGTCTGCACTAAAATATGTCCAACAAAAGCTATCACGATAGCAAGTAAAAAGTGATTTTTTCTTTTTCTATTAGAGGACTAAACCTTGGTTCCAGTATGTGGATTGCTGAATTGTCAGAGCGGTTTTTCGTACAACGATCTATCTATCGATAGATTCTTCCCCGTAACCTTAGGGACGGTCCAACCTTCTACAGCCTTGCCGTTGACTATGCGAAGGATGTTGACGGTTGTTAATTCCATCTTCTTGCCAGAAGGGGCTGTTCCCGTAATTCTAAAACGAGCCCACACTTTATCGCCTTCAGCAATTATGTCCTCAATAGTTCTGTGGAAGTCGGGAAAGTCCTTGAAAGTCCTAGTATAGAATTGTTTGACATTTTCCCTGCCTCGTATCTGATTGGTATGATCAACGTATTCTGCTGCTATGAATTCGTCTATTACAGTTAGGTCTTTCTTGTTCAAGGCTTCATTCGCCTTGCGGATAATAGCCTTATTCTTCTCTGATGACATAGAACATCACCTCCAATTTATTATTAAAGTAGTTACTTAACATTCTTTGGAGAGTGTTTCTTTGCTTTTTCTGTGTATTTGATGAGACCTAGTTGTTTGAGAAAATCCAATAAGTCATATACCCCTGATTCTTTCTCTACAATCTTGCCATGAACTATGCGATAGATGACAACACCCGTCATTGTAACCTTCTTGCCAGTAGGCGCTAATGTAATCTTGCCAATCGAAAGCAAATATTCTTGATATTCACCTGTGTGTGTCCCCGTGCCTTTAAAACGAACCCACACCTTGTCCCCTTCAGCGATCATGCCCTCAATAGTCTCATGCCAATCTGTAAAACCCTTGTAAAGCAGGGTCAATGCTTGTTTGTTTGCTTCTAGACCTCGTAGTTGAAGAGCATGGTCAACATAATCGGGTGCCATTAACTTGTCTAGTAAGGCTAGGTTATGCTTATTAATGGCTTCAAAGAAACTCTGAATTATAGCCTTATTCTCTTCTAATGACACAGAACATCGTCCCCCTCTACCATTAATCCTAATTATCTTTCTTTTTGACATTTAATAGTTGTTCAGCTATAACTTTTTCTAAAATGAATGAAAAAAGTAGCACAAGAGTTGAAAGAGCTAGTTTGTCGCGTTGTAACTCTTATAAATTAGTCTTTCTAAACATTAATAGTGTCATTAATGACAGAGAACAAGATTTCGGAATTATCAGCACTTCTAGAATTTTATTCAAATAGAGCTACTGCTCATGCGAGTTATTTTGTAGCCTTTGTTTTTGGTTTGTTTACAATTTTTGGACTCGCTCAAAATGTGGCGAACATCTATGAACAGCGCATAACTTTACTTATTCTCTCGTGGGTAGTGTGGCTTTCTGGATATTACTGTTTATTGAACTTTGGTTTTTATTCTTTTTTGGCGGAAAGGATCAAGAATGCAATCGGAGGAGACATGCGTTCAACTAAAGAAATAGAAGAAGAAATTCTCAATGATTTGGTTCTGAATTGGCGATTCAGCCTTATTAGGGGTCGTGTCTTTCTGGGATGCATCAAGGCCAAAAAAAGATACGAAGAATTGAAAAAAGCGCCCACGCAACCAAGCGAGCTTAATTGGTGGCCTACAAGGATAGAATCTTTTTTTAATCTTGCTTACTGGATCATTTTTTTCCTTGCTTTTGTAGCGGTTTTTATGATAAATGGAAATCTTCTGATCCAATGGCCAGGTGGTATCTTTTTGGGCATATCTTTTGTTGTATTGATTCTAGACCTTTCCCCAGTGCTTGCGCCTAAAGAAGTAGAGGATCCTGCCTAATTAATTTAGTAGAGGGAAGTTTTCTCGAAGCTTAGGTCCAAGCGAAAAGAAGCGTCTCCGTTACTGCTGCAAGTGCCTTAACAGACTGTGTTACTGCTATCTTTAAAATCGTCAAAAGAGAAATTATTTAAATGAAACAACAGGGTTTCGGGAATGACTGGAGAAGAACCAACCTATAAGAATGTTTTCGGTTTGCTCGCCAAACCAGTACGCAAAGCCCTAATCGACTCAGGGTTTTCAGAACCCACCGCCCCACAGGTTGAAGCCATACCAATCGTTTCCAGAGGAGAGAATACCCTCTTGATTGCACCTACAGGAAGTGGCAAAACAGAGGCTGTTCTATTGCCTATTTTTTCAAACTTTCTTCAACAACCAGAGAAGCGTGGAATTTCGATCTTGTACATTACACCTCTTCGTGCGCTAAACCGTGACATGGTGAAGCGCCTATCATTTTGGTCCACGAAGCTAGGCATTTCGGTTGAGGTTCGACACGGTGACACAGAAATAAAAATACGGCGCAGACAAGCACTTCGACCACCGAACATGCTCGTGACTACACCAGAAACTCTTCAAGCCATCCTTCCCGGCGCCCTAATGCAGCAACACCTCAGCCACGTCCGCTACGTGGTCATCGACGAAGTACACGAACTAGCTGAAGATAAACGCGGAGTTCAGTTGACAGTCGCCCTCGAAAGACTCCTCGAACTCACAAAACAAGAGTTTCAACGAGTCGGCTTGTCCGCAACAGTTGGAAACCCACAAAAGGTTGCTCAATTCATCGCTAGCTCCAACCGCCCAATCAAAGTCATCGAAGTTCCGCTACCTAAAGGCTATCAATACAGTGTAGAGCATCCGCTTCCAGAAGACGCCGACTACGACCTAGCAGCAAAACTGTACACAGCGCCCGAAGCTGCAGCCAGAATCCGCCGCATACTCGACCTAGTGAAACAGCACAAGTCCACACTCATCTTCGTCAACAGCCGAGCCAACGCCGAAATGCTGGGACACAAATTCACCCAACTCAAACGCAACGACATAGCCGTGCACCACGGCTCCTTGTCCAGAGAAGAAAGAGCAGGCATAGAAGACGAGTTCAAGGCCAAGGCTCTCAAAGCGTTAGTTTGCACCAGCACATTAGAACTTGGCATCGACATAGGACACGTCGACTTAGTCATCCAGTATCTATCGCCTCGCCAAGTCACCAGCCTCATCCAACGGGTGGGAAGAAGCGGACATAAACTAGACTTGGTCTCCAAAGGCGTCGTCATCACCGCCTTCCCCGATGACACAATGGAAGCAATAACCGCCATAAAACGAGCCTACAAAGGACAACTAGAGCCATTACTCATACACGAAGGCGCCCTAGACGTACTCGCACACCAAACCGTCGGCATCCTCATGGACAAGAAACGAGTCACGGTGGACGAAGCACTTCAAATCCTAAGACGAGCCTACCCATACCGTAATCTCACACGAGAGAAGCTTTTAGACATCGCAAAATATCTACATACCTTAAGGGAAGTGTGGTTAGAAGGCGACACATTGAAGCCCTCTCGAAGAACACGCGAATACTACCACGAAAACCTATCCATGATTCCAGATGAGCGCCGCTACCCCATAGTTGACGTGTTATCAGACCGCACAATCGGCACAGTAGGCGACGAATTCATGGCTTTACGCGCCCGCATAGGACTAAACATAATCATACGCGGCAAAGTGTGGCGCATAATCCAAATAGAAGACGAAACAGGCACCGTATACGTTGTTCCAGCAGAAGACCCATTCGCAGCATTACCAGGCTGGGACGGCGAAATCCTACCTGTGCCGTTCACATTAGCCCAAGAAGTCGGCAAACTACGAGAAGAAATATCACAAGAATTGAAAAAAGAACAGACCCCAGAAAAAGTGGCTGAAAAACTAGCAGAAAAACTCTCAACCGACAAGTCCACACTGCTCCAATCAGTCCAAGAAATTTATGAACAGATAAGAGAAGGCGCTCCGGTGCCAAACCACAACCTCATCCTTATCGAGGCTTTTGAGAAATACGTGATCGTTCACGCCTGCTACGGAGAGATTGTCAACCGAACCCTAGGCGCCATATTCGACGCCGTTCTCTCCGACCAAGAACTAATAACTGGTTGGTGGAACAACGGCTACCGCATCCTAATAGAAACACCCCGCAAGATAGAACAACGCGACACAGACAAACTTCCAACCTTGCTTTTCAAACTCACCAACGAAGAAGTAGACAAAGCCTTCAACGACTACCTAAAAGCTCGCTTCCCCTTTTCCTACAAAATGAAGTTCGTAGCTGAACGCTTCGGTGCATTGCCACGAGGAAAAACAATGGGACCCGAACGACTCGCAGAACTGCCAAGCCGATTCGAAAAGACACCAATCTACGAAGAAACCATCCGCGAAGTAATGTTGGAAAAGGTAGACATCCTAACAGTTAAGAAAATCGTAAAAAGTGTAAAAGAGGGAAAAACCAGAATCATTACACTGCACCGATTAGAAAAGCCAACTCCTCTTGGTTATCGCATTCTAGCAAAATACACCGAAATCCCTGAGTTGATGGCGCCTGAACGCGTCTTGCTGAGCAACATTGAACGAATGAAAATGGCAGTCTTGGCGAGAAAAGTAACGCTCCTATGCCTATCATGCGGCAACTGGACAGCAGAAAAGCGCATCCGTGAACTACCCGAAAGGCCGGTGTGTGAGAAATGTGGCGCTGGTCTGTTGGCGTGCCTACGCCTAGATCAAGACCCGCACATGCTTCGTGAAAGCCTCAAACAAAGACTTGGAGGAAAAGAACTGACTGAGGAACAGTTGGAACAGTTAACCTACGCCAGACGAACTGCCGACTTGGCACTCAGTTATGGTAGAAAGGCGTTAGCGGCTCTTCAAGTCAAGGGCGTCGGACCTGAAACCGCTTCCAGAATACTGGGGAAAATGCATCCGAACGAAGATGACTTGTACATGGATTTGCTGAAGGCTAAGATTCAGTATTTGAGAACCCGACCGTACTGGGAAGAGAACTCTTCTAAGCGATTTACTTAGCGGACGTATGCATTTTTTCAAACTTACGCAACATCAGACTTGAAACTATTACCTGAAGTATGAGGTAAATAATAGACGGCAACGCAGAGAGGACTGGAAAGAACCTTAGAGCAATCGCCATCGCAAGGGCGTTATTCCTAGAACCCGTAGCGTAGGTTAGCGTTATCGAACGGCGCAAGTCCCGCTTAAACACGAAATAAGGGATGGTGTAGCCGAGCGCAAAACTCAAAATGCCCTGTACAGCGGTCGCCACAATTAAGCTGACTAACGAGACTCCAGTTCCTTGACTCCAGAGAAGGGGCAACACAACAGCCGCCACCGTAGCTCCAAGAATCATCGCGATCACGGATGATGTGGCAAAGAATAAGGGGTTCGCTTCTTTCGTTTCCTTAACTATTTTAGATTTTAAAATTGCCGCCAAAATCATCGGGACAATCACCATCAACGCAAGATCCTTTAACATTCCGAACACGTCTAGGCTTACGTATGCCCCAGCTAAAAGAGCCATCAAAAAAGGTATGAGAACCGAGCTCAGCGCAGCAGAGGTTACTGCCAAGGTGAGCGCCAGCATAACTTCGCCGCCTGCTAACCCAGCCCAGATTCCTACAGCCCAAGCGCATGGGGCTGAAGCCACCAGCATAAGTCCAGCAGCAATCTCACTGTACGGTCTCAAGAAGAAGAAAGATATTAAGTAACTAAGAAACGGTGTCAAAACAAAAATCAAGATTAAGCCCAATGCAATGCTTGACGGCTCCTTAATGGTTCTTAACAAATCCTCTTTGGTACAAGCCATCGTTAGAGTTGCAACCATGATGGCTGTTAGGTAGGGTACAAGAGGTTTGAGAAACGGCCCAAACTGTGGGAACAAACCGCCCACGGCAATGGAAACAAGAATAAGATATCTGTAAAGCTGGTTTATTTTTGAGGCAATTCTTACAGCGAGCTTAGGATTGCTCAATCAAACTCTCCTCAGGACAATTTTCTTTCCACGGCACACTGCCTCTTCTTTCTTCATGCCAAGTTCGTTAAACATTGTAAAGACAACAGCTTTTAACATTTAATAATTCCATCAAATGCGAAGTGTTAGGCAAGTCTACTTCTTTGCGATAAGCTTTTAACATCTCACTCAGTTTGTCTTAACCAAAGGCTTCGTGAAAACATCCTCGAAAGAGGCTAGATGTTGAGCGAAAAAAGCAAAAAAAGTTTGTTAACATTACTGGGAGCGGCTCATTCATTAAATCATTCGCTTTTCCTGATCGCACCGCCATTACTATTGACGATTATGGTTGACCTCGGAACCTCCAAATTCCTTCTCGGGGTCGCTGGAACTTTGAGCTCGCTTATTTATGGGGTGGGTTCGCTTGTTGGGGGTCCGCTTTCGGACAGAGTTGGCGAAATAAAGGTCATCACATTGTGCATGGCGTTGTCTGGCGCTTTCACTTTCACTATTCTTCTTGCACAAGAGATCGTCGTTTACAGTCTGGGACTGTTTTTGATCGCTGCTTGGGCGAGCCTCTACCACCCGACCGCCAACTCGCTAATATCGAAAGTTTTTCCAAGGGGAATGGCTGAAGCCATGGGGCTCCATGGCGTCGGAGGAACATTAGGGGTAATGTTGACTCCAGTGGTTGCGGTGTTCTTGGGTAAGACTTTTGGGTGGAGATTTTCCTTCTTGTTTTTCGGTGTCTTGTGCATCGTTTTTGCGGTGTTGTTAACGAAGTATTCGTTCAAAACCGTCCAAACCGTATCGGAAGGTAAGATTTGGGATGTTTTCAGGTTTCCGGGTTTGTGGAAAATCTTCCTTTTCAACAGTGTGATAGGCTTGTATATGAAGGGAGTTGAATACTTTTTCCCAACATACCTAGTGCTGAAGCCGTTTCAAGGTTTTGACATAAATTATGCGAAAATGTTAGCCGCAATGGCATGGACATTAGTATTGGCCGCAGGAGTTGTGGGTCAGTGGCTTGGTGGCAAAACTGCGGACTATTTCGGTTCCAAAAAAGTTTTGATAGTCACTTCTGTCGGCGTTCTGCTCAGTCTCGTGTTTTTGCAGTTTACACCCGTGCCGGTCGTTGGTATTATGGCTTTCATTTATCTCTACGGAATCGGCTTTTATGGGCACCAACCCGCATTAAACTCACTCGCAGGCTTAAAAATTCCAAACGACAAAAAAGGAATGATTTACGGTGTTCTATTTTTTACATCGTTTGGGTTGGGTTCTTTATCTCAGTCTATTGTAGGTTTCTGCGCTGACACGTTTGGTATAGAGACTTCTTTCTATCCCCTAACTGCGTTTTCCGTTGCAGCACTTCTCTTATCTTTTCTGCTTCCAGACTGGAGAGAACCCTCAACCAAGGAGAATCCTCCGTGACGTTTTCTATGGTGGCAAGATGTCCTGAGACGTCTGCTTTAGGCGTGTGTGTCTCAACTGCTATCGCTGCTATTGGAAGTCGTGTTCCCTACGTCGAAGCTGGAGTTGGCGCCATAGCAACCCAAGCCAACACCAACATTCTTTACGGGATAAACGGACTAGAACTGTTAAAAAAAGGGTTCTCTCCGCAAACAGCTTTAGAAACAATGCTGAAAAAGGATTCAGACCGTGAGTCAAGGCAAGTAATCATCATAGACAAAGATGGAAGAACCGCAGCATTTACGGGAAGAGAAACAATTGACTGGAAGGAACAAATAATCGGCAAAGACTACGTGGTTGCTGGCAACGTGCTCGTTGGAAGCAGAGTCATTGAAGCCATGGCCCAAACTTTTGAGGGTTCAGAGGGAGATTTAGCAGAAAGGCTGATGAGAGCCTTAGAGGCTGGCCAAGATACGGGAGGAGACAAACGTGGAAGGATGTCTGCCGCATTGTTAGTGGCGAATAAAAAGCCAAGTGGAACTTCTCTCCTTAAACTAACAGTTGACCAACATCCAGACCCCGTCAAAGAATTGAAGAGAATTTTTGAGGCGCATCGTAAACAAAAGTGAAGAGACTATTTTATCTCTCCAATCTGTTCGAAGGAGAAAATTTTTGGCGTCATGCCCCTCAAAAGAACTGAAAAGCCATCGATGTCTTTTATGTTTGCAACCCACCTTGTCCGGAAATCTGATATGACTCTGTATAGAGGCTTAATCATGTTTTCCATTTTCATGTTTATGAATTATTGATTCGTAAATATAAAAAATATCTTACGATTCTTATAATTTGTTAAGAATCGCTTGATACGAATATTTATTAGTTCCCGTGAGAGTTTCCACTGGAAATGTAAGTCAATTATAGAAGTGATTTCAGTAAAATGTATTATGAAATAAAAAGAAGGGGAAGCCAAAATAAAAGAAGGGACCGCCACGACATAGTGGTGGAGATACTGAAAACAGCAATGGACGGCAAAATAAAAACGCACATCATGTATAAGGCTAAGCTAAGTTACGACCAGCTGAACAAGTATTTGGAATTGCTAAACAGAAAGGGCTTGTTGGAAAACTACACGATTAGGCGAAGAAATAACGATTTAAGAATGTATAGGACAACCCAGAAGGGGTTACAACTCATCAAAGATTTTGAAACCGTAAAAAGCATCTGGAGATAAAATAAAAACTGAAATCGCTACAAATAACAACATTTAGTCTTTGCAACGACTAGAAAACGCTATTTTCTCGCAAAATTTCTTAAACAGTGCGGTTCCAGCGCCCTCCATCACGTATCGAATCAACGAATCCGCATCTAGAATCATCATGGTAGCCACTAGGGTTACGCCTCGCTTAAAGAATGATTCAGGCAAAGGAGGAGTCGTGGGATGAACCACTACGAAATCTCTTGCCCCAGAAGCCATTCTCCTAATTTCGTCAATTTTATCCAGCATAGTTGGCGGAATGATAACTACATCTGCTTCAGGAAGCATTTCAGGTAGGCTTGACATTGGAAACATTTGAACGTCTCTGCGTTTCTCAGCAAATCGGTCGTCAAATATCATCAAGTTCGCCCTCTTCAAGCGACCTATTTTAGTTGTATAATAATCAATCATGGCTACTGTGTCCTCCTTTTGGATTTTGAGAATATCCAAGAAATCACCTTTCAAATAGTCGGATCTCTGCTTGAGATTCTTCTGCAAAACAGCGTTTATGGCTGCCCACCCCATCGCCTTTAAGAAAGAATTACCGCCCGTGCAAAATTTCGCTAGTTCCGTAGTGTTGTATTTGGTGAAGGACCCTGAAAGCTTGGACATACCAATGCATGAATCGAAAACGCGCGGGGGCGTTAATGCAATTCCCACATCCCTAGATTTTAGCTGTACAGCGGTGAACCTTTGACCAATAAAAACCGTCTTTACTTTTTGTGGGCTGGATGAGATACATGAGATTAGTTCGTTGACTAATTCGCCCAATTTTATGCACCTTCTTGCAATGGTAAATAAGACATATGTGGAAATAAGAGTAAAGGCTACCTCTGCTAACCTTGCTGAAAGGATTCGTCAAGGCTTTATCGAAGATTTAATAATCTGACTGTGATAGTTTATTGGCAACTAAGAATGTTGGAGGAGGATACTGATGAGGAAAGCCGTCATGACATGTCTTGTGGCTGTTTTGTTAGTTATGTTAATCGCGGGTGCTCATGCTTCGGTGACAATTTACGCAACAATAAATGAGGGCGTCTCTGTGGACTTCACGTTTGAAGACATCGAACCCACGCTTTATAATGAGACAGTGCAGCAGGGACTGTTCAACGTTTCAACTATACCTCAAGCTGTTCAGGAGTATTTGAGCCAGCGAAACCTAACCAACGTGATAATGGACTATAACGATACTCAGGAGGTGTTTAACAACCTAACTAGGTCGATCCATGTCTCGTTTTCTTTAGCAGGTCCAGACATTATACATGTTACAGTCAGCAGAGAAACAGCAAACAGAGTCTATAACGTGACCACGGGTTGGAGGAAGTTTAGCATCAACTTCACTGACGCCTTTCTGCTCAATTTCACCGAATATTTTGGTACATCTATGACCTATTGGCAATTAATTAATTATACTGACATCGAAAACAAGACGCATCCAGCCTACTACAATTCCTATAACTATACAGCGGGTCCAACATTTGAACTGAAGTGGTACTATGTATTGCCCGCCGCAGCGATTAATGTCCGTGCCATAGAAGACAACATAATTTTTGAACTCCCGCCTTGGTTTGAAGATAGCCTGCTTAACAGCCCCTTCATAATTCTTATCGCACTAATAGTTGTGAACATAGCAGTTTTTCTTTATCGAAGACAGAGAAAATAGAAATCGGAGCCTATCTTCAAGTTTCGGTTCCTAAGAGGAGATCTACCAACGTTTTTTGATCGATCTCAGCACGGGTTCTCCAGTCAAGATACAGTTGTTTGTTCTCGTCTTCAGCCAAGTATCCAGACCGAATGTAGCGGTCCATGTTTATGTCCACCCTCCAGCCGGGAAGCTTGTTTCGCAAGAGGTCTTCAACTTCTTCACGTGGAGCCTTACCCTTCTTAGAGATGATGTAGGATATGGACATGGCTAAGCCTGCGATGTCGTCGATGCGCCAGCCCATCATCTTAGTCTCTTTCGGGGTAAGCCCGCCTCTAAGGGTTATGTAGAATCGAGCCTTGTCCAACTGCTCCAAAGTCGGTTTCTCTGCGGGCTTCTCTTCCTCAAAAACGGATTTCACTTTCAAATCCAGTGTTTCTAAGTGGCTGTCAAGTATCTCTAGCACTTTTGGGTAGTCAGAGCCCAACCGTTTTCGTAGTTCCCATCCCTTCACTCCGGGTTTTCTGTGACGCCTGTAAAACAGAAGATGTGCAGCCCTCTTGAGTTGCCTCATGTAATGTGCTTTTCTCTTCAATCCATCTCGCCCCTCTTCCATTTAGTCCATTCTTCAACACTGATAGAGACAGGGATGGAGACAAGCTGTTTTTTACCAAGCATGGATGTCAGTTTTTCGAAGGGTTTTATGAACATCTCTTCTTCGAGCGGATGCACTTCTAGGGTTGCGTACCCGTATGTTACCAGAAAACTCGTTAGGAACGCCCGCCTAATCGTTTCGGGATAGGTGTCAGCGCCCACAAAATCCCAGTATCGAATCTTTCCATCTGGGCCGACCTTCCTTTTTAGTTCGTTCCAGAAGGTTTCTAATTCCTCTGAGAAAGCCTTCTCGGTAAGTATCCTTTGCTGTATCAGCTCTTCGCGTGTTGCGGCTTCAGTTTCTCTCATCAGATACGTGGTTTTCAGCCATCTCTCATCTATTGGGAGGAGGCTTTCCCAATATTTGATGGCTTCACTTAGGCTGTGGGGAGAGATTTGCTCCAATTCAATGATGGGATGCCAAGCCTTGAGAAAGAGGCTGGCAAGCCCTTTCTTATCCAGTCTCCTAATTTTTTCCTCAAGCAAGAATGGGTCTGTGTATAGGGATGTTGATCGGTGTTTTACCCAGTCGCTTTGGAGCTTGATAACCGAAGCCAAACGGTGGATGGTTTCAGCGTCTAGGCAGAGTTCTTCTGGCAGTTCCCATTCGGGGAAATATTCTCTTATAACCTGAATGATGTCGTCAACTTCTACGAGGAATGGGTCAAGACCTCGTTCTTCGACAGATTTGCATAAGTCGATGATACGTTGAAGATGCTCGCTGCCAAGCTTTTTCCTCTGCCTTTTCGAGGACAACTAAACCATCTCTCTTATGATTGACGTCCCCTCAACATTCTGGACAGTGATGATATGAACGTCTTTTCCTGTGAAGGCAACTTGACTCGGCGTAATCGCTAGGTATTGGGCATCTAATCCACTGACGGAGGAAACTAGTAAATTCGCAATTATCTCCCTGTTCTTTGGGTCCATATGAATGTCGTACTCGTCTACGGCTCGGAATGGAGAGCGAACGTGCTGCTGCAACGCAACCAGAAAACTCATGATTGCAGTGCTTCTTTCGCCTCCGCTCTGCGTGTAGGCGTTAAGCGGAACAGGCTTAGCTCCCTTGAAGCCGACAAATATTTCGAGACCAGCCGCCTCAACATCATGCTCGTTGGTTAGTCGAACGTCTCCAATCGCTTGAGCCTCGGAAAGAATCGTCTGGTACTGGAGGTTGACGTGGTCTAAGAGGCTCTTGATGACGGCTTTCCACGCTTCCATTCTCGTCTTAACCTCTTCCAAGGCTTTTTCGCGGTTTTCTGCAACTTCCTGAGCCTTCTGCTTCAGTTCTAGGTATAGTTTGGAGTAGGATTCGTACATGCGTTCGATGTCTTCTGAAACGTCTGCGAGAGCGGCCAGATGCCCATCTGTAACGCGAATTTCGTCTAAGATTTCGATGATGGTTTTCATGGGCACGATTTGTGGACCTGTTTCTTGAGCCTTTTTCATGGCTTCGTCGAGGTCTGTGAGCGAGATTTGAAGCTCCTTGCTCAGTTTGTCTAATGTTCTCATCAGAATTTCTTTTCGATATTGGAGTATGGCATGGCTAATCTTGCGGTCTACGATGCCGCTGTTGATGCCTTCCATCTCAAGGTTTAGTCGTTCCGCTCTCGTTTGGGCATCTGTGATTTGGTCGTTCAGCTTTGTGATTTGTCCGCCTGAGTTTTCAACTGATCCCTTTAATTCCTCAGTTTTTTGGTTGAGTCGATTAGCCCACATGCTTTCAATTTCTTCGTACGCCCTCTTGATCTCGGCTAGACGGGTCTTAAGTTCTGTCGGGTTGGCTGTTTCAGGAATCGACGTTTCCAACTGGGTTATCTTGTCTAGGTATCCTTTCATCCCTTCCTGATGCGTTTCCATCCAGGACTGTGTTTCTTTCAGAGCTTGGTCGCCCAGCAAAACGGTTAGTTCTTGTTTCGCTTTTTCCCGCTCCAGCCCGAGTCGTTCTTCTAAGAGCTTTCGCCACTCAGCCCTTGACTGTTCCAGTTTTGTCTGAAGTTCGTTTAGTTGGTCGTTGGCTGTTTTTGTTTCGTTGTCTATCTGCGAAGCCTCGTTCTGTTCTTTTCTTATTTGTTCTCTCAATTCAGAGACTGTTCTTTCTCTTTTTGTGACTTCAGCCCACGCCAATTCTCGCTCAAGGAATCGCCGCTTCATTCTCAACTGTTTTTTCTGTTGGTAACGGTCGTATTGGTCTCTCCAGTAGCTGAGTGTCTGTTCTGCTGACTCGAGCAGTTTGCCGACTGACTCTTCTTGGCTGAGGATGCGACTCAGTTTTTTCTGAGCCTGTAAAACGTTTTCTCGGTAGGATTCTAAGCCCACGGCGGCTTCCATGATCTTTAGTTTTTCTTGGGGCGAAAGCACGGTGAACTGTTCAACCATGTTCTGGTGCATGATGATTAGCATGTTGTCTGGGTCGACTCCAAACCTTGACAGAAGCCTCGTAACCTTGCTTTTTGTCGCGTCTTTGTTCTCGAGTTCAAACCAGTATTTTCCGTCCCGCCTCAAAACGCGTGTGAGAAAGATGTCATCTTTGCTTATGCTTGGGACTGGTCTGCGCCCGCTCTTGTGAGAGTTATCCAAAACTAAGGTGACTCTGGCTTGGTCTTTATCCCAGCGGATGAGGTCGCTCAACTTCTTAGATCGTTCGGTGTAGGACTGCCCCAACGCAACAGATATGCCCAACAACATGGAGGATTTGCCTGAGCCGTTTGGCCCGCAGATCACGTTGACGCCTGGTTTAAACGGTACCCTAGCGTACTCGTAGGACATGAAGTTTTCAAGTATCATCTCGCGGATGAGCATGGGCGCGGTCCTCTAAGCAAGTATTGATAAAAATCGTGTCCTACTATTAAAGGAATTAGGGTAATATTCAGGTATTCTCTTTAGACACGCGCACACGCTCCTAGACCATCCCATACATGATCCAATTAGGCTCCAAATATTTCCGCATTTCAATTTCCGCATTTCACAAGAGTTTATTAGCTCAGTACTTTGACCGTTCCGTATTTTTCTTGGAATACTATTTCATGCAGGTCTTTGCGTGGTGGGGGAACGGGATTTTCATCTGGATAACCCAGAGGCAAGATAGCACGAAGTGCGATATCATCAGGTATTTCTAATAGATCTTTCAATTGTTTCAACTCCTGTTTATGTTCTGGGCGATAGAAATCAATGTAAGTTGAACCTAGCCCCAACGCATGAGCCAGCAAAAGCATGTTTTGGACAGCCACAGCGCAATCCATTGGATAGGTTCTATAACCAAACGATTCTTTAGGATCTGCACAAACAACTATTAAAAGAGACGCACTTGTAAATATGTTCTTATAAAAATCTGCTTTAATCCTCTCGCTGACCGCTTTATAGAAAGGAGAATCAGCTGGAACTCCTTTAAGATCTGCTTCTCTCATCTTCTGATAAATTCCTCCTATTTTCTCCCGAACATCTGCTTCTTTTACAATTATAAAGCGCCATGGCTGACGATTCCCGGCCGATGGAGCCCATCTAGCAGCCTCAAGAATCATATTTGCACATTCTTTAGGCACTACGTCAGGCTTAAAGCGACGTATGGACCTACGAGTTTTCATGAGTTCCAACAATGAAAGAGATTTTTCCATAAAGGTTCACCTTCTCATAGAATGTCCTCGTCTAAGAAGAATATATAGTTTGAATAAAAAGAGAAGGAAAGTTTGCGGAATATCCCCAATCTTTAGTTATCAAATTCTTTTCCTTAAGAAATGGAATTATTTTCATCGTCTAAATCAATGTCTACAATCTCAAGTTCATAATACTGACCACAGAATCCCGAGTTCTAATTAGCGAGCACAAGCAAAGTGGAGCATCCACAGGATAGTTCTTTTTAGGCTCTGAGGTGGTAAGGCTTAAATTAGTTGACTGTCTCAACCTCTACTCGATTTTTCCGAGGAGAAGAACGTTGGGCTCAGAGGATTTCGAAATTCCAACATGGGACCGCATTTATGAGTTTCTCTTAAACCTCGCAAACAAAATTCGGAAGTCAGGTTTCAAGCCCGACGTGATCGTTGGTATTTCGCGTGGCGGATGGCCCCCAGCACGGGTTATGTCTGACCTACTTGAGAATCCTCACATTGCCAACGTTAAGGCAGAATTCTACTTGGGAGTTGCCAAAACTAAGGGAGAGCCCGTAATAACACAGCCTGTCTCTGCTTCAGTTCGAGGAAAGAAAGTCCTCGTTGTGGACGAGGTTGCGGACACTGGTAAAAGCCTTCGTCTCGTGCGGTCACATCTGAACGAAGAGGGCGCTACCGAAGTCAAAATCGCCACTATTTATTACAAGCCATGGAGCATCGTGGTTCCAGAGTACTACGAGAGAGAGACCAGCCTATGGATAGTCTTTCCATGGGAAAGAAAAGAAACCGTCCGACACGTAATCAAACAGTACAGAAGCGAAGGAAAAACTGTTGAAGAGGCTAAAGAAAAGCTTGTGAAAGCAGGACTAAACGCCAAACTAGTCGAGCAGTTTATACGAGAAATCTCTGAGGGCTCGAGTTGATTAAGAAGCCCGAAGGCATGGGCAAGTACGTCGCCATCGCCGGCTTCAGAAACGTCAAAGTTAAAAACGTGAAAAACTTCTTCGCCTCTCTTCGAAAAGAAATTGGAGAAACAGAAATTCAGTTTTTTGACGCCAAACTAATCGCCAGCCGAGAACACTTGTATTTTGCCGCCTTGAACGCATTAAAAGCCTTTCAAAACAGGCTAAACATCTCAAAGAGCTTAGCTGTGGAGACGCTTCTTTACGCCTCTGCCCAACGGCAGATAACAAAGGCGGTTGACCTACTTGGAATTAAGCCTAGCAGTACAGAGGTTGCGGTTCTTGTTATAGGTAAAACAGAACTAGAGGCCAAAAGAACTTTGGAAATTGTTTCTAAGCAGATACTTGGCGAACGAGATGATCGCGTCCTTGAATTGTCCAACGAAAAAATGGAAGGCATCGAAAAATTGTTTGACATTTCAGACATCGAATTTAAAGCCAAACTGACAAAAAAGGGAATGGAAAAGGAAGCTTTGATTGATTTAGTAATTGAACATATGGCTCTATTAGTAACTCAACGTTAGCCTTCTCATCTATTCATGAAAGAGCATCTAAAATTTGCTGTAAACTTATTGGTCCTTCACGTAAGATTTTCATTTTCTTAGCGGTAAGGTCAACCACAGTAGAAGACGCGCCTACCGGTGTGGGTCCACCATCAAGAATTATGTCTACTTCTCGGCCAAGTTGCTCCGCAGCCTCATGAGCAGTTTGCGGTGGCTCCTTTCCAGTTTTGTTTGCACTCGTCCCGATCAGGAGACCGCCCGACTGACAGATAAGCTGGAGGGCTATCTCATGCTTCGGTATTCTCACCCCAACCGAATCCAGATTACAAGTAACGATATCGGGAAGGACTGGCTTCTTAGGAACCACAAGAGTAAGAGAACCAGGCCAAAACCTCTCCGCTAACTTCTTGGCTTTTTCAGACAAATAGACAATCTTTTCAAGGTCAGGAAGGCAGCAGGATAGAATAGGCAGGGGCTTTTTTCTTTCTCTCTTCACCCCAAAAACTCGTTTTACCGCGTCAACGTTAAAAGGGTCGCAACCCAACCCATACACGGTGTCGGTTGGATAAACCACTAGTCCTCCATTCTTCACAGTTTGGGAAGCGGCTAAAACGTTGTTGGCTGTGGCTTTCAGAATCCGCATACTTCTGCCTCTCATCAGAAATTTATTATTGTGAGCCTTTAAGCAAATAGAGACGCTGACCAATAAAAATATGGTTAGGTCGAACGGATGAATAATGATGCAGTACACTTTAGAATGTACAAACTGTGGACATCGATTCGAAGAAAGCAAAGCTTTCAGTTTTACATGTCCAAAACAGTGTGTCTCTCTGTCTCGAAGCGTATATTCAACCAAGAGGATTACATTCAGAAACTTTCCTGGGATTTGGCGATACCACGACTGGCTTCCAGTAGAAAAAACAACTGGGTACGAAGGAAAAAGCGTAACATACAAAAGTAGCGGGTTAGCCAAAGAATTGAGGTTAAAGAACCTCTACGTTTCCTTCAACGGATTCTGGCCTGAGATGTCAGCCTCAGTTAAGACATGCACTTTTAAAGAGTTTGAAGCCGTCGTCACTCTTCAATACGCGAGGGAGAACAACGTTAAAAGCCTCATCGTGACTTCTGCGGGAAGCGTTGCAAACGCATTTGGCTACATAGCATCGATGGAAAAATTTAAGGTGTTCCTACTTGTGCCAGAGCAAATTCTTCAAGACTTGATGGTGCCCCATGCAGATGAAGAGTACGTAAAAATTATTGGTGTAAAAGGCGGGTACTCCGACGCGAAGTCTTTGGTTAACAAATTCTATTCATCAACAGACATAACCTTTGACGGCGGCGGAAAAAGCGTAGCGAGAAGAGACGCTCTGGGCACGGTTTTGTTAGAGGCTGTTGAAAAAATGGGAAAGATTCCTAAGCACTATTTTCAGGCTGTATCTAGCGGAAACGGGGTCGTGGGCGTCTTCGAGACGGCAAAAAGGTTGTTGGATGACGGCAGATTCGGAAAGGCTGCTCCGATGCTGCATCTTTCACAGAATGAGCCGTTTGTTCCAATAGTGAGGGCGTGGAAGAAGAGGAAAAGGGAGATTGAGGAGAACGATTTCGGGGTGGAAAACCCTCTAAGCGTACTCTACGCTAAAGTTCTCTCCAGCAAAGACCCCCTCTATGGCATAAGAGGCGGAGTGTTCGACGCACTGCAAAACACAAGCGGAGAGACTTATGGCATAACCAACGAACAAGCTACTGAAGCATACGAGCTTTTTGAAGCCGTTGAAGGCATAGATATTCATCCAGCCGCAGCGGTAGCCGTGGCATCACTCATGAAGGCGGTGGAATCAGGAAACGTGAAGCCTCAAGACAGTATACTGCTCAACATTTCAGGCGGAGGTCTTAAAAGGGTTAAGGAGGAAGTCGGGCTTCAGAAGATGAAGTTAAACGGTAAAGTAGAAAAGGACGTCTCCGTAGAAGAATTGAGGAGACTTTTAAATGAGCTCTAAAACTCCCAAAATTATAATTGAAACACTAAAAGAGGCTGGCGTAAATTTTTTCGCGACGCTACCATGTGAAAAAACAAGGCGACTTTACGATCTGATAACCGAACATTTTAGACATGTTTCACTGTCCCGAGAGGAGGAAGGAGTCGGAATCTGCGCCGGAGCATACCTTGCAGGCGCCAAACCCGCCATGCTAGTTCAAAGCTCCGGAACGGGAAACATGATTAATGCGCTATGCTCTTTAACTAAATTCTATCAACTCCCCCTCGTGATTTTGGTTAGCTGGAGAGGGATTTATAAGGAGAAAATACCTGCTCAGGTGCCGTTAGGGAAGAGACTGCCAAAAATTCTTGAAGCTATAGACGTCGGCTACAGCATCGTTGAAGAACCAAAAGATATTCCGCATATAAGGGAGGCTGTGGCTGGGGCATATGAAGATGATACCATTTGCACGGTGTTGCTCAGCCCTAAAATCTGGAGTGAAGAGGAGGACATAACAAACAGCAAAATTGATCTGAGAGAAGAAAGGAAAGATATTTTCTCTCTGAAAAAATACCAGAAATCAAAGCCTCCGAAACCCATCTTAACACGATATGGAGTTCTTAAAGTTGTGGCTCCATACCTTGAAGGAAAGATTGTGGTTTGCAATTTAGGGGTTCCCAGCAGAGAGCTTTACTCAATAAAGCATCAGAAATCCAATTTCTACATGCTTGGAAGCATGGGTTTAGCCTCCCCTATAGGGTTGGGAATCTCTTTGTTTACCAAGAGACATGTTGTAGTGATCGATGGCGACGGAAGCCTGCTAATGAACTTAGGAGCCTTATCAACCGTAGCATTGGAAAAACCCAAAAACTTGAGTATCCTCGCCATAGACAACGGCGTCCACGGCTCTACGGGAAACCAGCCTACCGCTACAAGCTATTGTGTCGACTTAGAAGCGGTCGCTAAAGGACTCGGCTTTGAAAAAACCTGCAAAGTAGCAAATAGAGAAGAGATAACGTCCACTTTAGAAGACTTAGGCGAAGGCCCAAATTTTATCCACCTATTGGCCAAACCAGGAAATGCAAAGGTTCCAAACATACCCTTAACCCCAATGGAAATAAGGAAAAACGTGATAGAGTCCTTAGAAAACCAATGAAAAAACTCAGAATCGGCCACCTTACGACAGCATACCACACGTGCTTCATTTTGATGGGCACTGGCTGGATTGAAGAGAGAACTGATTTGAAGACTGAATGGAGACTGTTTCCAACGGGGCCAGAAATGATTAAGGCATTCTCTCAGAACGAGCTAGATGTAGGCTACATGGGGCTGCCTCCTGCAATAATAGGCATCGATAAAGGTCTTCAAGTTAAATGCGTTGCTGGAGGACACATGGAGGGCACTGTGTTAATCGCGAAGAAAGAATTTCGACCACTAAAGGATCCCGGAAGCATAAAGGAAACGTTGAATCAGTTTATAGGCAAAGCGATAGGCACGCCTACTCGAGGGTCAATTCATGACGTGATAATTCGGAAACTGATAAACGAAGCAGGGTTACAGGATAAAGTAGCTGTTAAGAACTTTGAGTGGGCTGATTTTATTATTGACGCAATGGAAGACGGCGTTGTTGAAGGAGGTTGCGGAACGCCTCCTTTAGCTGTCTTGGCCTCACGGATGATGGATGCAAAAGTTATACTGCCAGCAAACGTGATGTGGCCGAATAATCCAAGCTACGGGATTGTGGCAACAGTTGACATGATTGAAAATTTCACAGAAGCCATAGGGGAATTCTTAAAGCTTCATGAAGAAGCATGTAACCTAATAAGAAACAAGCCCGAAGAAGCAGCTGAAATAGTCGCGGAGACAATAGGGATAATAGACAAAAATTTTGTTTTAGAGGTCTATAGGGTTTCTCCGAAATATTGTGCAAGTTTACCGAGCGAATATATTAACTCTACAATGGCGTTCATGCCCGTTCTGCGTAGCCTAGGGTACATTTCTAAACCCCTAACTAGGAACGACGTGTTCCATACAGAGCTTATCGAAGAAATTCATCCTGAAAAGCCCCATTACAGTGACCCTAGAATGCTTGGCTAATGCCTCTAAAAACAAACAAAAGCGTTGGTCAGCGCAGGTTAGTGACAGACGTCACAGCTGAGGGCTCCATCCGTCGCCTCACATCATCCCAAACATACCAGATGACGAACTACTTATTTATCCGTTTTGATGCCTAACGCATGGTTTAAATCAAAGCTGAACCGTTGTAACTAATCCAATTCATAACAGCGACGTGAGAAACATGCAGAAACCAGTAATCATTGTTCATGGGGGAGCTGGATTATGGCAAACTGAACGGAGGAAACCTGGAATAATCGGCGTGAAAGACGCCGTAAAAACTGGTTTTGAAATCCTAAAGAAGGGCAGGAACTCCCTCGACGCTGTTGAGGCAGCAGTCATATCAATGGAGGACAACGAGGTTTTCAACGCTGGAAAAGGTTCAGCTCTAACTATCGATGGGCGCGTAGAAATGGAAGCCTCCATTATGGACGGAAAAACTCTGAATGCAGGAGCTACTGGACTTTTAAAGGATATTAAGAATCCTGTTCGGTTGGCTCGAATCGTGATGGAATCTACGGACCATGTGTTTATTGTAGGAGATGGAGCTGAAAAACTAGCTGATCTACATGGTTTAGAAAGGGCAAACCCAGTTACGGAGCTTCGGTTACGGTACTGGCGCGAACTCAAAGAGAAACTGATGCAAGAGAGAGATGTGAATGACTTGCCAAAACTGGCAAGGCTTGTTTCCTCGCACCCCAAACTGTTTGAATCAGACACCGTGGGCGCTGTAGCCTTAGACAAAAATAGAAACGTAGCGGCAGCGACCTCAACCGGAGGATTTCCGCTCAAGTTTCCTGGACGAATTGGAGATTCTCCGCTCATTGGATGTGGCACATACGCTGATAACGAAGCTGGCGCCTGTTCTGCCACAGGAGTGGGCGAGGTTGCCGTCAAACTTGTTTTGGCGAAGAACACCTGCGACCTCATGCGAAACGGAAACTCAGCGCAAGACGCAGTTGAAAACTCTATCAAACTTGTGAATCGGAAAATGAACAGCCTACACATGGGTCTGATTGCCGTAGACACGCTCGGCAGAGTTGGTGTAGCTCACAATTCTCCAAACCTTTGCTGGGCATACGTGACGCCGAATACTCCTCGACCGAAGGCTGCCCTAAAGGCAAAGATCATAAAAGAAACTACCTAAGGCACTTTCCTTACTACGACAACGTTTTTATATGAGACTATGGAAACGCTTAAAAAACACTCAATGAGCTTCACTAAGTGACTGAGGGCAGAGGGATCATTCAAAAGGAGGTGAAAATCATGGAGGAAGAATGGGAAGAAGAAGAGGGCGAAGAAGAAGAAGGCTGGGAAGAGGGCGAAGAGGAAGAATGGTAGTTTAATTTGAATGATCATCACCCTCGTTATTTTCTTTGTTCTTATGTCAACTATTAATTTTAAGAACTTGAAGGCTGAAGTTATTTATCTCCTATCATTTCATCATTCACAACCGTGAGAGACCCCCATGGTACGAGTTGCTGTCCTTGACGAAGACCGATGCGATCCAAAGCGTTGCGGTAGACCATGTTACCGCTTTTGCCCTCAAGTGAGAAGCAACATAGAAGCCGTCCGATTTGAAAACGAGAGCCCCTTAATCGTAGAAGCCCTCTGTGTTGGATGTGGCATCTGCGTTAAAAAGTGTCCGTTTAAAGCCCTTTCCATCGTGAACCTCCCAGACGAACTGGAGGAGGATTGCAGTCACCGGTTTGGACCGAACACCTTCAAGCTTTTCCGTCTCCCTGTGCCTTCCTCGGGCGTGGTACTGGGTCTACTAGGCCAAAATGGAATTGGGAAAACCACTGCCCTTAAAATTTTGTCTGGGGAAGTCAAGTTAAACCTCGGCTATTACGAAGAGCCTCTTGATTGGCCGCAACTCATTCAACACTATCGAGGATCAACCCTTCAAGAGTATTTCCAAAAGCTAAGCAATAACGAGCTTAAAGTGGTGCATAAGCCACAGTATGTGGACAAGATTCCACGTGTGGTTTCAGGTGAAGTTCACAGTCTCCTTGAGAAGGTGGATGAACGAGGTAGGTTAAAACCCCTCGTCGAACAGCTTCAACTTGGCACTGTTTGGGGTCGTACACTCGATGTTTTAAGTGGAGGAGAACTTCAAAGAGTTGCGATTGCGGCAACAATCTGTCGAGAGGCAGATGTCTACCTTTTCGATGAGCCGTCCAGCTACTTAGACGTGAAACAACGTCTTCAGGCTGCTAGAGCCATACGAAGCCTAAAAGATGACGGCAAAACCGTGATTGTGGCAGAACATGACCTCGCTATCCTCGACTATCTCTCAGATCAGATTTGCGTCTTTTACGGAACGCCCGGAGTCTACGGCATCGTTTCTTACGTTCATGGAGTGAGGGTTGGAATCAACATCTACCTAGAAGGCTTCATTCCAGACGAGAACATCCGTTTCAGAAAGGACCCAATTGTCTTCCATGTGAAGCCTCCGACAGCCAGACCAGCAGCTGGCGAAACCTTGCTCAGGTGGGATGGCATGAAGAAATCGTTTGAGGGGTTCGCACTTTCTGTTGTGCCAGGAGACGCTAACCAAGGCGAGGTCATCGGAATACTAGGACCCAACGGAATTGGAAAAACTACTTTTGTGAGGTTGTTGGCTGGAGTTGAAAAGCCCGACGCTGGGGCGCCTTCTACATCATATGGACTAACCGTGAGCTACAAGCCTCAATACATTTCGGCAGAGTATAAAGGAACCGTGGAAGAACTGCTAAAAAACGTAGCCGGAGAAGATTTCTCTTCCAGTTGGTATCGAAGCGAGATTCTGCAACCCCTAAACGTTCAGCCACTTCTTGACCGTGACATTGCTGAGCTCAGTGGAGGCGAACTCCAGAGGGTTGCCATCGCCGCCTGTCTATCTCGGAAAGTTCAGTTGTATCTTCTCGATGAGCCTAGCGCGTATCTAGACGTGGAAGAGAGGTTGTCTATGGCACGAACTATCCGCCGGGTTGTGGAAAGCCGAAATATAACCGCATTCGTTGTTGAACATGACGTTGTGGCGCAGGATTTCATTGCCGACCGCCTCATGATTTTCACAGGAGAGCCTGGAATCTATGGAGTTGCCAATCCGCCTACTAGCCTATGGAAGGGCATGAATACGTTTTTGAAGGATATGGAGATAACGTTTCGGAGAGACCCTATGACGAAGAGACCAAGAGTGAATAAGGAAGGGTCTAAGCTTGACAGACACCAAAAGAAGATTGGAGAATACTATTATGTTCCTACACGGGAGAAATAGAGTTTAACCGATTGCTAATACTCGTAAAGAAACCAGAAAAAGGAAGGCGTATGGCTATTTTTTCGGATTAGAACGGACTTAGTACATTTGCGGCAGATTAAAGATTTAAAAAGTTCAAAAGTCAATTCTTACCTTTTAATGTAAACCTTTTAGTGTAAAAAAAATCCAACGAAGGAGAGATGGTGAACGAGAAACTCGTCTACTTTGAAAACGCTCCTTTCTCTCTCAGCCCCGTTCACTATCTCCCTTAAACATAATTGTCATCAAATCTTTTTATTTTTTGTGAAACTTTGTTCTATTCATTACGTGTGCGCGCCAGTTAGGACATCTTGTACGTCAAAAACTTCTTAGGCCACGAGAAAGATCGAGAACACGCTTCTCTACATTCAGTTTGCCGAGGTCATATTCAAAAAACACGAATGAGTTCACGGTTAGGGTTGCCAGCACGCTGGGAAATCAAGCAACTTCTTGAGGTAGGCTTTGAGTTTGTCTGCGAAAAGGATGAACTTTTATATTTTAGAAAACGCAAGTGACACGTAACCTACATAGGAAATAATGGTTAAGGATAACTTTCTAGGTTATGAGTGGGGATGTCTCCCGATACGAGACTTGTAAGGTTGTTTTCTCCATGTCACACTACAGCGAACTAGTTCACAAGTCTCATGGAATGTTTTCTTCTGCAGATTCTAACGGCTAGCAGTGTTGCTATCATGAACAGTGACAGGATAAGGAATGATGGAAACTCTGGGATTACTTGGTAGACGCAGCAAGGTTCTGTTCCGTCTCTGGTTGAGTTGTTTCCAGCCCAGTCATAGGCAACTATTTTGAATTTTACCCATGTTCCTGCCTCCTGACCCGGTATTGTTGCTTCGTAGAGGCTTGTTGACTGGTTAAAGTCCATGGTTCGGTTTTCCCAGCTTGTTCCATTGTTTATTGTGTAGAATAATGTGACATTCTTTACTCCGCTTTCAGCGTCAGTGACGTTAACTGAGACCTTTACTTCTTGGCCCGGTTGCACATCGCCTTCTGGCACCCGAGAAGGTATACCTATTACGGGGATATTGCTGTCTTCCTTTAATTCTATTGTAAAGTTGGCTGTTGCCCCTATTCTATCGCTGTAATCGTAGGCAGTATAATTTACGTGAGCCTCAACTGATCCTGAAACCATTCCTTCAGCCTCCATCTCTATCGTGTACGTCCCTGAAGAATTGGCTGTTAGCATCCAGCTTACTGTAGCATTGGTTCCCGCCTCCAAAAAGCCTGTACCTATTGTTTTCTTTTGAATTTCGCCTTGGACTAAGCTTAGATTGGCAGGCAATGTTATTGTTGCGTTGCATGATGAAGCTGGATAGTTGGAAAGCGCGTTTGGAAGAGGTTGCGGGTAGGTGACCGTAACGTTTACTTGAAATGGTGTTTTAGGCTTGATGTAGGTTGGCGTCGACACGTTTATGATCCACGGCGAAACGTAAAGCGCCCAGTTGCCATAGTATGACCAAAGGTCTAAGAATTCAGTATTATTGAAAACTATGTTTGGACCGCCATATGCTCCACCCCATAATGGTTTATTCCATGGGTCGTGGAGAAAAACGTGAGTTTCGTTATAGCCTGTTACAACACGGTAGTGAGTTGAAACGTGATGCTGGCTATACCACATAAGTAGAATGAGGGGCTTACCTTGATCTATAAAACTTTTAAGCTGAGTGAAATCCATATCCTGGGCTTCGAAAGCCGCGTAGCCTAATCTGCGCAAAGTATAGCCCGTAATGTTCTCGGGCATTTCATCACCCATCGAAATGCTGATATTGCTAAAATGCGCAGCTCTCCTCAACTCGTCAGTAAAAGTAGAATAGACGGGTTCACCCATCGTTCTCGCTACGTCCGCTATTTCAAACTGCGAAATGTTTTCACCGTAATAATCAAAAACCATCTGGAGTACAGCAGGGCCGCAATAATAATCTTTCTCTTGATAGTAAAATGGGACATGGATATGAGTCTCCAAAGCGTTCGTGCTAGTCTTGATACAAATCGTCTCAGCTTTGATTGTTTGAATGTTAAGCACAGACGCTAAGACGCCTAACAGGAGAATAAAAGTCGTTGGCGATACAAGTCTTCTACTCATACCACATCGTTTGTTATTTGTTCGCTTTTCCATTTTTATGATTTATGGAAGAAACTTCGACTGAATCCCCAATGACCTATGATCCAGAGATATTTTGCTATTGTTATCCAGGTCTGGGAAAAAATATAGCAAGAATAACTTTTAGGTTGTGAGTGGAGATGCCTCCTTCAGTAACAATCCATTTTTTCTATATGCCCTTAAAGAGTTGCGCGCGCAAGGATTAAAGTATACTCGATGATAAATTAAAACAGTCTTTCGTGGGATGAAAAATGATTGAAAAATTGATTCAAAAAGTGCCTAACTATCGTGGATTTCTGACGGTGAATGAACTACATCAAAGCGACAGGGAACTCGCGAAAAACTGCCCAGACGCGGTTGAGCTTAAAACAATTGGAGTGAGCAAAAGGGGTGAACGCATCGAGGCTCTGCGAATAGGTCAAGGAAAACATCGAGCAATTCTATTTGGTTTCCCTCATCCAGAAGAACCATCCGGTAGTCTTGTTCTTGAATACTTGTCGAAAGAGTTAGCATACGATGAGGATTTGAGAAAAAGCTTTGATTATACTTGGCGCATCATCAAATGCGCTGACCCTGATGGAGCAAGACTCAACGAACCTTGGTTCAAGGATTTCTCTGTGAGAAAGTTTGCATTGAATTATTACAGACCGCCTTCCCATAAACAAGTCGAATGGAGCTTTCCAGTAAAGTATAAAATTCACGAGTGGAAGACACCGATCCCCGAAACAAAAGCCATCATGAACCTTATAGATGTGGTAAAGCCAAATCTGATAGTTTCACTCCACATGGCTGGATTCGGAGGGGTTTACTTTTACGTCTCTGAGAATTACCCTGAACTCTTCAAAAGATTCTACGACGTTGTAAAGGCGCAGCATCTACCCCTCCATCTTGGTGAACCAGAAGTTCCTTATCGCGTGAAACTAGCAGAGGCTGTTTTCAAGATGCCAGTTTTTGAGGATAGCTACGACTATTATGAAAAACAATTGGGAAGAGTCCCTGAGGAGTTGCTTAAAAGAGGGACAAGTAGCTATGGATACGCACGAAACGTTTCTAACCCCTTCAATCTGGTAAACGAGGTCCCCTTTCTCTTCAATAATAGAGCTTCAGACATCTCTCCAACAGAAATCGAGAGAAAACATTCAAAAATGGAGGCATTAAAAAGAAGCGAATGTGCTTACCAGTTCATTAAAAACCAATTCAATAGGGTTGAAGCAGAATTAGATCAAACTTCACCTTTCTATGAAGTAGTGGTTGAATATTTACAAAGAACAGGGTATGCGCTTGAAGCTGAAAGAAAATGGGTTGAGACCGAACCATCGATGAAAAGGAGAGCAACTGCAGCAGAATTGTTTGATTCCACCGTAACAAGAATCCTAGAGGAGCTTTGCCACTACGGAATTCTCATGCGACTCTTAAATGAATCCCTTCTAAAAGCCACTAGAAAATCAACAATTAAAACTTGTCTAAGAGAAACGAAAACAAGGTTTGAAGAGTCTTTCGGTGAGTTTGAGAAAAAGGCTGAGTATGAAGTGATACCGATTCAAAAGTTGGTTAGGGTACAACTTGGAAGCCTATTGTACTCAGCAGATTATCTGAAAAAGCAAGAAAAATAACAGTTTGAAACATGTGGGCATAGCTCAATGTTCTTCAGGAAACGCAAATAACAAAAAACAACCTAAACACGAAAATTCGAGTAAAGATAACTTTTTAGGGCGTCTGAGAATAAGGTAAGTAAAATCATTGGAGGCAACATCAGAGGTGTTTGACGAACGCAGACTCAAGGAAATCACGAAAGAAAAGGATAGGTGGGAGAAAACCACCCTGCCAAACTGGGTTAGCAGAAATCCCGAAAGAAAAGGAGACATCCAAACCTCATCTGGCATTCCCATTAAGAGACTTTACACGCCAGAAGACTTGAAAGACCATGATTATTCAAAAGACCTAGGCTTCCCAGGCGAGTTTCCATTCACACGAGGCGTACACGCCACCATGTATCGAGGACGCTTATGGACCATGCGCATGTTTTCTGGGTTCGGCACAGCAGAACAAACAAATCAGCGCTTCAAATACCTGCTTAAAGAGGGCGAAACAGGACTAAGCATAGCCTTCGACTACCCAACCATAATGGGTTACGACTCTGACCATCCCATGTCACTGGGCGAGGTTGGCCAATGTGGCGTCGCCGTATCCTCCCTAAAAGACATGGAAATCCTACTCGACGAAATACCCTTGGACAAGGTAACAACCTCAATGACCATCAATGGTCCAGCAGCCATGCTTCTAGCCATGTACGTCGCAGTAGGCGACAAACAAGGCGTGTCACGAGGCATGCTGGGCGGAACAACCCAGAACGACATGCTGAAAGAGTTCTTCGCCCAAAAACTCTGCATCTTCCCCCCAAAGCCCTCGGTCAAGCTTGCCACAGACATCATAGAGTACTGCACAAGGCACTTGCCCAGATGGAACCCCATCAGCATAAGTGGATACCACATTCGCGAGGCTGGCTCAAACGCTCTGCAAGAACTCGCTTTTACGCTTGCAGACGGAATCGCCTACGTAGAATCCGCACTCCAACGCGGACTTAAGGTCGATGATTTTGCGCCTCGACTATCCTTCTTCTTCGCCTCTCACAACGACTTCCTAGAGGAAATAGCCAAGTTCAGAGCCGCAAGAAGGCTGTGGGCGAGAATCATGAAGGAACGGTTTAAGGCTAAAAACCCCCGCTCGTTGTGGATGCGAATGCACATTCAAACGTCTGGATGCACACTAACAGCGCAGCAACCCGTCAACAACGTTGTAAGAATCGCATTCCAATCTTTATCAGCGGTTCTGGGAGGAACACAGTCGTTGCACACGAACTCGTTCGACGAGGCTTTAGCCCTCCCATCCGAAGAAGCGGTGAGAGTTGCGTTAAGAACACAGCAGATAATCGCCCATGAAAGCGGCGTAGTGAACACAATCGACCCGATGGCAGGCTCCTATTGCATCGAGGCTTTAACGAAAGAGATGGAAGAAGGAGCGTTGGATTACTTCGACAAGATTGACTCTATGGGAGGCGTGATTGGCGGCATCGAAAAGGGATTTTTCCAGAAAGAAATCGCAGATAGCGCCTACAAGTACCAGAAAGAAATCGAGAGCAAAGAAAGAATCGTTGTAGGAGTCAACGATTATCGGGTTGAGGAAGACTGGGTACCCCTAAAGCTTCTGCGAATCCCCCCTCACGTGGAAAAAGAACAGCTTACTAGACTGCGAAAAGTGAGAAAGGAACGAAATAACGCTAAAGTAAAAGAGGTGCTTGATAAGTTGCATGACGCTGCAGACCGTGACGAAAACCTGATGCCAACCATAATCGAGGCTGTAAAAGCATACGCCACGTTAGGAGAAATCTGCGGCGTCTTACGAGAAGTCTTCGGGGAATATCGTGAGTTGATAGTAATTTGAGAGGCTTGAAAAAATGAGTTCTGAAAGAAAGATAAGAGTGTTAGTCGCGAAGCCTGGACTAGACAGCCACGACAGAGGAGCCAAAGTAGTTGCCCGAGCATTCCGAGATGCTGGCATGGAAGTAATCTACACGGGACTGAGGCAGACACCCGAACAAATCGTGGAGACAGCACTACAAGAAGACGTGGACGTCATAGCCTTAAGTATTCTGTCTGGCGCCCACACAGCCCTTTTCCCAAGAATAATGGAGCTAATAAGGCAGAAGGAAATGGGCGACGTTCTAGTTTTCGCTGGTGGAATCATTCCTGAGGAAGACGTGCCAACTTTAAAAAAAATCGGCATAGCAGACGTTTTTGGACCGGGCACACCAACAGACACTCTCGTCAAGTTCGTTAGAAAGCATGTGCGAGAAAGAAAATAGCGTTTGGGCGTTTTAGCGAAGAGGGCGGAAGCATCCAGATTGAATCAAATCAACCAACTCATCGATGGCGTGTTAAAGGGTGACCGCAGGTCCATAGCCAAAACCATGACTCTCATAGAAGACGGCTTGCCAGAGGCACAGAAAGCCGTATCCTCACTTTATCCACACACGGGCAGAGCCCACGTCATAGGCATAACTGGACCAGGAGGTTCCGGAAAGAGCACACTAATCGAAAAACTGGTGAAGGAGTGGAGAAAGCACGGAAAAACTGTGGGCATAGTTGCCATAGATCCAAGTAGCCCATTCACTGGCGGCGCGTTTCTTGGAGACCGTATCCGCATGCAAGAACTCAGCACGGACGAGGGCGTTTTCATCCGTAGCATGGCGACAAGGAACAGTCCAGGCGGACTAGCGAGGGCTACGCAGGATGCGGTTAGGGTTTTGGATGCTTCTGGGAAGGACATAGTCATAGTTGAAACCGTTGGCGCTGGTCAGTCTGAGGTGGACATCATAAAAGTGGCTCAAACAATAGTGGTGGTTTTGGCTCCTGGACTGGGCGATGACATACAGGCTATTAAGGCTGGGATGATGGAGATCGGCGACATCTTTGTTGTGAACAAGGCTGACCGTGAAAACGTGGACAGAGCCGTAGCCGACATAGAAGCCATGCTGGAGATGAACCCCGAAACGGAGAAGTGGAGACCAGCCGTTACAAAAACCACTGCCCTAACAGGTCAGGGAACCGCTGGGCTTATCGAAAAAATTGACCAGCACAAAGAATTTCTCAAGACTGGAGCCCTTGACGCAAAGCGTAGGCAGAGGATAGAAACCGAACTGGTTGAGGCGATTAGGCAGAAGGCAACTGAATCTATTCTTAGTGACCTGAAGCGGAAGGGCGAGTTCGATAGGGTGATTCGTAAAATCTTGTCGAAGGAGACAGACCCGTATTCTGCTGCGGACGTGTTGCTGGCTAAGAGGCTGAAGAAAGCCGCTGAGAAGGCTTGAGAGGGGATGGATGAACGCTGGGGCAACGACTGAAAAAGGGACTAGTCCAAGTTTATACTGGGGACGGGAAGGGTAAGACTTCTGCGGCTTTTGGGCTGGCTTTACGAGCCATCGGTCGAGGTCTCAAAGTCTACGTGATACAGTTTATTAAGGGGGGCTTCGACTACGGTGAACTCTACGTTGTGGAGCGGCTTCCAAATTTTTGGCTGAGGGCTTTTGGGAGGGGTAAGTTTGTGACGGAAATGCCCCCCGAAGAGGAGGATGTGAAGCTGGCGAGGGAGGCGTTTGAGTTGGCTCGTGAAGCGGTTAGCAGTGGCGAGTATGACGTTGTTGTTTTGGATGAGGTTAACGTAGCCCTGAATCTTAGGCTGGTACGGGTGGACGAGATGATTAGCCTTGTTAAGAGTAAGCCTAAGCATGTGGAGTTGATTCTGACCGGGCGTTATGCTCCTCCAGAAATTATTGAAGTGGCAGACCTTGTTACGGAGATGAGGGAGGTAAAGCACCCATTTAATAAGGGCTTAACGCCCAGAAAAGGAATCGAATATTAAATATTGCGCACCCAGCAAGAGGACTGTGTTGCGTTTCAGAGTATAACTCTGATTATACAGCAGCCATGTATATTTATGGAAAATTTTTTCATAAAGCTTTTATGCTAAACTTACGCTATTTCTTGTGCTGATAAGAAAGAGAAAGGAGAGAAATTCTGTTGAGGACGAATAAAATAGAGGCGATTATGCTATGTCTTTGCTTGATGATGTCTTTTGTCTTCGTCAATTTTGCTTTGAACCCTAATCCGACATCTGCTGTAACGCTAACGACTATTTGCATAGATCCGACACCGGTCACCGCATCTGTATCTGATACATTTACTGTCGAGGTGAAAATAAAAAATGTCACTGACCTCTACCAATGGCAGCTTAAACTAACCTTTGACCCCAACCTATTAGAGTGCTTAAACGTTACCCAAGGGCCTTTCCTTCCTCCGCCGACGATTTGGATACCACCAATAATAAACAATACTGCGGGCACAATTCTTGCAGCTTGCTCACGAATGGTTCCTCCTGGTCAGAGTGGCAGTTGTGTTCTAGCCTATATCAAGTTTCATTGTGATGGCCCAGGAGAATGCGACTTGGTAATCGATTATCCCGACACTTTCCTGTTGGACTCTGGTTACTATTCGATTCCTCGTACCGCAGTTAATGGTCATGCCGTACAGAAGGCTCTCACTCGTTACTTACACAGGGAAGAACCGCTTCAGCCCGTGCACCTAAACAAGGAAGAGCCCATTGTACCCGTACATATGAATTCGAACATAACCCTGACGCCTGTACACATGCACTTCATTGGGCCTCCTGGCCAAGACCCCATCCTCTATCCGAAGTACACCTATTGGCACGAGCTTTATCCTCAATTTTGCGAGCAATGGTTTCTTACAAGTTGGATTGACAATGGCGACGAGGTGCTTAGTCCTAACGACCAGATTGACATGATGGACATGCTTGAGAGGGTGACTTACTACCATGTGGACAGAATCACGTGGACTCTCTTGCTGTCGAATCCAGAGGCTCCATCGGAACAGATGTACGTCGAGTATAAGGGCTCGTTCGTGCCAGGTCAAGACCCTATCACGCAGCCCGTATGTACCTATTGGCATGAGGTTTATCCGACATACTGCAATGTTTACCATATCATCTGGGCATCTGGGCCTCTTCAATACTGCACATACGTTGAACTACAACAAAGGGACACTGGAATCATAACATTTTGGCACGTTGAAGATGTGGCTATTGACCTTATCCTTCGAGAGAAGATTATGGATCCGAGATGCACTTGGTGGCACGAGATCTACCCGAACTACTGCGAGTGGTCTCACCTCACTAGTTGGGAGGACACGGGCTCACCTTACGGTCAACTCAGTCCCAGCGACCAAATCGACATGGACCCAGCACCCACTGACGAGTGGTACTGGGATACTTTCTGGAGCATGGGAGACGTGAACAGAGACGGCTACATCAACGATGTAGATGCGAACTTGATTGCTGTTGCGTTTTGTTCACATCCTGGCGACCCCAACTGGGACCCACGTTGCGACCTCGACAAAGATGGCCACGTTGGCGTAGATGATGTCAGCACTTGTGCCAAAAACTATGGAAAAGACATATGGACGTACTTCCCTGATCTGGGCAAGAGAGAATGGTATCACGTGGACAGGGTGACACTCACTCTCAATGTTACCTTGGAGCGGGATCCGACTGAGTGGATGAAGATTGAGCTGAAGACGTCCTACTTCGAGGAAATGTACAACGCCTTGAAACATCCCCTCGACACCTTATGGCACGAGGTCTATCCATACTACAGCAACATTTACCAGCTGGTGGGATGGGACTGGTGGGAAGACGACAACTGCAACGGAGTGCTCGATGTCTGCGACTACATTTGGTTGTATAACGTGACAAGTGAATTGGTTGAGAGGTATCACGTTGAAGACATCTGCTATGACATCATCCTAACCAAGAAATGCTTCTACGAACCCATTGGCACTCAATGGCACGAGCTCTACCCAGAGTATTGTAGGCGCTTTAACCTGACGAGCTGGATAGACACAAACCAAGACTACAAGCTCAGCCCCTCAGACCAGATCGACATGACCGACAAGGAGACAGGAAAGGTGACTTGGTATCACGTGGACAGGGTTACCCTCACCATCAAAATAACAGAGAAGGGCGTGGAGCCACCAGTGACGCTATACGCCGAGTTCACGGGACCCCTCGAAATGTTCTTCCAACCCATCATGAACCCGGTATGCACCTACTGGCATGTGGTTTGGCCGCCTGAGAACTTCAGCAGTATCTTCCACATAGGGAGCTGGATTGACAACGGAGACGGAGTACTAAGCTACTGCGACTACATCGACGTTGAATACAAGCATGAGCCAGGAGTAACACGCTATTACCATATTGAGGAGGTTGCATGTGACATCATCCTAACCAAGAAATGCTTCTACGAACCCATTGGAAGTATATGGCACGAACTTTATCCAGAGTATTGTAGACTCTATGAACTGACGAGTTGGAAAGACACTAACAAGGATAGCAAGCTTAGCCCCTCCGACTTTATCGACTTGACCGACATAAAAGCTGGAGAGGTGACTTGGTACCATATAGACAGGGTTACGCTCACCATCAAGATAACGGAGAAGTACGTAGACCCACCAGTAACGCTATACGCAGAGTTTACGGGTCCCTTCGACCAGTTCTTCGAGCCCATCATGAACCCAGTATGCACCATCTGGCATGTAATTTATCCGCCTGAGAACTTTTCTACTTACTTCCATTTAACCAGCTGGGAGGACAACGGGGACGGAGTACTAAGCTACTGTGACCAAATTGACGTTGAATTTGAGCATGAGCCTGGAAAAACACGCTGGTACCATGTTGAGGAGCTTGCCTGCGACATCGTAATCTCCTGCACAGGCATAGTTGTTGCCGGCTCAGAAGACACTAACGTATATGGTTTCGACTTCTTTGGCAACCTCTTATGGACAACACCCACAGTCGGCCCCGTGCTTTCAGTTGCCATGGACAACAATGGAAGCTACGTAGCTGCTGGCAGCCGTGTACTAGGAACTAACACGGGCGCACTATACTTCATGGACGCCTTCACCGGCACTATCCTATGGTCTAAAGACTTACTCATATCTGAAAGCTACGACAACGGCTGGATGGGGACAGAATCCAAATCAGTTGACGTCAAGTACAACAAATACAACCAAAGCGACATAGTAGCAGCAGCACATGACGGCGGCCTAAATCTATACGATCAATGGGGCAACCTAATATGGCAATACAACGATGGCTATCATGAGACAATAGTCCGTATATCACAAGACGGCAACTACATCGTATGTGCAAACTACGAATTAGGATTCTTGAGAGGAGGAGTTCACTACTTCTCACATCTATCAGACGGTGTCCCAGGCTGGGATCCTAGAGACGGAACTCCCGTATGGTCTCTTGCCACGTTACCAAACATGAATTACTTCTGGGTAGCTATCTCAGGCATAGGCGAGTATGTAGCTGCTTCTGGATTCCGCCCAGACCTCGGACACTTCGTCTCGTTACACAATAGAACTGGCGCCTTAATATGGAGATACACTACACCTCAAGGGCTAAAAGGAGGATACATAAGGGTCGACATGCCATGTGACGGCAAAAGCGTGGTGGCAGTAAACGACGACCCAAGTGATTCAAAAGGCTGTGACCTACTCTACTTTAGTGATGGTGGCGACGATTGGGATCCCGGAGATGGAACACCCGTCTGGAACTTCTGGCCTGGCAAACCAAGTCCACAAGTCGTTACGGATGACTTCTATAGCGTGGCGATTTCAGGAAATGGCGATGTAATTGCTACTGGCGGAATACCACAGAACGTATACTTATTGTGGCGTGACGGCACACTTCTACAGACAATTGCCGACGGCACCGTCCAATCGCTTGACCTAACATTCACTGGAGAATACGGAGTAGCGGGTGACCGCCAAAGCCGCGTTTGGTTCTTCAGAAAAGGCGTTGGTATGTTATGGAACTATGCCACTGGAGGAATTGTCCACTCTGTTGCAGTCTCAAAGATTTACCCATGCATGTTCCCATATCCAGACCACGATGTTGACGTGCACTACGTAAAACCGCTTAAAAATGTTGTCGGTCAAAAATACGCAACCCAATTCAACGTGACCCTATCAAACGAAGGAGCCTTTAACGAAACCGCTTACATAAAAATATGGGCGCAGAATTCAACCCACACATTGCTGGTTCACAGTTCAATCGTAACATTGACGTCTGGAACTATGACTAACATGACTCTTGCTGGGAGTACAACCAAGCTTAGTAAAGGAAACTACCTCATATTCGTCACGATTAGCATAGTCCAAAACGAAATAGACGTATATGACAACACCTATGTTGACGGATGGGTTCTCATAACCATCCCAGGCGACATCAATGGCGACCAATCGGTCAACATCCTCGACGCAATAATCATGGCAAGCCACTTCGGCCATAAAAATGGAGACGACCACACACCGTGCACTAAAGCATGGAGAGACTGCATGAACAGCAACATAAACTGCGACGGAACAGTCAACATCCTAGACGCGATAATACTAGCGGGACACTTCGGCGAAAAATGGCCATAAACCCCCTCTTTTTTTTGTTGCCAAGTCTTGAAGGGCAGAGTGCCTGTTTATTCCCTTGCATTCTGGCACATCTCCCAACTTAACCCTTATCAACTGTTATGAGACTTTAGAAAAACCAACTCAGGCTCAATTGGAAAGAAACTCGATCACGCATCATATTTGTAACAATGATTTTTCGTAGTTGACAACAACGTATTTTTTGCCTTTCTGAACAACTTTATGTCCTTCTTTTTCCAAAAGCTTTTTCTGGGCTTCAACTCCGCCTGGATACTTCTCGTTTATCACTCCGCCAGTCTTCAAGGTCCGCCAGTAAGGAGTAATAGTTTTTTCACCCTTTTGCCTCCGTTCTTCAGTAGCATTAGCCGCAATCCAAGCGAAAATACCAGTAGTTATGGGACAGCCAATAGTTGCTCCGTGCTTTTTAGCAAGAGCCGCACGAATTTCATTGATGGTAACGAGTTTTCCTTCAGGCACACTTCTCATGATTTCATTGACTTCTAATGGTGCAGGGATAACCACCGTGCCCTTGCCCCATCTCTTGCTCATTTTGTCAGTAATCTTTTCTACTTTGGGCAGACCTTTGCTGTCTTCCAGTTTTTCACACCAAGTTTTTCTCTTCGGCATATCCTTCCCAAATGATTAGTTTTCAAATTTTCTTATTAAGCCTTCAGCTTCGCGTGATTTCGCGTGATGATAACTAAGCTAGGACGAAGTTTAAATTTAGTCGCGCCAAGTTCTAAGTCTGAACAAGAGTCACCAGATGATTAGTGAATAAGTTTGTCTATCACTAATGCTTGGAGATGTCTCTCGCAAACTCCTCTTTTTCCCCTTACTCACGTATTTTGCCACGGCATATTTGGAGCCTAATTGGAGGTTCTGTTAACTTCTAGGGCGATTAGGGTTCGTGTTAACAGTCGGGTGATGCTATGACACTAAATTCTTTTATACATCTTGGAAATAAGAATTTACTTATGCCCTTTCCATCAAGTGAAATAAATCTACCCATGCTTACTGAGTATGTGATAAACGGTCATATTAGGATACCAGAGTTTCAAAGACCAATTATTTGGAATGCAGAAGATGTAGAGAATTTATTGGATAGCGTAACTCAAGGCTATCCGATAGGCTTCTTGTTGTTTTGGGAATCGCATGAGAGCTTAAGAGAGAGGACGCCTCACCCACTTCATCTGAAACTAAGAAAAATAAGGAAAAATGAGGATAAGTTCTGGCTATTGGATGGACAGCAACGAGTGACAGCACTAATAGGTTCTTTTACTGATAATCTCTATCTTGGAAGGTTAGGCAAAACGAAATATAGAGCATTCTATGACCTTGAAATGAGAAAGTTCAAAGTATTAAAAGTCAGCGAGATAGAGAAGAAGAAACCCAAGCCAGAATATAAAATAGAAAATTGGTTTATTCCTCTAAATAAATTATTCATTCAGAATAGAAAGGGTGAGTTCGAGTTAGACAAGAACTCACATTTACAGATTACTCCAGATTTAGAAGAGTCGCTTGGGCAACGCCACAGAAGCGATTTGCTACATCTATGGAAGATGTTTATGGACGTAAAAATTCCCGTCATAAACGAAAGAAAGAACTTGCCAGACGCTTGCACCATCTTTGAAAGGCTCAATACAGCTGGGACTCCTTTGACCGTTGTGGATGTAATGATAGCAAAAACCTATGAGAAGGATTTTGTTCTTAGACGGAAGATAGATGAACTAAATGAAGAATTGGCTTCTGCCCTTTATGAACTTAAGGATACCACAGTATTACAATGTATGTCCGCTTGCTTAGCTAAGGATACAGAAACGGATTCAATTTTGGCAAATGCGAAAGAAATAAAGAATAATTGGGATGAAACAACAGTAGCTATAAAGTCAGCAACAAGTTTCCTTAAGAACAAGACTGGCGTTTGCCTTATATCGAAATTATTACCACATGAAATTTTACTCGCACCACTATCATATTTCTTCTATAAATACGCCACTCTAAAAGACAAACCAAAAAACGATGTGGAAATCAATAACGCACTAAAAAGATTCTTTTGGTATAATATATTTTCAGAGAACTACGGGAGAAGCCAGAGCACAAAAGCAAGGGACGACATGAACGAAATGGACAGTCTCCTTGTAGGGAATTATAGTGTGTTCAAGTCTGATAAATACGATTTCTCTCCATTCAATGCGAAAGACATTAAAGAAGAGGAGATTTCAAGTTCTCCATTTTCAAAGACCTTTTTGTGCTTCTTGATTTCAAAGATGCCTTTGAATTACAATGATAACTCTCGAGTAGAAATCGAGAGAGCGATTAACCCTCAGAGCATAAAGAGCATACACCACGTATTCCCAAAAACTGTCTTTCTAGAAAAATTAATAGATAGTATTGCGAACGTATCTATAATATCTGTGCAACTTAACAATGACATAAGAAACCAGAGACCAAGCTCATATTTTGCCAAATTTGGTGCAAAAAACAAAGAACTGAAAGAGACGTTAAAGAAACATCACTTAATCGGAGATTTTGCAGAGTTCGGCATAACTGACGATAAATTTGACACGTTTATAGAAAAGAGAGCTACGTTGATTGAGGAAGAAATAAAGAAATTGATAGAAGAGTTAAAGCCAGTTACTCCGAAGCGGTCTTAAGGTACTAATTTCTTATCTTCCATTTTTATTGGTTGAACTACTATAATCATTTTTCCATCTTTAACATCGAAATTCCAATCGAGTTTATCTCCAGCTTTGAGTTTGAAGTTTCTTATGATGCTTATCGGCACTGTTGTTCTTAGAGATTCTTTGCCTGTTGTGGCTACTGTTAAGGTTGTTTGTTCTCCCATCTGTTTACCTTCTTTAAGGTAATATTATGTGCAAGTTGTATATAAGTTTACCTATTATTTGCTATACCATATTACCTAAAGGTTTATATAGAGGTAAGCATATAGGTAATATTGTGGGTAAATATGAAGGTAAATGAAACAGCGTTTCAAAACTTTCGTGAATTACGAGGTTTAGAGATTGCGAAGGCAAAAGAAAGTCAAATCAGTCGAATTGACAACATTACATATAGAGTTCTTTCTCAGAGTGGAAATGGTGAATACCTAGTTTCTAAGATAGAAGAAGAATGGATGTGTGAATGTCCCGATTATAGGTTTCGTGGTGTGAAGTGTAAGCATATTTGGGCTGTAGAGTTCAGCCTAAGAATGAGAGAGCAAGTTAAGCAAAACTTGGTGATTCAGCCTCTCGATAGCTTAACATGCGTCTTTTGTGGTTCAGACAAGATTGTTAGAGACGCCAAGAGACATAACAAGTATGGTGACATTCAAAGATACCTATGCAAGACTTGTGGAAAACGCTTCTCAATAAATCTGGGATTTGAAAGAATGAAAGTCTCTCCGCAAATCATTACTTCGGCAATGCAACTTTACTTCACTGGAGAGTCATTGAGAAATGTTCAGAAGTTTCTGAGGCTTCAAGGAGTCAAAGTTTCTCATGTTGCAGTTTACAAGTGGATTAACAAGTATGTTGCTCTAATGAAGGAATATGTTGACAAGATAACTCCTAATGTGAGCGATACTTGGAGAGCGGATGAGCTTTGGGTAAAAGTAAGAGGTGATGTGAAGTATCTCTTCGCTTTGATGGATGATGAAACACGGTATTGGATTGCTCAGGAAGTTGCGGAAACTAAGCACACTCACAATGCGAGAAAACTGTTTCAGATGGCTCGGAAGGTTGCTGGAAAGAAACCTAAGACTCTGATAACTGACGGATTACGGGTTTATCACGATGCGTTTGTGAGTGAGTGGGATTCGTTTGAGGATGGATGGTCAGAACACGACCACAAGATAACGCTAACAGGTAGCCACAACAATAACAAGATGGAAAGATTCAACGGAGAAGTGAGAGACAGAGAAAAAATAATGAGAGGGCTAAAGAAAACTGATACGCCAATACTCTCTGGCTACCAAATCTTCCACAACTACATTAGAGGTCACGAAGGATTAGACGGTAAGACTCCTGCCGAAGCTTGCGGAATAACTATAGAAGGAAAGAATAAGTGGATGACACTAATCCAAAACGCAAGCAAAAACACTAAAATCTTACATTTATAGGATACCGTATCCATATAAGTCAAATATACACTGTGACAAACATATGGATACAGTTTTAATGGCATTTTATTCTTCAAGTTTTGGAACATGCGTCATGATGCAAGCAGTCATTTCCTTAATATTTTGGTAGAGTGACAACTCATTTTTCGTCTCAAATGCAGTTCTTAGGTTCTGCAGGGTCTTTGACCATTTTTTGATAAAATCTTTGTTATCTTTCAGCTTTTTTATTCTTGATTCGAGTGTAAAAAGCGCAAAATCCAATACAAGAGCATCAGAGTTCCGCTCAAGTAGCCAAGAGGTACCTAGTACGTTTCGAATATCTTCTAAACCTTCCATAGTTTTCTCTTTTTCTACCTTCTGTATTCCATCATCAAATTTTCTCAATAAAGCATCCTTTAATGATTCGGTCATTGGCATTCCTCACGTTCTCAATTCAGGATATTTTGAATAGACAGTTCTGCGGGGTTCGAAGACTTTCAAGTAAATACGAAATTCGTTAACTTCTTTCCTTGGACCGACTATCCAAATATTAGGTGCTATCTCTGGGCTGTACGAATAGAGTTTCTCCTTTGTGGTTCCAAGTTCTTTAAACAAAGTAGATTCGATGACACTTGGGGGTAAGCAGACACTAAGTCGTTCCTCAGGGATGACGTAACGACTTCGTACCCATTCTTCTATCTCTTCTTCCATAATCATTATTTCTTTAGGTATCTCTATTTTTGGAGTTCTAAAGAAAGTTATAACTGATGTTATGCAAGCAATCGCAAAAATAGCTACAGTCCATATCATGGAACTCTTCTCCTCCTCCTTATCTCTTTCCACATTTCATCCTTGAGTCTATAATTACGGTTTTGAAATTTTGTGAATACTTTTCCAGCCTTTTTCTCGCCAAGAAAATCACCTACTTGAAGCCCAAATAAGAAAAGCCCTGCGAGCAGAAGAACGAGGTCAAACAATTCCATCTCCATCAATACCACTCACCCACAATTGGTTCTACACGTAATATAGCACCCTAAATTTATGGTTTGCGCATTATACCGTACTCTAAACGTATCCATTTCCTTTCTCTCTCCAATACCAACTGACCGTTCTTCTGAATTATAAGCATTCTGGAAAAAGCGTTCTGGAAGCAAGTCGTCAACCGAAAAGTAACACCTTCACAGAAAAGGTTCATCAACCTAAGAGGTAACAGAACCCGCTTTAGGTCAAAAGCAAAAAACACTATAAGCATCACCCGACTGTTAACACGAACCCTAATCGCCCTAGAAGTTAACAGAACCTAATTGGATCATATATGGGATGGTCTAGGGGCGTGTGCACGTGTCTTCTCCTTACCTTCTAGTCTGCCAAAACCCGTGGTGAAGCCTGCAAAGTTTGTCTAAGGTTGGCTTTGAATGCGTCATGGACGTGGATGGAGCAAGCTTTTCAGAAAGCGCAAGCGAAAATTGGTGGTTAACTCACAAAATCAGTGGGTAGATTTCTTTCGTCACGTATTCTAGGTACTTGTTCTTGTCCTGTATGTTAAATATCGTAACCGACGCGTCCCGAGTTATCCCAACCACGTACCCGAATTCTTTAGACTTACCCACGATATACCAGAGGTTGCCATGCTTACAATAGTCCTCAAAAAGCATGGTGCCAACCAAGTCAGGCCCATACAAACTAAGCTTATTCACGTTAGGAATATCCACATTATCAAAAAACGTAACCTTCGTATCCTCAGGATTCTTCAAATGAAAATCACGAAGAGTTTCTGGACTTATACGCGCCTCAACAATGTGCCCAACCCTCTCAAAAATTGTTTCGCTCAGGCGGTTGGCAATGAAGTTGGCCAGTCTCTTCTTTTCTACAACTGTCAAATATACACGGTTGTCATGCTGAGCAAAGCAGAACATTGCCTCAATAGTCCGTGGAAGTGGCACAACCTTCCCACGATGAAACACGTGGGTCACGTAGTCATGAGAATATACGCCGTACAGAGCCTTTTCACGAGGCGTAAGACCCACAACCTCCGTAACCAATTCAAACTTGTATTCGCCCTCCTCGAAGGCTTCGGCTCTCCTAACACCCTGAACTCTAGACCCAATTTCTGAAAGCGGCGATGGCTCCCTCAGCCTAAAAACTTTCCCAGCCGTAACCATGCGAGATTCCTCTATTTACTCTCTAGATTAGTTGTCTTATTGAAATTTAAGCTAAACGACGCTGTCCAAGCCCAAAATTGCTTAAACATTATATGCGATTTTATACTACCACTATTCAATTAATGAGCACGTATCGAGGCTGAAAACAATTGAAAAGCCAATCAGAAAAGCCGACAAAAAACAGTTTCTTGTTCCAGTTTGAAACCTTCAGCCAAATCGAAGACGCCCTAGAATTAATCTTCTCCCCATCCGCAGCCGCAGTAATCCTATACATGACAGCCATAAAATGCGGCGTACACACATACAAAAAAATGAAAAAGAAAATCCACACAGAAGAGGAGGCACTTAACCATCTCTCAGAACTAAAAAAAGAAGAAAACTGGGGAAAACTATCCTTCCGAGACATAAGCTTCAAAAACGCAACCGGGAGAGTCATCATCCATGACTCGTTCGAGACCATAGCCAGAAAAACAACTCAGCCAAGCTGCCACTTCTTCAGGGGCTATATTGCAGGCTTTCTCTCCGAGCTGTTCAAAAACACCATAACGGTTACGGAAGAAAAATGCGCTGGAAAAGGAGACGAACACTGCGAATTCGTCTTTGAACCGCAATAAACGGCACTACAACATCCTTAATCATAATTGGCCAAGAATTATTATGTCGCTATTTCAATAAGACAAAATTGGAGATGCCAAAATGAATTGGCGAAATGTTGCAGAAATTTCAAAGAGCGTCTACTGGATAGGCGTCAGAGACTGGAACCGTAGGCTTTTTGACGCTTTGATTCCGCTTCCGAGAGGAACAACCTACAACGCATACCTAGTAATTGGCACGAATAAAAAAGCACTGGTCGACACGGTAAACCCGGGTTTTGAAAAAGAATTGGAAGAAAAAATCAGTAAACTTGTAGATCCAGCCGACATTGACTATGTTATAATGAACCATGCAGAACCCGACCATGCAGGCTCTATCCCACACATCATGTCAATAAGCAGTAAAGCCAAACTGGTAACCACAAGCAAAGGCACCAAAATGGCAAAAACATTCTACAAAGTGCCCGAAAACAGAATAAAAACTGTTACCAATAGCGAATCTCTTGATCTGGGCGGCAAAACGCTACGGTTTATTGAAGCCCCAATGCTTCACTGGCCTGAAACAATGTTTACTTATCTTTCAGAGAACAAAATCTTGTTCCCTTGTGACTTTTTCGGTTCGCATATTGCGCAGGGTCTGTACGATGACGAAGTGGAGGACCTAATTGTTTATGCTCAACGCTACTTTGGCGAAATAATGATGCCTTTCAGAACTATGGCCCAAAAAGCACTGGAAAAGATAAAGGGTTTAGAAATTGAAATGATAGCGCCAAGTCATGGCCCGATACATAGGAACACAGAACGCATCCTTAATGCCTACAGAAAATGGTCAAACGGGGAAACTAAACAAAAAGCAATCATAATTTACGTGACCATGTGGAACAGCACAGAAAAAATGATCCAACCAATCGCTGAAACCTTGGCTTCTGAAGGAGTCGAAACCGTCCAGTATAATCTGGCTTCTGCAGACATAGGCGATGTGGCAAAAGATCTAGTTGACTCCAGAGCCATTGTCTTGGGCGCGCCCACAGTACTGGGCGGCGCACATCCCTTAGCCGTGTACGCCACTTACCTTGTGAAAGCTCTGCGTCCGCCAACGAAATACGGAGTTGTTTTAAGCTCTTACGGATGGGGTGGAGGCACAGTAAAACACGTTCAGGAAATTCTAGGCCCGTCAAAAATGGAAGTTGTTGAAGCAATGGAAATTAACGGCCCGCCAACAGAAAAAGACATTAAACAGATAGTAGAATTAGGTAAGACACTCGCCAAGAAAATTAAGGAGAAAAGTTGACGATAATTCTCAAGGGCACTCCATGTAGAGATGAAAGGTCAATAGACTTTAGAGACGTTTAAACAAACCATACGAAATTGTTATCTAATCAAGTGAGCCCCCTACATCTTCTTACATAAAAACAAGAATGGTGAAACAAACATGAAAGCGCTAGACGTGGCAATGATCGGAGTTAGTGCTACCCTCTACGCAATAGTCGGATACTTAACAAACCTAGGAATCGTAAGTCCAGTTGTTGGAGTGGTCAGATTTTGGCCATCGGTAGCAGTTCCCGCAACCTTCGCCGTGCTCTTTGGCCCATGGGTTGGAGGAATAAGCGCGGCAATAGGCATCTTCATCAGTGACATGGTTCATCCTGGCCATGGAATCGCTCTCTTAAGCCTCACTGTCGGTGTTCCCTCAAATTTTTTAGGCTTCTTCCTAATTGGCTTAATCTCGAGACGAAACATGAGATTGCGTCACATAGCCATCGCATTGTCCGTTGGAAGCGCGGCGTTGACAGGAATGATTGGCTATCTGTTATCGATAGAAGCCTTAACTAATGATGTCGCCGCTTTGTTTTTGGGCGTCCTCTTCGCCTGCTGTGCCATAGCGATCGGAGTTGGATTATGGAAGCCTGAATGGAAGAGTTACGGAATAGCATCGGTCGTCGGCCTTTTCGTGGGAAGCGCCTACATAGGTTTCGGCCTTTGGGGGTATAGTCAATTCCTTCCATTGCCCCTATCCCTAGGTTGGGAACGCAACGCCCCCTTCTACGCAAGTTTCCTCTGGCTTGTCTGGACCTTTGCCACAGAGATACCCTTCCTAATAACAATTGTTCCCCCCATCCTGAAAGCGTGCTACAAAGCCTTCCCATCCTTAGCTCCACAACGTGAAGAATAAGAGGCGACAGACGCGTGCTCAAACGGGCCAGAGCCTTTAGCCCAGCAGGAATTTCGAGCTTTTTTGAAATCTGCGACAAAACGCCAGATGGACGGCCTGTTTCAGACCTTGAACGAGTTGGCGCCCGAGGCGGAGGCTTCGCGATTGATGAAGGAGTTCTGACTGAAGTTAGCGTCACTGAATCAGAGAAAAATATTGTGAACGTTCTCATAAATGGAAAACTTTCTCCTGAGGCAGAAACTACCAAAACTGTTGCAGAGGCTCTGTTAGAGAAAGTTGATGGAAAATTCAGCGTTACTGTTAGGCATCGTGTTGAGGTTCCAATCGGAGCTGGTTTCGGGTCAAGTGCGGGTGGGGCATTAGGCACAGCCTTCGCACTTGGCAGAGCCTTAAGCATTAACCTAACATACCATCAACTCGGTCGAATTGCGCATGTTGCCGAGGTAAAATGCCGAACAGGACTAGGCACGGTTGGGCCACTCATGCTTGGAGGATGTGTTGTGACGGTTGAGCCTGGCGCACCAGGCTACGCCCTCATCGACCGCATCCCCGTCACGTCTGAGCACAGAATTGTTGCGGGCGTTTTCAAGCCCATGCCCACTAAAGAGGTGCTCGCATCTCCTCAAAAAAGAAGAATGGTGAACATGTGGGGAAGAGAGACCGTCAAAAAAATTCTCGCTGAGCCGTCATTAGAAAATTTTCTGCAGGCAAGTAAGGAGTTTGCGATAAAAACTGGCTTCGCTACTGACCGCGTTCAAAAGCTCATGGACCTCGCTGAAAAAGCTGGAGCAATTGGCGCAGCGCAAAACATGGTGGGCGAAGCGGTTCACGCCCTTGTCACATCGGACAATGTGGATAGAGTCGCTCAAGTTTTTAAGAAGGTTTTGCCACAAGAAAGCATTCTCACGGCAAAGATTGACCTCCAAGGCGCACACTGGCTGTGGTGACTGAACGTGAAGAAAAGATTTAAAGTGGTAGCTGTCGGTGGAACCTTCGACGAGTTCCATAAAGGCCATCGTGCACTGCTTACGAAAGCCTTTGAGGTTGGAAATCGTGTCTTAATCGGCTTATGCACAGACGAGTTTGCGGCCAAACTAATGAAGCCGCATATAGTGGCAACGTATGAGGAGCGCCTAGAAGATTTGAAGAAATTTTTGAAAAGCCTTAACGTTTTAGAGCGGGCTGACATCGTGCCGTTAAACGACCCTTATGGTCCTACGTTGTCGAGTGGCTGTGTTGATGCCATAGTTGTGAGCAGAGAGACGGAGCCTCGTGCCTACGAAATCAACGAGAAGCGAGAGGCGAAGGGACTCCAGCCTCTAGGCATTATAGTTATTGAGATGGTTCCCGCAGAGAATCACGTTTCCATCTCGACGACTAGGATTCGACATGGGGAAATTGACCGTGAAGGACATTTAGTGAAGCCCAAATTTTGATGGGGTTCTTGGTTGGGTAAATTGCCCCTCTTGTAGACATTGTATTGCTGGAGAATTTTTTTAGAGCTGCTGAAAGAATATTTTTAAGTACAAAAGGAATATTATTTATGATAACCAAGGTGATTTACTTAAAGGCGTGTCACCGCCTAGCCCAAGGGAAAGGCTGAAAGAGAACAGAAGGAGGTGAAAGAGACATGGAGACGTTTGAAACCCGTGCTTTCAGCTTAGGGCAGGGCCTTATATGGGTCTTCCTTATGGGCCCTTTTATCGTAATTCTTCACAGCTGGTATCTCTATTTCGCCGAACGCACCACTGCTTTCATCGGAGACCCAACCTATCCATTATTGTTCTTCACTCTAATAGTGAGTTCATTTTTTGTGCTTTTTAGTGCGGCAGCCTTCCCAAAGATAAGGATCGAGAAGGATAACATCGTTGTGAAATATGCGTTTATTCGTTTGCTATTCACCTTGGATGAGGCCCAAATCGATCCTCAAGGGCGTCTTCTGAAACTGGGAGGCTGGACGGGTGGAGGATGGTATGTTCCGTTCAAACAGAGAGAGTGTATTGAGGTTTTATCGAAAACTTCAAGAACTTACCGACCTAGGCCTCTTTTCCTTCTATACCTTTTGCCAGTGTTTGTCCTCGGCTTTTACCAGACATTAGCGAGACATCTGAGCCTCGAATTGAACCCAATGCTATGGACCATTCTATGGGGGACAATCGTTGCTATTTCACTAACAATTTTTACATATACTGCCCCAGTTGAAATGAGGATAAACAATCTAGACAAGGGCGACTCCTCGATGTTTTTCGGTTTGTCAATCGGCATCATATTGTTCTTAATCATGTCATTTGCAACACTCTGATTAGTAAATGATCATAGTCGGTCCTTACATTATCCGTGGAAAAAAGATGATCGAAAGAGTCGGTTTTTGATTGGGATAAATTCTGCCTGAGAAAGCATGTTTAAAAAGATTCTTTTTGTTTACTATTTGATGAAGAGTGAAGGCCGTTGAAGAGAACAGGCTTAGCCGAGCTTCCGCTTCACTACGGAAAGGCTCCTGGATGGCTCGTTTCTCGAATGATTAAGCTAGCCGAGGAAATGGTCACGGTCATCGTGGACGAGTATGGTCAAGACGTGTTCCTGCGAAGGATTTCAGACCCGTTCTGGTTTCAGGCTTTAGGTTGCGTCCTAGGATATGACTGGCATTCGTCTGGCGTAACAACCGTTTTGACGGGAGTGTTAAAAAGTGCCATAAACCCAACTGAGCTTGGGCTGGCGGTGTGTGGCGGAAAGGGTAAAGCCTCAAGGCAGGCGCCAGCCGAAATTAGCCGAGTTGGAACCAAGTTCGGCTTATCAACCGACAGAATTGACAGTTTGCGTTATGCGAGTCGAATGAGTGCCAAAGTGGACAACACGGCTATTCAGGCTGGCTATCCTCTTTACCATCACGCGTTTTTCATAACCGAGGATGGGAAGTGGGCAGTCGTTCAGCAAGGAATGAGCCTACAAGACAGAACCGCACGAAGATATCATTGGCTCTCTGAGAATCTAAAGGATTTCTTGGTTGAGCCTCACGACGCCATTGTTGGCGACACTAGAAGAGAGGTTGCGTTAGACATGACCTCGCGGATGAGTGGGGGCTGCCAAAAAGTCTCCACAGACATTGCTAAAGAAAAGCCTGAGAAGGTTAAGAGGATGCTACTGTCCATTCGTCCTGCTCATCAGAAGTCTTTGCAGGAGTGGACGCCTAAGGCTGAATGGAAAGAATACGTGGTTGATGTTCTTTCTCTGCCATACAACCTCAACTGGAAAGCCGTCAAAAGAGCGTATGAGTTCCAGCCAAACAATTATGAAGAGTTGCTTGGCGTTCGGGGAGTTGGACCCGCCACTGTGCGTGGACTCGCCCTAATTTCTGAGCTGATTTATGGTGAAGCCCCAAGCTGGAAAGACCCTGTGAAGTATTCTTTTGCTTATGGGGGAAAGGACGGCGTGCCATTTCCTGTAGATCGAAAGGCTATGGATGAGTCTATTCAAATCTTGGAGAATGCCGTTAAAGGCGCTCGGATAGGCGAAAAAGAAAAGTGTGGGTCGCTGAGAAGGCTTAGACAGTTTGTTCCTCGTAACTAGCGACTACGTAGCTTTCGCGCCATCGTTCTTCTGGCTTGATCTTGGTTAGTCTAACAACTTCTATGCCCTTTTCCGTGTAAGATACTTGATCGCTTAACAGGCCTCTTAGGCTGAATGTCATTTTTGGGTCGTGCGCTCCGCTGTTCAGAAGAAACAGAACGGTAGAATTCGTTGAAGCCAGCATGTCTGTGGCATACTGTACAAAGCTGTAGGTCTTCTCGAAGCCAACAGACTGTATGAGGTAGGATAGGGTATCAAAAACTATGGCAACACCACTGTACGGGTATGCCTTCAAAGTTTTGTCAAAAGCATCTAATATTAGTGGCGGGCTTAGAGGCACAAGCAACTCATTGTCTGAAGTACCCATGGTTGGAGCCGATATTCTAGGGGTCAGACAAAAAACTTTCACCGCCCTGAACAAGCATGTATCCTCCGTCAAAGTTGAGTAAAGTGCGCTTCCTTTGTGGGTCACGACAACCACCGTCTTGACTCGGGCTAGGGCTTCTGTAATGAAGTCTTCAACCGCTCGCTCATACCTTGACCGCGGATCGAACTCGAACAAAATCTTTCTGCCCGTCAACTCTTCGTGGCTTAGCCCCAAAGTTTTGGAGAAAATGTCCATGTGCTCGAGGAGTTCGATGGAACGTGGACGAGTAGTCCTAATGAATTCCTGAATGGTTTTTTCGTTAACGTGTTCTTTGTTTATGGCTCTCAACTCGAGGAGAAATGAGTCTAGAATCTGTTTTTGGCCCTCTCTGAGGTATTGGAGATATGTTTCAACTTCGCCTTTCATGAATGAAAGGTCGCCGAGGTCGAAGAGGTCTCTTTGATGCGTGTATCCGTTCTTTAACGTTTCAGCCTTGAACTGTTTCCAGAACTGTATTAGACGGTCTTTGTTGAAGGTTCCCTCTGGCAGATATACCTTCGATAATGTGATTAAACAGAGAGATCCATCTTTTTCATGTTTTTCTACATTTACTCCGTATTCTGTCAGCCTTTTCCTAATCATGCTCTCTTCTTCGTCAGGATGCACGTAGACGACTCGATCCCCTTCCATTAGACCTGCCTGAACGTAAGGCAAAAACACCCGCATCTTGTCTGTCTGAGAAGAATAAAGCAACAAGACGTGCTCTCCCTCAGAAACGCGGATGGTGGGCTTCCTGACCACTTGAAATACTTTAGCCAAAATTGTGGCTTCTTTGAAGGCATAAGCTACAAACAGCAACGTTGAGAGGTCGATGAGAAATCCCAGAGAGGATGCATCTATACCTAATGTTGGGAATATTCCATGGAAATGAAAAGTATTCCAAGATAAGATTCCCCAACCAATGCTAAAAATTTTCAGGGACACCCTCGCTTTGGCATCAGTCGTTTGTCTAGATAAACGGAACAAAGTTAGGCTTGGATAAAGGAAAACAGCCACAAGAACAGCACTCGTGTAACCTAGGAACCAAGGCGCGTAAATGGGTTCCAAGAACTTTATTCCCGTTATCAACTCGGTTGCTGGTTGCATGGTAAATGGAGTGAAAACCCATGCTAATGTTAACCATGCGATTAATAGGATACTGTAAACAGAAATCGACAGGTCAGGATTTTCAATGAAGGATTCAAATCCCCTCTTTATAGAGAAAGATTTTGGATATTTGCTTAGAGCCACGGTCAGAAAACCAACATTTAATGCTACCCAAGCGACTAGTGAGATGCCCAAAGCAGGGGGGTACGTTCCAGCTAATTTGTAAGTGTTCAACCCCACAAAGAGGATAAACCCTGCCAAGATGGAGACTAAGAACTTCTGGACTCTTTGGAAATATGAGAGCTTTTGACGGAAGACAAATACTACTATCAAAAAGGTTACGAAAATCGTTAGAGCGTTCGCAATCAAGTATAGCCACGCTATCAAATGGATCAACCAGTTTTATTTTTTAGGTCAACATTGTCTATTCCTTCCGAAGACCATTTATGTGTTCTGAATCAATAATTCATGTTGATCCTACACTTGCGGAGAAAAACACGTACGAATCTCTAATTCGTATTTCGACGTCACAATAATTATACCCAAACCACGTTAAACAAATACCACCTAACAGAACGATGTGCTGGCAAGTGCAAATGTTTACACTCATATGGGCGAATATATCTGAACTTCATGAAGGTTTTCACTCAAAATTGGAGGACAAGACATGATAGAACGTGTAAAATCAGGTGTTGAGGGTTTAGATAGGCTGGTTGAGGGCGGTTTCCTCAAAGGAGACGTTATCCTCTTGGCTGGCAACACAGGAAGTGGCAAGACTATCTTCTGCGCCCAATTCATATGCAACGGAGCCACACAATTCGGCGAAAACGGAGTCTACGCAACCTTCGAAGAGGACGAGAAAACCCTGAAGAGGAACATGCTTAGATTCGGGTTTGATCTGGAAAAGCTTGAGCGTGAAGGAAAAATTAGGGTCATAGGCTTAGAAGCGATGAAGGGCGCTGGCTTAGACGCCAACGTTGAGTTTGTCTTGAACACGCTGAGAGAGATAAAAGCCAAAAGACTAGTCATCGACTCACTGACCGCTTTCCTCAGTTCCAGCAAAGAAAGGTTCGAGTATCGGATGCTCATGCACCTTTTCTACAAAATACTAAAACAGCTCAGCTGCACGACAATAATGACGTGCAGTATACCGACGGGCTCTGATACATTGGGGCTCGGAATTGAAGAATTCATAGCCGACTCTGTGGTGACGCTGGAAAACACTGTCCGTGACGCTGAATTGAAGACCAGGTTTTTGATACGAAAAATGCGAGGAACCAACCACAGCAGAAAATACCACGACGTCATAATAAGCGAAGAAGGACTAAAAATCGTGCCCTTCTCCATGGTTTAAGACGGGCTCTGGGAAAACTCGATGATAGATCTAGTTTTTTACGTAGCCATCCTAACAATTTTAACAGCCCTAATAATTTTCTTCATGCGCCAAAAAGGATCATACTTTAGGTCAATCCAGATACTTTTTGTGATGGCTATTTTGTCATTCAGTGCAATCGTTTTTTGCGACCTTATCAAGAACCATTTGACTAACGCAGAATGGGCTGTAGTTTTCACGACCATCGGAGGCATGTCAGGAGCAATCACTACTGCCATCATGGTGGAACATGCTGCGTTGACGCTGTACAAGAAGGAAAGCGAGAAGATTCCTCTAAAGGATGCTCTCTTTAAAAGACTAAACCTTGCTTCCGTCGCCTTTAAAGGATACGCCGTCTCTGTTCTGCTCATAACTTGGGTCTTTGCTCCTTGGCAATCGAGATTGACCACAAACATTTGGGGAGAACCTGTTTACATTCCAGTTTATGAATGGTGGTATCTGGCTCTACTAAGCGGAGTGCTCATCGTCTTTATCGTGTATCCTTGTACGTTATTCTTACTTTTAGGCCGCAAGTATAAGGAAAAGCCAGTCGCTGACGCATTAACTTGGCTTGGGGCTTGTTGGATCAGCATCGGTTTTATCTTGATCGTCTTCCATGGTTTGTTGCGGTCCCTAGGCTTTGAAACTATCGAAATCGGTTTTTCACTTGACGTACTTTATTTTGGAATCATAGCTTACTTTTTCCAGAAGACAACAATCCTAGAAAGCTTCTTTGAAAAGCCATACCCTCCCATCCAAGTTAGAAAGGGTGAGTCTATCTTTCTCACTTACACGTCTAAAGCAGATAAGATGAAGATATTCTCGACTTACATTCTGGACGGGTTGCTTGGCGGCGAGAGAGTCATCTACAAGTACCCGGACGACGAAGACGAGACAGTTAGGGAGAAGCTGAGAGAACATGGCATAGACGTAGAAAGATATGAGAGAGACGGCTCCCTCATTTTAACAACCTTGTCACAATTCTATCTTTCTAAAGGATCATTAGATGAACAAAAGGCGATTAATTTTTTGAGTGAACTCAAAGTCGATTCGCATAAGAAGGGTTACAAGCAACTGAGGGACTTTGTTGACCTAAGTGACCTCTCCTTTTTTGGAGAAGACGTGGACAGATACATCAAATACTTAAACGACGAGAGATGGAAAGACTACCTGGACGAATATCTGATTGAGCTATTTGCAGTCAACACAGAAAAGATGAACGACAAATATTTTCGTGAACTGACCAACGTATACACCGCCACACGCACAACCAGTTCAATAGACCTAATCGAACATACAAGTACTTTTTCGCAATTATTTGGGTTAACCCATAAAGAGATCATTGGAAGAAACGTCCTGTTTGAAATCGACCCAGCGTCCAACTATGAAAAGATTATTCAAGACTTCACGACTGAAGCGTCAGCCAATATTGAGCCAGTTGTAATATTTTCGAGTAAAGGCAGCGCAATCTATTCAGCTTTGAGCAGGGAAAAGAACGTCAGATTCTTGCTTTTGACGCAACGCATTTCGGTTCCTGAGCAGAACGCGTCAACGAGTGATGTCTTACTGCCCGCCAACAACACTTCTCTCTTGTTGGACGCGTTGGACAAGGCTTTAGAGACACAGCCATACAGTAACTTAAACGTGGTCTTCGACAGTTTGTCTAGTCTAATCTTGTTAGTAGGGTTTGACAAGACGTACAGCTTCACCCGTTACGCCCTTGAAATGCTGGCCTCACGGAACGCTACCACACTCTTCCTGTTCAACCCAAGCGCGCATGACATGAAAGTCGCATCTAGTCTGAGAGGCCTCTTCGACACCCAAGTATTATATGGAAAAGGAGGCTTACAAATCGTCAAGGCGCCTAAACCGATGCTGAGGGAGGTAAACAAATGACCTGTAAAGGCGAGTTTGAAACTTTGCTTCTGAAAACCATAGACGACAGCCTAAAACAGGTTTTCGGAGACAACGCTGCTCAGATCATCTACCACTACTTAGATAACAACTACTCCATAAAACAAGAAGAAATCCCAGAGAAGTTAGAAGCCTTCACTGAAGGACTCGCACACTTTTTTGGTTCAGGAGCCCGAGTTGTAGAAAACATCATCCTTACAAACCTGAACTCAAAAATTGACCCTAAGTATAAAATGAAGGAAGGCCGCAACTTCACAGACTACGTAAATGAGTTGAAGACAAGACACTGCAATCAACCGAGAAGACAAGACACATGAAAAGAAAAAATAAGTTTGGCAAGTCGCTCATCGAAGCCGTGGACAGAGAACTGAAACGAATCTTTGGAGAAGTCGCCACCTTGGTCATCTACGGCTATTTAGAGAGCAACCTTTCTCTGAAGCAGGAGGAAATTCCAGAAAAAATAGAAGTCTTCGTTAAGGGCCTCAACTCATTTCTTAATTCTGGAGCCCGAGTGGTAGAGAGAATAATCCTAGAAAACCTGTACGCTATTTTTGGGTTTGAGTACAAGGTTGAGGAAGGCCGCGGGTTTGTGGATTCTGTGAGGGAGCTCAAGAACCGCCTAAAAAGTGTTGAGTCAAACTCGTCAGTAGATGCCAGCCTAAAATTTGAGTTGGCTGAGGCAAGATAGAAGAGTAATGCTAAGGGCTTTTTAGAACCTCTTTTTCTGGTGGAGGCGGCAAAATCAGTCCTTTCTTCATCAGTAGAGCGGTGGCTTCCCTAGCGTTTTTGATGATGGAGACGGCTCGGTCCCAGAGTTCCTCTTTGCTCGGCTTGACTCTTGCCACGCCTTCCTTGATGGATTCGAGGGCACAGGCCACAGCCTCTCGTGGGTAGACTTCCCACTCTTCCATTCTTGGGCTAATATCGCCCTCATGGATTCCTCGTTCCTCGGCGAATTTGGCGAGTTCTCTCCCCGCAGCGATGCACATGTCGTCGGTTATGGTTTTTGCTTTCACGTCTAACACGCCGCGGAATATGCCTGGAAAGCCCAGTGAGTTGTTGATTTGGTTTTCGAAGTCTGAACGGCCTGTTGCCACGATTCTGGCGCCTGCCTCTTTTGCTTCCCATGGCCATATTTCTGGGATTGGGTTTGCGCAGGCGAAGATTATGGCGTTTTTTGCCATTTTTGCTACCCATTCTTTTTTGATTGTTCCTGGGCCTGGTTGTGATGCGGCTATGCATGCGTCAGCATCCTTTAGGGCTTCGGGGATTCCGCCTGTTCTTCTTTCGGCGTTGGTTTTTTGGCAGAATTCCCATTTCCACGGGTTTTCTTCTTTTTCTGCTTCTAGGTCTTTTCTGCCTGGGTGGAGTATTCCTTTTGTGTCGACGATGGTGAGGTTGGCGGGTTTGGCGCCTGCTTTCATGAGGACGATGGCGGTTCGGGTGTTGGCTGCTCCGGCGCCTATCATGGTTATTGTTGCTTCGCTCATTTTTTTGCCTACGATTTTTAGGGCGTTTATTAGGCCTGCCAGTATGATGGTGGCGGTTCCTTGTTGGTCGTCGTGCCAGACTGGGATTTCTAGTTGTTTTATGAGTTTTTCGAGGATGTAGAAGCATTTTGGTTTGGATATGTCTTCTAGGTTGATGCCTCCGAAGGTTGGTTGTATCCATCGGCAGGCGTTTATGATTTCTTCTGGGTCTTTCGTGCCCAGGCATATGGGGAATGCGTCTACTCCGCCTAAATACTTGAAAAGTAGGGCTTTTCCTTCCATGACTGGGAGTCCTGCTTCGGGGCCTATGTCGCCTAAGCCTAGGACTCGTGTTCCGTCGCTTACGACCGCCACGTAGTTCCATCGGTTTGTATATTCGAACACTTTTTCGGGTTTTTCTTTGATTTCTTTGCATGGGGCTGCTACGCCTGGTGTGTACCATATGGCGAAGTCGGCTGGGCTGCGTATGGCGCATTTTGGCATGATTTGTACCTTGCCCTCGTAGAATGGGTGGTATGCCATGGCGAGTTGGGATGGTTTTTTGGCTTTGGCTAATAATTGTTCGACTGTGACTTTTTTGGTCATGATATAAGCCTCGTTTTGAGGATGGTTCTGTTGCTCGATGCGGGGATTTAAGTGTTATGGGCTTTGGGATACTGTTGACTTGTTTGGTCTGTTTTGAGGGAAGGCGGTTTAGAATGTGTTTTTACGTGCTTGTTGTTTTGGTCTGTTTTGAGTGAAATAACTTCTATGTTGCCTTTCTTAATTACAATAAAAAAAAGCAAAGGGAGCTATAGAATTCGATATTAGACACGTTTTAAGGGTAACTACTTCTTTGCTGCAGCGATTTGAGCCTTTAGAACTGCTCTTAAGATTTCCTTTTGTTTCTCGTACGGTATAATCTCATGCACCTCAAAAAGAAAATAAGGATGAAACATGGTTATGTCTCTGTAGACATCTATGGTTTCCCCTTTACCGATTGCGTATCCAGAGTATCCATCTGGGAAGACCCCATACTCTACAACCTCGCCTTTCTTCATTAGTCCATCTAAGCCTGCCCACATCTTCTCGTTCATTTCTAGGGACTTAGAAGGGTCTGTAGGCCATGGTGCTATCGGATTGACACGCCACAATGCCAAAAATTTAGCCATCTCAACTCACCTCCTTACAATCAGTTGAACGGTTCTATGGTTTTTGTGAGCTTATATGATTTTTCTTTCTCTCTTTGAGGATGTCTGGCGTGTCTATTTTTTGCTTTTTAGGGTTCCGCCTGTGGCGAAGTGGGTTTTTGGCATGTCGTGGAATTCTATCCAGACGTCGTCTTTTGTGACGCCTAGTGTTTGGGTTATGAGGTCTGTTATGGCTTTGGCTAGTTTTTCTCTTTGTTCTTGGGTTCTTCCTTCTACCATGTGGATTTCTACATATGGCATGACTAATTATTCACCTCTGCGGTTTGTAGAAGGCTTAACTTACTAAAGCTTTTCTTCGCCTTTCCTCTCCTAAGCCCAATGTTCTTCTGTCCAGTCCTTATCCATTAAGACTTCTTTCTTAACCATGAATCTAGCCGCCTAGAAGAAATCTAAATGAGGTAAGGTAAGCCTAAATCAGACTTTTTGATAATTATAATCGATTGCAAATGAACGAAAAAAACACCTATCTGGTTAAAGCCTACCTGAAGCTATTCCATGAAATACAATTAGGACGGGAAATCGGGGGATGTAAGATAGACTATGACCATGACCAAAATCGATACTTCATATCTACTGTTGTCTCTGGCAACACGCCAATGGAAGCTAAGGATAAAGGGTTTTTGAGGATTTCTCAACTGTTGTCCATTTTTTGTGTCCATACTGGCGTGAGCTACGAAATTGACAACATTCTCATTAACCAAATTTCGGGTGAGAAACCTTATCTGTTTACTGGTTCAATGACTTTTAGAGAAATAACTTATATGCCTATTGGCAACGAGAAAATTGGAGAGATTGAACAGACATTAACAATTCTGGATCAACTCCCGAACGAAGAAAAGTCAACAAAAGTAATAACAAAAGCGATAAACTACTTCCTAAGAGGATGCCGCTTAGAAACAACATGGCGTTCTGAGTCTTTTTTGAACTTCTATAAGGTCATAGAACTTATAGCTCAACATTTTCAAGGAAGTTTTAATCAAGCGCTTAAGAATCAATTGAAAAGCACTGTATTGGAAGATTTAACCAGAGACGAAGGAAAACAATTACAAACTCCAAAAAGGCTTATACAATTTATGTGTCTGCGATTAGGCATTACTACTAGTAGCAACGATATATCACAAATCATCGATTTACGTCCTAAGTTTAGTGCTCATGCAACATTACAAGAAGTTACCATCTCATTAGAAGAGTTCAATAACTGTAAAGTTCTGGCAGCAAAAGTTATCATTAATTACATTCACAAACTCCAGTCATCTGGATTATAATGAACTTAAACGACTAAACATCTTAGAATGAAGTATAGTTGTGGTCATTGGAATCGTATTAAGGTTAACAAGATTTTCTTAGAACAACCTTCTCCAGAGCCTAAGGTTAAGGTTATGATTCCTATGTATGAACCATTAGAAACATCAAAATGTGAGAAGTGTGGAAAGGTTATAGTAGAATCTAAAGAACTGACCAAACATAGAGGGATAAATGTGGTTGAATCATTCGACTTTTCTTTGGGATTAATTTTTGGAGTGATTATAACTTTCATTGGAAACTATTTGACTGAAAAATGGAGAGAAAGCAAAGAGAAAAAGAGTATAGCTAGAGCATTAGTCACAGAATTAGAGTGGATTAAAGAGGCTTTCTCAAAGCACCATTATGATATAAAAACGCCTATTTTCTCTACTAACATTCCAAAACTTGCATTATTCAAAGGGCAAACTATTGACGCAGTCTTGAGGACTTATCACGAAGTTGATTTGGGAATAGTAAGTCACTTAAAGATAACCGATTTGAAGAAACTAACAGACCAAATTGATTACACCATTGCGATTATCGAGAAAGAACGAGACTGTTAGAAAACTATTAGCAGAACCAAAAGAACTGATTAGAATCAAGAAAGGATAGAAGATTCTCCTTAAATTTTTAATGCAAGTTGAAATGAAGATTCGCTGTAAAAAAAAGAAGGATATGGTTTAAGGGTGTGACGATTTAAGCTATTTCTGTGCTTTGAGATAGAGTTCTGCAGCCTTTCTGGTGTCAATTAAAGGCACGAACTTCCAATTCATCTCGGGTCCGTAGTAGATTTGAACGTTCGCCAGTTTTTCTGGGTCGTCAGTCTCATATATCGAGAAACCCCTGCGCTCGCCATCAAAAGTACAAGGTCCAAAGATCACCTTTGCAAACTTCTCAGGTCTTTTTTCCCCCACAGGCATCTTCTTGAGCCTCTCGATGACCTTATCGGTACCCTCTGCGCTGTACTCCCAAAACCCTATGAACTGCACATTTTCCACCTCCTTTAAAGTGAAGTTTTTAAAATGCTTATTAAAACTTCTATTTAAAATCACTGAACAATGGCAGTTTGTACCTATTTTCATTGAACACGAATACCTAGCATAAACAAAGAGAAAGAATCATAGCAGAACCAGAAAAAATGATGAGAATCAAAGAACTAAGAGCTTAGGAACTTTAGTATCTTCTTCTGTATCCGCCTCTCCTCTCCCCGTATCCCCGCCTCTCGCCACCGCCATAACCCCTTCTCTCACCGCCGTAACCGCCACCCTCCCGACCATAAGACCTGTACGGGCGTCTCTCCTGCTCATACTCCTTACTAGACAAGTTATTCTCCGTGTTAACCTCCCCAACAGGCGACTCCTTCAAAACCTCAAAACTCCCATACTTACCCACATTCAAACGCATAGAACCCCTGAACAAACTAACGTAACCATTCTTAATATCCAGCGTGTCGCCCTCGTTCACCTTGTCAATCTTCTCATCCCAAAGATTCATGTAAACACATCCAGTCTCATCCCCAACTAGAGCATCAGCAACCCTATGAACAGAATAATCCCGCCCAGACGTAGTGCTACGGGCTTCACCCTTCGAAACAACCTTCACAACAACGTTTACTGCCCTCGAACTCGGAGTTAACTCCCCGACCTTCACGTTCACGGGCGCTTGCCTTCCAACAAACTCTTCACTCGACAATTCTAATACACCAACTTTAACGCCAACTACATCAACAAGACTCCTCTTAAGGATTTTGGTTACCCCTTCAGTTTCGGAAAGGGTGCTTGTGAGGAAATTGCGAGAGCAAAACTACACGACAACTTGGAAATTAAGGCGACGTCAATAAAAAGATTGTTGAAGAACCGAAACAAGAGTACAGTCTGACCTCTCATAAAGGATTGAAAGGATAGTTTGAATATCGATGTAATCGCTGAAAGCAGTGACTTTGTAGACTAATCCGCTTACTCTTCTTCTTTTATAGTGATGGTTACCCCGGTCTCAATCGTGGCGTAAGATAAGATGTACGGGTTTGCGTCTGGATCGGCAATTATTAATTCAGAAAATTCTAATGTGGTTGAGCCTGTTGCTGTGCCGTTCAGAGTAATGACCGCCAAAGTTTGATTACCAGATATTGGCCAATAACCCATTTCTATCGCTCGACTTGCATTAAGCCACGTATAGGCATACGAAGCGTAACCCGGTCCTACATCATGAGCGCACTTCCATAAGTTATAAGTTGGAGAAGTTGGATCAAGATCGCTTTCAGGCATCGTGGTATGAAACAATTTTTCTTCCATACTTACACCAGTTATAACGGACGAGTTCCAAGTAAGCTTAAATTGAATGCCTGCAACGCCCGGATCAGTAGGCATATTTTCGATGTAGAGGGTGATGTTGAAGGGTTGGTAAGGTTTGCATATCAGCGAAGCGGGCTCAATACGAACCAATACGGACCAAGTATTTGTCACAACTGAGCCCCCCTCTACGTTGTGGGGAATCGAATTGCCGTTAGGGTCGCTTAGCACGGTCTCGTAAAGGTCCAAAACACTATAACCTGTATCTATGCACTTGAATTCTATTGACGCCAGTATAAAATTCCCGGAAATTGGACTACCATAAAGATTCCAGAAGTGTATGTAACCTGATGGCTCTGTTTCTTCTATCGAAAAATGGGTAGCCCCACTTATGTTCAAGCAGTGTAACATGGATGTGTTATACCGCAGTTTACATTCAGCACGCTTACAGTTCTCGGCATTGTCAACTCTCACTTCTATAACCAATGTCGTATTTACTCCTATGATACTTCTTGGTGGACTCCCATCAAGATTCAGATAAATAATCGTCCTCGAACCTGCTGTTGGATTATTTCCCGTTGTGCCTGATTCGTATTGAGCCATTTGATTTCCCCTTGTGCTTGGTTCTGCGGTTGGATTATTCCCCGTCCTACTTGCCTCATATCCAAAGAAGAAACCAATTAGGAAGGACATCACTAAAACAATGCTTAAGAACCTTGAAGTATTTGCCCCTATTTCCATATTCTTTCCTCCTAATTCAGAATAGTTTAATCAAATAGATAAGATTTTAGGAACAATCCACTACTTCTTATCGGTAGATGTTATTGGATTTGTATTTACAGTGTGTATTTTTGCATGAATGCAATAGTGTTCCAGTAAACAACATTTTCACAGAAAAGCTTTCTCAAGAGCCAAAAATGAAGAGGGCACAGAAACCAAACTGAAAACAGCTAAGGATGTCTCAGAAGAACCTAATGCACTATGACAAATAAGTTAATCTGATTACAGGGACCCTACACACCCAAGACGCTTGATTCTAGCCTCTCCAAACAGAACCCACTACAGGCTCAGTCAACAAAACAAAACCAGCCTAACGCCATGATTTCGCTTCTCCCACCAGACCTCCCTCTAGGCTAATCCCGTTTTTTAATTAACAAACTAAACACATATCTTTAGGTAACCCCTAACATAAAATCAATCATGGTGAAAACCAAATGAAAGAAGCAATAATCCTCGCCGGAGGAGAAGGATGGAGACTCAAACCAGCCACGTGGGTCCCAAAGCCTCTCCTAAAAATCAACGAACAAACCCTCATCGACAAACAAATAACCTGGCTAAAAAACCACGGGTTCGAAAACATCATAATCGCATCAAACCGAGAAGACATCACAACCCAACCCGTCAAATACTCCATAGAAAAAGACATGTTAGGCACGGGAGGAGCAGCAAAAAAAGCCTTTAAACAAGTAGAAGGCGAAATAGCCTACATGCTAAACGTAGATGACATCGTGTTCTACGACCCAAACGAACTCTACGACTACGCAAGCAAAGGAGCGGGCGTATTACTAGCCAAACCAACCCTACCGTTCGGAAGAGTCACGATGGGCAACGGAACAGAAGTAATAAGATTCCAACATCGCTCATCACTGGACTTCTACGTAAACGCAGGACACTACGTATTCAAGAAGGACGTGGTTCAAAGGTACTTCCCAGACAAAGGAGATTTCGAATTCACAACTATGCAGAGGCTAGCCGACAAAAGAATCCTTAATGGATATCTCTACCACGGAATGTGGCTAACAATCAACACCATGAAAGACCTAATGGAAGCAAGAACATACTTCAAATAACTTACGCCCTAACCAACCTTCTCCGAAAAAGCCCATAACACTGAAAAAAATCCTTAGCAAATTTCTGAAACACAAAAACATCTCTTGTATCTAAGTTGAAATTCATAAGAATGCTAACGTTTTATTTAACTTTCAAGTGGTTGACCGAATGTTTTCTTCTGTAGACTATGACTGCCAACAGTGTTGCTATCATGAATATTGGCAAGATTATGCTTGACTGAAACTCAGGTATAGGTTCTGGGCTGTCTTGAAAAATTACTGACGTTCCGTCTGTTGAGGCTATTATCGTTCCTGAATGAAAAGTTCCATAAATTGTCACTCCTTTCGCAAGTAGTCTTTGTATCGTTTCTTGGTGCGGGTGACCATAGGGGTTGTCTTTTCCTGCGCTTATAATTGCGTACGATGGTGCGACGCTGTCAAGAAAAGGCTGTATTGTGGCGTATCGACTTCCATGGTGTCCAACTTTTAAGACGTCGCTTTGAAGGTCTAAGCCAGCGGCAAGCATGCTCTGCTCGGCGTCTGCTTCTGCATCACCTGTGAACAAGAAGCTTGTGTTGCCCACTTGAAGTTTGACTACGACGCTGTTATCGTTTACGCTGTTTTCGCCGGTAAATTCTAGTGGCTGAGCTGGATTGAATACGGTCAGGTTTGCAGTCTCGGCCAATATGAAGATTTGCCCTCGTTGCGCCACAGTTATGGTGTGACTTTGCGCCAAATTCATAAAGTTTGTGTAGGTAGCGGAAGCGTATGTTTGGTTGTTGATCAGTATCTCATCTATGGTCGTAGTTGAGTTTAGTACGGCTACGAGTCCGCCTATGTGATCTTCGTGCACATGTGTTGCTATCATCAGGTGTATGCGTGTTATGCTTAAGTTGCCGAGGTAATTTAGAACGGTAGAACCTGCCACTGCGGGTCCGCCATCTATCAACACGTCTTCGTTTGGCGTGTCAATGAAGATGGCGTCGCCTTGACCAACGTCGATGTAGTGCACTGTAACGCTCGAAGAGTCATTCGACGCTGCCACAACGAAAGCGTTTTTTCTGCAACCACTCTGTATGAACCAAACGCCGACAGAAACGCTAATAACTAAAATAGCTAAAAAAGCAACAACTTTTCTGCTCATTCTATATCACTTATTCTTTTTGCAGATTAAGTTTTTATGACTTGCGCGCGCAACTATGAAATATCTTTAGCTGTTTCCCATAGATGCTGAAAATAATCCCTAGCAAACTTCACCAAACCCACATGACTCGACCAAATAACAAGCGTAGGCTTATCCTCACCGAGAAAAAGCAAGGCTTCACGCCCATCCACGATCACGCCTCCACCAAACATGCTGTCACGAACCCTCACCTCGCCAACCTCAGCAAGTTTCTTAACATCCCAATCCATAGTAACCATAACCTGAACATTTACCCCACCGTCCTGTAAACGGTTCAAGAGTGGCACACCAACCTCGACAAAACTCTTCGCAAACACGGGCGCCGCAACCATCAACTCCTTCCTGGCTTGACCTAACATCTCTTGCAACTTCGCCAAAACACTAAATTCCCCACGCAAAATCCAGATGTCTGGCTTCTCCCGCAACTCACGCCTCTCATACAAAGGCTGAAGCTCGCCCAAAACTACACGCTTCCACCCACTCACCATGTCTTCTAGGCGAAGTCTAGCAGCCTCTAAGGCTTCGGAAGGAGACTTCGCATAATAACGACTGGGCCTGCCGTGCTCCGCCTCAATCCAACCCTTACGCTCTAAACCATTCAGCGTCTCATAAACCTTCGAATACGGCACACTCGCTTGTTCGCTGACTTCACCCGCAGTTAGGGCGCCCGTCTTAAGCAGAGACAAGTAAGCCCGAGTCTCGTATTCTGTTAGGCCAGCCTGACGCAAAACCCTACGGGCTTCTTCGCTCACTGACAACGTTTCTTTCAAACCGTTTTCACCTTCTGAAAAGTTTGGAAACCTTCTTATATGGATAGAACATCCTCTACGTTAAATAGTTTACAACTCCCAGTGGTGTCAAAATGCAGTTCATCAAACAAACAAAAAGCATATGCCCAGAATGTTTCCAAGTCCTAGAAGCCAACATACTCGAAAAAGACAACAAAGTCTACATAGAAAAAACATGCCCAAAACACGGAAAGTTTCAAGACGTGTACTGGTCTGACTACGCGCAATATCAGCGAGCTGAAAAGTTTCGGTACGAAGGAGAAGGACTCAAAAACCCACGCACCAAGACCAAACTGAACTGCCCCTTAGACTGTGGAATCTGTCCCCAACACAAGTCACACACAGCCCTAGCCATCATCGACGTAACAAACAGATGCAACCTCAAATGTCCAGTCTGCTTCGCCAACGCCGCGCAGGCAGGATACGTATACGAACCATCACAAGAAGAGATTCGTGGGATGCTGGAAAACCTGAGACAGAACGACCCTGTGCCCGCAACCGCCTTACAGTTTTCTGGCGGAGAACCCACTATTCGAGAAGACCTATATGAACTGATACGCTTGGCTAAAGAAGTCGGCTTCCGACACGTGGAGGTCAACACGAATGGCTTACGACTTGCACAAAGCGTTGACTACTGCCGAGGCTTGAAGGAAGCTGGAATGAGCACAGTTTATCTACAGTTTGACGGCGTCACATCCGATGTCTACAAGTTCACACGCGGACGCGATTTGCTGCCCATAAAGAAGAGGGCAGTTGAAAACCTTCGAGAGGCAGGAATAGACAGCGTTGTCTTAGTGGTTACATTAGTGAAGGGAGTCAACGACCACCAACTCGGGGACATTATTCGATTTGCGATTCAAAACTTCGACGTGGTTCGATGCGTGAACGTTCAGCCCGTATCCCTCTGCGGCAGACTACCAGAACAAGAACGCGCCAAGATGCGCATCACAATTCCCGACTTCATGCAACTCTGCGAAGAACAAACCGAAGGAAAGATAAAGGCTTCAGACTTCTATCCCGTCCCAGTTGTGGTTCCAGTCTCTCGGGCTGCAGGCGTATTGAAGAATAAACGGTACGTCGAGTTTACGGCTCATCCGCACTGTGGAATGGCGACGTACATATTCGTAGAAAATGGAGAAATTGTTCCAATCACCCATTACGGAAACATCGACAAATTTGTGAAAACAATGGAAAAAGTTTACGAAGCGGGTTCGAAAGGGCATGGAAGAAGGGCTAAGCTGCGGCTAGTGGGTGCGTTGCGCCACATTAAGCTGGGTTTGGTGAGGAAATATTTATGGCCGATTGTGAAGAGCGGAGACTACGAGGCTTTGGGTGATTTGCACAGAAAGATGCTCATGATATCATCGATGCACTTCATGGATCCTTACAATTTTGACTTGGAAAGGGTTCAGCGGTGTTGCATACATTATGCAGTGCCAGACGGTAGAATAATTCCGTTCTGCACCATGAACTCCATTCATCGTCAAAAGATTGAAGAGCGGCTTGGAATTCCAATTAAAGAATGGCAAAGAAAACACAAAATAGAAATCACCGCCGAAGCCTAGCAGAGGAAAGCCTATAAGGAGCCGAACCCCTCAAAACCTTCGAGGAAACATCATGGGCGGAAAGAAAAAACTCACCCTCAAACAGATGGAAAGAACACAAGTTAAGAAGGACGAACAGAAGGGACGAAAATCAAGCGGTGGATCAGCTGCCGAGAAAAAACCTGGAATAGTTCTGCCTGACCCAAAAAGTGAGAAGGTCGTGGGGGAACTGAAAAAGATTAAGGCACTCACCCCGTATGCGGTAGCTTCACGCTTCGACCTAAGACTTAGCGTAGCGAGAGATTTGTTAGAGGAGTTAGAGCGGCGAGGCGTCATCGAGTACGTTTCTGGAAGCAGGAGCATCAAGATATACAAGGTTGCTGACTAAGACTTAGATGCACGCCCTGTGAACTTCTAACTTAGGCGCTTCCTTATTTGTAAAGGAATATTCCACTATCAAGTAGCTTGGCAGTAGGGTGTCGACGTGAGATTTCCTGAGAGAGTGTACACGGCTGAAGAAGTGAAAACGGCTAAGGAGCTTATCGAGAAAGGTTACAGGCATCGCTTAAGAGTGGAGGGAAGCCCAGAGTTTAGACGCAAAGTGAAAGAAGCCCTAAAACTTATCAAGACAGCCAAATACTATGACTTTCTCCGAACGTATATCAAACAAATTGTTGAGATCGACGGTTTTAGCCAACTCCGCGAGTCTGAGGCAGCAGCCTGGTTAAACAATTATGCGGTTGCTGACTCAGTTGAGGCAGCCAGCTTCGTAATACAAAAGGCGCAACAGATGAAAGACTACGTTGAAGGCAGACTCTACTACGATAAGGGGGAGATAAACGCCGTCAAAAAACGCATCGAATTCCTAGAGACACTAAATAACAGAACCCAAAGTCAAGCTATAAGAAAGAAGTGTGGAGAAATTTTGGAGGAATGGGCTGAAAGCAAGTACTTTTAAAACAATTGGGATAGACTTGTAACTTGAGCCAGCAAGAGTATTACCACTATAAAAAAGATGAGTTTTGAGAGTTTGCTGCCCAGCCCCACCAAGAAAAAGAAGAGAAACATGGTTGTGATCAATTTGACGGTTTCTTCCGAAGCCTTCAGTCCAAAAGCGTTAATGGCGTAGGTGATCAGGTAGGTGACACTGTCTCCTATCATTCTCAACCCAGTTAGCATCTGAGTTATGGCTCCAACCATATCCAAAGCTTTTTCCTTTCCACGAGTCTCAGCTTAACTAATATCTTATCTAGTCAAGACTCTTTTATCAACGTTGTGTGGGTTAAATTCTAATCGAAAATCCTAAAAATGAATAAGATTTGCACGTACTCACTTAGACAAATTCCAATCTTCAACGAAGGATTTTATTCAAAATTTCGTAAACTTCCTTCCTCAATTCTCTTGGGATAGCCGAATACTCGTGAACCCCGAAGTAGTAGTCATAGGCTTCTTTAAACGTTTTTTCATCATTAAACTTTGATTCGCTCCTGAAATCTCTTAAGTATTTGTTCTCTGGGAAATGTTTAGCCGCTAAGAAAAGAGCAAACTCTTGCTCCTCCCTGCCCAGACCACTCTTGTCAAATCCAGTCGTGTCTTTTCCATCAAAGACGGAAAAATGGTTTTTATACTCCTCTCGGAACATGTCCCGCCAGAATCCGACTTGCTCTACTTCAATGTTTAAGGCTTTCAGAAACGCGAAATTTCTTGCGCACTTTGAGCAGTTGCAACACCACTTGTGATTTTCCGTGACTGGATCCATGCAATAACAAGACATCTGATACTTTGACAATTCCGGAAAACCTTCGTGTAAACATTTTATTATAGCAATCTCGTTCAGTGGTCCAACAAGGCTTCCAAGTCTAGCAGACCCGCCTGTCATGAGGCGTAGCATAATGTCTAACTGCGTTGTCCAGAACGAAGACTGATCATAACAAAAGTTTGACCGAAATCCTTCGCCGTCCACAAGCTCTCTGTCACAGTCCAATTCGTTGCCGAAAAAGAGGTACTTTGCTCCATAATGAAAGATGAAGGGAAGGTGTATAAACATGTAATACATCAACTGGTTCCCCCATCCCAAAGAAGTTTCATTAAAGCCCATTTGCTTTTCATCGTGGAAAATGCCCAGTTCATGCTCAACAATATGATAATCTACGCCGAATTTTTCATGCAACTCCTCAAGTATCTTGCGTTTGTGTTTGCTCTCATAGGTGTTTGAAGGTTCAACGATGTTAATAAGAACAGGTTTAATACCCAATTTTCTACAAAGGGCAAAAGTCAACAAGCTGTCCTTTCCAGATGTAAAGGATACCACCGCAACATTTTTTGGTTCAAATTTCTTCGTCCAAACAATAGGCTCTTCTTCAGAATTAAACACGAAATCCAAATTGTAATAATTCTGTATGTAATCTGCTGATTTCTTACCATCCAGAAATGCACTTGAGGGCATGTCAAAAATCATGCTCTGGAAAGAAAAAGAATCCAACATAGGGACCCGCGTGTCATAAATTATCCCCTTCTTATCGAACACAAGCGGAAAATAATTCGTTGCCAAAAAAGCAACGTGATCCAAAATTGATTTCTTAATTCTCTCGTCAAGAGGATTCCAAATATTTTCGGGATAACTGAGTCTATAGCATTTTCCATTGAACTGAATTTCTAGACCATCGTTGGTGATTTTTCCTTTTACTTTGATATAACTTTCTTTTTCGTATATCATTTTTCACATATCGCGTTTTTATGAAAGGATAAATCAAGGAGTATTTAAAATTAACGTGCACATGAATGTGTCTGTAAAAGGACAGTTAGCAAAATTTCTGTGAGAGGAATTACTTTTATTAGTTATAAGCTAACTAAAGCAGGTGCTGGTTAGAACGCATTAAGGGAAAACGAGATTGAGTGAAGTATTAACTCCAATTGTTTATCAAATATGTATAGGCGGAATCGGCGGCTTCTTTACTGGCTATTTCGCTAAAAAGTTTCTTAAGATCGCAGCAATTCTTGCGTTTTTTGTCTTTTCCCTGATTTTTTGGCTTATGCTAATGTGATAAATATAAATTACGGTGCACTTTCAGACGCTGCGTCAAAAGCCATGAGCGCGGTCAACCCAGCACTAGAATTGCTCACGCCTCTTTTGTCTCATATACCGTTTATAGGTAGCCTCATCGTTGGGTTTCTGATTGGGTTAGAAGTGGGTTAAGGGCTGACCTGTCTTTATGTATTTCTGTAGTTCTTGCCAAATAGCTTTGATATTTGGTGTTCTGCCTTCTATTGGCTCCATCTTTTTGCTGAGGGTCTCGATGTGTAAGACGCTTCTCTTCTTCAACAGTCCTTTTTCGTGATAATGCAACGTTCTAATGTCCTCTAGTCGTTCGGCGATAATTGTATCCTTTTTTAGGATGACTCCCCTACGCTTGTAAAGCAATATCCGATGGTCAGTGATGTAAAACTCGAAAAGGTCGTCATGTGTCCTAACCTGACGGGGACTCTGAAATCTTATATTTTCTCCGGGAAAGAGAAAATCTTTAAGAACCAAATTTCTCCCTTTGTCTAAGTTTGACGTTGTAGCTCATATTTCTTACGCATGCCTAAACCCTTTCAACCCGTATTTTTGTCCCGCTCTTCACTTGCTTAAACAGTTCCAAGTTCTTCGTAACTTGGCCGACGATGTTGACAGGGCTGTATGGCTGTGACTCGCCGTAGAAAATGCACAGGGCTTTTCCCATTGGCCAAAAGGCGATGGCGCCCTTTTTTACGGTGGGTTCTGCTTTTTCTTCTCCCATCTTGACTGGGATTTCAAAATAAACTTCCTCTTTCCATAGGGCTGCTCGTCCCTCAATTGGGAGCCTTTTGACTATGGCGTCCACAGTTCTGGGAGCGAGATGACGGATAAATTCTCCTTCAGCCTCTCCAACTTCTTTGACTATTAGTTTGATGGGTATACGAGAGACGCTTCCTTCAGACACCGTAGTCCCTTTACCTTTAAACGGCTATTTTTTTGTAAAGCGACGTTTTAGTATGTCTTCAAGGTTGGGCTTGCCAAGTTCTTGGAGTTCATATATGGCCCTCACCGCGGGTTTGTTGATCTGTAAGAGCCTTCGCAAGTCAACTGGAGTTCCTATGAGAACCACGTCGCAGGGTGTTGAGTTAACAGTTTTCTCAAGCTCTCGTACTTGCTCTTCTCCGTAGCCCATAGCGGGAAGTAAAGAACTCAAATGTGTGTATTTCTTAAACGTGTCTTTTATTGAGCCGACAGCGTATGGGCGTGGGTCAACTATTTCGCTGGCTCCAAGCCTTTTCGCCGCAATGATTCCTGCGCCGTATGCCATGCTTCCGTGGGTTAGGGTTGGTCCATCTTCCACCACTAGGACACGTTTTCCCTTAACAAGCTTTGAGTCGTCCACGGTTATCAGTGAGGCTGCTTCTATGATGGTTGCGTCTGGATTTACCGACTTTATGTTCTTTCTAACAGTTTCAACGTTCACGGGATCCGCGGTGTCCACTTTGTTGATGACCACTACGTCTGCCATTCTCAGGTTGGTTTCGCCTGGGTGATAGGCTAACTCGTTGCCCGCTCTGTGTGGGTCAGCTACCACGATGTGTAAATCTGGCACGTAGAATGGTATGTCGTTGTTTCCTCCGTCCCAAACGATGATGTCTGCCTCTTTTTCGGCTTCTCTCAAAATTTTTTCGTAGTCTACTCCTGCGTATACGATGATTCCGTTGTTGATGTGGGGCTCGTATTCTTCTCGTTCCTCGATTGTGCACTCGTGTTTTTCCAAGTCCTCGTAGGAGGCGAACCTCTGCCATATCTGTTTGCGTAGGTCTCCGTAGGGCATGGGATGTCGAATAACAACTACGCGAAAGCCTCTTTCCCTCAGAATCTTACAGACTCTCCGTGAGGTTTGACTTTTTCCAGAACCTGTTCGGACCGCGCATACTGAAACTACTGGAACCTTAGCTTTCAACATGGTCGTGGATGGACCCATCAGCCTGAAGTCGGCGCCGTTCGCTAGGACTAACGAAGCCTTGTGCATGATGTATTCATGGGAAACGTCACTATATGCGAAGACAACTTGTTCTACCTTGTGTTCCCGAATAAGTTCTGGTAGTTCCGCTTCAGGATGTATGGGTATGCCTTTAGGATAGTTTGGACCAGCTAACTCTGTTGGATAGACTCTTTTCTCGATGCCGGGGATTTGAGTGGCTGTGAAGGCTACGACCTCGTATGCGTCGTTGTTTCTGAAGTAGACGTTAAAGTTGTGGAAGTCTCTTCCTGCCGCGCCCATAATGATGACCTTAATTTTTTTCATGCAGTAATCATCACCGATTGTAGATTCGACATAATAGCCTAGTTTCATATAAGCCTTTAACGGTTTTAAAAGTTGGGGCAGACGGTCACTTAAGCACTTGCGTCACCGAGTCTGCAATATAGGCGATTTCTTCTAATGTCACGCCAGGATGAACTGGCAACGAAAAAACTTGTTGAGAAGCTTTCTCGGTTTCGGGGAGGCGACATTTTCCAAATCTGCGATAGTATGGCATGAGATGGATGGGAGCCGGATAGTATACGGCGGCTCCGATAGCCCGCTTTCTTAAGCCGTCAACGACCCGGTCTCGTTCGATTCTGTCAGCTTCCTTCGGCCTAACAGTGTAAAGATACCAACTGTGCTTATAGTCTGGCGGCTCCGTTGGCAACTGCAATCTATTAATCTTGGCGAGTCTTTCGGTCAAGTGTTTGGCGTTGCTCTGCCTCTTCTCGACAAATTTTGGAAGTTTGCGGAGTTGCGTGTAACCAATAGCTGCTTCGATTTCTGGCATGCGATAGTTATGCCCAATCATGACAGACTGGTACTCTTTTTTCTCGCCGTGCGAACGCATACAACGAACCTTCTCGGCGATTTCGTCGCTATCGGTGGTTAACATTCCTCCTTCGCCCGTTGTCATGTTCTTGCTTCCATAGAAACTCCAGCATGCCACGTCTGCGAAGTTTCCTGGCGGCTTTCCATTGTAAAGTGCTCCGTGAGCCTGAGCCGCATCCTCTATAACCGTCAAATCGTGTTTTTGGGCAATCTCCTCTACGGCTTTCATGTCGGCTGAAAGCCCGTATAAGTCTACAGGCATAATTGCCTTTGTATCAGCAGTGATAGCTTCCTCAATTTTTTCTGGGTCTATATTATACGTAGTGGGGTCTATGTCCACGAAAACAGGCTTTGCGCCAGCCCACACAACGGTTTCGGCTGTCGACACGAATGTGAAGCTGGGCAGAATCACCTCGTCGCCCGACGCCACATCAGCAGCCAAAAGAGCCAAGTGAAGGGCGGCGGTTCCGCTGTTTACCGCAATCGCGTGTTTAGCCTTTACAAATTTTGCGAAGGCGTTCTCAAACTGCGTGACCATGGGTCCGTCTCCGAGAAGAGAGGTTAGTAAGCCGCTCTTCAAAACTTTGACAACCATTTCAATTTCCTGTTCGTCAATTTGAGGCATGTTAATTTGAATCGTTTTCCGCAATGTTCCTCGCCTTCTAAACAATCCTAATTTCTGAACCCGTTGTTTATCGTTTTTGGTATGCTAGAATGAAGGCTTTCATGGCAGCGGCAGACGCGTGCGCCACGGTCTCGCTAATGTCCATGGGCTGCTCGACTGTTCCTGCCAAAAAGATTCCTTTTACTGGCGTCTCAGTTGTTGCTAGTTTGGGATGTGCCTCTTTAAAAAAGCCGTTCACGTCCAGAGGAAGTCTAAACTTTTCCTGAAGACCCGTTTCAGGTTCCAATGCTGTTTCTAAAACGACTAAGTCCGCTGTGATTGAGAGCAGTTTTGAGGTTGCTTGGTCATACACGTCCAGGGTTAACGACTTGTCTGGAAGTTCTCTGACCTCGGAGGGTTCGCTGTGGATGAAATTGACTTGTGATTCTCTTGTTCTTCGATAGAATTCTTCGGCTCTTCTGCCGACTGCCCGCATGTCTGTGTAGCAGATGTAAACATCTACCTCCTCGCCGTATTGACCTCTAAGGAGATACGCGTGTTTTAAGGCGTTTGAACATCCAACTCTACAGCAGTATCCATGATTCTCCTCTTCTCTTGAGCCGACACACAAGATGAACGCTACACTTTTTGGCTTCGCTCCATCGCTGACTCTCACTATTTTTCCGTCAGTGGGTCCGTTGGGGTTGCAGAGCCTTTCATATTCCATCCCTGTTATAACATTTCTGTAGATGCCATACTTGTACTGACCCGCTTTTCTTGCGTCATAATGCCTAAAGCCAGTTGCAACAACAATCACGTCCGCCTTAAGTTTCTCATCCACCGCCTTTTGTTCATATACGATAGCGTTTTCTGGGCAGGCATCTCGGCAGGCGTGACATGAACGGTCTTTGAAGTACAGGCAGTTTTCGCGGTCAATGAGGTATTTTGGCGGAACAGGAAACGGAGACGGAAGGTATATGGCTTTTCTGGTTGCTAGCCCCATTTCATAATCTTTAGCGACGTTGACTGGGCAAACTTTCTCGCACTCGCCACAGGCTGTGCATTTCTCCTCATCCACATACCTAGCTTTCTTCAACACCCTAACCTTGAAGTTGCGAACAGAACCCTCCACCCCCTCAATTTCGGAGTGGGAAAAGATTTTGATGTTCGGATGTTCCGTGACGCTTTGAAGTATGGGCTCTACTAATTCTTCAGCAGTTTCTAATGTTGGAAAAATCTTACAGAGCAGTGATGTATGACCGCCCATGCGAGGTTTTCGTTCAATCAAATACACGTCAAGCCCGACTCTGGCCAAGTCTATGGATGCTTGAAGCCCGGCGATTCCTCCGCCGATTACTAATGCGGAACGCCTATCTGACATGACTATCCAACCACGTTCTCGACAGTGATGATTAGGTTTTAGGGGTCACTCATTAAGAAAAGATTTTTGATTCTCCATGATAACGCCTATAAAGTCCGCCTTCGAATACAATAGGATATGACCACCGTAGACCAGATGACTTCAAAGAAGCCCAACATAGAGCTTCGTTCTAAAATACTACGCAAAATCGGCGAGCACAAACCCTACAACTGCTACCAGTGTATACGGTGCACGAGCGGATGCCCATCCATGAAAATGCTGGAACTCAAGCCTCACGAAATCGTAAACCTCGTCAAGCTGGGCTTCGCTGAAGAGGTTATTAATTCGGGCATAATTTGGGCGTGCGCAACATGCCTAAAATGTAAGGAGAGATGCCCACAAGAAGTCGCGCCCGTCGACCTGATCCTCGCCTTAAGAAATCAAGCCGTAGAAATGGAAACGGGCGTCCCAGAAAACTACCTCAAAAACGTAAGCATGATCTTAGACACGGGGTTCATTCAAAAACCGCAGGAAACTATAACGCGTAAGCTTGAAAAATTGGACCGCGAAAAGCTGGGACTGCCAAAGATCCATGGACCAGACGAGAAGTTTAAGAATGCTTTTTTTAGGGCGTTAGAGGGCTCTTAGAGGCTTACCAGAATGAGGGTGGCGGTTTATTGGGGTTGCATCATTCCAACAATCCAGTACGCTTATGAGATGTCGGTTAGGGAAGTTTTGCCAAGGCTTGGGGTAGAGCTTGTTGACTTAGAGAACGTTTCATGTTGTGGGACCCCGATAAAAAGCGTCAACGCGCACGCTTCCCTTTACTTGGCGGCAAGAAACCTGGCTATCGTGGAGAAAACAGGCTTAAACGATTTGCTTGTTTTGTGTAACGGTTGTCATCTCTCATTCTCGGAAGCTAAACAATATTTGAGTCAAGACGAAAAACTGCGAGCCAAGATAAACTCGATTCTTAACGATGAGGGCTTAGCCTACAAAGGTTCGGTTGAGATATGGCATGTTATCGATTTACTCCACGACAAGATCGGAGAAGAAAACGTAAAGAGGCTGGTGAAGAAGAGGCTTGAGGGCTTAAAATTCGCCTCCCAGTACGGTTGCCACATTATTCGCCCGAGCAGGCTTGGAAGGGTTGACGAGCCAGAAAATCCCAGGAAGCTGAACGAACTAATCGAGTGGTTGGGGGGTAAGAGCGTTAATTATCCCGAGAAGCTTGACTGTTGCGGAGCCCTGCTGATGCTGTCTCATCCAGACGCGGCTCTAACCTTTGCGGGGTTGAAGATGAAGGCGGTGCAAGAACTCGGTGTAGACGGTCTCATCGACTCTTGTCCGTCTTGCCACATGATGTTTGACATGAGGCAGAGAAGCGCCGGCGCCACGGTGGGAGCTAAACTTAACCTTCCAGTCTTGTATTTTACGCAGTTGCTTGGAGTAGCCATGGGAATCGAACAAGAGAGGCTGGGTTTGCATCTGAACCGAAGCCCCGTAGACGAACTATTGAAAAAGATAGCCTAGAAAAGATTTGCAAAAGGGTTGAATTGGATTGCGCAGTCTTGAAGGTGCTTGGTTTTGGCGATGATAAGATTAACCGCGTTCTTGACTATCTTTATCCAGCCTTAACCAACGAAATAGAGCAACAGAAAACCTTAATGCAAGGATAAACGGAGTTTGATAATATGATCCTCCTTAAAGATGGGATAAAATACCTACTTTACGAGTATGTGGATGAAAAAGAACTTACTACGATGGTTGTTGAACATCATAGAGAGATTTTTGGCATTAACACCCTATACTTCGACCCTCAAACAATGAAAACCCACGCGGGCATAGAAGCACGAAACGACGGCATAATTCTCGCACTAGACCAAAACAAATGGCATATTCTCGAAGTCGAATTAGCAAAACATTCAATACACAAACACATAATCCCACAAATAACAAAATTCCATATAGCTTACAAACGACCAGAAACACGAAAAAGAATAACAGTAACACTCTTTAATCAAATAAAAGACGCTCCAGACAAAATAATGTTGTTACAAAAACTCAAAATCGAAGACACTTATAAACACCTTACAGAACTTATCGAATCCAAACCCACAATAACCATTATAATCGACCAAAAAACACCCGACCTAGAAGATGTTTGTGCCTCTCTGCCCTTCCCAACACGAGCCATAGAGTTTAGAACATTCACAAGAGAAAATATTGGTCTGGGTGTCCATATCCACCAATTCGAACCACTAATTGGTCCGCCACCTGAAGAAGCACCAAGATCTCTGCTGAAAGTCCTATCGGTATCCAGACTAATCCAAGAAGGAAAACCCTACGTCAAAGCCTTCAAAATAGTATCCGAACAATTCAACGTAGGCGAATCTACCATCCGAGGCGCATGCACAATAGCACTAGGACTAAACACAAAACAATTCCTAAAACTACTGCAAGACAAACCCCGAATAATCGCACTCCTAAAAGAAAGATACCCCGACAACAAAAGTCTAATTGATGAGAAATTAGCATAAAACAAGGGATATGCTTTAGCCAACGAAATCCAACAACCAAAACACTAATGCAAAGACCTTTCAAGCTAAGACGCTTGATTCTCGCCCCTCAAAACAGAACCCAACACAACCCCCTTCAACAAAACAAAACGAGCCTCAACCGCTATTTCACCTCTCCCGCTAGACCCCCCTCTAGGCTATTCCAAATTTTTTTATTTCTATAGCCTAGAAGAGATTTCTAACAAATCTTATATGCACCACGGACAAACTCTCTGCTACTTCAAAAGTAAAAAATGAAAACGGTGAAAAAAACATGATAGATTTCAGCTTCACGGAAGAACAAGAACTGTTCCGCAAGTCTATACACGACTGGTGTGCAAAGCGACTCAA